>Ga0326727_10000145_pt1 | contig 304686 bp, 247 predicted proteins | sample MB2enrmetagenome_FD_207643 | JGI IMG/M metagenome (GOLD analysis project Ga0326727, IMG submission 207643) | Lab enriched peat soil microbial communities from McLean, Ithaca, NY, United States - MB29MY | ecosystem: Environmental > Terrestrial > Soil > Wetlands > Peat | place: USA: New York... | reverse complement strand
ATCAACCCGTCGGTGACGAGCTCAGCGCGGAGGGGGTGTCATTGGCGATCATGAAGTGACAAACTGCATGCGCGTCGAGAGCACTTCGGCTCCGTCGATTTACACCTCTCCGCGGGGCGCGGCCCACGGCCATAAAGCTGTCGTAGTCGCTGTATAGGTCGATGATGTTCTGTCGCCCTTCAACCCGCTTCGGATAACCAGGTACAGAGATGACGTACTCGAAGACGACATCGTCAGCTAGCAGGTCGAAGTAGTCCTCGCCGTCGGCTAGGCCTTGCAAGCCTTCTCGGATGATGCGGAAAAAGGGGCCATCAGCTCCAAAGTTAGAGCTGTCCTCTATGTACTTGGTCACTCGTCCTCCCGTTGGGCCTATCTGGCGGTGGTGCGCTGTACCGATCGATCGAAGCTGGCGGGCTCAGCTCGTGATCGTAGAGCCCGAGTCGTGGAGACTGAGCAGCCGTTACGACCCGTTGGGTGAGGTGCCCCAATCGCCGGGAACGGGGCGGTGGCCGACGGGGTTCGAACATAGTCTCATCACACTTCGGCGCCGACCTTACGGCGAGCCATCCGGCACCCGAAATTCGTCCGAGCTCAGGCTTTCGTGCTGCATAACCCCATGTCAGCGGACCAGGAAGGGTTCGAACATAGTCTCATCACCTCCACCGAAAGTCCTGGTACACGTTTTGTAGGGGGGTCCTTACAGCCCCCATCTAGAGGCGACCCGTCCGCCGTCTTGACGTTGTCTTGCCGATGGACACGCTGACGCTGGTGGCCCGATGTGTTCGCTATCGACTTCGTCGCTCGCGACGATGGTTCTTGCCTTCAGGATCAGCTGAGGCTTCGTCAGCTCCGGTAGGCGTCCCGGCCTACGGCCGGTTGAGTTGCGCGGTCGTCAACACCGGTCTTCCCCCGTTTCTGAGTTGCCCACTCCAGCCGGCCCCCGTTGCCCGGTCGGCGACATTACGCGAGGATCGCCAAGCCCTCCGCCGAAAGGCGCAGAGTCAATCGTCGGAGTGTTGGAGAGTCGGATTTTCGGAGGGTACAATCTCGTTGTGACACGGACGACACTTCGCTCCAAGGGCCAGCTCACCTTGCCCGACGACATTCGCAGAGCGGCCCATCTGGAGGCCGGCGACCTGCTGGAAGCGGAGCTCACCGCCGACGGCATCCTGTTGCGCCCCCAGAAGCTCATTGACGTCACCCAAGCCTGGTTCTGGACGCCCGAGTGGCAGGCGGGCGAACGAGAGGCGGACGCCAACCGTTCCGCCGGGAAGGTCGAGGAGTTCAGGTCGGGTGACGAGCTCATCGGAGCGCTCCGGGCCCGGAGAAGGCAGACCCGTCGACGCGCGTCGTCCTGACGCACGTTGCCCACCTATGCGTGGCTGGCACGATTCGCAGCCGACTTCGATTCGCTTTCCCCCCAACAGCAGGCGGCATTCCTGACCGCGGTCACGCAGTTCGTCGACGACCTTCGACGTGGGAAGGGCTTCCGCACGGGTCTGCGTGTGAAGGGCGTGAAGGGCGCCGCTGGGATCTTCGAGATGACCTGGGGTGACGACGGACGGGCGACGTTCGAATACGGCGATCCGGTCAACGAGGGCGACACCCACGTGGTCTGGCGGCGGATCGGCACCCACGCGATCTTCCAGAGGCCTTGAGTCGCCCAGCTCAGACCAGCGCGCCGCAAGTCCCCAGATCAGCCAGCCAGGAGGGGTTCGAACATGGTTGGCGGTCCCGGTTGTCAGCCAAGGCCGAGGAACAGATAAGACGTTCGGCGTGGCATGACCACCCTGGCAGTACTCGACGAACGCTTCGTACGCGAACCTCGTCCGTCCCGGCTTCATGGGAACATGACGACGGTGAGATTGCGCGCCCTGGTGACGGTGGTCATAGCCGTGGCCCTCACTGTGCTCACTAGCTCTCAGACCTTCGCTACAACAACGGTGCCGACCACGGCGAATGCGCTCCCTGCGGTTGAGCTTTCGGCCACACCAGTCGGATGGGTACCGGTCGCCTTCGGCAACGCGCAGATATCGGTGCCGGCTACCTGGTGGGTGCTCTACGACTCGCCACCGTGCCCTACTGGGTCGCCGACAGGAGAGGTATTCGTCGATCCACCGCCCGGTGTCTTCCACTGTCCCGCCGAGACCGCTCCCGGTCCGAGCACGACGGCCTCGTTCGAACCCCCAAGGTCTCCACTCAGTGCGGTCCTCGGGCAGCCAGAGGTCATCAATGGCATCTCGGTGTACCCCTACCCTGCGGGACCGCAGCGCAGCTACCTGATTCCATCCCTTGACGTTGAAATCACTGTCGACGGCCCCCTCGGTCAGCGAGTCCTGCGCACGCTCACCTGGTCACCGCGCTCGGTCGGGCTCGCCTCAGGCACCGCACCGGCCGTACCGTCGTCGTGGCGGCCTGTGACGTTCGCGGGGTTGCAATTCTCGGTCCCGGCGGGCTGGCCCATCGAGCGGACCCAGGTGACTCCCGGTCTAGGAACGATCTGTCGGACACAGGGGGTCGCGTTTCTCGGCCCTACAGTGACTCTGAGTACCGATGCGCGTCCCTTGGTCCTTCCCTTTTGTCCCCGTATTGCACCGACTGCCCTGCAACCGGAGAACGGCGTCCAGGTCGATTCGGGACTGCGTACCGAGCCGGCAGTGACGTTGTCGTTCCCGACCCACTGCCTCAGTTTTCACGGCCTGACCGCCTGCCCGGCCACGTCGCCCTCCTACTCGATCCTCGTCCTCAAGGTCACGGTGCCAGGTCGCTCGAAGCCGGTGTACGTGTCCATCGGGTTGGCGGGTAGCGGCACGGCGGCAAGGATTGTGTTGTACAGCCTGAGGGAGGCACCCTGAAGAGAACCCTGACATCGGCCGTCGTCGCCTGCTGCGCGCTCGTGACCAGCGTGAGTGCCGCCATGGCCACGCCTCTTCGCGCCTCGCCGGCAGCTCTCCGACCGTCGCTTCCCAGCGGCTGGGTAGAGGTCGCCTACAAGGACGCGCAAGTTGCCGTACCGAGATCCTTCTCTGTCGTCTACCCGAACGAGCAGTACTGCGGGGTGTTCGCGAGCACGGGGACCATCTTTCTTGGTGCGGTTGCTGTGTCCCAATCGTGCTTGGAGAATCAGTCCCCCGGTGCCCAGGTGACACTTGTGTACATGAGGTCGCAGTACTTCTCACCGGAATCGCTGCAGGGATACAAGTCGATTCGCCAAGACGGACTGGCCTTGTATCTGGTCACTGTCAATGGCGCACCCGGCTATTACTCACCTGTGCTCGGTACCGAGGTCGCGGCCAACGGACCGGAGGCACTCGGCGTCCTTAGCACCTTCGCTCCGGCGCCGCGGCGCCTCGTGCTCGCAGGCGGGCCAGCACCGCCGGTGCCCTCCTCGTGGCGGACAGTCAGTTTCGACGGCGTCTCCTTCTCCGTGCCGTCGGATTGGATCGTCAAGCGAACCATCTACGCGATGGGTATTGGTCAGATCTGCTCGGTGTCCGGTGTGGCCCTCGAGGCCGGCGACTCAGTCGTGCTGAGCACGGACAAGAAGTTCTATGCAGTTGCCTGTCCTCTGATCGGTCAGTGGCCACAGGTCCCTGTTGATGGCGTGCAAATCGATGGGGGGCCTGACGCTCCCAGTGTGACGGCGTCGTCCCACTGCTTGAACCTCAAGGCGCTGCAGGCATGTCTCGCCGGGGGAACGAGCTACCTGTATTCGATTCTGGTGCTGAACGTAGTCGTGCCAGGGCGCTCCAAGCCGGTCGTCGTGTCCATCGGGCAGGCCGGGAACGGCATGGTCGCCAGGACGATCTTGTACAGCCTGCGAACGGCCGCGACTGCTCCCGTCGCGAGCGCGACTGTTGCGGACTGGTGGGTGACGCTGGCGTTCGCCAACGGTCGTCTCGGGGTCGTGGTGGAAGGAAGCGGCGTCGAACAGGCCGCGCACTGCGACCTGTCCGTCTATGCGACAGCGGACGGTGGCGCGAGCTGGGCGGCTCCCGTTCTGGTGACCAGGCGGGCGTCGTGCCAGGCAGGTGGCTCGACCGACCAGATGGCAATCACGCCAGACGGTCATTGGTTCCTTGCAACGCCTCAGGGCCTCTTTGTCGGACGAGTGAACCATCCGGGTTCGGAGCTGGTTCAGGCCGCACGTCTCGATCGCTCGACAACGACCAAGACGATCTGCTCGGTGGCGGCCTCTGGCCGATCGGTATGGCTGACGCTCGCCGAAAGCTGTGATTTGCGGGCACCTTCCGTCCTGTTGTACTCGGGCGACGACGGTGCCACCTGGACTCCTCGAACGGTGCCCCTCGGGTTCTTCGTGGACTTCGCGTCCACCTTCGCCACTCCACCCGAGAGCCTGGTAGCGACGGGCCCAGAGAGTCTGTGGCTCCTCGGGTCTGCCAAGGCCCGCAGCCCACTTGTTGTGGCCCGGACCAAGGACGCGGGCCGGACTTGGCTGAAGATCGGACTGCCCTGCAAAGACGATGATTTGCTTTCCGGCTTTGTGACCGTCGCTGGGAACACAGTCGCCGCCTTGTGCCTCGGCGGACCGTCAGCCGGCTACGAGCCGATGGAGGTCATCACATCCCACGACAATGGAGCGATCTGGGCTGAAGGTTGTAACAACGGTCCACCTGGCTTGATGCGCGTCGTCGGCTCGTGCCCGGTCGCCGGTTATCCGGGCGCGATCGCGGCCATGCCCGACGGAGTGCTCGTCATGGCCCTCGGGTATCCGGTCGGCGATGTCGACGTGTCGGTCGACGGTGGGCGCAGTTGGAAACTCGCTCTCAGAACGGCTGCGACCTTCTTGGTCAACTCTCAGGGCGTCGGCAAGGATTGGATCCTCGCCGTCGGACCGACGAGCCCCGGGGTGAGACTGGCGGAGTCAAGCGACGGCCGGACATGGCGACAGGTCGCTCTGCCGTAAAAGGGGCGCCGTCGGTCTGCACGGGACTGAATCCCCAACACCTCCTGCCAACCGGCTGCTGAGCCCCGCCGACGGCGCTCATGTCGCCGGTACGCAGCTCTGGCTGAAACCGGCGATCAGAAGGGAATGACTGCATCCGAACCTCCGTGGCCTCGCTTCAGCAGGAGCGCCCCGAACGCGGCAACGACCGTGGTGATCGCCGCAACCAGGAAGCACCGGTCCAACCCGCTCATGAAGACCGCGTGCACCACCTCGGCGATGACGAGGACTATCTGGTGTGGGACACCCGCGGGCGCGGGGGCCACTCCGAGAGAGACCACCGACTTGAGCTCGGCGAACTGCCGCGCGGGCAGCGGGGGCAGGTGGGCCGCCGCCCATCGCTGTGGCAAGAGCTCGTTGACCCTTGACGACATCACCGCCCCGAGCACGGACGTGCCGAGTGTCCCGCCGATCTGCATGGCCGTCGAGGTCACGCCGCCGGCCACGCCTGCCAGCTCGACAGGGGCGTTGCCGACGATTACATCGGTTCCACCGACGATGGCGGGGCTGAGGCCGGCCCCGATGAGGATGAACCACAAGATCACGTCATTGGGTCCGCTGGACACTCCGAGGCGGGACAGGCCGTAAAGACCGGCAGCCGCCAGCAGCAGCCCGATAAATATCGGAACCCGTGGTCCGAACTTCTTGATGAGCAGCCCACACAGGGGCGCAAAGATGATCATCGGCCCTGTCAGCGGCAACATCCTCACACCTGTCATGACCGGGTCGAGGCCGTGGACGTCCTGCATGAAGAACGTCATGAAGAAGAGGGAACCGAACAGGGCGAACATGAGCACCATCACGAGAACCGTGCCGATCGAGAAAGAGACGGAACGGAATAACTTCAAGGGCACGAGTGGTTGGGAGACCTTGGTCTCGCAGAGAACGAACAGGACGAGCGCCACAGCCGAGGCTGCGAAGAAGCCGATCGTCCGTGCGCTTGCCCAGCCGTAGGACGAGGCCTTTATGAGCGCCCAGACCAGGCAGAACAGCCCGGCCGACAGCAGAGCGACACCGCCGAAGTCGAAACGCTGGGCGGCAGGTGAAGGTTCGGTCTCCTTGACGAAGAGGAGGGTCATCATCAGTGCCAAGGCGCCAACGAACAAGTTGACGTAGAAGCACGACTCCCAGTTGATGTGCTGGACGAGGAGACCACCGACGATAGGTCCGGCTGCGGTGGAGGCGCCGATTACACCAGCCCATATGCCTAGGGCTTCGTCGAGCTTGTCGACGGGGAAGGTCTCGCGCAATATGGCGAGCGCGCTTGGCATGAGGCAGGCGCCGAAGGCACCCTGGGCGACGCGGAACGCGATTACGAGCGAGATGCTCTTGGCAGCGTCACCGGACAGCCCGATTCCCGCCGAGAACAAGGCGAAGCCGACCATTCCCGTCAGGAACACCTTCCGGTGACCGTAGCGGTCGCCTACCTTCCCGATCGTGATCAGCGTGACAGCGAGGGCGAGCAGGTAGCCGTTCGTGATCCACTGGATGTCCGCGATCGAGGCGTGCAGGTGCGACTGAATAGAAGGATTTGCCACCGACACGATCGTTCCGTCGAGGGCGACCATCATCACCCCGAGGGCTACCGACGCAAGGGTCAGTGGCAGGCTGCCCCGTCTGCCGGGCCGCGCTGTCTCGCTGCTCACGCCCTGTCCGACCGGGTCGAGTGTTTGCGTCATCGCACTTCCCTTCCTTGAGGTTGCGTCATGCTAAGTATAATGTCAGAAAATGACAGATTACAACATCAGACGAATTGCGACGGCCAGGTGGTAGGATCTTGTCCATGTCGGATGCTTCCGTTCTCATGGCTGTCATGAGCGTGCTGGACGCGACGGCTCCGGAAGAGGCGCGACGGGACCGCAAGAAGCGGCAGACCCGCGACGCGCTCATCAACGCCGCCTTGGAGCTGTTCGAGGCGAAGGGCTACGAGCACACCGCGGTGCACGAGATCACCGATGCGGTAGACGTCGCCGAACGCACCTTCTTCAGGTATTTCGCGAGCAAAGAGGACGTGGCGTTGTATTTCGTGAGGAGGGAGATGGATGACTTCACGACCGCCCTGGCCGCTCGACCCCAGCAAGAGCGCGCACGCGTAGCGGTGCGCAAAGCGTTTCGGACGACCCTTGAACGGCTGCTGGCCGATAGCTACGAGATCAACGGAGAGCCGCGTTCGCTGGTGGTGATGAGGCTCATCGACTCGACGCCTGCGCTGGTGGCGGCCAGCCTGCGGTACATATACGAGAACATCGACCGGGCCGTACGCGTGCTGGCGGATCGCGAGGGCGTCGATCCCGAGACCGATCGCCGTCCGTGGCTTCTGATCAGCATTTACGCTGCTGTGCTCGCTTTGGTGCACAGGGAATGGCGCGTGGTCGGTCGCGCGGGCACCGACGAACTGGTCGGGGTCTTCGACGCTTACGCCGACGTGATCGGACCCACGGTCACCCGCGACTGGTCCAATACTTTTCAGGCCACGAAGAGGTCGGAGGCACGTGGTCCTGTGCGGGACCGCCCGCGCAGGCCTTAGTCATCCGGCAAGGATCGCTAGCTCCGGCTCAGGCAGGATGGTCAGGCGCTCATGACCTGCTTGCTTCCCATCGCCGGGACCTCGTGGTTGGAGATGAAGCACCCCATGTCAGAGCTCCGGAGTGAAGACCCTCCCGGTTGGAGACCAAGTACTTGTCTCGTGCATCTCGGCACGGGGAAGCTGCCGGTTCTGTCGCGAAGGCCGCTACGGACAGTTTCGGAGCGGATCTGACCATCAGCCTCTCGTCTCGACGCGTCCGGTACGCGACCCGCCTAGGTAGCTCAAAGTTCGAACATCGAATCGCTTTTTGGATGGCGCCTCGATGAGACTGCAGCGGTCCGCCCAGTCCTGCACGAGCTAGGCGGGGGTGATGCCGGGCGCGAGCAGAGCGCCGAGGTAGTTGCGCATCCGCTTGACCACCTCTCGGTCCAGCCCCTCGTCCTCGTCGAGGTAGGTCAAGAAGGTGACGACGAGGTCGCTCTCGGGACCATTCTCGCTCGGCACGCTCAGAAGGCCAGACGGCGGCCCGCCGCGTCCACCTTGCCATTGTCCACCAACCACATCAGTGACTCGAAAATCGCCTCCAGTGAACTGAAACGGGGGCAATAGCCCAGTATTTTGGCTGCTTTATCGATACTCATCGAGGGGCTGCGAATGATGTGCTCCCAGGTCAGCTGGGCATCCGCCGGTTCCCAGGCAGCGGCCCACGTCTCCCAGGGCTGGAAAGACAGACGAGCGGGTTGCCCGAACCATTGCGCCACGCTCTCGGCGTAGCCGCGCAGAGTCACCGCACGTCCCGAAACCACATGAAACGACTCGCCAGAGGCTGCCGCCGGATGGGCCAAAGCCTTCACAAACGCCTGCGCCACATCGTCGGCATGCACGTGATGCACGGTCTCCAGGCCGAAGTTGGGCAAGGCAACCTCCTCACCTTTGGCCAACCGATTGAAGACCTCGAGGCTGACGTTCCCAACCGGATTGACCGGCACCCAGCCCGGGCCGACGATATGTCCAGGGTGCAGCACTGTGCAGCGCACCGTCCCTCGCCGGGCCTCGTCCAGCAAGAGCTCCTCTATGGCTGCTTTCTGCACCCCGTAGTCGCCGAAGGGCCGGCGTACCACATCCTCCGTGACAGGCACCTCCACGGCGGAGCCGTGCACCCAGATGGTGCCGCAGTGCAACAGGTATGAGCCGATGGGGACCAGGGCCTCCAGCAGCTGGCGGCCAGAGGGCACGGTGAAGCAAAGGAGGTCCACCACCGCATCCGGCCGCATGGAGGCGACGTGCTCGCCGAACGTGCCGAGAGCATCTTCGGCGACTCGGTCCACTTGCACACTGTCGACCTGCTCCCAAGCGCGGTGTTCCAAGTAGGGGCGCCGTTCACCTCTGCTCATAGCAACCACCTCATGCCCGTCAGCAACCAGCCTTGGGACCAGGTAGCTCCCGATGTGGCCCGTGGCGCCTACCACGACCACTTTCATCGGCGACGACCGTTCATCTGCAGACCTGCTTCCCCTTAGAGGATTCTCCCAATCGCCAAGACACTACCCAGCTCACCCATTCCTGGCCGCCTCCAGACCTCCATTGCAGGTCCTCTGCCGCCGTGCTCTGCACCACACGGTCTGGCCGGGCTCGACAGATGCATCGGAAACATGGCTCCCGACTACCACGAGCGCCGCCTGCCTCGATGTCGTGCGGACGGGCTCTGCTCGGCTAAGACTGCACGGCCCCGGCGTTGCAGCGCTTCCCTGAGATTCTGGACCCTGCAGCTTCCCAGGCACCTTGACATCATCTGCACGTGGGAGTAGAAGTGCGAGTGAATCGAATCAACAGCAACGTTCGATGAGGTTGTCGCCTTGTTGGTGAATCGATTCAACAGCGAGCGAAGAAAAGGAGGCCGAGTGCCGAGCACGACCATCGTCGAGGTGGCGAAGCGTGCTGGCGTTTCCCCAGCCACAGTCTCTTACGTTCTCAGTGGCAATCGGACGATCTCGCAAGGCACCCAGCTGCGGGTGAGGCGCGCCATCGAAGAACTCAACTACAAGCCCCATGCGGGCGCTCGGTCCCTTCGGGCGGGCAAGACAGACATGGTCGCGCTAGTCGTGCCCTTCTATGACTGGTCCTCTGAGCCAGTGCTGATGCCCTTTGTCTACGGCGTGGTCCAAGCGGCCCGCCAGCACGGTTGGAACGTCGTGCTCGTGACAAGCGACGGAGGGTCGGACGTCAACTCGGTGGTGCGGAGCAAGATGGTCGACGGCGTCGTGCTCATGGAAGTCCGGGTGGGCGACGAGCGCCTGGAGGTCGTCCAGCGATTGGCAGTCCCCTCCGTTGCTATCGGCATGCCCCTCGAGCCGGTCGATATCCCCTTCGTCGACCTGGACTTTGAGGCGGCCGGACGGGCGTGCGTCGAGCGCCTCATCGGTGCCGGCCACGAGCACATTGCCCTTCTCTCCTCCCCGCCAGGGACCTTCGAAAAGAAGCTCGGCTATGCCCGCCGATTCTGGCACGGCGTCGCCGGCACCCTCGAGGCGGCGGGCCTCGGGTTCCACGGTCTGCCAGTCGAGTCCACCATGGAAGGCACAGAAAAGGCACTTGACGCCTTATTGGCGGAAGAACCGGCAATCACCGGCCTCATTGTCCAAACCGAAGCTGTAGTCGACTTGCTCATACGGGTCCTCCAGCAAAGAGGCAAGTCCATACCTGACGACTTCTCCATTGTCGGTGTCGCCTGGGGAGAGGCTGTCAGGCACCTCGTACCACCTCTCACCTTCGTCAACTTCCCCTCGCTCGAAATAGGGCGTACAGCGATCGAGCTCCTAGCGAAGAAGGGGCCCGGGATTTTGTTTCCCGCTGTTTTCGTCGAGGGCGCAACGCTCGGTCCGGCGCCAAAAACCTGAGAACTCCGCTCGCGATCAACTGCGGGCACCTGTTTAAACGATTCACCAGTCGGTTACCCATCAGAAAGCAACCAAGAAACCAGCACAAAAAAGGAGGATGAGTTGATACAAAAACGCAATTTTGCCCACGGGATCGCTAGGGGGAGGCTCCTTGTAGCGCTCCTCGCTGCCAGCTCAGCTCTCGGCGTCCTCGGCATCACCGCGGCGCAGGCGTCGGCTAGCAGCCGCAGCACGATTGTCCTCACCGAGACCAGCTACTACACCAGCGTGGCCAGCAACGGGGCTATCTACACCGCCCTGAACACCGTCTTTAGCAACTTCGAGAAGAGCCACCCTGGGATCACCATCAAGAGGGAGGACATAGTCAACAGCGGGAACTCGTACCTGACAGCCGTCGCCGACGAGGCCGCGGCTGGGGATCTTCCCGACGTCTTGATGCTCGACAACCCGACCGTCCCGACTCTCGCCTCGTACGGCGAGCTCACGCCGCTCAGCACTCTCGGCCCGACCGCCATCCCGACGCTTGGCGCCGCCCAACAGGCAGAGGCGAAGTTCAACGGTGTCGTTTACGGCTACCCGCTCTACACCAACACGATCGCCTTGTTCTACAACAAGGCCATGCTCGCGGCCGCGAAAATCCAGCCGCCGACTACGTGGGCGCAGCTGCTGACAGATGCTAAGGCGTTGACCAACGCTCAGCACTATGGCATCGCCTTCTCGGGCGAAACCTGCGCGGGCTGCAACGTGTGGACGTTCATCCCCTTCCTCCTGTCCAACGGGGGGAGCCTGACCCACCTCACGACCCCGCAGTCGGTCCAGGCGCTCACTTTGTGGACTGACCTCACAAAGGAGGGGGCCATCGACAAGGACTTCACCAACTGGAACCAGGGACAACCAGAGGCCGAGTTCGCTGCTGGCAAGGCCGCCATGATGATCAACGGGCCTTGGTTCTTCCCGACCCTCAACTCGGTCAAGGGCCTCAGCTATGGCGTCGTCGAGATACCGGTCAACACCCCCGGCCAATACGTAGTCGGCCCGATCGGCGGCGAGGTTTGGACTATCCCGAAGAGCAACCCCACCATCGAGAAGGCTGCGTACGAGCTGCTCAATTACATGGCTGAGCCCTCGGTTGACGCCAGCCTCGCGACGGCCTCAGGCGACATCCCGACCGTCAAGTCAGCTATACCGACCTGGCAGAAGACCGCGAGCCCGCTGTACGTGCCCTTGCTTGCCGAGCTGAAGCACGGCTTCGTGCGTACGAGCACGCTCGGTGTCCTGTACCCCAGGGTCGAGACAGCGGTCGGCGACGGCATCGTGTCGGCTCTAATCGGCAAGCAGACGCCAGCAGCCGCGTTTGCTACTGCCCAAGCAAACGTCAACTCCATCCTCGAAGGCAACTAAAATCCTTGCGGCTAATGAGAGGTGAACAGGAAGTTGCCGCGCGAAGAGCCAATCCCTCCTGAGCGACAGGCAACTTGGTCGGTGCGGGCCAAGGTGGGCGCCAACGAAGCCCTCGCCTTGGCCCGTCCAGCCGCTAACGGCCACGACACCCCGGAGCGCTCAGCCGATCCGGCCAGCCCGGCCCGCCGGGCCGGGCTGTGGCATTGGCTGCGCTCGCACCGGCGCCAGGCAACGCTGATCGCTTTCGTCGTCCCCGCACTCACCTATGTGATCCTTTTCTTTGCCTACCCCCTCATCTACGGCTTCACGATGAGCGTCGAGAAGATTGGGTTCATTGCCCAGAGCGGGCCTTACATCGGGCTCCACAACTACAAAGTCGAGATAAACGACCCCGTCACCCGTGAAGCTCTGACCAACACCGCGATCTTCCTCGTGACGTCGCTTTTCTTCCAGTTCACTATCGGCCTCGGCATCGCGTCGTACTTCAGCCGGCGCTTCTTCCTCTCCGGGTTCCTCCGCAGCTTGATAATTATCCCGTGGCTGTTCCCACCCATCGCCAGCGGGACGATCTTTGCAATCATGTTCGCCGGTCAGGGTGGCATCATCGACGAGACATTGCAGTCGCTCCACCTGATCAGCTCCCCTATATTTTGGTTCGACTCGTCGTTCAAGGCGATGTTCGTCATCATCTTTGTCAACATCTGGATCGGGATCCCCTTCAACGCAGTGCTGCTGTACTCAGGGCTCCAGGACATCCCCACCGAAATGTGGGAAGCGTCGGCACTCGACGGTGCCAGCGCCTGGCAGCGGTTCCGCTACATTACGGTCCCGCTCCTTCGCCCGGTTTCCCTCATAGTAATCATGCTGGGGATCATTTATACGGTAAAGACCTTTGACCTGGTCATAGTGCTGACGAACGGGGGCCCGGACAACGGCTCTCAGCTCATGTCGACTTGGGCCTACACGCTCGCGTTCCAAAACTTCCAGACCAGCCAGGGCGCGGCCGTGGCGAACATGCTGTTCCTCTTTTGCATGATCGTTGCCTTCTTTTATATACGTGCCACGCGGCGTGAGGTGGTGCTGGCATGAATGGGCGCCGCAGACTGAGCCTTTTTTGGAAGCGGCGCGCTCGTCGCATCGTGCTCCCTATCGGGGGGCTCGTGATCACCGGGCTCATGCTGCTCCCGATCTATTTCACCATTGAGAGTTCGCTCGCGCCGTCGAGCTCGTTCCAAGCTCTCTCGCAGTCGCTCGTGCCGAGCCACTTTGTCTTTAGCAACTATAGACTGGCCTTCGGCCAGGAGCGCGGTAGCATAGTCACCAGCTTGCTTATCGCCTTAGGAGCCGTCGTCCTCTCCGTCGGGATCGCCCTGCCGGCGGCTTACGGCCTCACAAAATTGGGCTACCTAAAGAACCGTGCCATCGTATCGGTCGCGATCATTGTGCTGCTAGTTACCCAGATGGTGCCGGGAATATCGTTGACCCTGGCCTTTTACAAACTGTTCTTCCATCTTCATCTCCTCAACAGCATCCCAGGCCTCATCCTGGCCGACTCCACCAACGGGATGCCATTTGCCGCTCTGGTGCTGCGCGCCTACATGGGCTCGATTCCTGCCGAGCTGTCCGACGCCGCTTATGTCGACGGCGCTTCGGAATGGCGCACCTTCCGCTCTGTGATCGCGCCGATCGCGGTACCGGGGATCGTAACTGCCGGTCTTTTCGTGTTCCTCTTTGCCTGGGGTGATTTCCTCTACGCCTACACCCTCACTGCGGGCGGCAATGTGACCCCGCTGACCAAGGGCATCCTCACCTTCTTCACTAACAACACCGTCAACTGGGGCGGCGTCCTGGCTACAGTGGTCCTAGCCGCCATCCCGTCAGGCCTCATCTTGAGTTTCGGGCAGCGTTACGTGATGGGCGGCCTCCGGGCCGGCGCGCTCAAGGGCTGAGGCCCCAAGCCAACTTTGAAAGGAAGGCCCACGTGGCGACTTTTGTTGGCAGTAGCTCTGGTTTCTTCGTTTATGACGGGCAAGAGCTACTGGAAGTCCGTGCCTGGGGTGAAAATAGTGTGCGTGTCCGGTCGAGCCTGCACGCTTTCATAAGAGAAACGCCCGGGGATGCACTTGAGGAGCCAGGGCCTAGCAACGTCAAGATCGAGGTATCCGACGGCGGAGCGCTCATGCGCAATGGGGATCTCGTAGTCGAAGTGCGCGAGAACGATGACGGGGGCTTCTTGCACTTCCCCCCCCTGGTCCGGTTCCTCCGCCCGGACGGCGAGGAGCTGTTCTCCGAGAGCGTTCCCCACTTCAGTGCGCCCCCCCAGCGGCGATACCGGGCTGGAGGCGGCGACCTTCATGGTTGTGAGGTGTCGTTCCGCTCCTTCCCAGATGAGCGTTTTTACGGGCTCGGGCAACACCAGCACGGGTTGCTTGATCAAAAGGGGGCGGTCGTCGAATTGGTGCAACGGAATACGGAGGTTTGTGTACCTTTCGCCCTCTCAAACCGCGGTTATGGCTTCCTGTGGAACATGCCCGGTATTGGTCGCGTGGAGCTAGGCGCCAGTGGCACTAAGTGGGTCGCTGACGCAGCAAGGCAGATCGATTATTGGGTCACCGCGGCGCCCACGCCAGCCAAGGTCGTCAGCCAGTACTCGAAAGCGACCGGCCTGCCGCCGATGCTCCCCGAGTGGGCGTCGGGGTTTTGGCAGTGCAAGCTGCGGTATCGGACTCAGGAAGAGCTGCTAGCGGTGGCCCGGGAGCACAAGAGGCGTGGTTTGCCCCTGTCAGTTATCGTTATCGACTTCTTCCATTGGACCCGCCAGGGGGAGTGGAAGTTCGACCCGGCCGAGTGGCCCGACCCGCAAGCCATGGTGGACGAACTGAAGGCGCTTGGCGTCGAGCTCATGGTCTCGGTCTGGCCGAGCGTAAATCCCGATAGTGAAAATTATGCCGAAATGGACCGTCGCGGGCTGCTGGTCGGCAACGTACGCTCCCTGCCGCTGAACATGCCGTTCTGGGACAAGGGCAGCAATAGCAAGGTGTTCGTACGGTACTACGACTCGACCAACCCCGAAGCGCGCAGCTACGTGTGGGACAAGGTCAGACAGGGGTACGGCCGGTACGGGATCCGCGCGTTTTGGCTCGATGCCTGCGAACCCGAGATGCTCCCGGAGGACCCCGAGAGCGACTGGTTCCACATCGGCCCAGGGGCCGAAGTACGTAACGTCTATCCGCGAGAACACGCTCGCGGTTTCGCTGAGGGGCTCTGGGCGAGCGGGGAAAAGGAGATCCTGACCCTTTGCCGGTCCGCGTGGGCCGGGAGCCAGAGGTACGGGGCCGCGGTTTGGTCTGGTGACATCGACTCGAGCTTCGATGCACTCGCCAAGCAGGTGCCCGCCGGCCTCAACATCGGGATCTCTGGGATCCCGTGGTGGACGACTGACATTGGCGGGTTCAAGGGCGGGGACCCGAGCTCGGCCCACTTCCGGGAGCTGGTAGTGCGGTGGTTCCAGTTTGCTGTGTTCTGTCCGCTCTTCCGGCTCCACGGCGTACGTGAACCGAACCCGCACGCGGGTCCGTCGCAGACAGGAGGGCGAAACGAGGTTTGGTCCTTCGGCGAGGAGGCGTACGGCATTATCCGAGCCCAGCTGGCCTTACGCGAGGTGCTGCGCCCGTACGTAATGGACGTGATGGCGGCGGCAAGCAGGACAGGGCTGCCCCCGATGCGAGCACTGTTCCTGGAGTTCCCGGACGAGCCGGAAGCCTGGCAGGTCAAAGATGAGTACATGTTCGGGCCTGACGTCCTGGTGGCGCCGGTCACTACCTATGGCGCGAGAGAGCGGGAGGTTTACCTGCCGCACGGCGCCTCCTGGCTGGACCCGTCGACCGGAGAGCCCGTCGAGGGGAAGGGTTGGACGACGGCATTGGCGCCCTTGGAACGCATCCCTGTCTACCTGCGCAGTGGGGGAGCCTTGAAAACCTTGTTGGCCGACTAAGGCGAAGGGGACTTACGGCTGCCGCCCCAGTCGTTTGCTCTCGTTGAGGCGGAAAGGGCTAAGACTTACTAGCTCTTCTTTGTGACGGTGATCTTCTTCGCTGGCTCGCCTTCGGCCTTTGTCATCGGGACCCGTACCTCGAGGATCCCGTCTTTGTATGTCGCCTCTATATCGGCTTCCGAGGTCCCCTTCGGAACCGGGAGCTCGCGATGGAATGATCCGTAGTGGATTTCCCTGCGGACGTAGTCGCGCCCTTCGGTCTTCTCCTCTTCGCGCCGCTCCGCGTCTATGTGGAGCATGTCGCCTACGAGTGAGATCTGCACGTCCTTGTCGGGGTCGATGCCGGGGAGCTCTACGCGGACGACGAATGTCCCGCCCTCAGCAAACTCCTCAACTCGCATTCTTTCCGGTCCGTGCTCGGGCCACAGGAGGACGGGGCGGCGGAGCACCTCGGGCCACTCGTCAACGAACCGACGGTAGAGGTCGAGCCGCCTTGACGTCACCTCGCCCTTGGTTTTTTCTTGCTTTGCCATAGCTATTCACCATTCCTTTCGATAGAACTCGTTCGGTCGGTGGCCGTGCGGATTCTCTTGAGGTTGCACGCGGAGGCGGTTGTCCACACCGGACGTCCCCTGTGCACCGAGCGACAAGCAGCTATCTGTCCACGTCCGAGCGTAGCTCCGCGGCATTTCCGGGAGGTCGCGCTTCTGACATCACTATCGGGCGATGGCCTCAGTGCGAGGCCGCGTGATGCGACCCGAGCAACTCGCTCGCAGACTGGGAGCTCGGTCGGCCTGATTCGGCGACTGACGGCGAACGAACGACAGCACTTGACGAACGACGACAGAGGACCCAATAGGAGAAACGACCATGACCTTTCGTGTTGACTCGGAGATCGGCGAGCTGCGCCAGGTCGCCAATCAGCCCGACCACTTCTCCTTTGTGAATGTCCAGGTCCACGCTCCGCAGCGCCTGTATGCTGCCGAAGTGCTTAGCTATGCCCCGCACCGCGATTACCGGCGCTCCGGTGCCGGCAGCGGCGCTCTCTGGGACCACACCATCAGTGGTGACGCTCATGCACCGCTCTCCTGTGCGTAAACCTTTCGTAACCTTGCAGGTCTAAGCGACGGTGTCCAAGGTGTTTCCGGAGCTGCTCCTCGGGATCGACCTGGGAACAACCATGACCAAGGCTGCCGTGGTTGACCGCCTCGGCGAGGAGCTCTCCTGGGGCTCCGCCCCAACGCCTTGGCAGTCAGTACCCACTGGGGCCGAGGCCAATCCTGCCGACCTCTTCGCATCCGCCATGCGGGCCATGGGCGCGGCGCTGGAGGCGGCGCCCGAGGGACGGGTCGTCGGCGTGGGCGTCACGAGCATGGCTGAGACTGTGGTCCTTCTTGGCCCGGACGGGTGCCCCGCCACCGCCTCCATTGCCTGGCACGACACCCGCGGCGCCGAGGAGGCAGCGGAACTCGCTCGCGAGCTCGGGCGCGACGCCTTCATGGAACGCACTGGTCTGCCTCCATCGTCGATGTGCACTCTCAGCAAGCTGGCGTGGCTTCACCGCCACGGTGTCACTGAAATCTGCCGGGCTCTCAATGTCGCCGACTGGGTGATCCACCAGCTCGGTGCGGAGCAGGTCGCCGAGGCCTCCCTCGCCTCGAGGACCGGCGCCCTTTCTCTGGCCGAACGGAGCTGGTGGTCGGAGAGTTTGCAGTTCGCGGGGGCTCCCGCGGAGCTGTTCCCGCCGGTTGTGAGCGCCGGCCAGCTCGTGGGACGGGCAGAAGGGGTCGTGCCCGCGCGTCTGCGAGGGGCAGCCCTGGCCTCAGCCGGCCACGACCACCTCTGTGTCGCCGCCGGCTCGGGGGCAACGCGTCCCGGGCAGTTGCTCGACTCTTGCGGCACAGCCGAGGCGGTGGTGAGAGCGGTGGAGCCGCTCCCTGGGCCGGTGCTCCCTCGCGTGATCGCGGCCGGCCTCAGCGCGGGCTGGCACACCCTGCCAGGCAAGTACGCCCTCCTCGGTGGCCAAACGCTCGGGTTGTCACTGGAGCGAGTGCTCGCCTTGCTCGGGGTGGACGACGGAGAGCCTCTTGCCGCCCTGGACCGTGAGGCCTGGGGAGTCACCGCCAGCTCCCTGCGCCTAGTGCAGGAGCACCCTTACTCGGAACCGTCCATCGTGGGCATCGGGCCAGGGGCGTCCCCTGCCGCCCTGTGGAGCGCCGCCCTGGACGCGGTGACCGAAGGAGCCCAGCGTCTTGTGCAGAGCATGGACTCCATCGCTGGGCCCACGCAGGAGGTCATCCTCACCGGGGGCTGGGCTCGTTGCGCGGGGCTGCGCAAGCGCAAGCGCCAGACATTCCGCCGGGTGAGGTGGCCGGCGTTGGCCGAGGCTGGCGCCCGCGGCGCCGCTCTGTTCGGCGGCATCGCCGCTGGACTCTTCGACGGACCCAGGGACTTCCCTCAGCCGGAGGAACGGACGGAAGACTAGACCGTGCCCATGCAGAAGATGATCAATGAGCCGGAGACCTGGGACCGGCTCCTCGGAGCGAGAACTGGTGCTCCACGCCTCGGTCTCACAGAGGCGAGTACCCGGTGCTGCTGGTAGCCGCCTCCTTCCAGCGTTCGAACGCCGCCCTGAGCAGCTCGTGGGCGTGGGCATGAGGTTGCACCTCGTCCACGACCGGGGGTACGACGTCTGTCTTCTCGGTGATTCCTGTCGCGCGTCCGCCCAGCAACGCAGCTCCCCGTGCGGAGGCGTTGGGGTTTTGAACAACCAAGAGCCTCTTTCCCAGCAGGTCACAAAGGAGTTGGCGCCATGACCGCTGCAGGGTGCCGCCGCCCGCAAGATAGAGCACAGAGGTGTTCGCGAACTCGGGCAGGACGGCGGCCGCGTCGGCAATCGAGAAGGCGACACCCTCGAAGACGGCCCGGAGCATGTCCGCTCGGCTATGGCGGAGGTCGAGACCGAAGAATCCCCCTTGCGCCGAGATGTTCATCGAAGGCGAGCGTGCCCCGGCGAGGTGGGGAACGAAAAGCGGCGCCCGCGGCCCGTGGCCGACGGGAACATCAAGGATCTTGTATGCCTCTTTCCAGGACGCATTGAGGATCTTCAACGCCCAGGAGATCGCCACCCCCGCCGCCTGCACCGCGGCCATGGCATACCAGAGCTCGGGAAGGGCGGAGGCGAAGACGTGGTAACGCAGCTCGGGATCGGGATCCGGCCGCTTGCGGAGGGTCACGACTTGGGCAGCCGATCCCACGGTGAGCTGTACCGGCCCGGTCTCGAACATCCCGGTGCCAACCAAGGCGGCGGCAGTATCGGCAGAACCGAAGGCGACGGGAATGCCGCCGGGTAGCCCTAGTTCGTGGGCCACTGAGCTGTCCAGCAAGCCCGCCACGGCATCGGACGCCCCGAGAGGGGCCAGCAGCTCTGCCCGAATGCCGAGCGCCTCGACGACTGCGAGAGCCCAGGTGTTGTGGAAGATGTCGAAAAGAAGGGTTCCCGAGGCATCGCTGGGCTCGCTGTCAGCGCGCCCCACGAGCCGCAGTCGCAGCCAGTCCTTCGCCTGTAGGGCCCATTCGGCGTCCCTCAGCACCGCTGGCTCGTGCGAAGTCAGCCAGTGGAGCATTGGTCCCGCCATCCCCGGGATGAGAGGGTTTCCCAACAGGGCGCGAGTACCCGAAGGGAGCGCTCGGTAAGCCTCGAGGCTGCTCGCGGCGCGACGATCTAGCCAGAGCATGGCGGGCCGTAACGGTCTGTCGTCGGAGCGAGCCAGCACGACCCCGTGCATGTGACCTGACAGCCCAACGGCGCCAACCTCGGCGTGAGCGGCAGTCGCCAGCACCTTTCTCACCGAGATCTTCGCCGACGACCACCATTCCTCCGGATCTGACTCCACCCACCCCGGTCGTGGTCTGGACAGCTGCACCGGGACCGACGCGACACTCAGCTGTGCGCCGGTGCTGTCCAGCAGGATCGCTTTGGTTGAACCGGTTCCCAGGTCGATGCCCAGTAAGCAGGGGTCCGTCCCCATATTTGACTCCTCACACAGAAAGCGGCATCCGTCCCGGCGGCTGTTCCGGTCCGCAAGGTGGCCCACATTCTCGTCCAACGATGCGGCCGCTGATTCGTCCCTGGTGCTGGCTCAGACCGTCGCCGGTGCGGAGAGCTCGTCACCCGTGTCCCGGGCGGGCACCGCCACGGTGCGCCGGCGGGTGATCGTGTTGGCGGCATCCGCGTCCTTGACGGTCGCGGCGGCGGCCGCGCCAACCAAGGCGAGGGCGGCTGCGGTTAGGAAGGCCATGTGATAGGCGGCCAGATGCGCAGCGCCATGGCCGGCGACTGAGCTCGTGACGCCGACCGCCGACAACACCGTCGTGAGGATGGCCACTCCGACCGCACCGCCGAGCTGGCGCTGCGCGTTGAAGAACGTGGACGCACGGCCAGTGTCGGCGGGGCTGATCGTGGCGAAGGCCGCGGCCTGCGTCGGCACGAACACGCCCGACATGGACATCCCCATCTCCAACATGGCGAGCCGGACGAGCCAGAGATTGGTCTGGTCACCGACGAACGACATCGCCACCATGCCGATCGCGACCCCCGCCAGGCCACCCATCATGATTCGTCGGGGGCCCAGACGCGGGTAGAGGACCCGCGTGACGAGCTGGGCGCCCGCCATGACGCCGAGCGCCTCGGGGAAGGTGGTCAGACCCGCCCCGAGGGCGGACAGCCCGAGCCCGTCCTGGAAGAAGAGCGCCGCCAGGTACAGCATGCCCAAGAAGGCGGCTGCGCCACAGAACATCACGATGTTGGCCGAGCAGAAGAGGCGGTCGCGCAACAGCCGCAAGGCGATGAGCGGATCCGGGCGGCGGAGCTCGACCGCCACCAGCCCGGCGAGCAGCACCGCGCCGCAGATGCACGTCGTTGCCACGTCTGGGCTCGACCAGCCCTTGACGGGACCTTCGGACAGTCCGTACATCAAAAGGCCTAGGCCGACGCCTGCCATCACGAATCCGGGGAGGTCGAACCTGCCCGAGGGATGGCGGGGCTGCTCGCGGAGGAAGACCGTCCCGAAGGCGATCGCGAGCAAGCCGATCGGCACATTCACAAAGAACACCCACCGCCAGCTCAGGTCTGTTACGAAAAGGCCGCCGAGGACCGGACCGAGGGCGGGGGCGAGCGCGGTCGGCACGACCAGTATGGCTGAGGCCCTGATCCTCTCGGCGGGCGGGAAGGCCCGCCAGAGCATCGTCATGCCGACAGGGGTCATGAGACCGCCACCGACGCCTTGCAGGACGCGGAAGGCGGTCAGCTCGCTCAGGCTGGTGGCCATCCCACAGAGCGCGGACGCCGCGGTGAACATGAATATGGCCGTGAGCAGCACGCGTCGCGGACCGAAGCGGTCGCCCAGCCAGCCCGATGCCGGTATGAACACCGCCAGGCTGACGAGGAACCCGATCACCACCGTGTCGAGCGCCGTGGAGCTCACATGGAAGTCGCGGCCGAGGGTGGGCAGGGCGACGTTGACGATCGTGGTGTCCAGGATCGCCATGAACATGGCGGCCACATAGACGACCGCCACGGCCACCTTCTGGTTGAGATCTCGCTTCGGCACTCTGTTATATTACATAGAGTCACTGAGTTAGTCAACCATTGACCTGATCATTGAGTTTGCTGTACGATGACGTCATGTCTGAGAGCCCGCGACGTGAGGCCTGGCGCCGCATGCGCGCCCTGACGCATCTGCCTGCGCACCTGGGCAGGCTCCAAAAGCTCTATGGCGAGGCGGGGCTCACCCCCGGGGTGGGCAAGGCCCTCGTGCAGCTTCCGTCGGACCATCCGGTCCCGATGCGCGAGCTCGCCTCGGCGCTCCACTGTGACAACTCCTATGTCACCTCGGTGATCGACGTTCTCGAGGAAAAGGGCCTCGTGGAAAGACACGCCCATCCGAGCGACCGGCGCATCAAGGTCATCTCCCTGACCGAGAAAGGTGCCCTTTTGGCCAAGCGGGCCAGGGCAGAGCTCGCAGAACCTCCCCCCATCTTCGACGCTCTCACCAACGCCGAGGCGGCGCAGCTGCGCGACCTCATGCGAAAGCTCGGCGACTGAGCAGCTCGCCCAAGGGGCGCTCAGTCGAAGGCGACCACCCCATCCTTCTCGTGCGGGCACACGGCGTGCCATTGGTTCGTCGGACGGCAAAGCCGGCGCGCCAGAAGGGCAACACCTTCCCGGTGAGGAAGTCGAGACCCTCCCGCCGGGCGGGGGCTGCGGGTCAGCCGCCGGCGATCGGCGCCTCGAGGAGCAGGAACGAGCTCGCCGGCAGCTCGAGACGCAGGCGCGAGCCCGCCGCAGGCTCCCTCGAGGCGTCGACGTTCGCCGATGCGACGCCGTCGAGCGGGGAGGGCCGGTCGCTCGCCGTGACGAGGCGGAGGCTGGCCGGCCCTGAGAAGGCGGCGTGGGAGAGCTCGATCTCGAGCGACACGAGGCTCGTCGCGCGGTTGACGAGGGTGACGGCGAGACGCTCGTGCCGGCTGTCCACGGTGGCCGCGGCGTCGACGAGCTGGAACGGTCCGAGGTCGCGGACGTGGTGTTCCCAACGGGTGAGGTGCTCGAAGGGCGCGTCGACCGTCTCGCCGGCGACGTGGGCGTCGACGGCGAGGTCGAGATGTCCCTCGGAGTGCAGGAGGAACGGGTAGTAGATCAGCTGCACCACCGCCGTCTCCGGGGTCGTCACGACCGGCGCGATGACGTTGACGAGCTGAGCGAGGTTGGCCATGCGCACCCAGGCGCAGTTGCGCACGAAGATGTTGAGGTAGGTGCCGACGGCGAGCGCGTCGGGGAAGCTGTAGCGCTCCTCGAGCCCGTCGCCCATCTCCCGGAACCAGACGTTCCACTCGTCGTAGGCGAGGCGGGGCATCCTGGGGAGGTTCTGGTTGTAGGTGGCACGGCGCAGCAGCGTCGACGCGGTCGTGATCGCACGTTCGGCGGCGTGGGGCGCGAGCACGTCGGTCCAGTAGTCGTCCGCACCCGTGTAGATGTGGATCGAATGCAGGTCGACGAGGGGGGCCAAGCCGTCGATCACCCGGGCATCCCAGTCGGTCCAGCCCGAGTGACCGCACGAGACGAGCTTCGCCGTGGGGTCGAGCATGCGGATCGCCCGCGCCCAACGGGTGGCCTCGGCCACGTACTCCTCGGCGGACAGCGCGCCGACCTGCCACGCGCCGTACATCTCGTTGCCGAGGCCCCACCAGGTGACGCCGAAGGGCGTGTCGTGCCCGTTGCGCCGCCGCAGATCGGCCCACGCCGTCCTCCGTTCGCAGTTGCAGTACTCGACCCAGGCAAGCGCCTCCTCGAGACTGCCGGTGCCCATGTTCAAGCAGAGGTAGGGCTCGGCGCCGAGCGCGCCGCAGTACTCGATGAACTCGTCGGTGCCGAACCGGTTGGACTCGGTCGCGTCCCAGGCCAGCTCTGATCGCGCGGGGCGGGCGTCCTTCGGGCCGATCCCGTCCTGCCAGTGGTAGTTGGACACGAAGTTGCCGCCGGGCCAGCGCAGCACGGGGATGCGCAACGTCCGCAACAGCTCGAGCACGTCGCGCCGGAAGCCGCGCGCGTCGGAAAGCGGCGAGCCCTCGTCGTAGATGCCCCCGTAGATGCAGCGCCCGAGGTGCTCGACGAAGCCGCCGAAGACGCGGCGGTCGAGCTTGCCGAGCACGCGCCCGGCGTCGATCGTGACGGTGCTGCGAGGTCGATGACCGGTCATGGGTTGCTCCTCGTGGACCCGTTCCGTCTAGCTGACGTAAGCCGCGCGTGTGAGCGCTCATCACCGAGCGCGCCGGCGGTCCTCGTCGTGGCGCCATTATCGTCCAGTCGAACAAGAGACCGTGAGGTTCCAAGCGTCAGGCCGAGGTGCACTATGGGCCACGTGTTCTTCTCCAGGTGGCTGGCGGCAACTGCTCTTTTCATTGTCGGTCCAGGCACAGCCGGAGGAGCTCTCTCCGCCGCCCTCGCGCAGGAGAGCGCTGGCAGCGAGCCAGCGGTCAGTGCCGTAGCGCTCGCCCAGCCCGCAGACAGCATCGCCGTAACCGACGGTCACCTGGTGCTCGATGGGCAGGGGTGCACGAGCGCGAGGATCAATCCCCTCACCCTCGCTGCGCGAGCCGTGCCTGGCTCGTGCTCGGGACCCAACTCGGTGCAGGTCGACACCCTGCCGGGCGCACCGGAGGTGCGCCTCCGAGTCGGCTTCCAAGCGCGAGGCGACACCATCCAAGTCGAGCGCCTCGATCCCGCGACGCATCGGTTCGTCGTCGGCCCGGTTCTCATGACGCTCCAGAACTGGGGCTGGGTCCACTCGGGCGGGGTGGCCGTGGGCGGCGGCTCGATCTGGATCTACGGCGGTCCGCAGTTGCTGGAGCTCTCGGCACGAAGCGACGCCCTCGAGCACCGCTTCGTCGTGCACGCCGGCTTCGACCCGCTGCTCGTCGCGGGCTCAACCGGCGCCTGGATCACCCCAGGGGTGCTCGGAGGCAGTGAGTGCAACTCGACCTGCAGGCTCTACCATGTCGCCCCAGGTGCGTCACAGGTCTCGGTCGCCATGAGCACGCCCGGCCTGGGCGACGAGTGGCTCGCGCTGTCGGGCGACACCGTCGTCGTCGACGTCGTGAGCATCACCTCGCTCGGATACCTCCAGAGGCTGAAGGGCCTTGACGGGGCGAACGGCCGGACGGTCTTCGACACGGCGGCACGCCTGCTCCCCGGACCGACCTTTGCTGGCTACGGGTACCTCGTCGTCAACTCGAGCATCGGGCTTCTCACCCTGAGCGAGCTCCAGCCCCGCGGCAGGACGCCGACGACGGTGAGCTGCGCGACCGGCGCCCCCGTCGAGACGACTCGCATCGACCCCACCACTGGTGCGGAGTCAGAGGTTGCCGTGCTACCGGAGCGAGCGGTGAAACGAGACTGCTCGACCGTGCCGCTCGTCGCCGGGCAGGCAGTCGTGTATGACAATGCGCTCTACTTCCTCAGTGATCCGACGTCGGAGGCCCACTTCCCATTTTCCCGACTCGTTCGGGTCCGACTCTGAGGGTCCAGCTAGGTCATGGTTTTCTTGGCCGTCTCGCCCTGACGGGCTGCTGGCGATCATGCGACGAACACAGGGGAGCGCTTGTCGTCGGAAGGGTCGTCATTGCGTTCTAGTCATTGGGCTTTGCGACGAGCACGTCTCGCAGCAGGAATGGCTCGAGTGCCACTAGGGTGCCTTCGCCGTCTTGCCACGATAGATAAACGAGTCCATCGGCCTCCGCGACTCTCGAGCGAGCTGGCGAGTGCTGTAGGAGCCCAAGATCCCACTGCGGTCTGGCTGGCCACGGTCGGTTGAGCGTCTCAGACGCGAAGCGCTGAATGTCGCTGAGCACCTGCTGGCTTGTGAGGGCGATGGCGCGCGGCGCCGGTTCGAGTCGGTACCGGCCGAGGCGCGGCCTGATGACCTGTTGGCGGCCCGAGTGCCTGACGATCAGCGAGTTGTCAACCGAGGCCGAGACCACGAAGTCCGGTCCGAGGGCGTGGTTGAGGCGCGCTGCCAGCACTGAGGCAAGAGCGGCGCCATCTACCCGCGCCAACGCATCGACAGGCTCTGCGGTCGGGAACCTCTGTGAGGCTGAGTGGCTTAGGTCCGTCCTTCGCCCTGGCCAAGGTGACGACGGTGAGCGCTGGCCGACAACGTCTGCGAGGAACCCGCTGAAGGTCATCCATGCAAGCGCACCCAGACCGACCATCACGAGGACGATCAAGAAGAACCATCTGAGGCCGACCGCGCTCCCGAGGTCCTTCTGATACGCAAGGATCCAGAAGAGGACTGTGAGGGGGATAGCGAAGAGGACCACCGCTGCCACCAAGAAGCCGCCGACCGGCAGACGTTGGGGGTCGAGGCGCTTTCGTCTCTCGGCGAGCTTCACTTGGTTCGCGGTACTCGACGAGTGCAGAGGCTCCGAGGAGGCTCGCCGCACGAACACAGCGGCCCGTAGGCAGATCACGACCGCAAGACCACCGACCAGCGAGACCGCCAGTCCCTTGTGCACAGTGATCGGAAGGGCGCTGAACTCCCAAAGAAAGAAACCGACGATCAGAGCGAGCGCGACGCAGTTTGTGATGCGTGCCATACTCGACCCGCGCAGGCTTTGCACGGTCAGACTTCTCCTAGGGCCGAAGCCAAGGAGACCTCCGACCGGCAGCCCGGGCTCTCATGAGCACCGCCGCCGCCTGACCGTCGTCGACTCCGCCGGCCATCCGGAATGTCGACCCGCCAGAGCGCCTCGGGACTCGTCTGCATCGCGCACGGAACCATCATGCCCCAACCGGGCCATGGCTTCGGACGTGCTCGCTCAGTTCTCGCCGCGGACACGCGCGTGCTTGCCCTCTGAGGCAGTTGCGTTCGAGAGCGGCATGCGCCTGTGCACGCAATCCTCCTGGAATGTCCAAACTCGAGGCTTTACGAGCGTCGACCATCAGCCATTGGCGACAAGATCGCCGCGCTGGCAGACTTCGCCTATGGCCTCGTTTCGAGCGGCCACCAGGGACGACTTTTTGACGATTGAGCGATTTGCCAGATTGGCGAGCCGTTCTAACGCGGCGCGCTACTCGGAGCACTGGGGTCGCTGGGGAGACTTCGGCGTCATCGCCGAGACTCACGGTCAACCGAGTGGAGCCGCATGGGCTCGGCTCTTCCCTTGGAACGATCTTCGTGATCCATGCGGCCGCCCTGAGTTTCCTGAGGTCGCCATCGCCGTCGATGCGGCTTCCCGCGGCCGTGGGCTCGGGACGGCTCTGCTCCGAGAGCTCCTCACGGAGGCAGACAAGCTCGGCTACCTGGCGCTCGATCTGTCAGTGCATAACTCAAATCTGGCGGCCATGGCGGTGTACACCAAGCTCGGTTTCAAAAGGATCGACGGCGAGACTCGATTGTGGATGAGAGCGACGATCAGAGAAGCAGCTTGCAGGAATCCGTGATCTTGCGCATGTCGTAGGCGGGCGAGTGCTGGTCGACCGGGGCAGCAAGCCCTCAGGTGGACTTCTCGATGCCGGTACCTTCCAGCCCCAGCTGTGTCTGCGCGCCGAGGGTGTTGTCGACGACCACGACGTTGCTTGTTCGGGGACCGGTGCCCGATGGATCGAAAATGACGTCGAACGTGCAGCTGTGGCCGACGCTCACGATGAGCGGGTAGCTGGGCGGGTTCGTAAGTTGGTTGATACAAGTGCCCGGCTCCAGCGGAGCGGCCGGGGCATCGAAGTCGGGGCTCTCACCCCCGGTCAGTGAGATCCCACTGATATAGAGCGGTACCGAACCGACGTTCGTGAGGGTCACGGGTTGGGGCGTGCTCGGCGTGAGTAGGACCTGACTTGTCGGAAAGCTGAGGACGTTATTGCGAATGTTCGTGTTCGACACCGTGGCGGCCGCCCATACACCAGTCCCGCGCAGTTGGAGCTGCAACGTGGTGCCCGTAGTGCCCCAGCTTGCGTCAACGACGTTCATGGCACCGGTTCGGGTACCGGCTCCCGTCGGCTGGAACTGAATCGCCAACGAGCAGTCCGCGTGTGCGGTGACGGAGGCGCAGTTGTTCCTGATGAGTATGAAGTCGGCCGAGTCCCCGACAGTGCTGATCGCCGCGCTGGAGATGACTTGAGTCGTGGCGCTGTTGTTCGTCACCGTCACGACGAGGGGATCGTCCGCGACAAAGACACCCTCAGGAGCGAAGACGACGGTCGTCGGGGTACCAGGTGGCGGGGGCGTGAAGGAGATCGGAGACGGTGCGGCACCTTCGGTCACGACGACGTTCGTCGCCGCAGTGCTGCCGGCCGAGTTCTTCACGATCATCCCGAAGGTGTAGGTGATCGGGTCTCCGCTGTCGTTGGCGCGCAAGGTGACCGACCGCGTCACGAGATCGGAGGAGCAGGAGGAAGAGCTCGGGAAGCCCTTCAGGCTCGGTGAGACCGTGATCTCGCAGGACGACGCGTACTTGAGCTCTGCCTTGAGGACGACGCTGGCACCCGTGTTCGGGACGCTGGTCCTTGTGGCCGTGAACGAGAGCACGACCGGCACCGGAAGAGGCGGTGCAGCACCTTCGGTCACGGCGAGGTTGGTCGCCGCAGTGCTGCCGGTCGAGTTCTTCACGATCATCCCGAAGGTGTAGGTGATCGGGTTTCCCGTGTTGTTGGTGCGCAATGTGACAGTTCGCGTCACGAGATCGGAGCAGGAGAAGGACCTTCGGAAGCCCGGCAGGCTTGGTGTGACCGTGAACTCGCAGGACGACGCGTACTTGAGCGAGGCTCTAAGGACGAATTTGCCACCTGTGTTCGGGACGCTGGTCTTCGAGGCGGTGAACGACAGCACAACCGGCACTGGACGTGCGCCGAGCGCGGCCTGCGGCGTGCTGACAAGGGCGACTGTCGCAACGACAGTCGGGACGAGGGCGGCTATCGCCAGCTTCGAGCGCACCTTGGAGGAGAACATGGGCTACCTCGCTTCGGTTGTTGTGAGTTGTTCCCCCCAGGCCAGTACAGATCGGCACGTTATCACTGAAAGTGATTAACTGACAACTTAGAGTGGTTGACGTCTGACCCGGCGCTCTTATCCTGCCGTTCGAGAGAGAAGCTCACGGAGCTGGACGCGCCGACCTGTGCGAAGAATGGCTCTCCGGTAAATGCTGGATGCGATCCTTGCCATGCCGAAGGTGCATGCAATGCTCACAGCCGCCGAGGCGGCGAACTCCCACCCGGAGACAGCTCCGAGGCCCACGAGAACGGGCATGGCGAACGGCGCCGTCGGCGGCAGGTAGGCCAGTACCTTGAAGAAGGTTGAAGGACTTCCTGAGCTCACTGCGATGAGGGCCGTGACGTAGCCGAAGACGATCGGGAGGCTCAGCGGGATGGCAAGGCTCTGCACCTGGTCCTGACGTTCCGCCATGGAGCCTGCAGCGGCATAGACCCAGGAGTAGAAGGCATAGCCGAGAAGCAACCAGACCAGAGTGCTGGCGAGCACCAGAGGCGCCGTACCGTGCAAGAGGTCGGAACCCACCGCCTGTGCCAGGCCGAGGGCGAACACGACGATGAGGGCTGCCTGAGCGAAAGCCACCAATGCGATCCCGAGCACCTTGCCCGAGAGGAGCTGGACGGGGCGCATGGCTGCCAAGAGCACCTCTACGACCCGGCTGGACTTCTCCTCCATGACCCCGGTCAGAGTCCAGGTGTTGTATTGCGTGAGCATCATGAACACAAGGATTAGCCCGATGATTGAGGTGGTCTGGGTTGCCCCCTTGGCGGTCCCAGATTGCAGGCTGGTCACCGGGAGCGCCTTGGCACCTGCCAGCGCGGAGGCTTGCGTAGCCGAGAGACCGGCTGACTCGACGGCCTCTGTCAGACCGAGGTTCTCAGACACGGCGCGCACGAGCTGAGCCGTCGTGGAGGTGTCGGCGGATCCGATCGTCTTGTCTACGACGAGCTCTCGGCCGTCGACGATCGCGAAGTCGTCCCGACCGGAACGCAGATCTTTGTGGGCGGCATCCACGTCTGCCTCGGGAACGAAGTGAACTGTGGTTCCGACGCTCCTGGCGGAGGCGACGACCTCCGCCCGCAAGGGAGCGGGGAGGGCACCGACCACACCGACCTGTTGAGGGCGCGACTTGCCGCTGATGATGACGGGGATGACGATGGCCGCCGCCACCACCACGAGGATGAGGAGCGTTCCCGCGCGGAAGACTCTGCCGCGGATTCGCTCTCGCACTTCCCGAGCCGCCACCAAGCCGACGTCGCCCTTGAGCAGTGCCAAGCCCGCCGGAGAGCGTGACTGGCTGCGGGTTGATCCACGCCGGCGACGGAGCCAAGCCCTCAGCGCCACGATCACGGCCAGGATGACGAGGAGGATGAGCCCGTTCACGCCAGGGCCTCCCGGAAGACCTCCGACAACCGTCGGCGCTCGAAGACGAACTCCGTGACCCGACCCGCGCCCATGGCGGCCCTCAGCACCGAGTCGCTGTCTACCGACGCGTCGAGCACGAGTCGGGCGGCGCCCCCATTGACCTCGGACACGGTGACTCCGGCGAGGTTGCGGGCCCACGATGCGTCTCGGTCCTCGGCCACGCGCACCACCAGCCGGCGCGGGCCGCTCGTGGCCAGCTCGTCCACCTTTCCGCTCACGACGAGACGACCGTGATCGATGATGACGACTGCCTCACAGAGGTCCTCCACCTGGTCGAGCTGGTGGCTCGAGAAGAGCACACAGCGCCCCGCCCGAGCCTGTTCGACAAGCACCTCGCCGATGGCGTCGATCCCGGTTGGGTCGAGTCCGGCCAGGGGCTCGTCGAGTATCAGCAGTTCGGGGCCGTGCACCAAGGCGGCGGCAAGCTGTACCCGTTGCTGGTTCCCGTGGGAGAGCACTTCCACCTTGCTGCCCGCCCTATCTGCGACCCCGAGGCGCTCCAGCCACGCCCTTGTGGCAGTGGCAGCGTCGTGGGCACTCATGGCGTGCAGTCTCCCGAGGTACTCGAGCTGCTCGCCAACCAGCATGGCGGGGTACAGACCTCGCTCCTCCGGCATGTAGCCGAAACGGCGCCGTTCCGCCTGGCCGACCGCGGTGCCATTCCACGTGACTTTCCCAGCATCCAGATCGACCAGGCCGAAGACGGCCCGCATCGTGGTTGTCTTCCCGGCCCCGTTCGGGCCTAGGAAGCCCACCACCTGGCCGGCGGGAACGGAGAAGGAAAGACCATCGAGGGCGGTGAGCGTCCCGTAGCGTCGTGTCAACCCTTCGAGCTCCAAGAGCCCACTCACGGGCCTTAGGCTACGTGCCGTTGGCCCGCCAAGCCCATTGCCGGGCTCGGCTGTCGACGCCCTTTAGAGTGAAACGGTGCCGGATCGTTTGAGGCCTAAGCGAAGCGCCGCGGCATCGACCTGGCATTTGCTCGTCGGGAGGCCGCTGCGCAGAGCTGAGGTGGCGAAGGAGCAGATCACTCCCGTCGAAGGCCTATCAGCGCTTTCGCTGGATGCGCTGACCTCGGTCGCGTATGGGCCCGAAGCGATCATCGTCGTCCTCGCTGCCGCGGGAGCCGGGGCCTTGCACCTCGTGCTGCCGATCACCATTGCGATCGTCGTGCTGCTCGGGGTCCTCGTCTTTTCCTACAGGCAGGTGATCGACGCCTATCCCGGCGGGGGCGGCGCGTACGCGGTCTCGCGGGCGAACCTGGGCGTGCCTGCGAGCCTCGTCGCCGGCGCGTCGCTCGTCGTGGACTACACCCTCACCGTCGCCGTCTCGATCGCCGCCGGCGTCGGCGCTCTGACGTCCGCCTTTCAGAGCTTGTCTCCAGCCACCGTGCCCATCTGTCTCGGCATCCTGGCCGTTGTCACCCTCTTGAACCTGCGCGGCCTCGGCGAGGCGGCCCGGGCCTTCCTCCTTCCGACGATGATCTTCATAATCGGGCTGCTCGCGATCATCGCCATCGGCCTCGTCCATCCCCTCGCCCTTCATGCCCCCCAACCGGGTCACTCACTGCTAGCGACGCACGGACTCGAAGTGGTGAGCGTCCTTCTCGTGCTGAAGGCCTTCTCCGCGGGTTGCAGCGCTCTGACCGGCGTGGAGGCGATCGCGAACGGAGTGCCACTTTTCAAACAGCCGAGAGCGGTTCGCGCGAAGCGGACGGAGCTCTTGCTGGGCGTGATCCTCGGCACGATGCTGCTTAGTCTCGCGGTACTCGCGAGCCGGTGGCACATCGGGCCACGGTCGGGCCAGACGGTGCTGAGCCAGATCATGGCCGATGCCGTCGGACGGCACTGGGCGTACTACGTCGTGTCACTCACGATCACGCTCGTGCTCTCGCTGGCGGCGAACACCTCGTTCGGGGGACTGCCGGTTCTCGCGAGCCTGCTGTCACGCGACGACTACCTGCCGCACATCTTCGCGCTCCGCGGCGATCGACAAGTGTTCGCTAATGGCATCTGGGCGCTCACAATCCTTTCAGGTGCTCTCTTGATCGCAGTGGGCGGCAACACGAACAGCTTGATCCCGTTGTTCGCCATCGGCGTCTTCACTGGCTTCACGCTCGCCCAGAGTGGGCTCGTCGTCCACTGGTGGAAGGAGAAGCCAGCTAAATGGCGTCATCGCGCCGCGATCAACGGTCTCGGTGCGACGATGACCGCAATCGCGACGGTCGTGTTCCTCTTCTCGAAGTTCCTAGAAGGCGCCTGGGTCGTCGTTGTTGCCGTTCCTCTGCTCGTCTTTCTCTTCGTACGCATCCACGCGTACTACGAGCGCGCGGCACGCGACCTCGGTATTGGCTCCCCGCAGCCAGAGCCAGAATCAAGGCCATCCCTTGTGATCGTGCCGGTCACCTCAGTCTCGCGTCTGACGGTGCACGCAATATCCGAGGCGCTCTCGCTCAGTAAGGAGGTGATAGCGATCACCGTCGTTCCCGAGGATGAAGGCGAGGGCGAAGCTCGCGCCCGATCGCTCGAGCAGGACTGGGCCAAGTGGAACCCGGGCGTCGCTTTGCGCGTCCTTCACAGCGAGTACGCGTCCGTCGTGCAGCCGATCATCTCATTCATCGACGACCTACGAAGCCACGATGACCGGCAGATCGTCGTGCTCATCCCCGTCGTCATCCCGGAGCGGGCGCGCTATCGCTTGCTTCACAATCAGATCGACCTCGTGCTCTCCTCGGCACTACGGAGCCGGCCCGATGTCGTGGTCGCTCGAGTTCAACTTCCCCTGGAGCAGTTGGCGAGCGAGCCCGGAGAGACCGGGAACGCTTCGACAGGGCCTGGAACGACTGAGCTGACGCGAGGGGCTCCTCACTGAGCAGGCGGCTGCCGCAGGTGCCCTACCGCAGTGAGTACAGGATCGTCCTGGCGACCACGCCGGTCCCTCCGAGTCCGATTGAGACCTGGACCTGCGTAGCCCGTCCTGGCACCTTCACCCGAAGGACCAGGATCGAGTAGCCGGGCGAGGTCGCCGGGCATGCGGTCAGCCCGTGCAGGTCAAGGCAGCGCTTCGAGAACGACAGGGTGACGTGAAACTGGAGATGGGGCCCAGAGTCGACCTCGACCCCGTCCATCGGGGGCTGCGGCGCATAAGGGTGCAACTCCTGGGGACACGGTGGGGGCGGTAGAGGGTGCTGATCGGTACTGAGGGTCACTCCAAAGGTGAGCAGGGACGCGGCATTGTCAGGAAAGGCCACGCCGGATGCCCGGCACAGCGTCCCAAGGCCATATGCCGCTCCCGAGGTCCTGTTGACGGGCCACAACGCCGGGACCGAGAACGCCAGACCTGCAAAGGTCAGCGACTGCCATGACGACGGGACTGCCGGTGCGGGGTCTGCTGCCAGCACAACCGCGCGTGGCGAGGCCGCCAATGTGTTCGCCACCCGCGTGCCCGCGCCACCATTTGCCCATACCTCCACATGCAGCGACGGCACGAAGTAGGTGGTGGACGTGGCGAGTTTCGGCCCGAGGAGGACAGAGATGCCGTCGAGCCGAACCGGCGGCTCGTATCGGTAAGGAGCCGGAACCGAACCCAGTGGAGTGATCCTCACTGCCGGGAGAGCCCCGGCCGCTGGGCAGCCGAGGTCTTGCACGACGACGCCGAGCTGGATGATGGGCGGCAAAGCTCCTCCGCACCACGGTTGTGTCATGACGGCCCATGTCGGCGGTACCGATACCTGCGCATCGCCGTATGCGACTGGCACCCACGAAGCCGGTGCGGCCGACAGGTCAATGGCGGGCAGCCGTTGCGCCATGAACGGGAAGCGGACCGGCTTGGTCGATACTGTCGGGGAACTGCCGCACGCGGCGAGAGTCAGGGCCAAGACGACGGGCACGACGGCGCGCAACCTCATTGTCTTCATGCTCGCACGAAGCCGGGGAGCGTCGGCTTCGCGTATCGTTCCGGAAGCTGTGGTGCAGGCCTGGGAGGATTGCCTGAGCCACGATCCCAGCTCCGAGGAGGCCGCCTCCGCCCTGATGCGGGTCTATGGCGCGCAAGGGCGTCACGCCCTTGCGGAGGCCACCTACACGAGGTGTCGCGCCACCCTGGAACAGCTTGGTCTGCGCATTTCTCCGGCCCTCGAAGAGCTCCACGCGGCTGCCAACTCTGCAGATCTGCTCCCGAGGCGTCACACCGAGCCGGACGTCGGGGCTTTCCTCGCCTTGAATCGGGAGGAACGCAGGTTGGTGAGCGTCCTGTTCGCCGAGCTCTCGGGACCAGCAGGCTTCCAACGGCTCGACCCAGAGGATCTGCGAGAGGTGGTGGGGGAGGCCGTAGCGGAGTTGATCTCGGTGGTCGAGCTCTTGGGCGGAACCGTCACGTCGGTCTCGGGTGCCGGCCTGGCGGCCTTGTTCGGCGCCCCCTTGTCTCACGAGGACGACCCCGAGCGGGCGGTGCGAGCCGGCTACCTCATCTCCACCACGACGCGGGTGTCGGAACCAGTTTCGGTGCGAGTTGGGATCGAGACCGGTCAGGCGGTGGTCGGCCCCGTCGGCAAAGGTGCCTGGACCGACTATGGGGCGGTGGGAGAGGTGGTGGGGCTTGCCGCAGCCTTGCAATCGGTAGCCAAGCGGGGATCGGTCCTGGTGGGCCCGGCGACACGCGCCGCAGTGGAGCCGCTGTTCGAGTGGGGACCAACAGAAGAGGTCGTCACCTCGGCAGGGGCCAAGCCCGTGGTGGCCTGCTACGTGGAGCGACCCAGGGCGCGCGCTGTCGGCCAGGCCGGCCGGCGCCGCCTCGCCGGAAGCGCGCCCTTGGTGGGCCGGCGGCCCGAGGTCGCGCTTATGCGTGAGGCTCTCCGCGAGGCCACAACTGGCAGAGGGAGCGTGCTGGTAATGGTGGCCGAGGCTGGGCTCGGCAAGACCCGCCTGGTTTACGAAGGCCGCAGGCTCTTCATGGCCTGGGTTGGGTCCGCCTCGGGGCGTCTTCCTTTGTGGCTCGAAGGCCACGCTGCCTCCTATGCCTCGTCCACCCCCTACGGGCTCTACCAACAACTCCTTGCCGCCTGGGTGGGCGTCGCGCCCGAAGAGGGCGAAGAGGTCGCCCGCCCCGCCCTGGAGAGAGCCATGAGGGCGATCTTCGCGGGGGAGACCGGCAAAGACCAGGTTGGCCTGCTCGCCCAGCTGATGGGACTGGGGCCTGGTCGGCCAGGGCCTTCCCTGGCTGGCCTCGGCCCGGAGCAACTGCAGCGAGCCACTTTCGAGGCGGTGCGGGCGGTCGTGTTCCGCCTCGTGGCCCACGGCCCCACCGTGCTCGTGTTGGAGGACCTGCACTGGTCCGACCCCACCTCGCTGCGCCTCACCGAAGAGCTCTCCTCTCTTGCCAAGGAAGGCCCGCTGCTTCTGGTCCTCACCCGCCGGCCCGAGCCCGACGCAGGGGTGTCGGCGCTGGAGACGGCTTTGGCCGGCGACGAGGCCCTCAGGTTGCGCAAACTCGAGCTCGGTCTCCTCGCGCCGGGCGCCGAACGTGACCTCGCCCGCGCCCTGCTCGGTGAGGCCACCCCCGACCAGATCGTCGAGGTCGTGAGCCAGGGCGTCGAGGGCAACCCGCTTTTCTTGGAGGAACGCTTCTCCTCTCTGCTAGAGACGCGCGCCCTGGTGAGAGATGAGGCGGGTTGGCACCTCGACGAGGGCGTCCCCGGCGAACTGCCCGAGGCCCTTGAGCGCCTTGTCCGATCTCGTGTTGACCGCCTTGCCCCAGACCCGCACGCCGCCCTCGTGGCCGCGTCGGTGCTGGGAGGCGAGTTCGGGCTAAAGGCCCTTCGCGCGGTCGTCGACCCCGACGGTGACCTGGTGCCCGCAGTCTCGGAGCTGTGCTCGGCCGGCCTGCTGGCCGAGCTGCCGACGGTGCCAGAGGCCACCTATCGCTTCCGGCACGCTCTCATACGGGAGGCCACGTACAAGAGCCTGCTCCGCGAGCAGCGCCGGAGCCTGCACGCTCGAGCCGCCTGGGGCCTGGAGGAGGCTTCAGAGGGCCGCCTGGAAGAGGTGGCAGCCGTGTTGGGGCACCACTACGCCATGGCCGGGGAGACCGCACTTGGAGCTTGCAGGCGACCACGCCGCATCGGCCTACGCCAACGACGAGGCCATCGCTTCTTATCGTTACGGTCTCGCCGTCCTTTCGGACAGGGGGAGGGCGCAAAGAACAGGGGCGGACAGGAGTGGGGCCGCCAGTGCCTCGCTTGCCAGAGCGCCTGTGGAGCTTCGCGCCAAGCTCGCCGAGGTGCTCTTGCGAACCGGACGGCACGCCGAGGCTCGTGAGACGTTGCAGGAGGGTCTGAACCTGGTGAGCTCGCCCGACGTGTTCCAAGCCGCACGCCTGCTGGCGCTGCTGGGCAGGGTCGAGATCGCCGACCACCGCTACGAAGCGGCCCTGGCATCTTTCGAGAAGGCGGACGAGCTGCTCGGCGAGGATCTCGAGCACAAGGACCAGGCCACCGTCGACCTGTGGCTCGAGGTCCAGCTGGACGGTCGCGCCTACCTCCACTACTGGCGCAATGAGCCCGACAAGATGGCGGCGGCCCTCGCTCGCGCCCGACCGGTGGTCGAGGCCCGGGGAACACCGGCTCGGCGCCAGACCTTCCACTTGAACTTCGCGCTGCAACACATGCGCGAGAGCCGTTACCGAATCGACGAGCAGAGCCTCACCAACATGCGTGCGGCCCTGGCGGCGGCGAAGGAGGGCGGCGGTGAGCACGACATAGCCTTCGCCCTTTTTGCCCTCGGCTTTTGCTTGCTCTGGAACGACGACCTTTCCGAAGCCCACGACGCCCTTGAGGCGTCGTGGGCCATCGTGGACCGCATCGGCGACCTGGTCCTGCGGGCGCGGTGCCTCTGTTACCTGAACCTGACCGCCCTCCGCTGCCACGACGTGGGGACCGTGCGCTCCCTGGCACCCCAGGCGATGGAGGCGGCCGAAGTGGCGTCCTACCTCGAGTACGTGGCAGCGGCCAAAGCCACTCAGGCGTGGGTCGCTTGGCAGGAGGACAGGCCCGGGGACGTGGTCACGCTCGCGACCGAGGCGCTTGAACTGTGGGGGACGACCGTCGTGTCCTACTCGTGGTACTGGCTCTGCCTTTGGCCCCTCATCGCCGTCCACCTTGCCGGAGGCCAGCTGGCGAGGGCAGTGGAGGCCGGCCGCCAGCTACTGCTGCCGCCCCAACAGCGCCTCCCGGACAAGCTCGAAGCCCTGGTGCAAGAGGCCATCGCGGCGTGGCAGGACCAGAGCCCGCTCGCCGCGGCGAAGCTGGGCGAAGCGGTCGAGCTGGCGATCCAGCTCCGGTTCGCCTGAGCAGGAGCCGGTCGCCAGCAGGCACGACGCGTCTGCCGATTCGGAGATACGCGAACGATGCCAAGTGGCTCCATCCTCCCCGTACCGGCGCTTTCCCTCCACGCCCAGTCGAAGCCGTCGCGCCTGGCCCTCGATCGAGGGCGTCCTTCTCGGAGGCGTCCGAACCTCGTGGATCCCCGAGACGGAGTACGGCATAGAATGCCGCATGGTTGGAATTGACCTGGTCTTCATACCCGAATTTCGAGAACGACTCGAGGTCAGCGCCGGCAAATTGATGCAAAAGGCCTTCAGCCCATCGGAGATAAACGGCCAGCAGCTCGAACATCTGGCAGGATTATGGGCGGCCAAAGAGGCGGTCGTGAAGGCTGCTGCAACTGCTCCCGACAAGTGGACTGACATTGTTATCAGTCACGATGCCTCTGGTAAGCCCCACGCCCGAATCGGAGCACAAGAGTTCGCCGTGTCGATTTCTCATCACGGTGACTACGCGGTCGCCGTCGCCTACAGGCTGGGCAAATGACCAGCCGCCATTTCGGCGACTTTGTAGCCAGTTTTGCGAATCACGACGAACGGCTGGCGATGACTATACGGCCATTCCTCCAGATTGAAAGGCTCAACTATCGCGCTCTACAGCAACGGACCTATCAAACGGCGAACTTCCTCCTGGCTCGTGATGTTCAGCCGGGAGACCGAGTCGCTGTCGTCGCCAGCAACTCGCCCGCTTGGGTAGAACTGTTTCTGGGCACCCAGCTTCTCGGCGCGATTCTAGTGCCGATCGACGCAGGCAGCAATCCAGCAACGACGCTCAGGTTCATCGACGAGACCGGACCGAAGCTGGTCTTTCGGAACCAGCATATGCACCCCGAGCTCGACAACATTCCCATCGTCAACTTGCTCGACGAACTTGACGAGCTTATTGCCGAGTATCCGGCCACGGCCCCGGCCACTGAGTTGAGCGGTGACTGCCCAGCGGTGATCGTGTTCACTTCAGGTACCACTGCCGACCCCAAGGGCGTCGTCCTGAGCCAGAAGAACATCTTGGCCGACGCCGAGGCCGCACTTCGGGTGGTGAACGTCGGCCCAGACTGGCGGTTCCTGTCCGTGTTGCCCCTTTCCCACATGTACGAGATAACGGGCGGCACGGTCGCGCCTCTGGCGCACGGCGCGAGTATCTTCTACGTGCCGAGCGTCTCGCCGATCGCCATGGGCCGCGCCCTGCAGGAATACCACATAACCACGATCCTTGCCGTTCCGCAGCTTCTGGTTCTACTGCTCAAACGGATACAACAAGTCGCCGCGGCTGACGGCAAGGCCAGAGCTCTGGCGACGGCTTCGAAGTTGGCCGCGGTGCTGCCGTTCACTCTCCGTCGGCAACTGTTCAGGAGTGTCCACTCACAGCTGGGGCGCAGGTTGGACCTCGTCATCACCGGAGGGGCGCCGATTCCTGTCGAGGTCGGCAGGGCGTGGGAGCGCATGGGGGTTCGGGCGCTGCAGGGTTACGGTCTCACAGAGACCGGGCCCATTTTGACGATGAACCCTTTGCACGAGCGCCGTCTCGACTCGCCGGGCCGTGCCATCGACAACGTCGACCTGCGTATCGGTGAGGACGGGGAGATCCAAGCCAAAGGGCCCACCGTCTTCAAGGAGTACTGGCAGAATCCGACAGCCTCCCGGGCCGCGTTTACCGCGGACGGCTGGTTCAGAACCGGTGATGCTGGGCAGTTGCGGGATGGCTGGCTGTACATTGAGGGGCGGCTCAAGTTCGCCATCGTGTTGAGCAGCGGCCTCAAGGTCTTTCCTGAGGACATCGAGCTTGTCGCCGCCAACTATCCGGTTCTTTCTGCGATCTGCGTCGTTGGCGTGAGGCGACCCGATGGCGAGGAGGTCGTGGCCGTCGTCAGTTCTGACGGCTCCGATAGCGAGATCAGCCAGGCAATTGAGTCGGTCAACGGGCAGTTGGAGTCGTTCCAGCACATAAGCGCCTGGCGTCGTTGGCCGGACGCGAAGTTTCCCCTCAACCGTATGAGGAAGACGGACCGGAAGAAGGTTCAGGAATGGGCTAATCAGACCGTTCGGGAGGAGAAGCCGAACGAGCCGAAGGCGCCGGAGAGGGCGCCGGAGGAAGAGGTGCTGGACAACATCATTCGGGAAAGCTTGGACGAGCCGCGAAAAGAGATCAAGGAGTCGGATCGACTAGCCGACCTGGGCCTCGACTCGCTGCGAAGGCTGACGGTTGTCACCTTGATCGAGGATCAGCTGGGCATCAGCGTCCCGGAAGAGGATGTGACCAAGAGCACGACCGTGGGGGACTTGAGACGGCTGGTGGTCGCGGCCGGCCCGGCCGAGCGGCCCATTCCTCGTCCCTCCTGGCCGTACCGGCGTTGGGTGCGACTGTTGGGGGACGCCACTCGCGAAGTGGTTGTGCGGTCGATAGTGGGAGTCTGGGTCAGAATGAGTGTCGAAGGGCGCGACAAGCTCGACGATCTGGCCACACCGGCTTTGTACATCTTCAACCACAGCGATGACTTCGACGGGCCGGTGGTGTATCAGGCGCTACCGAGACGTATCCGGAAGCGTCTGACGGTGGCGGCAGCGGACGATGTCATGCGCGAGCATAAAGTGCTGGCCTTCATCATCAGGTTCTGCTTTGCTGGCTTCAATTTCGCCCGTAAGGAGCCGTATATGCCCAGTATGGAGTATGTTGGGACTCTCCTGGACGAAGGTTGGAGCGTGGTTATCGCACCCGAGGGCCGCTTGAGCACCGATGGTGTGCTGCAGCCGTTCAAATCAGGCATAGGGCTGCTCGCCGTGGACCTGGATGTTCCCGTGGTACCGCTGAAGACGATCGGTCTATTTGGGACGGTGCCGCTGCACTCGAAGTGGCCGAAGCGCCATAGTAAGGTCACGGTCCGCATTGGGGACCCAGTTAGATTTGATCGACATATGGACTATGGAGAGGTCACGCTGAGACTGCACCAGATCCTGGAAGATCTCTGAGGCGGCGCCGGTGGCGGCGATGAGGGGTCGCCAGCTCGTGGCTTGAGGAGGCGGGCCCGGAGGGATCCGATTGTGGACGCGGTCCTCAGCCTCGTGCAAGTAGCTCGTCGAGGATGTCAGCTTCGCGGTGATACGGGGCGAAATGTCCCTCCTCAGGGCCGAACAAGACAGGCCGGGCGTCGGGTATTCGCTCGAGCAAGCGCTGGGCCGCTGACAACGGGACGTTGGCGTCACTGTCGGCGAGCCACCAGGTCAGGGACGTGCCAATCGCGCTCAGGTCGATCTCGCTCCAGGCCCTCTCCAGAGCGATCCCCTCGTCGAACCAACCGTCGACACCAGCCCGCAGCGCCTCCCGGGTCGCCAGAGCATGCGTCGCCTGCCAGTCCGGGTCTCCCATGACAGCTCGGTCTGCTTCTGGGGCTTTGTCCATGGCGGCCCGGAGACCGCGGATCGGGTCCTCGAGCAGACTCGCACGGAGGCGCTCTAGCAACCGTCGGAACCCATCCAGGTCTCCGGCCCGGATCAGCCGGTGGGACTCGGCGTTGACAGCGATGAGACCGCCCAGCTCGTCCTCGGTCAACGGTGCGGCTCCGACGACCACTGTCGCTGCTTTGACCCGGTCGGGATGGCGAGCGGCCAGAGCCAGCACATGAGGGCCCCCGCCGCTGCCCCCTATGACGTGAACCCTCTCGAGTTGCAGTTGGTCGAGGATGGCCGCCAAGTCGTCGGCCGGCTCGACAAAGCCGCGCCCAGGCAGCCTGCTCGAGGCTCCATATCCTGGTCGCTCGGTCATGATCACCCGCAGGCGTCGCTCCCTCCACGGGGAACGGTCGGCTCGCAGGCCGCTGAAGCGGCAACCGGGAGTACCTGGCAGCCGCAGCAAGGGATCACCGTCGGCTGGTCCCCACTCGCTCCAGGCCACCGTGCGCCCGTCCGGGCGCCGTAACTCGGCAAAGCGCACGTCCTCGAGGAGCATGTCGGCCACAAAGCAACAATGTCACATCGGCCACAGCCAGCAGGGGACCGCCGCCGTCTGGCCGGCCCCTGCTGCTGGCTGCGCTGGTGGAAGCGTTTTCCGTCGGACCGGGACCGCTCCCACTAGATCTCTGAGCCCCATCATAAGCGGGTCAGATTGTGCATTCCTAGAGGGCGACAGGGGGATAACACCCGTTTTCGGTGGATTAGCGTGGCTGCGTCTCGCACCACGACCGGGTCAAGGGACATTCGCTGACCGTGGCAGTGGCCCGGGTACCTAGGATGGACGAATGGTGCACAGAACACGCGCCGCGCTGGCGCTGGGGAGCGGAGGCGCCCGCGGCTACGCCCACATTGGCGCAATCCAGGTGCTCGAGGAGCGAGGCATCGAGATTGTCGCTGTCTCCGGCGCCTCGATGGGCGCCCTGGTCGGCGGGCTCTATGCCGCGGGAAAGCTCCACGAGTACACGGAGTGGATTCGTGGCCTCAGCCAGGTCGACGTGCTGCGTCTCTTGGACCCCTCGCTCTCCGCGCCCGGTGTGATCAGGGCCGAGAAGATCTTCGCCCATGTGCACGAACTCGTCGGCGACGTCTTGGTCGAGGACCTTCCGGTGACCTTCACCGCCGTGGCCACCGATCTGTTCGCGCGCAAGGCCGTGTGGTTCCAACGAGGTCCGCTGGAGGTGGCGATGCGGGCGTCGATCGCCATCCCGGGCGTGTTCACGCCCGTCATGTTGAACGGCCGACTGCTCGTCGACGGTGGCGTGATGGACCCGGTTCCCCTGGCGCCGGTCGCCTCGTCCCCGGTCGACGTGACGATCGCCATCGATCTCGGCGGAGAGCGCAGCGGACTGCCCCACGGAGGTTCTGCCGGGGAGACCGCTGAAGAGCGTCCGATGGAAGAATGGATCGAGCGCTTCCGCAAGGGACCAGCTCATCTGATCGACCGGGAATTGGTCCGGTCGATGATGAGCCGTTTCGGTGGAGCATCCAGCTCGGTTCCGGTGGGTGATGAGGCCACGTCGCCAGCCGGCGCAGCAGTCGAGTCCCTGCCTGCCCGTCTCAGCAAGTTCGACGTGATCAACCAGTCGCTCGAAACGATGCAGAGCGAGCTCACCAGGCACCGGTTGGCCTCCAATCCACCCGATGTCCTCATAACGATCTCCAAGGACGCCTGTCGCACGATCGATTTCCACCGGGCTTCGGAAATGATCGAACTGGGTCGCGCAACGACCCTTGAAGCGCTCGGCAGCGGCGCTGGTGTGTCGCTCTAGCTGCGGGAGAGGGTGCGTCTCCGCTCGGTCGGAGGTCCACCCCGTGGCCGCGCGGCGGCACAGCCGATAGAGTTCACGCGAGCCAAGCTCCGAGGAGGTCCACCTCCACAATGGTTGTGCTGATCGTCGTCATCGTCGTCGTCGTGCTTCTCGCCCTCGGCCTTTGGGCCGCCTACAACGGCCTCGTCAAGAAGCGCAATCGGACCCAGGAGGCGTGGTCCGAGATCGACATCGAGTTAAAACGCCGCCACGATCTCATCCCCAATCTGGTGTCGACCGTGCAGGGTTACGCCACCCACGAGCAGGCGACTTTCGAGGCGGTCACCCAGGCCCGGGCGAACGCAGTCGCGGCGGGTGCAACGGGCGACCCGGCCAAGATCGCCCCTGCTGAGAACGCCCTGACGGGGACGCTGCGCTCTTTGTTCGCCGTCGCAGAGAACTACCCCCAGCTGCGGGCGGTCGAGAGCTTCCTGCAACTGCAGGAGACGCTGACTGCCACCGAGGACAAGATCGAGTACGCCCGCCGCTACTACAACACGAGTGCCCGGGACTACAACATCGCTCTGCAGACCTTTCCCCGCAACTTGATCGCAGGACCGTTCGGTTTCAAGCCTGTGGCTTACTTCGCCACCGACGAGGAGAGCCGCGCCGTGCCTCAGGTGAGCTTTCCAGGTGCTGGCCCAGGCGCAGCCGGCCCGGGCTCCTCGGGCCCGCCGCCTGCCGGTGGCACCGAGGGGCCCCCGCCGGCCGTTGGTTCCGAGGGACCTCCACAGGCCAGCTGAGATCGCCGGCCGGGCTGGCAGGCCGGTCAGACCGACTGGCCCGAGGCGAGTTTCTCGAGCGCGGCGATCCGCTCCTCGATGGGAGGGTGGGTGTCGTAGAGGTGGTGGTACCAGGCATCGTGGTGCTGCAGCGGGTCGTCGATGCACATCGCAGCGGTGGCATGGTTCATCTTCTTGAACGGCTTGTCGTTCTGCTGCAGTTTCTTGAGCGCGCCCAACAGCCCTGCTGGGTTACGGGTCAGCTCCACACCGCTGACGTCGGCCAACGACTCGCGCCGGCGTGAGAGCGCCAGGCGAGTAAGTGGGCCCAAGATGAAGCCCACCAATGCGAGCATGGCGCCAGCGGCCAAGACAACGAGCACGATCGCATTGCCCCTGCTGTTGCCGCGCCCGCCTCCGGCATAGAAGGCGCCCCTCCACAGGATGCTGGCCAGCATTGCTGCCAGGCCGACCATGGTGCCCACCAGCAGCAGGAGACGGATGTCGTGATTCTTGATGTGACTTATCTCGTGGCTGGCCACGCCCTCCAGTTCCTCGCGGTTCATTATGGCCAGTAGCCCGGTCGTGAAGGTTATGGCTGCCTTGTCCGGGCTGATTCCGGTGGCGAATGCGTTGGGCGAGGGGTCGTTGATCACATAGACGGCCGGCTTGGGGATCCCGTCGCCGATGGCCAGGGCCTCCACGATGTCATGCAGCTGCGGGTACTGGGCTGGGTCGGCCGGCACGGCCCCTGAGACCCGGAGTACCAGCCCGGCTCCGGCGTTCCAGGAGTAGAGGATCCCGCACACGGCCAGGAAAGCGCAGATCGCCATGCCGGTCAGGACCGGTCTCGAGCCGTCGTTGGCCGGCGCAGAGACGGCGTCGAAAATGAAGCCGCAGGCTGCTCCGATGGCTACCCAGACCAGGAAAAACAGGCAGATCAAGATGATGCTTCGGCGTTTGTTGCTGGCTATCTGGGTGTACACGCGCCGAATCCTACGGCATGGGAGGCACACCGACTCCGGAGCGGCTGTCCAGGTGAGGTCCGCGCCGGCCACCTTTCGCGAACCAAGCTCGAGCCGTATCCGGCGTCCCCGGGGCCGTCGCGCTCGCCGTGGCGCGGCGTCTTGGCCGGCGATGGCTGCGGCTGCGCTGCGCTCCCGTCTCGAGGTGATATCGCGACCTGTCGGCTGGGTTGAAATAGCAGGTAGCGCTATCGGGCGGTCGTCTGTCTTTGCACAAGCCGGCAGGGACTGGCAGCAACGGCGGGCTGAGGCTTCATCGACAGCCCGTGGATCCTGACTCGGGAGCCTCCAAGACGCCCTCATCGGGCTCCGGTGTCTTCTTGTGCCCAAAGCCGCGATCTGGTAGAACGAGCATGCACGTGTGAACCGTTGCGATTACTCATCTAGCGGCGAAGGTCCCTCGGCCCCCAGTAGCGGTGAGATGCCGGGACACACAGGACCCTCGGCCTTTTTCCCGGCGGTAGGCCCGCGGGCGAACCTGTGTATCCAGCCCCTTGCCTAGCCGCGTCCAGCGTCGAAGTAAGGAGCGGTGTGTGATGGACACTCAGCAGAACTACACAAGCAGCCTGCAGATCGAGCGCCGCTCGATCGACCATATTCCCGCCTCGGAGCGGCACGGCACCCCGAACAGGCTGTTCTTCATCTGGTTCGGGGCGAACATGCAGGTGACTGCGGCCGCGACCGGGGCCATCGCTGTCCTGATCGGGTTGTCGCTGCCCTGGGCGCTGCTGGCGCTGCTCATCGGCAATCTCTTCGGCGTCACGTTCATGGCCGCCCACTCCGCCCAGGGCCCGACGCTCGGCATCCCTCAGATGATCCAGAGCCGGGCCCAGTTCGGCTTTTACGGCGCCATCGTGCCACTGGTGCTCGTCCTGTTGATGTACGTCGGTTACTTCGCCGCCAGCGCGATCCTCGGGGGAGCGGCCCTGGCCGCCTGGTGGGGCATCAACGCCAAGCTGGCCACGGTCGTCGTGTCCGCGCTGTGCGCGGTCCTCGCCATCTACGGCTACCGCATGATCCACCAGTACGAGCGCTGGATCAGCCTGGTGAGCGGACTGGGCTTCGTGTACCTCACGATCCGGCTCCTCACGGTGCACCACATCAGCTCGGTGTGGCACTCCGGGAGCGTTCCTTACGGCATGTTCCTGCTGGCGATCACGCTCGCCGCCACCTGGCAGATCACCTATGCCCCCTACGTGGCCGACTACAGCCGCTACCTGCCCGAGAACACGAGCAAGCCCGCCACTTTCTGGTGGACCGCCGTCGGCTCGGTCATCGGCTCCTACTGGCTGATGGGCTTCGGTGCTGTCGCGCTCGCCGTCGCGCCCAAGCTGTTCGGAAACGGAAGCGTGACCTTCTTCACGGGTCTCGGCAACAACCACACCGCTTGGCTCATCGCCCTCATCATCATCGGCGGCATCGTGGCGGCCAACGTGCTGAACCTGTACGGGATCTTCATGTCCTCCACGACGACGATCACCGCCCTGCGCCGCATGCAGGTGAGCGGCCCGGCCCGGGCAGCCTTCGTGCTCGTCGCCGCGACCATCGGCACCGTGATCGCGATCGCCGCCACGTCGAGCTTCCTCACCAACTTCGAGAACTTCATCCTCTTTCTCGCCTACTTCTTGATCCCGTGGACGGCGATCAACCTCACGGACTTCTACTTCGTGCGCAAGGAGCAGTACGACATCGACTCGATCTTCACCCCGGACGGGATCTACGGCCGGCTCGACTGGCGCACGATGGTCGCCTACCTGGTCGCGATCGGGGTCGAGATCCCGTTCATGAGCACGACCTTCTACACAGGCCCGATGGTCTCCCACCTCGGAGGCGGGGACATCTCCTGGATCCTGGGCCTGATCGTGGCGAGTGGCCTCTACTGGCTCTTGCACCTCGGTGTCGACGTGATGCCGCCGGCGAAGGTGGCCGCGGGCGCGGTTGCCGAAGCCTCGCCTCGCTCTACGACATCGGCCGGGCGGTGACGCCGTGACAAGCGGACCTCGCACCGTGCGCGCTCCGCACGGCGGCCAGCTCTCGTGCAAGGGCTGGCCGCAGGAAGCGGCGATGCGCATGCTGATGAACAACCTCGACCCCGACATCGCCGAGCACCCCGATGAGCTGATCGTTTACGGGGGCGGAGGCAAGGCGGCCCGTAGCTGGGCCGCCTACGACGCCATCGTCGCCAGCCTGCGCGAGCTCGGGGCCGAAGAAACGCTGCTCGTGCAGTCCGGCAAGCCGGTGGGTGTCTTCCGAACCCATGAGTGGGCCCCCCGCGTCCTGATCGCCAATGCCAATCTGGTGCCGCAGTGGGCGACCTGGGAGGAGTTCCGTCGCTTGGACGCCCTCGGGCTCACCATGTTCGGCCAGATGACCGCTGGATCATGGATCTACATAGGGACCCAGGGCATCTTGCAGGGAACCTACGAGACCTTCGCCGCCATCGCGGAGAAGCGCCACGGCGGCAGCCTCGCCGGCACGATCACCCTCACCGCCGGGCTGGGCGGGATGGGCGGCGCCCAGCCAATGGCAGTGACGATGAACGGGGGCGCCGTGCTGTGCGTCGAAGTCGATCCATCCCGGATCCAGCGGCGTTTGGACACCGGCTACCTCGACGTCCTCGCCGACGGGGTCGACGACGCCCTCGAGCGGGCAATGGAGGCAAAGCGCGGCCGCCAGGCGCTGTCGATCGGAATCCTCGGCAACGCGGCCGACGTCGTGCCCCACCTGCTCGCGATAGGGGCGGAGATCGACGTCGTCACCGACCAGACCTCGGCGCACGACCCGCTCATGTACGTCCCGCGGGGCGTGGGCGTGGACGAGATGGCGGAGCTGCGGGCCAAGGACCCGGAAGGGCTCACCAAAATGGCCAGGGAATCGATGGCACGGCACGTCGAGGCGATGATCGGCTTCCTTGACGGGGGGGCCGAGGTGTTCGACTACGGCAACTCGATCCGCGCCGAGGCGAAGATCGGCGGCTGCGAGCGGGCCTTCGACTTCCCCGGTTTCGTTCCCGCCTACGTCCGGCCCCTGTTCTGCCAGGGCAAGGGCCCGTTCCGGTGGGCTGCGCTGTCCGGTGACCCGAGCGACATTGCCGCCACCGACCAGGCTGTGCTCGAGGAGTTCCCTGACAACGAATCGCTCCGCCGCTGGATCAGGATGGCCGGCGAACGAGTGCAGTTCCAGGGGCTGCCGGCGCGGATCTGCTGGCTCGGCTACGGCGAGCGCGACCGGCTCGGTCTGCGCTTCAACGACATGGTCGCCCGCGGGACGCTGCAGGCGCCCATCGTCATCGGACGCGATCACCTCGACTGCGGATCTGTCGCTTCGCCCTACCGCGAGACCGAGGGCATGAACGACGGATCCGACGCCATAGCCGACTGGCCGCTCTTGAACGCGATGCTCAACACCGCCTCGGGTGCTTCGTGGGTGTCGATCCACCACGGAGGCGGGGTCGGGATCGGGCGTTCCATCCACGCCGGGCAGGTGACCGTCGCCGACGGCTCGGCGCTCGCCGCCGAGAAGCTCGAGCGGGTCCTCACCAACGACCCGGGCAGCGGCGTCATCCGGCACGTCGACGCCGGCTACCCGGAGGCCGTGCAGGTCGCCGCCGCCAACGGTCTGCGAGTCCCGATGCACGAGCACGGTGGGGCAGGTGAGGCGACATGAAGCTCACGGCACAGGATGCCGAGATGCTCGAGGGCGCCCATGGCGCAGGGACCGCCCTCGCCATGGAGGTGCTCGTCGCCATCGGCCGGGCGTTCGACGCCGAGCAGATGTGCGACATCACCAGGGCCCACGTCGCTTTGAGCAACCAGGACGCGGACATCTGGTTCGCGGAGCGCCTCGTGGCCGGCGGCGCCGTGTGCAAGGTCCCGCCCACGGTGAACCCTGGCTTCTGCCTCGAGTTCTTCCGGCACGTTCCCGGGCTGACGTCTGAGGACATGAGCACAATGGAGCGGACGGAAGCGGCGTACAGGGCTCTGGGGGCGCAGCTGACCTACAGCTGCACGCCCTATCTGCAAGGCAACGTGCCTTACTTCGGCGAGGTGACGGCGTACTCGGAGTCCAGCGCCACCCCTTACATGAACTCGGTCTACGGAGCACGTACCAACCGCGAGTCGGCCCAGAGCGCGCTGTGCGCCGCGGTGACCGGCCGCGTGCCGGTCTACGGTCTGCTGCTCGAGGAGAACCGCAAGGGCCAGGTGCACGTGCACGTCGAGCCCACCCTCAGCGACGAGTTCGAGTACCACCTTCTCGGCTACGCCGTGCCCCGTATCACCGGCATCCAGACCGCCTTCATCCCGGTGTTCACGGGCATATCGGCCATGACCCCGGAGGCGCACATGAACCTGGGCGCTGAGCTCAACACGGGGGGAAACGTGCCCATGTACCACGTCGTCGGCCTGACACCCGAGGCCCCGACGCTCGAGGCCGCGTTCCACGGGGACCCGCCCGGTGACGGTTTTGTCGTCACGGCGAAGGACCTCGACGAGCAGCGCGAGATGCTCTCGGCCGCCGCAGGGCCCATCGAGTTCGCGCTCCTCGGCTGCCCGCACCTGTCGCTCGACCAGCTACGGGCGATCGCCGCTCGGATCGGCGGCCGTCACTTCAAGGCGGAGTTCTGGGTCCAGACGTCGTTTCGCGACAAGGAGCTCGCCGAGCGCATGGGCGTAGCCCAGGTGATCGAGCAGGCCGGGGGCCACCTGGTCCCCGACACCTGCATCGACCAGGTGGCCTGGAAGCACCTGTTCGGCAAGAAGGGCGTGACCGACTCGTTGAAGGGCGCCTACTACGCCAAGCGCCGCGACATGGACTTCGTGTTGCGCAGCGTGGGGGACTGCGTCGAGGCAGCTGTAAAGGGAGAAGCGTGATGAGTGCCCGAGAAGTGACCGTCATGGGCTGCCGGGGGGCGGCTCCCGGCAGGGCCTCCGGTCCGGCCGTGGTGTCCAGTGACGCCATCTGTTTTTATCTGGTTGACCCGCCCACCGGAAAGGTCATCGAGCCTGGCCATGCCATCGAGGGCCGGCCCATAGGGGGCAGTGTCCTGGTCTGCCCGGGCGGCAAGGGCAGCTCGGTGGTCCAGGCCGACGGGCTCTACCAGCTGTCCAAGGCCGGCACCGCTCCGGCTGCCATCGTGGTCGAGGAGTTCGACACGGTCCTCGTGGCCACCGCGGTCATCATGGGCGTGCCCCTGGTGCGTTGCGCCCCGCAGGACTTCGTGCGGATCCGCGACGGTGACGTGCTGGAGGTGGACTCCGACGAGGAAGCTGTCACGATCCGGTGACCGTCGCGCCCGTGGTGCACTCGCTGCGCAGCGGCGAGCTGGACCTGCCGCAGGTGCACCTGGCGCGCCAGCTCTTCAACGTGCCACCACCCGTCGACGTGGCGGCGCAGGTCGCTGGCGAATGGCAGCGGCTCGGGCCGCGCATCAGCCCCCTCGCCGGGGCGAGGATCGCGGTGGCGGTCGGCAGCCGGGGCATCGACGGCCTGCTGCCCGCGGTGCGGGCCGTCGTCGGCGAGCTGCGTTCTGTCGGCTGCGAGCCCTTCATCGTGCCGGCCATGGGCTCGCACGGGGGGGCGACCGCGGCCGGCCAGACAGAGGTCCTGTCGAATCTGGGCATCACCGCTGAGGCGGTCGGTGCACCGATCCGGGCCAGCATGGACGTGGTGCCGGCGGGCGCCGTGGGTGGCGTCCCGCTCTATTTCGACCGTCTGGCCGCCGAGTCCGACGGCATCGTGCCCGTCAACCGGGTGAAGCCTCACACGGACTTCGCCGGGCCGATGGGCAGCGGTCTGCTGAAGATGCTGTGCATCGGCTTGGGCAACAAGGAGGGTGCCGAGCGGTTGCACCGTGAGGGCGTGGCTCGCGACCTGGGCGAGATCGTGCGCGAGGCCGGTGTCGCCATCCTCGGGCGGGTACCCGTCCCCTTCGGGGTGGCCATCTTGGAGAACCAGCAACACCGGGCCTGCGACGTGCGGCTCGTGCCCGGCCCGGAGATCGAGGCTGCCGAGCTGGCCCTCCAGGACGTCGCCCGGGGACTCCTCCCGGGCCTGCCCCTGGACGAGATCGACCTGCTCATCATCGACGAGATGGGCAAGGACATCAGTGGCGCGGGGCTGGACCCTTATGTCATCGGACGTTCCCTCGGGCCCTGGCAGGTCAAACGGGATCGTCCCCGCGTCACGCGGATCTTCGTGCGCGACCTGAGCCGGGCCTCGGAGGGCAACGCCTGCGGCCTCGGCTTCGTCGATGTCACCACGCCGCAGCTGGTCGAGAAGGTCGACCTCGATGTGACCGCTGTGAACGCCATCGCGGCCTGCTTTCCGGAGGACATGCGCCTGCCCCTCACCCTCCCGAACGAGCGCGACGCCATCCGTGCCATGCTCGACACCCTGCGGCCCTTTACGGTCGAGGACCTGCGCCTAGTGCATATCAGGTCCACGCTGGATGTGGAGCGTCTCGTCGTCTCGGAGGGCTGCCTGCCCGCCCTCTCGAACCGAGCCGACGTGGTCGTCGAAGAGGAACCTCGTCGCCTGGGGTTCGACCAAGACGCCCGACTAGTCTCGCCGCTGTCCGCCTAGCGGCAGATCCTGGAGGTCTCACGTGAGCACGTTCGAATGCGTCCCCAACTTCTCAGAGGGCCGGGACGACACGAAGATCGCCCGGATCGTGGCCCAGGCGCAGGCAAGACCAGGGGTGACGCTGCTCGACGTCGAGCGGAACGCCGACCACAACCGCTGCGTGGTCACGCTCGTCGGTGCGGGACCGGCGCTCGTGGACGCGGTGAAGAACATGATGCGGGTGGCGACGGCGCTCATCGACCTCACGAGCCACCATGGTGAGCATCCCCGCATGGGCGCTACCGACGTCGTCCCCTTCGTGCCGCTGGGCGACGCCACCACCGAGCAGGCCGTGGCCCTAGCCATCGAGCTCGGCACCTGGGTGTGGGAGGAGCTGCGCATACCGGTCTACCTCTACGGCGAGGCCGCCCGGCTGCCCGAGCGCCAGGATCTGGCGAAGGTGCGCGCCGGGCAATTCGAGAGTATCCGGGACACGATCGGGACCGACCCCGCGCGGCGCCCGGACATAGGCGAGCCGCGGGTGCACCCGACCGCTGGCGCGGTCGCCATCGGCGCCCGGCCGATCCTCATCGCCTACAACGCCTACCTGACGACCCCCGACGTCGCGGTCGCCAAGAAGGTGGCAAAGGCAGTCCGAAGCCGCGACGGCGGCCTGGCCGAGGTCAAGGCGCTGGGGTTCGATATCCGCGAGCGCCAGCGTGCGCAGGTCTCGATGAACCTGACCGACTACCGAAGAACCCCGATCCACCGTGCCGTCGAGGCCGTGCGGCGCGAGGCGGCCCGCTTCGGGGCGGGGGTGGAGGAGACCGAGGTCGTGGGCCTGGTGCCCGAGGACGCCCTATTCGATGCCGCCGAGTACTACCTGCAACTCAATAGCTTCGACCGCAGCACCGTCCTCGAGCGCAAGGTGCGGGGTAGCCAGCCTCGGGCGGAGTCCCTCTCCGAATTCACCGCCCGGTTGGCCGCGCGAACCCCCACGCCCGGCGGCGGAAGCGCGGCCGCGGCTGCCGGCGCCATGGGCGCCGCCCTCGGCGAGATGGTGCTCGCCTACTCGGCCGGCAGCGACGATGCCGCACCGGACGCGGCCCGCCAACAGCTGACCGCCGCCCGGAGCCGCTTCCTCGGCTTGGTCGAGGAGGACGCGCAGGCGTACGCGGACACGATCACGGCGCGCCGGGCGACGAAGAGCCAGCCCGGGCCAGAGGCGGAGCAGGCCTGGACGGACGCCATCCGGCACGCCGCTGAGGTGCCGCTCGACACTGCGCGGCTCGCCTGGAACTGTGCGCGCCAGCTCCGGGATCTGGCCGACAGGGTCCGACCGGTCATGAAGAGCGACTGGAGCACGGCCCTGGCTCTGCTCAACGCCGCCCGGGAGGGCTCACTCGCCAACGTGGTCATCAACCTCGGCGACCTGCGGGAGCGGGGGGCGGACACGACCGACCTCGAGGCCGCGGTCCGCGAGCTCGGCTAGCGCGCAGGGTCACGGATCGACTTGACCTGCTTGGCGCCTGGGGAAAGCGCTACTTCTCCGCCGTGACTGCCCGGAGGATGGTGATGAAGGGCGAGGGCTTGTGCCACTCGATCGTGCGCAGGCCCGCCAGGGTCAGCAGCGCATTCGCGCGACGGATCGTCCGGGCCCGGCCGCGGTGGCCGACGACCAGTGTCGGAAGGAACAGCACCGAGAAGAGGTCCGTGAGCACGAGTTGGCCGTCCGGTGCCATGACCCTGGCGCACTCCGCCAAGCCCATTTTCTGATCGGCCCAGTGGTCGAACGACGTCGTGCTGACGACGAGATCGAAAGAGCCCGCTGCGTAGGCAAGCTGCTCGGCGACTCCTATCGAGAAACAGAGCCGCTCGTCGCCAGCGGCAGCGGATCTCGCAACCTCGATCATCCCCCCTGCCGGATCGACGCCGAACAGCCCGACTGCGTCCGGGCATCGGACGGCGAGCTGGCGGAGGAGATAACCCGTGCCGCACCCGACGTCGAGGACATGCAACGGCGTCGGGTGACGGGCAAGCGCGATGTCCACGGTCCACTCGGCGATTCGCTGATGCCACCCGCCGAGGCGCCCGCTCTCGTAGTCGGCCGAGCGCTCATCGAATGCCTGGACGTCACGATGACGAGCCACTGCCTAATGTTGCCAGCACTCAGGACAGAACGGCCGAGATCCCGCCAGGTGGGGAGGGATGTGCCCGAAGTGGAGAACCAAGTATGAGCGAGACGCCTCTTTACAAAGAGATCCTCTACACCGAATCTGAGGTCGATGCTCGGATAGCCGAGATGGCCGTGGACATCACGCGCAACTACAAGGGTACAGACACCCTCTTCGTAAGTTTGCTCAATGGCGCCCAGCCCTTCACCGCAAAGTTGATGCGAGCGATCCAGCATCATGATCCTTATTTCCACCCGAATGTCCAGTCCATGATCGTCAGCCGCTATGGCGCAAGTCGCGAGGGAGCCCAGCCTCGGCTTGTTACCGACCTTCCCCCTGATTACAGGGAGCTGACGAACCGGCACGTCGTTCTGCTCGACGACCTTGTCGACGGAGGCGGCACCACCGATTTCACCGAGCAGCATCTGTATGGATATGGCGCGCTGCAGGTTGAGCGTATTGTGCTGGTAAAGAAGCTCAAGAAGCCACCTATTGTGTGTGATCTGGCCATGTACGGCTTTGAGGCACCAGACGTGTGGCTCACCGGCATGGGCATGGACAACGTCCGCCTCGGGCGGGAAGCAAATCGTTGGGCGGGATGGATCGCAATTGCCAACACGGACTGACCCAAACGGCGGCACCGACGATTCCGGCCGATGGAGCCGCACCGACAGGGAGCGCTCCAGGGCGCTGCTGGTTCTCGCCGACGGGGAGGTGTTCGAAGGTGAGGCCATCGGGGCGCCGCCGCCAGGGGGCCTGGCTCACGGAGAGCTCGTGTTCAACACCGTGCTCAGCGGCTACCAGGAGGTCGTCACAGACCCGAGCTACGCCGGGCAGGTCGTCGCCTTCACCTATCCCCACATCGGCAACTACGGCGTGAGCCCGTCCGACGACGAGGCTCGCCGCCCGTGGTGCCGGGGCATCGTGGTGCGCGATCTGACGCTGCGGCCGTCGTCGTGGCGCGCCGCCGGGTCGCTGGAGGACTTCCTTGTCCGAAATCGCGTTCCTGGGATAACAGGTGTCGACACGCGCCGGCTCACGAGGCACCTGCGTGAGGTCGGCGCCCTGGGCTGCGCCTTCGGTACCGCCGACGAGTCCCAGCTCCGCGCGGCCGCGGCGGCAGAGCCGGGCACGACAGGGCGCGACCTCGTCTCGGGCGTGACGACCGGGACGCCTTACGAGCGAGGCGCGGGGACGCTTCGGGTGGTGGCCTACGACTTCGGCGTGAAAGAGACCATGCTGCGATCCCTGGGCACCCTCGCCCGCATCACGGTCGTCCCGGCCTCGTTCCCGGCCGCGAGGACCCTGGAACTGGAGCCCGACGGCGTGCTCTTGTCCAACGGGCCCGGCGACCCCGCGGCACTGGGAACGCTGGTCGGCACGATCTGCGAGCTCCTCGGGAAGGTGCCTCTATTCGGCATCTGCCTCGGCCACCAGCTGCTCGGCGCGGCGCTCGGGGCGCGAACCTTCAAGCTTGCCTTCGGGCACCACGGGGGCAACCACCCCGTTCGGCGGCTGGACACGGGCCGGGTCGAGATCACGAGCCAGAACCACAACTACGCCGTCGAAGCGGCCTCCCTGCCCGACAGAGGCGCCACCGCCACTCGGGTGACCCATGTCAACTTGAACGATGGTGTCGTCGAGGGCATCCGCTGCGACCATCTGGCGGCGTTCGGCGTGCAGTACCACCCCGAGGCAGGCCCCGGCCCACACGACGCCCGCTACCTGTTCGAGGAGTTCCGTTCCCTGATCGAGGGCACCTCCTGATGCCCCGGCGAGGTGACATCGAGACGATTCTCGTGATCGGTTCGGGGCCGATCGTCATCGGTCAGGCGTGCGAGTTCGACTATTCGGGCTCCCAGGCGTGCCGGGTGCTTCGCGCGGAGCGCTACCGCGTCGTGCTCGTCAATTCGAACCCGGCGACGATCATGACCGACCCCGACCTCGCGGACCGGACCTATGTGGAACCACTCGACGCCGCGGTTCTCGCCGCCATAATCGAGCGCGAGCGCCCCGACGCCATCCTTCCGACCGTCGGCGGCCAGACTGGCCTGAACCTGGCGACGGAGCTCGTCGCACGGGGCGTGCTGGAAGAACTCGGGGTGGAGCTCATCGGGGCGAACGCCGAGGCGATCGCAACGGCCGAGGACCGTGACCTGTTCAAGCAGGCGATGGGCGAGATCGGGCTCGAGGTTCCGGCGTCGGGATTCGCCTGTTCCTTAGAGCAGGCGATGGCGGTCGGGGAGGCGGTGGGATTCCCCCTCATGGTGCGTCCAAGTTTCATCCTCGGGGGGGCCGGGACCGGCACTGCGAACGACCGCGAGGCTCTCGCCCGGGTCGCGGCCGAAGGACTGGCGGCCAGTCCCGTGTCTCGGGTCTTGATCGAGCGCTCGATCGCTGGTTGGAAGGAGTTCGAGCTCGAGGTGATGCGCGACTGCGCGGACAACTGCGTGGTCGTCTGCTCGATCGAGAACTTCGACCCCGTGGGAGTCCACACGGGCGACTCGATCACCGTCGCCCCGGCGCAGACGCTTTCCGATGTCGAGTACCAGGCCATGCGGGACGACGCCTTCGCCTGCATCCGGCGTGTCGGCGTGGAGACGGGTGGGTCCAACATCCAATTCGCGCTCGACCCGAAGGACGGTCGCCGGCTCGTGATCGAGATGAACCCGCGCGTCTCGCGTTCGTCCGCTTTGGCTTCGAAGGCGACCGGCTTCCCGATCGCCAAGATCGCGGCGCGACTGGCGGTGGGCTACAGGCTCGACGAGATAGCCAACGACATAACCGGTGCCACTCCCGCCAGCTTCGAGCCGACGATCGACTACGTGGTGACGAAAGTCCCGCGTTGGGCCTTCGAGAAACTTCCCGGAAGCGTCGATCGGCTTGGAACCCGCATGCAGTCGGTGGGAGAGGTGATGGCCATCGGCCGCACTTTCCCGGAATCCTTGCAAAAGGCGCTTCGCTCCCTCGAACAGGGCCGGGCCGGCCTGAACGCGGATCCGGCCGAGACCGCCTACGACCTGCTCGACGACGACGAGCTCATGTCGAGGGCGTGCGAGCCGACACCGGAACGGGTCTTTCACATGGAGGCAGCCCTGAGGCGTGGCATCACGCCCGATGAAGTCGCGGAGGCCACCGGTGTCGACCCGTGGTTCGTAGACCAGTTGCAGGCCATCACCTCTGCTCGCCGGCAGATCGAGGCGGTGGGGCGCGCCGGCAAGGGCGCCGACAGCCTCGATCGCCGGACCTGGCGTGAGCTCAAGCGTCTCGGCTTCTCCGACGCGCAGATCGCCTACCTGTTCGGAGAAGCTTCGCCCGGCAGCGGCCAGGTGCTCGGCGAGGGCGAGATCCGCTCGGCGCGCCTCAACGCGGGCGTGCGCGCAACCTTCAAGACGGTGGACACCTGCGGCGCCGAGTTCGCGGCCGACACCCCCTACCACTACGCCACCTACGAGGACGAGGACGAGGTCCGTTCGAGCGACCGGCCTCGCGTCGTGATCCTCGGGTCCGGACCGAACCGCATCGGCCAGGGCATCGAGTTCGACTACTGCTGCGTGCACGCCTCGATGGCGCTGCGGGAGGCGGGATATGAGACCGTCATGGTCAACTGCAATCCCGAGACGGTCTCGACCGACTACGACACCTCCGACCGGCTCTACTTCGAACCGCTCACCGCCGAGGACGTCGGGAACGTGATCGACGCGGAGCGCACGGCCGGGATCAACGCCTCGGGGAGAGACGTCGCCCCCCTCGCCGGCGTCATCGTGTCGCTCGGCGGGCAGACACCGCTCAAGCTGGCGCATGCCATCGACCCCGGTCTCGTGCTCGGCACCTCGCCCTCCGCCATCGACCTGGCGGAGGATCGCGAGCAGTGGAACGCGCTCTGCCGGCGACTCGGCATCCCCCAGCCTCCCGGGGGCACGGCCGTGACCGTTGGCGAGGCACTGGCTGTTGCCGCAAAGGTCGGCTACCCGGTGCTCATCAGGCCGAGCTACGTGCTCGGGGGGCGCGCCATGGAGATCGTCTATGACGACGAGCGGCTCGAGCAGGCAATGCGGGCGCTCTCGAGCTCACTTAGGACCGAGGGCGGCGTCTCGCTGCAGCGGCCCGTGCTCGTGGACCGCTTCTTGGAGGATGCCATCGAGGTGGACGTCGACGCCGTGCGTGACGCATCGGGTGAGGTTCTCCTGGCGGGAGTGATGGAGCACGTCGAGGAGGCGGGCATCCATTCGGGCGACTCGGCTTGCGCCTTGCCGCCACAGAGCCTTCCGGCAGGTGTGATCGTGACGCTCGAGGCCCACACCCGCGCCCTCGCCGAGGCCCTCGGCGTCATCGGTCTGCTGAACGTCCAGTTCGCCGTGCGCGACGGAGTGGGTTACGTGCTCGAAGCCAATCCGCGTGCCAGCCGCACGGTGCCGTTCGTGGCCAAGGCGACAGGTGTGCCGCTCGCCAAGGTGGCGGCGAGGGTGATGGCAGGGGCGACGCTGGCGCAGCTGCGCGCCGAGCAGCTGGTGCGTCCTCCCGCCACGGGGAGCTGGGTGAGCGTCAAGGAGGCCGTGCTGCCGTTCAGCCGCTTCCCCGGTGTCGACACGTTGCTGGGTCCCGAGATGCGCTCGACGGGCGAGGTCATGGGCGTCGGGAGGACCTTCGGCCTGGCCTTTGCCAAGAGCCAGATCGCCGCCGGCAACCGCTTGCCCTCCCAGGGCACCGTCTTGCTGTCGTTGGCGGACCGGGACAAGCCGGCAGGACTGGAGGCGGCACGTGCCCTTGCCGAACTGGGCTTCGAACTGGCGGCGACCTCGGGGACGGCGGCCTTCCTGGAGTCGGGCGGCCTGCCGGTGAGGACAGTGGCGGGGAGGATCGGCGAGATCGGTGCGGCGGACGTGGTCGAGCTGATCTCTTCGGGCCGGGTCCAGCTCGTGGTCAACACGCCCCGAGGTCGCGGTGCGCGCGCGGACGGTGCCCGCATCCGCTCCTCGGCTCTGCTCCACCAGGTGCCGTGCCTGACGACGCTGGCCGCGGCACGCGCCGCGGCAGCGGGAATGGCGGACTGGAAGCGACACGGCATGTCCGTGGTCAGCTTGCAGGAGGTGCATGGAACGCTGTAGCGGCGGGCCGGCTACAAAGGCCCGATGCGGTTCGGCCTGATCACCTCGATCCGCTCATGCCTCCAGCGGGGGCACACCGTGCTTTCTCTGCCAGATGCCGTGACTTATGACGACGTTGAGAATGATCACGATGGGCAACGGGATGAAGAAGGACATCATCAACGGGATGAACAGAACGAGGGTCAGGGCGACGAACGTCCGCCAGTTCCACCACTTCGGCCCGACCAGGAGGCCGACCACGACGGCGGCCAGCAGGAGCGCCACTCCGATCACACCTGCAACTGTGCTGGACATAGCGGCGATCATGGTGTCCTCCGATCTTCAGGCTTCCCAGGCCATGCCGCTCTGTACGTCAGGGTCTTGGAGTGGTCCCTCCACAACCTTCTGATCCTGATTGTCCGCAGTCGCCCACAGAGCAAACAGAGGCGAAAGACCCGACCAGAAGAACCTGATTTCGCTCCTCCCGCGGGCCGTTCACCTCTGGGCGGGGGCGGACGCTCGAGTTGCCCGCGGCCAACAACACCGGGCGCGCCCGATTCCCGGCCGGGGCCGTACCTTAACCCGGTAGCCGGGCACGGTTCAGCCCGGCGGGCCCGGGGAGGCCACAGTCGAGGCCGATCCGTCCTCTAGGGCCTGGAGAGCTGGCCGTTCCGGCCTGGCGAGCATTGCGGCACCCAGAACCACCACGACGAAACCCGCGGCCCGCACCACGCCGAAGGGTGCCGCCGGCAGCCGCTCGTGGAAGGCGACGATCCCGGCCATGATCGGCAGGGCGTTGTTCAACAAGGTCGACATTCCCGCGGTGGCAAGCGCCCCGCCCCGTTGGAAGGCGAGTTGCAGCGCCACGAACCCGATCACGTGGCAGGCGACCAGCACAGGTACGAGGAAGAGACCGACGCCGCTGACGGCCCCCTTCGTGGACACGTCGCCCGCCGCGTAGCACAGACCGGCAGCGACCCCCAGGCCGGCTCCGGGTCGCATGAAACGTGAACCGGGCCGCCAGGCGACGCCCGCAGCCACCAGCATGACACCCAACCAGATCACGACCGTCCGCGGGCCTGCGACCACCGGCCTCGGCACTCCGGCGGCGAACGAGATGCAGACCAGCGCGAGTCCAGCCACGCAGGCCCCGATGGCGACCTGCTCGACCTGGGAGAACCGCACGCGGGCGACGCGCCAGACGAAAAGGGCGAGCAGGCCTATCCCACCGGCAGAAGTCGCCTGTACGAGCGATATCGGAGCGAAGAGAAGCGCCGCGATGTACAGGCCCCAGCCGGCGAGACCGACGACGTAGCCGAGAAGCCAGCGGCCGTTGCTGAACAGGAGCCGGAGGGCCGTCCACGGGTGCCACAGGGAGAGGGCCGGCAGCTTGTTGGAGGCGCCGTGCTGCACGAAGAAGCCCCAATTGAGCATCATCGCGGAGACCACAGCGAGGAGGAGACCCGCGGCCGTCCTCATCCAGACAGCAATTCCTCGGACCGCGCCTCTTTGAGGTCGAACTCGGACGGGAAGGGCACCTCGTCCCGGCGCGTACCGGCTGGTCTCCGGTCCCAGTTTCTTCCCCGGGCCAGGGCGGAGAAGGGCAGGTACCCCTCCGCGGCCATGGCGGTTATGGCCACCCGGGGAAGGTCCGAACGCCGCTCGTAGACCACGTAGCGGCGTTGGTATGTGGGACTGAACTTGCGGTTGAACATGCTGAGGTTGTCCAGCTGGAGCTCGAGCCGCCGCTTGAGAACGAGAAGTGCCTCCCGCTCGAGGCGTTGCAGCGCCGACAGCCCGGCGTCGTCACGGAGCAGGCCGGCGAACGGTGCGAAGTTGAGGGAAAGGCTCTCGAAGCCGTGCCCGTCGGCCCAGCGGATGGTCTCGGTGATGAGCCAGGCCGCCAAGCCGTTCGGCGTGTCGTCTCGTCGCGGCACCGACGAGAGCGACAGCGAGGCGTTGGCGCCACAGACAGCCGCATGAAGGAAGCCACCGACTCGCCCCTCGGGGGAACGCCCGACCACGAACAGGGCGTCGTGGCCTCCGAGGGAGAACAGTTCGTCCAGCTGCATGACAAAACCAGTGCGGGGACGGCCCTTTAGCCAGTCGAGCTCCACGGCCAGGAGCTCGGAGCGGAGCGCGGGGGAGACGTCGCCGACGAAGACCACCTCGGAGCGGTAGCCCCAGCGCTCCACCCGGTGCACGGCCTGACGTACCGTTCGCATCGCACCACCCTCGAGCGAGAAAGCCGGGACGTGCACGACGGCCTCGTCCCCGTGATAGAGCGCCTTCAGGCCGGCGGCGCGGTACACATCGAGGTACCGCTCGGACGCTCCGAGCAAGGCGACGCGCCATCCTCGCCGGTGTGCCTCCGCTACGAATCTTTCGATGGCGGGACCGACGGCGGCCGGTGGACCGATCGGATCGCCGGTGAGGAGCGCCACGCCCCGAACGACTCGATAGGCGAAGAGAACCTCCCCCGCCGGCTCACCGCCTGGCTCCTTGCCTGGCGCGTCGTCGGTAGCCGAGAAGATGAGGTGCGACTTGTCGTGGCGCAGGGAAAAAGACGCCAAGGAGTCCGTGCCCCACTGCCGGACGAGCTCACGCGCCCTGTTTCGCCGCAGCGCATCGCTCGAGAGCAGATCGCGCCAGGGAGCGACCCACGCCGCGACTGACCAGCCGACACCGATCGCGACGATCGACACGACCGACCAGGAGAACCAGGCGGCGAAGTCGCCGTTGAGGTACTGGCCGTTGCGGGGCGCCAGACCGACCATGGCCCGAGCGGCACCCCGCACGCCTGCGACGAAGTCGAAGGGCAGGCCTGAGGCCGTCCGGTTCACGAAGAGGGCGAAGAAGCCATATACGAAAGCCACGGCCAGCGCCATGACGAGGCGCAACAGCGCTCTTGGCTGCCCTTCAGGGCTGCCGGGGGCGGAGAAGTCCCGCCGTTTGGCGACGAGGGCGACGGCAAGCAGGCCCGTCGCGATCGCCTCTTCGTAGTCGAGGCCTTTCAACAGGTGCAGCACGGAGGAGGCGGCGAGCAACGCGACGGCGAGTCGCCAGGCACGGCGGCTCCCCCTTGCGAGGCGTCGTGCGCTGAACAACAGGACGACTCCGACCGGCACGACGAGGGCATTGGCGACGGGAGGCACGGTGGTGGTGACGAGGCTGTCGAGCACCTGCAGGCGGTCCGTGAAGCGAGGGGCGATGGCCGAGACCAGGTCGAGCAGACCCGCAAGGCCGACCGCCCAGGCCAACACGGTCGTGATCGGGGCCCGGACCCCGCCCTCGCGACCGAGCAGGGCCCCACCGATGCCGGCGGCCAGGGCGGTGAGGTAGACCGCTTGCAGGTGACCTGCTGCGGCCAGCGCCTGCCCGTAGCCGGTCTGGCGCACGATGAACAGTGAGATCGAATCGAGGCCGAAGGTGACGAGTGCCGCTCCTGCTGCCAGAACGATCCCTGCCGTCAACCGGTCGGTTCCCAGCCACCTCGCCAACAGACCGAGCAGGCAGCCGACGAGGAGATAGCTCGCCACGTAGACGAGAAGGGGGATGGACCCGTGTCCGGCCAGCTCGTCCAACGGGAGCGCGTCGGCGACCCGCGGGCCCGGAACTCCTGTCACCGCGGCCCGCGCCCAGTACAGACAGCCGGTGGTGAGCAACATCACGATCGGGACGGCGATGGGCAATGCCACCGCCCGCACCGCCTTCAGCAGGACGGACCTCGGGGCGAGGGGGTCAGCCACCGGCGAAGTGCTCCGATGCGACGATGAGCGCACTGTTGACCATCGGACGCCACAACTTCCACGAATGGCCTCCGGGGCGGACCTGGAATTTGTAAGGGATCGCCAGTTTGTGGAGCGCTCTGGCGAAAAGGACGTTCTGTGTGGCGAGCGTGTCACCGTTGCCGCAGTAGAACCAGAAGTACGACTGGTCACGTCGCAACTCGCGAGCGACGTGCCTCACCTGCAGCAGAGGACTGTTGTAGGTGAGCAAGGACGCCGAGGGATGGGCCCCCCACACGGCTGTTACCTTGTCAGCCAGCATGTAGCCGGACCAGCTCTCCACGACACGGAACTCGCCAGGGTTGTGGATGGCGATGTTGAGTGCTCCGTAGCCACCTTCGGAGAGACCGGCGATGGCACGGTCCGACCCTTTCCGGATCGTCCGGAAGCGACGGTCGATCGCCCTGACGACGTCGAGCGAGACGTAGGTCGCCCAGTCCTCCCCGCGTCGCACCCCGTTCGCCCACTCGTCGTCGGCAAAGGGCGACGGAGCCCCGGTCGGGCTGACGATGATCATCGGGCGGATCTTGTGCTCGGCGACCAGGACGTCCTCGGCCACGCCCACGTCGAGGACCCGGTCGAAGTCGATCGCCTCGCCGGGGCTCCCGTGCAGCGCGTAGTAGACGGGGTACCGCTCTTTCGGGTGGTGGAAGTAGCCCGGCGGCAAGTACACGTAGACGGCCTCGCTCCGGTTGCCGATGGCCGCACTTCGAACGTAGATCACCTCCTGTGTGCCTCGACCCACCTTGACCCGCTCGACGCGCTTGCCTTCGCGGCTGACAACCGTGGCCGGATTGCGCGGCGCGCTGAAGCCGCGGTAGAGCCAGTAGGTCCGCGCGTACTGCACGATGCCGGCGCTGCCGGCGACGGCGAGCACGAGCGCGCCCGCGGCGAAGGCGAGCCTGAGGCGACGGGTCACGAGCCCCTGGCGCCGGCGCATCACGGACTCTCCGGGGAGGCCGTGAGAGGTTGCAGTTGGCAGCGTCACCCCGTCGCTCCGATCGGTGTTTCCAATGTCCCCATCGGGACCTGCAGTCGGCCGGCTACGGAGCTAATTATGGGCTGCGGGGGATTCAAAGTGTTGTCGTCCTCGGCAGCGACGATGACAACATAAGACAAAACTTTCTTCATATTCTTGCGACGTTGTTAGGCTCGCCGTCCTGAAGTCTTGGGTAGTTGAGCAGGGCGAGTGTGAGGTAGCCAGAGCTTGTCCTTGGGCGACTCTCGACTCCACATGTCATGCAGCGCATTGTCACCCCCTCCGCTGGCCGAGAGACTACGACCTCGCGGCTAGGGTCGCACTCTCTGCGCCGGCCATGGGAGGTGACGTGGGCACGATGGCGAGACTTCGGAGCGGCACCGACTCGAGGCGGCGCAACCCGGTGACGGGGGCCGACCGTCTCCTACGAGCGCAGCTCGAAAGTGACCTTCTCGTGCGGCAGAGGACGGCGGGGGCCGGGGCTGGTCTTCCCCGAAGACCTCCGCGTGGATTTACACGCAATTAATCGCAAAAGAAGGAGAACCGGCGTGGAAGAGCGTCTTTCCCCGCTAGAACAGTGACGTGACCGATCCTTCCGTTACCGCTTATCCGACAAGACGATCACGACCATCTTCGGCGGCTCCGATGCGGATCGCCCTCGTCGCCCATGACAACAAGAAGTGGGATCTGGTCGAATGGGCACGTGCCAATAGGGAGCTCCTCTCCCACCACGAGCTCGTCGCCACCAGCTCTACCGGTGCGGTGCTCGAAGCCGAGCTCGGGCTCCCGATACATCGCTTGCACAGTGGCCCGCTCGGTGGCGACCTCCAGCTCGGGGCCAAGATCGCCGAAGGCGAGATCGACCTGCTGCTCTTCTTCTGGGATCCGCTCGAGCCGCAGCCGCATGACCCCGACGTGAAGGCACTCCTCCGCATTGCGGTCGTGTGGAACATTCCGGCCGCGTGCAACCGCGCAACGGCCGACTTCCTGATCACGTCGCCTTTGTTCGACGGCGACTACCACAGGACCGTGCCGCAGTACAACGGGGTGGCCAGCCCGACCGGACCCCTGGAGGAGTGACCGGGGTCGCTCAGGCGATGCGTTCTCGATGACGGCGGGCCCAGCGAGGGCCTCGTCCCACCGGGGCCGCCTTTGCGGGCTCGTCGTCTTGCGTGCGGGCGAGACGCTGCTGCCAGCACGGATCGCAGAGGTAAGTACCGAGTCGCATCCAGGTCAGCTCTCTGCGGCCGCAGTCGGCACATCGCCGGCCCAGGTAGGCCGTACGCTCGGCGGGCCACGGTCCTCGGGCAATGGTCAGCTCCGCCAGGCGCTGTTGAGCCCGCGGGACGAGATGCCACGCCGGCGCCTCGTCTCCTGCGACTGGGACCACGAGGTCCCACGTGACGAGGTCGCGCAACAGAGCGTCGAATGTTTCGACCGGGATCTCCTTATCTCCCATAGCTCCCCCTCCTTTTTCATCCACCAGTCGTTTACTCCTTACGCCGCCACCGACCTTGACGGCACGAAAACCATGTTTTCGTACCCCGCCGCAAGGATGCCAGGAGCGCGACGCGTTATCAGGGCGCGGCCCCGCTCTCAAGAGGTGGCAACCTCGGGGCGGGTCAGGCGGTCCTCCCGGCGGGTGGCAGTCTCGGGCTTGTCGACGATGAACGCGGCCGGCGGTAGCTTGGTCCGTATGAACCGGGAGTGGCACGAGCGGCATCGCTTGGCAACCGGGGCTTCCCTCGAGGAGCGTGTCCGCTGGCACCTCGAGCACGCCGAGGTCTGCGGGTGTCGGCCGATCCCTCAGCCTGTGGTCGAGGAGATCGAACGCCGCGGGCTCACCCTCGACCAGAACGACTGAACAAGCGTCCGACGCTGAAAGGGCACTCGGACCCGGTCCTAGCGCCGCGCTTGTCGGAACCTGGTGATCGAGTCCTGGAAGCTGTCGAACGCCGTCATCTGGCAACCGAGCTCGTGGCCCGTCGCGAGCAGGGCACCGTAAGCCGTCGCTATTTCGGCGGGGTCCGACAGGGCATGAAGCATGCAGCGCCGGTGATACTCACTGTGCACGACCGCCGTCCCGTAGACCTCACGCATAATAAGGCTCCGGACGCGGCCCGTGACGCCAGATCCCTCGTTGAGGAACACGCGAGCCTCTGGGTATTCTCTGACAAGCACACCCCGGGCTTCACATACCCGCAGTGCCTCGCGGACCGTCGCCAGCATTCGTTGGAATCGTGCGTTGTCCTTGACGAGGGCCTGGACGGTGCCGGCTTCCACAAGTGCCGGCCACATAGCGGCATTGAGGGCGTATTGAATCCAATGCCAATGCAGTATGTCTTGCTCGTGCTTTGGCGCCAAGCCTGCCGCCGTGAAGACCTTCCTTATGGACTCGGCCCGGGTCTCAGCGTCGGGGTGGACGGCACCAAGGGGCAGTAGGGGCTTGATGGTGGCAGTCAGTTTGTTGCCAGTCATTGCGCCGCCGCCGATGGCATCGGCCAGGATGTAGTTGCCAGCCGGCAGTGCCTCATCGAGAGGCCTCAAGCCGGCCCAGTTCGTCGTGAAGATCACCGCGGTCACCGTCTCGGGCATGGCGGCGAGGTCCTTCAAGACGCCGTCCAGCTGGTAGAGCCGAACAGGCACCAGCACGAACTCCGCATCGGCGGGGAACGTCTCGGTCAGGCAGTACTCGTGGTTCCACCTGCGATGGCGCTTGTGGCCCTTGCGAAGGTCCAGCAGGTCGACCTCCACCGACTTCGACCTGGCCCTCGAGGTGCCCTGCCTCACGAGATGGCGCACGTCCCAGCCCTGCTCACACAGGAGGGCGGCATAGATAGTCCCGATGACGCCGGTGCCTACGACAACGGCTACCCGGGGGCCATTGCTCACTCGGCCGGCGCGCCCTACGGCACTTTCGGGTCGAACGAGTCGTACTCGGGCGACCAGACACAGGCATCGACTGCTGCCTCGATCTCGGCGTCGTTCGCCATCGGGGCCACCCTCCCGTTCCGGGCCTCGCGGGCGACGGCGACGGCGATCGCTCTCGAGATCGACCGCAGGTCGGTGAGCCGCGGATAGATCGCTCCCTGCTCGATCCGCTCCGCAGGGACCATGGCCGCCAGCGTCGTCGCCGCCACGAGGAACATGCGGTCGGTCACCTCCCAGGCTCGGCTGGCGACCGCCCCGAGTCCCACACCCGGGAACACAAAGACGTTGTTCGCCTGTCCGATGACATGTGTGCGCCCACCGAACTCGACGGGGTCGAATGGGCTCCCGGTCGCCACGATGGCGCGGCCGTCAGTCCAGGCGAGCACATCGGCGGGCGTGGCCTCGGAATTTGCCGTCGGGTTGGACAGCGGGAAGATGATCGGCCTCGGCGTTCGGGCAGCCATCTCGCGCACCGCCGCCTCGGTGAAGGCGCCGGGCTTGCCGCTGGTCCCGACCAGGATCGTCGGAGCGACATGGCGGACGACTGTCTCGAGGTCGTACCTGTCGCCCGCCTCGAAACCGAACCGGCTGAGGTCGTCACTGGTGAGGGCGAAGGGACGCTTGTCGTCCTGCACTGCGTCACGCCCCTCGAAAAGCAGACCCTGTGAGTCGAGCATCACCACCGCCCGCCGAGCCTCCTCCTCTGTGGCTCCTTCTGCGCGCATGATGGACTGGACCAGCCGGGCGATGCCGATGCCCGCGGCACCGGCTCCAAGCAGCGCCAGGCGTTGGGCGGAGAGCTTCTCGCCTCGGTATCGAAGTACCGCGAGGATGCCTCCGCTGACGACGCCGGCGGTTCCCTGGATGTCGTCGTTGAAGCACGGGATCCGGTGGCGGTAGTTGTCGAGCAGCCGGATCGCGTTGTGCTGCTTGAAGTCCTCCCACTGGATGAGGGCGTCGGGGTACACCTGTTTGACGGCGTCGACGAAGGCGTCGACGAAGGCCTCGTACGCCTCGCCGCGCAGCCGGCGCTCGGGATAGCCGAGGTAAAGAGGGTCCCGCAGCAGCTCCTCGTTGTCCGTCCCGCAGTCGAGCGAGACCGGCAGGGTCAGCAGCGGATGGAGACCGGCCCCCGCGACGTAGAGCGCCAGCTTGCCGACGGGAATGCCCATGCCTCCGGCTCCCTGGTCGCCGAGGCCGAGGATGCGCTCGTTGTCGGTGACAACTATCAGCCGCACGCCGGGTTGTCCGGCGTTGCCGAGAAGCTCCGGGATGCGCTCGATGTCGTCCGGGGTGATCCACACTCCGCGCGGCCGGCGGAACACGTGGCTGTACTCCCGGCAGGCACGCCCTACCGTCGGCGTATAGATGATAGGGGCGAGCTCCTCGAGGTGATCAACGAGCAGGCGGTAGAACAAAGTCTCGTTTCTGTTCTGGAGAGCGGCGAGACCGATGTACTTCTCGAGGTCATCGGCCTTCCGGCGGAGATGCTCGAGCTCGAGGGCGACCTGCTCCTCGATGGTCGTTATCCTCCACGGCAAGAGGCCCCGAAGCCCGAGTGCCGTGCGCTCGTTCTCACCGAAGGCGGTGTCCTTGTTGATTGCGGCGCAGTCGAGCAGCTCACGACTGCGCGCCGACATCAACTCCTTTGGCAGGTCAACCCAACCGGACCGGCCCGGGCTCGACATGTAGTCCTCATTTCACTCGGTTTGGTCTAGGTAACTCGCTTCTTCTTTGTGCTGGAAGGGCCGAACGTCACATTTTTGCTATATTGCTGCCCTGCTCAGTACAGGTGTCATCGCCACATACCGGGGAGGCGATAAGTTTGTGACGGGTCGTGATCTTGTCGCGCCCGACAGACCAAGACGGAGGAACATGGAGGTCGAGTCCGAGGACTACGAGCCGTCAGCGGAACTGCTCACGGAGCTAGAGGAGGCCGCAGCGCGCCTCGACGAGGCGGATCCGGTCGAGATCGTCGAGTGGACCGTGAACCGGTTCCCTGGGCGCGTGGCCCTGGCGGCTTCGTTCCAGGACGCAGCGCTGCTCGACATGGCCGTTCGTGTCGACCCTGCCATCGAGGTGATCTTCCTCGACACCGGGTTCCACTTCCCCGAGACTCTCGCCTACGTGGAGCGCCTTCGCCGCCGCTACGACCTCAACCTCGTCGTCACCCATCCCGAGATAGCACCGGACGAGTTCCCGTGTGGCTCGAGCCGCTGCTGCGAGCTGCGCAAGGTGGCTCCTTTGGCCAAGGCGCTGCAGGGCCGTAGCGCCTGGATCACGGGCCTCAAGCGGGTCGACACCCCGGAGCGGGCCACGGCGCCGGTGATCGCGTGGGACCCGAGACGCAAGATGGTGAAGGTGAACCCGGTCGCCGCCTGGGACGACGACGACGTGGACGCGTACGTCGCGGCCCATGACCTGCCTCGCCACCCGCTCAACTACCTCGGCTACGTCTCGATCGGATGCGCTCCCACGACTGTCCCAGTGCCGGCGGGCCGCCACCCCCGCGAGGGCCGGTGGGCGGGCACCGCCAAGACCGAATGCGGGCTGCACGTGTAGCTGAGGCGAGGTGCCCCCGGGGACACGGAGACGCCGGCTAGCCTCCAAGCACGTACCAAGGCATCGTCCGAAGGACCAGGGCCCGGGCGTCGCCCCGCCGGAAGCCGAGGTGCGCGAGCTTGTCGCCCGCATCGCGGAGCTCGGAAGTGGCACGAAGACGCGGGCCTACGGGATCACGCCCGGGACCGAGTGGCTCATGCGGCGAGCCATGGGGAACATGGCGCTTCGGACCCAGCTCTTCCGTTTCGTGGACGCATTGCCTGCGATGGCCGACGACGCGGATCTCTACCGCCACGTCGAGGAGTACTTCGGGGGAGAGGTCCTTCCCGGCCCTCTCGCCTTATCGTCTCGGTGCTCATCGAGACAAGCCGAGCCTGGCCGGCAAACGAAGTCCTCGAACGCGACGACCTCGGGGCCTGGGCCGGGCCGCGGTCGCGATCAAGCCCACGGCTCTCGCCCCGGACTTTGCTGCTCTCACCGCGGAGGCCGGCGTCTCGTCGGCGGCCCGGCGGCTCATGGGAATCTTGGAGGGCGTGCAGCCGACGGGGCGCAAGTCTGGTTCGATCTAGAGCGTTACGACGTCAAGCACGTGACGCACCGCTTCGTACGCGACCTGCTCAGCCGTCCGGAGCTCGCAGACCTCCAGGCCGGGCTCGTGGTCCAGACCTACCTGCGCGACAGCTACGAGGATCTGGCCGCGTTGTGCGAATGGGCCACCACTCGTGAGGTGCCCCTTGGGATCCGGCTGGTGAAGGGCGCCTATTGGGACACCGAGACCGTGGTCGCCGAGGCGGCTTCCTGGCCCGTGCCCGTCTACGAGCAAAAGGCCGAGACCGACGCCAACTTCGAGCGGTGCGTGCGGCTGGTGCACTCTTACCACGGTCGGGTGCGAGCCGCCTTCGGTTCGCACAACTTGAGGTCGCTCGCCTACGCCATCGCCGCGGCCCGTGCGGCGGGGATTCCCGACAACGGCTACGAGGTCCAGCTCCTCTGGGGCATGGCGGAGCCCGTGCACGAGGCGTTCCGGCAGCTCGGCTTCCGGTTGCGCGTGTACTCGCCGATGGGTGAGCTCGTGCCCGGCATGGCCTATCTCGTGCGCCGCCTGCTCGAGAACACCTCGAACGAGAGCTTCGTCCGCCGGCGCTTCGCCGAGCACAAGGACCTCGCTTCGCTGGTCGCGGCGCCGGGGGCTGACCTCCAGGCGGTGCCCGCCGCCGTCTTGAGCCCAGCAGTCGTCCCGCGGGCGGCGACCGAGGCGCACCAGCCGCGGCCCTATGCCCCCGAGCCGCTCGTCCGCTGGTTCGCGCCCGGGGCACCGAGCTTGATGAGCGGCGCGCTCGCGACGGTGCGGGCTTGCCTCGGCGGCGATGTCCACGGGCTGATCGGCGCCTCGGAGCTCTGCACTCAGCGCAAGATCATCTCGGTCGATCCCGCCGAGCCGGCGAGGATCGTCGCCGTCTCGGATTGTTGCGGGCCGTCCGAGGCGGATCGGGCGGTCGAGGCCGCCGAGTCTGCGTTCGGAGCTTGGAGCCGCGCCGCAGCCACCGAACGGGCCGGCGTGCTGTTCCGGGCCGCCGACTGGCTGCGCCGGCGCAAGTTCGAGGTCGCCGCGCTCGAGGTGTTCGAAGCGGGCAAGTGCTGGGACGACGCCGACGCGGACGTGGCGGAGGCGATCGACTTCCTCGAGTACTACGGGCGCGAAGGCATGCGCCTGGCCGAAGGTGGCAAGGTCCAGTCGCCGCCGGGAGAGGTCAATCGATTGACCTATCACGGTCGCGGTGTCGCAGCTGTTATTTCCCCTTGGACAACATCTACGTGACCCGGGCGATCACCGGCGCGGTCGTGGGGCGGCAGCCCTTCGGGGGGCACGGCCTGTCCGGCGTGGGCTCCAAGGCTGGTGGTCCGGATTACCTGCTCCAGTTCATGCGTCCGAGGGTCGTGACCGAGAACACGTTGCGCCAGGGCTTCGCCCCGGCCGACGACAGCGAGCGGTAGCGCGCCCCGAGCTGACCTCGAGGGTCGGGGTCCGGCCCGAGTCGGTGAACTGGCACCGGACGGCCAAGACCTAAGCTTGGGTCGGCACAAGCCCCCTTCTGATGTTTCTCTGGAGGGCCGCACCACTCCGCAGTGCCCGGCTCACACCGGAAGCTCTGGTCGCGAGGGAGGGACGGCTTCCGGAAAGGTGTGTGGATGGCACTGTTGCAGCGGGCCGGGTCAGGTGCCAAGCCTGGCGCGACCCTGCCCTCAGCGCTTACTTCGAGCCCGAAGATGGTCCACTACAAGTGGATCGCCCTTTCGAACACGACGCTCGGGATGCTGATGGCGACCATCAACTCGTCCATCACCTTGATCGCGCTCCCGGACATCTTCCGTGGGATCGGCGTCGACCCTCTCGCTCCCGGCAACGTGGGCTACCTGCTCTGGATGTTGATGGGCTTTCTGGTCGTGACGGCCGTGCTCGTCGTCGCGTTCGGCCGTATCGGGGACATCTACGGCAGGGTCCGCATGTACGAGCTGGGCTTTGCCGTGTTCACATTGGGTTCGGTGCTGTTGTCGGTCGACTGGCTCTCCGGCGCTGCCGGGGCGCTGTACCTGATCGGCATGAGAGTCGTGCAAGGCCTCGGGGCGGCGATGCTCATGGCGAACTCGGCGGCGATCCTGACAGACGCCTTCCCTGCGAGCCAGCGGGGCCTCGCGCTCGGGATCAACAACGTGGCCGCGATATCAGGCTCCTTCGTCGGCCTCGTGATGGGCGGCCTGCTCGGTCCGCTCGACTGGCGCCTCGTGTTCCTGGTCTCGGTTCCCTTCGGCGTCGGCGGCACGATCTGGGCCTACCTGAGGCTCGAGGAGCGAGGCCTGAGGCGGGCGGCTCGGATCGACTGGTGGGGGACTGTGAGCTTTGCTGTCGGACTGATCTCGTTGCTCGTCGGGATCACATACGGCATCCAGCCCTACGGCCACGACACCATGGGTTGGACGAATCCGGTCGTCGTGGCCGAGCTAGCCGGCGGCATCGCCGTCCTCGCGGCCTTCTGCGTCGTCGAGACGCGGGTGGCCGAGCCGATGTTCCATCTCCCGCTGTTCCAGATCAAGGCGTTTGCCGCCGGCAACCTGGCCAGCCTGCTCGCGTCCCTCGGTCGCGGCGGGCTCATGTTCATTCTCATCATCTGGCTGCAGGGGATCTGGTTGCCTCTCCACGGCTACAGCTTCTCGTCCACGCCGCTCTGGGCGGGGATCTACATGGTGCCGCTCACGGTCGGCTTTCTCGTGTCCGGGCCGGTCTCCGGCTTCCTCTCGGACCACTTCGGGCCGAGGCCCTTCGCTACCGCAGGCATGGTGCTGTCGGCGCTCAGCTTCCTCCTCTTGGAAGTGCTTCCGGTCGACTTCTCCTATCTGGGATTTGCGGTGTTGCTGCTGGCGCTCGGCGCGTCGATGGGGCTCTTCGCGTCGCCGAACCGGGCCCAGGTCATGAACAGCCTTCCTCCCGGCCAGCGCGGCGTCGGGAGCGGGATGGCGGCGACCTTCCAGAACTCGGCCATGGTGCTCTCGATCGGGGTGTTCTTCAGCCTCATGATCCTCGGCCTGGCGGCGTCGCTTCCGGCGCACCTGTACCCAGGCTTGATCTCCGCCGGCGTGCCGCCGGCCGACGCGGCCCGGATCTCGCATCTGCCCCCGGTCGGGTTGCTGTTCGCGGCCTTTCTCGGAGACAACCCGATCCGTGTCCTGCTCGGCCCGTCGATCCATCAGATATCGGCTGCACACGCCCAGTTGCTGACGAGCCGGAGCTTCTTCCCGGCGCTGATCTCCGCCCCGTTCGAGAACGGGCTCCGCCGGGCATTCGACTTCGCGGGCGGAGCTTGCCTGGTGGCGGCGCTCGCCTCGTGGCTGAGCGGGAAGCGCTACGTGCATCAAGAGGCGCCGGTCGGCGCGCCGGCGCGCTTCGAGCGGGCGCGTGAGACGGCCGGCACTCGCGAAACAAGCTGATCCACGGGCCGCGTAACCTTCTGAGGTGGCCGAGGCTCGCAGGTTCCTGGTTCGCACCTTCGGGTGCCAGATGAACGAGCACGACTCCGAGCGCATCGCCTCGGTGCTCGCAGCCGAAGGCATGGCTCGCACCGAGGACCTCGAAGAGGCCGACGTCGTGGTGCTCAACACCTGCTGCATCCGCCAGAACGCCGACGACAAGTTGTACGGGCACCTCGGCCAGCTGAAGTCGGTCCAAGAGCGCCGCCCCGGCCTGCAGATCGCCGTCGGGGGCTGCCTGGCCCAGAAGGACCGGGAGCTGCTGCTCGAACGGGCGCCGCATGTCGACGCCGTCTTTGGCACCCACAACGTGGGCCGGGTTGCCGCCCTCTTGGAGCTGGCCCGCGCGAGCGGCGAGCCGGTGCTCGAGGTGCTCGACGTCCCGGGCGCCGGCGAGGGGACCGATTTCCCGAGCGCGATGGCCGTCCGTCACGACCAGCCCCATGCGGCCTGGGTCACCATCCAGGTGGGCTGCAACAATGCCTGCGCCTTCTGCATCGTCCCCGAGGTCCGGGGGCCAGAGGTCAGCCGGCCCTTTGGCGAGCTCGTGGCAGAGATCGAGGGGCTTGCCGCCCGGGGGACGGTCGAGTTCACCCTGCTCGGCCAGAACGTCAACTCCTACGGGCGGGACCTGACGGCGAAGTTGCGCCGCTCGCCGGCAGGACACGGCGATCCGGCCTTCCTCGCCGGGGCCCGCTGGGTCCGCGGGGGTGCATCCAAGCCACGACCTGTGTTCGCCGACCTGCTCCGGGAGATAGGCGCCGTGCCCGGCGTGCGCCGCGTCCGGTTCACCAGCCCGCATCCGAAAGACCTGCGGCCCGAGACCATCGCCGCCATGGCCGAGACCCCCACGGTCTGCGAGCAGCTCCACCTGCCGCTGCAGTCGGGCAGCGACCGGATCCTTGCCGCCATGCGGCGCGGCTACACGGCCAAGCGTTACCTGGGCCTTCTTGGCGAGGCGAGGGCGGCGGTCGCTGACCTCGCCGTCACCACCGACATCATCGTCGGGTTCCCGGGTGAGACCGAGGAGGACTTCGAGCGCACCTTGGAGGTGGCCTCGCAAGCCGGCTACGACAGTGCCTACACCTTCGTCTTCTCGCCGAGGCCCGGCACGCGTGCCGCGCAGATGACCGAGCTGTATGTGCCGGCCGACGAGATCGCCGACCGGTTCGAGCGGCTGAAGGTGGTGATCGAGCGGTCCGCGCTCGCCCGCAACCTCGCCCGCGTCGGCCGGGTCGAGGAAGCCATCGTGGAGGGTCCCTCCAAGAAAGATCCCGAGATGCTCTCGGGCCGGACCCGGCAGGGCAAGCTCGTCCACTTTCCTCCTTCCGGGCGCGACGACCTCGCCCCGGGCACCTTCGTCGGGGTGCGCGTTGACCATGCCGCCCCGCACCATCTCTCCGGCACTCTCGTCTCGGTGGAAAAAGGCCCCGCGCGTCGCGTCGGCAAGCTGATCCCGGTGGCTGCCTGCTGAAACGGCGCTCGCGCGACCTGCACGATCGCAGTCCCGATCCGGAAACGCAGGGGAGTCAGCCTACAATGGGAGGTCGTGAGTGTCTTCGCCAAGGTCCTTCGCGCGGGCGAGAGCAAGAAGGTGCGCAGTCTTGCTGCGATCGTGCCTTCCATCAACGCCTTCGAACCCGAGATGCAGGCCTTGTCCGACGAGGAGCTGGCCCGTAAGACCGTCGCGTTCAGAGAGCGCCTCGAGCGGGGCGAGGACCTGAACGACCTGCTGGTCGAGGCCTACGCCGTCGTGCGCGAGGCAGGGGTGCGCACCATCGGCCAGCGCCACTTCGACGTCCAGCTCATGGGCGGCATGGCCCTGCATTTCGGCTGGATCGCCGAGATGAAGACCGGCGAGGGCAAGACGCTCGTGTCGACTCTGCCCGTCTACCTGAACGCGCTTAGCAGCCGCGGGGTGCATGTCATCACCGTCAACGACTACCTGGCCCGGCGCGACGCCGAGTGGATGGGCCAGATCTACCGGTTTCTCGGACTGACCGTCGGGCTCGTCACTCCCGAGGTGGACGACTTTGCCGCCAAGGCGGCCGCCTATCGGGCGGACGTGACCTACGGGACCAACACCGAGATGGGCTTTGACTACCTGCGCGACAACATGGCCGGCCGCCGCGAGCACATGGTCCAGCGCGGGCACGTGTACGGGATCGTCGACGAGGTCGACTCCATCCTCATCGACGAGGCCCGCACGCCGCTCATCATCTCCGGCCCCTCGAACGACTCGACGAAGCTCTACTACCAGTTCGCGAGCGTCGTGCGGACCTTGCGTCGCGACCTCGACTACGAGGTGGACGAGGAGAAGCGCACAGTCGTGCCGACCGAGGCCGGCATCGCCAAGGTCGAGCGCCAGCTCGGTGCCGACAACCTGTACGACTCGGTGGCGGTGAACTACGTCCATCAGCTCGAGAAGGCCCTCCAGGCCAAGGAGCTCTACCACCGGGACAAGGACTACCTGGTGGCCGACGGCGAGGTGAAGATCGTCGACGAGTTCACGGGCCGGATAATGGAGGGCCGCCGCTGGTCCGACGGCCTGCACCAGGCCGTGGAGGCAAAAGAGCGAGTCCGGATCCAGGACGAGAACCACACCTGGGCGACCATCACGCTCCAGAACTACTTCCGGATGTACGAGAAGCTCGCCGGCATGACCGGCACCGCCGAGACCGAGGCGGCCGAGTTCGCCTCGACCTACCAGCTGCATGTCGTGCCGATCCCGACGCATCGCCCGATGATCCGAACCGACGAGGCGGACCTGATCTTCAAGACCGAGGCCGTCAAGTTCGAGTCGGTCGTCGAGGACCTGAAAGACCGCTACGAACGGGGCCAGCCCGTGCTCGTCGGCACGGCGTCGGTGGCAAAGTCCGAGGAGCTCTCCCTGCTCTTGGAAAAGCAGGGCATCCCCCACCACGTGCTGAACGCCAAGCACCACGCCCAGGAGGCCGTGATCGTCGCTCAGGCAGGACGCCTCCACGCGATCACCGTCGCCACGAACATGGCAGGACGCGGGGTCGACATCGTGCTCGGCGGCAACCCCGAGGGCCTTGCCCGTGACGAGGTCCGCGCCGAGGGGCTCGACCTCGACTCGGACGAGGGGCGGGCGCGCTTCGAGTCGCTGCTGGAGAGGTTCAAGAAGCAGTGCGCCGCCGAGGCCGACGAGGTCCGGGCGCTCGGTGGCCTCTATGTGCTCGGGAGCGAGCGCCACGAGAGCCGCCGCATCGACAATCAGCTCCGTGGCCGTTCCGGGCGCCAGGGCGATCCGGGCGAGAGCCGGTTCTACCTGTCCCTCGAGGACGAGCTGATGCGGCTCTTCGCCACCGGCGCGGTCAGCTGGGTCATGGACCGTGCCCTGCCCGAGGACGTGCCGATCGAGGCCCGCATGGTCACAAAGGCGATCGAGCGGGCCCAGCACACCGTCGAGGGGCGCAACGCCGAGACCCGCAAAGAGCTGCTCAAGTACGACGAGGTGAGGAACGAGCAGCGCAAGGTGATCTACGCCCGCCGGCTGCAGATCATCGACGGCGAGGACCTGAAGGCCCATACCGAGGACCTGCTGACGGACATGGTGGGCCGCGTCGTGGCCAACTGCTGCCCCAACAACTTCCCCGAGGACTGGGACCTCGAGAGCCTCGTGGTCGAGCTGACTCAGTACTACCCGACGAGGTTCACCGTCGAAGACCTCGAGGCAGCGACCGATGTGCAGCAGCTCACCGAGAGCATCCTCGCCGAGGCCCTGGCGCTCTACGACGAGCGGGAAACGACCTTCCCCGGCGGTGCCGAGACCGCACGCGAGGTCGAGCGCAACGTCCTGCTGCAGATCATCGACCAGCGCTGGCGCGAGCACCTCGTCGAGATGGACTACTTGAACGAGGGCATCCACCTGCGCGGCATCGCGCAGACGGACCCGCTCGTGGCCTGGCAACGCGAGGGCTTCGAGATGTTCGGCAAGCTGATGGACTCGATCGACGACGACTATCTGCGCTATGTGATGCACGTCCAGGTCATCGCTGCTCCGGCCGAGGACCCCAATTACGCGCAAGCGGACTTCGTGGCCGCGAATGACCCCGTCACAGGCCTCGGCGAGCTGCCCGAGGTGCCCGCCACCGAGGTTGACGGAGTCCAGCTCGAGACGCCTCCAGCCGTTCTTTCGGGAGCAACGCCAGGTGCTCCGGCTCCCGTCGGGCCCCGATCGGGGGCCGGGGGAGCGCAGCCGGGTGCCCCGCGCGCTCCGGTGCCGCCCGCGGGCGCCGGTCCGTCGGGCCGGCCTCAAAAGCAGGGCGCACCGTCGCGGGTCGGCGGCGGTGGCGGCGGGGCAGGCCACCGGCGTCCCCCCGCGGGACCGATCTCGCCCACCGGTACCCGGATCGTCGGCGGCCCTCCGGCCAAGGTCGGCCGCAACGAGCCGTGCTGGTGCGGCAGCGGCCGCAAGTTCAAGGTCTGCCACGGCGCGAGCTGAGCGATCGTGGCTCGAACACCCGACGGCCCTCCCGAAGGCCCGCGCCCTGATCTCGGCGACGTGCTGGCGTCGCTTCGCGTCCGCCTTGACGCGGCAAAGGCGTACCTGAGGCTGGACGACTCGATCGCGCGTATGGCGGTGCTCGAGAAGTCCATCGCCGAGCCGGACCTGTGGTCGGACCCCGATCAGGCGCGGAGGGTGACTTCGGAGTACGGACGGGTCCGAGACGACGTCGAGACCCTGCGCGCGCTCGACATGCAGCTGGGCGATGCCGAGGACCTGCATGCCATGGCGGTGGATGAAGGCGGAGCCGAGCTCGCCGCGCTCGAGGGCGGGCTCGAGGACTCCGCGGCGGCCGTCGCCAGGGCGCTCGACGACCTGGAGCTGCGCAGCTTGTTCTCAGGTGAGCACGACGAGAGGGACGCCGTAGCCGAGATCCACGCCGGTGCCGGGGGGACCGACGCCCAGGACTGGGCCGAGATGATGCTCCGCATGTACCTGCGCTGGGCCGAGCGCCGAGGCTTCAGCGTCGAGGTCGACGAGGTGTCCGAGGGGGGAGAGGCCGGCATCTTGTCGGCGACGTTCATCGTGCGCGGGCGCTACGCCTACGGCCTCCTCGCCGCCGAGCGCGGTGTGCACCGCCTTGTCAGGATGTCGCCCTTCGACTCCCAGCACCGGCGCCAGACGAGCTTCGCCTCGCTCGACGTGGCCCCGTTCCTCGAGGATCTCTCCGACGAGGTCGAGATCGACGAGAAAGACTTGCGCATCGACACCTACCGCTCCTCAGGAGCGGGGGGCCAGCACGTGAACGTGACGGACTCGGCCGTGCGCATAACCCACCTCCCGACCGGCATCGTCACCTCTTGTCAGAATGAGCGCAGCCAGTATCAGAACAAGGCGAAAGCCTTGCAGATCCTCGCTGCCAAGCTCGCCGAGCGTCAGCGCGCCGAGCGCAGGAAGGAACTGGAGACTATTTCTGGGCCCTTGAGCGAGGTCGCTTGGGGAAGCCAGATCCGTTCCTACGTCCTTGCCCCCTACCAGCTCGTCAAGGACTTGCGCAGCGGCTACGAGACCGGGAACGTCGAGGCCGTGCTGGACGGTGATCTCGACGACTTCATGATCGCGTTCTTGAGATTCCGCAGGGAACATGAGGGCTCCTGAGCGCGCCGAACGGCGCTACCGCCTTGTGGCAAGGCCGGCTGGTAGCCTTGGAGAAGGGGATTTCGTGTTGCAGTGCGGAAAAGAAGAGGGCCGATGATCCGCTTCGAGAACGTCACGAAGTCCTACAAGGGCTCTGTTGTGGCATTGCGGGAGGTCTCGCTTGAGATCTTGAAAGGTGAGTTCGTGTTCCTCGTCGGGGCCTCGGGCTCGGGCAAGACCACGATGCTGAAGCTCTTGCTGCGCGAGGAGGTTGCCGACAGCGGCGAGATCTGGGTGGCGGGCAAGGAGATCGGGCAGCTCTCGAACTGGAGAGTGCCCTATCTGCGCCGCAATCTCGGTTGCGTGTTCCAGGACTTCCGCCTCCTGCCCAGCAAGACCGTGTTCGAGAACGTGGCCTTTGCCCTCGAGGTCATCGGCCGGCCCCGGCACGTGATATCGACGCAGGTGCCGCAAGTTCTGGAACTGGTGGGCCTCGGCCAGAAGGGCGAGCGCCTTCCGGACCAGCTTTCGGGAGGCGAGCAGCAGCGAGTTGCGATCGCGCGGGCCTTCGTGAACCGCCCGCTCATCATCCTCGCCGACGAGCCCACCGGCAACCTCGACCCCACGACGAGCCAGGGCATCACGTCCCTGCTCGATCGGATCAACCGCACCGGGACCACGGTCGTGATGGCCACCCACGACTCCACGATTGTCGACTCCATGCGCCGTCGGGTGATCGAGATCGACCACGGCGCTGTCATTCGTGACCAGGCGCGGGGGATCTACGGTCTCGACCCGACGGTGTCGAGCAGCCGGGGTATCCCGGCTGTGTCCATCTCCGCGATGCGCGCGGGGCCGGCCGAGCTTGATCTCGACGACCTCGACGAGCCGGTCACCAGCCGCCAGGAAGCTGTCCGGGCGCGAAGAGGCAAGCGCTGATGCCCATTTCACCGGGTTATGTCGCCCGCGAGACCGTGACGAACCTGTGGCGGAACCGGTTGATGGCGATCGCGGCCGTCCTTACCGTCGCCGTCTCGTTGTCTCTCGTCGGCACTGCCCTGCTGATGCGCCAAGCAGTGAACAACGAGCTTGTCGAGCTGAACCAGAACGTGGACCTGCAGGTCTTCGTGCAGCCGACAGCCTCCGAGGCCGAGATCGCGACACTGGCGACCACGATCGGGGCGACGCCGCAGATCCGCAAGTTCGACTACCTGGACCACGAGCTGTCCTACGAACTGGCCTGCCGGATCAGTGGCCAGACTGTCTGCAGCGTGCTGACGCCGCAGACGACCCCGCCCGTGTTCCAGTGCACCCTGACGGATCCGGCGGCGGCGGCCAGCGTCGCGAGCATCTTCCAGCATCTTCCCGCCGTCTTCAAGACCACCTATCCGTCCCAGGCGGCGCACACGCTGACCTCGGTGAGCAATGTCTTGCAAATGGTGCTGCTCGTGATCGCGCTCGTGCTGTTGGTCTCGGCCCTGGTGCTCATCTTGAACGCCATCCGGATGGCGATCTTCTCCCGAAGGCGGGAAGTCGGCGTCATGCGCCTCGTCGGCGCGACGAGCTGGTTCATCCGTTTGCCGTTCATGGTCGAGGGCCTCGTGCAGGGACTGATCGGAGCCATCGTGGCCGCCGGCATCGTGCTGCTCGGGGATCTCGGCATCCAGACGCTGATAAGGCACTTCAGGGAGTTCTCCTCCGCTGTCGTGCCCGGTCACGACGTGATCATCACCGAGCTGTTCGTCGTCGTCATGGGAGCGGTGATCGGTGCCCTCGGCTCGGCCATGGCGGTCAGGAAGTTCCTCGACATCTGACCGGATGCCGCTTGCGACCGTGACCTCGGCGCGCTCATTCCCGGGCCCAGGCGGCGACTACGCTCGCGCCGACCCGGTTCGCCATCACAGGAAACAGAAAGACGTGGGGATGCACGAAGGTGACAGACCGGCGTGCTTGGGGTCCTCCCTCCGCTGGCGCAGCGGACGGGGCTTGCGCACCGTTGCCGTGGCCTGCCTGGCCGCCCTCGCCGGCTCGGCCGCCCTCGGCGGCTCGGCGACGGCCTCGGTTGCGAGGGCCGGGTCGCCCCGAGGCGCGGCGCGTTTTGTTCGCGTCGGCTCCGTGCCCCAGTTGTCGCCGGCGGCGGTCCCGCTCGGCCCGGCCCCTGGATCGCAGCCGATCGAGGTCGATGTCGCCCTTCGCCCCCGCGACCCGGCCGCATTGGCGAAATTCGCGAGCGAGGTCTCGACTCCCGGCTCTGCGGAGTTTGGCAGCTATCTTCGCCCCGGTGTCTTCGGATCGGTCTTCGGAGCGACGGTTTCGACAATAAGCTCGACGATCGCCGCCCTGAGAAGGCTCGGTCTGCACGTTGGCCTGGTGAGCAGCAACCACCTGATCATCACGGCCTCCTCGACAGTGGCGGCCGCCGAGCACGCTTTCGATACGACGCTCGTGCGCTATCGCCTCGGTTCTGGCGTCCAGGTCTACGCGAACCGCTCCGCCCCGCGGGTCCCAGCTGCTCTCGCCGGCGCGATCGAGGCGATCGCCGGCCTCGACGACCTGGCGCTCGCTCACTCGCAGGATCTTTTGGGCCAAGGCCCCGCCGCCAGAGCGCGCCCGCCAGGTGCGACCAGGACGAGCACGGCCACCACCGCCGGGGGTGGCCCGCAGCCCTGCTCGCAAGCAAGCAGCGGGGCTTCGCCTGGCGGTCCTTACACCGCCGACGAGCTCGCCTCGGCCTACGGGTTCTCGGGGCTCTACGAGGCCGGTGACCTCGGCGCCGGCGAGACGGTGGCGGTCTTCGAGCTCCAGCCGTTCAGCCAGCCGGACGTGCGGACCTACGACGAGTGCTACTTCGGTACGACCCAGGGTGCCGCCATGGCTTCGCCGCCGCTGCTGAACGTCATCACCGTCGACGGCTCGCAGGAGGGCCTCGGCAGCGGCACCGGCGGATACGTCGAGTCGACCGGGGACGTCGAGGAGATCAGCAGCCTTGTCCCCGGGGCGAAGATCGACGTGTACGAGGGCCCGAACAACGCCACGGGCCCGCTCGATGTCTACAACGCGATCGTCACCCAGGACCGCGCCCAGGTGATCTCGACCTCGTGGGGCGACTGCGAGGCGCAAGCCGGCGGGAGCGCGGCCGCGGCGGCCGAGGCCAACCTGTTCGAAGAGGCGGCGGCGCAGGGACAGACCGTCGTGGCCGCCTCCGGCGACGACGGCTCGACCGACTGCACCGACGCGAGCAACAACCCCATCGGCACGCCTGCCGTCGACGATCCCGGGAGCCAGCCGTATGTGACCGGCGTGGGGGGCACGTCGCTGACCGCGCTCGGCTCGGCGCCGACCGCGACCGCGCCCGCCGTGCCACCGACGCAGACCGTCTGGAACGACGACGCCGGGGCCAGCGGCGGCGGCATGTCCTCCGACTGGGCAATGCCTGCTTACCAGTCCGACGCTCCAGCGGCGCTGCAGGTCATCAAGGCCTACTCCTCGAACAAGCCCTGCGGCATGCCGACCGGGTACTGCCGGGAGGTCCCCGACGTCGCAGGGGACGCCGATCCGAGCACCGGCCTCTTGATCTACCTGGGTGCCATGGGGGGCTGGAGCTATTTCGGTGGCACGAGCATCGCGGCACCGCTGTGGGCGGCGGTGGCCACCCTCGCAGATGCCTGGCCGACCTGTCGCGCCCACCCGGTCGGGTTCTTGAACCCGTCTTTGTACTTCATCGCCGGCGAGGGCCCGAGCGAGTACGCGAGTGCCTTCGACGAGGTCACAAAGGGCGACAACCACTTGGCTCAGTTCCCGGATCTGTGGCAGTACCCGGCCACGCCCGGCTACGACCTCGCCACTGGCCTGGGCACGCCCATTGCCGCCAATGCCTTGGGGGGCGGTCTCGTCGCCGAGTTGTGCGCCCTGCCCGAGAGCGGAGGCGCCTCGTACGCCTCCCCGACGAGGTCTTCGGTCACCGCCGTGCTGGCCCGTGTCAAGGCAATGAGCACGGCGTCGTCGTGGATCAAGGTCATCTTGCGCACGGCGCTCGGCTTGCCAATCCGCGCCAAGCGAGTGATTCTTGTCGCGACCGCGACCGCGACCGCGACCGCGCCGAGCGCGGTGAAGACCGAGATCAAGCCGTTGTATCTGACCACGAACGCGAAGGGAGTGGCGATCTTTCAGGTGAGCGACACCATGGTCCAGAAAGTCACCTACAAAGCCACCGACCTTACCGACGGAGTGCTGATCGACGCATCGGCGACCGTGAGCTACGTCAAGCCATGAGGGGCGTGATCCTTGCCGGCGGAACGGGCAGCCGGCTCCATCCCCTCACCCGCATCACGAACAAGCACCTGCTGCCTATCGGCGACCGGCCCATGATCAGCTACGGCATAGAGGCGCTCGTGAAAGCAGGCGTCACCGAGATCATGGTCGTGACAGGGGGCACGCACGCGGGCGAGTTCCTCAGGCTCTTGTCCAACGGCCAGGAGTTCGGTGTGGAACGCCTCCTGTACGCCTACCAGGAACGGGCGGGGGGCATAGCCGAGGCTCTGGGGCTGGCAGCGCAGTTCGTCGGCGACGCCGCCGCCGTCGTCATGCTGGCTGACAATATCTTCGGCCGGTCGTTCGTGTCCTCGGTTGACCGGTTCGCCGAGGAGCCGAAAGGGGCCCGCCTGGTCCTGGCCGAAGTCAAGGATTTCGACCACCTTCGCCATCTCGGCGTGCCCGAGCTCGACGAGTCGGGCAGGATCGTGCGCATCGTCGAGAAACCGGACGACCCGCCGAGCACCTACTGCGTCACGGGCGTCTACCTCTATGACCCCAGTGTCTTCGACGTGATCCGCACTTTGCGTCCGTCGGGGCGCGGCGAGCTCGAGATCACCGACGTGAACAACCACTACGTCGCCGAGGGCCTTGTCAGCTACGACGTGCAGGAGGGTTTCTGGGGAGACGCCGGCGAGTCCATCGACGCCTACTACGCCGTCAACGACCATGTCCGTCGCTACGGAGCCAACCTGGACTGACGGCCTGCTCTTCTCAGTGCGACCCTCGTCGCCCGAGCGCCTCGGCCAAGGCGTCCTGTAGCCGGGAATAGGCGGGCAGGTAGCCGGCGTCGGTGAGCTTTTTCGGCAGCACCCGCTGGCTGGCGAGCAGCAGCTCGTCGGCGGCACCGCGGCCGAGCGCGAGCCGCAGGAGCGAGGCCGGGACCGCAAGCCTGGCGCGCCGTCCGAGAGCGGCCGCGATGGCGTCGGTCAGCTCCGCGTTGCGGACCGGGTTGGGCGACGTCGCGTTCACAGGCCCCACGAGCCCCGGGTCGTCGATGGCGCGGAGGAGCACGGCGATCTCGTCGTCGAGCGCGATCCAGCTCGTCCACTGCCGGCCGTCGCCGAGGCGAGCGCCGAGGCCGAGCTTGAAAACGGGGACCTCGGCCCGAAGGATCCCGCCTTCGGCGCCTCCGGTGCCACCGAGCACGATGCCGGTACGGATGGTGACGACCCGGATGCCGTGCTCGGCCGCCGGCGCGGTGCTCGCCTCCCAGGAGCGGCACAGGTCGGCGAGCACCCCGGTCCCCTGGGCGCTCGTCTCGTCTAAGAGTGCGTCCCCACGATCGCCGTAGATGCCGACTGCCGAGCCGGAGACCAGCACGGCCGGTGGGCGCTCGAGCGAGGCGAGCGACCGGGCGAGAATGTTGCCGAGCGCGACACGGCTCGCACGGATCTGCTCGAGGTGCTTCGCGCTCCAGCGCGTCGTGATCGGGGCCCCGGCCAGGTGGACGGCGGCGTCGATCCCTTCCAGGCTCCGGCCGGGGAGCCGCGTCGTGTCGAGTCGCCCCAGGGCAAGCTCGACGCCCACCTCGCCTTGGCCTGGCGGACGGCGGACGACAGGGTGGACCTCGTCGCCACGTTGGCGAAGAGCCCGGACGAGAGCGCTCCCGATGAAGCCGCCGGCGCCGGTCACGGCGATCCTCAAGTTGGTGTCCTCTTGCGATGCGCTTGCGGGGCCGCGAGCCGGAGCGCGGCCGAGGCGGGCCGGGCGCGTTCAGGCGTGTGCCTCAGCCGGGAGCGGAGCCTCGCGAGGTGATCCTCAGCTGTTGATCTGGCCACCGAGGGCGTCGATCGGTCCGTAGGGCTCGTTCGCCTCGAGGTAGCACTCCTCGTGGAAGTGGTCGACGCGGTTCCAGGCGCCGTCGAGATAGATGTTCGCGATCACCTGGCGGGGGTGAGTGCGGGCGGCGAACTTGATCTGCTTGCCGCAGCGCACGCAGCGCACGTCGTTGCCGGGCTCGACGCCACGCACCACGGCTCGGGTCAGGCTCACGCTCGCCCCCCGAGGTCCGGCCCGGTTGTTCGCGCGACCGGTGGCGGTACAGCGATCACGCCCCCACGCTAGCGCCGAGGTGGCTATCGAGCCCGCGGAGAAGGTCGTCGTCGCCTCTGGGAGGCCAGATGATTGCCGCCGGTAGCATCGCTGCGATGGTGGACCGATCGAGCGCCGGCGGGCTCGCGGGTGCTTACGGGACGAACGCCTGGCTCGTCGAGGAGATGTACGAGTCCTACCTCGCCGACCCCCAGTCAGTGAGCGAGAGCTGGCGCGAATTCTTCGCCGACTATCGCCTCACGCGAGCTCCAGAGACGACCGGGCCCGGCTCGGAGCACGATGGCGGAGAGGCCGTGGCCGCTCGTAGGCCCGCGCCCGTGGCCGCTCCGATTGAGGCGCCCCCCGAGCGCGGCGGCGAGCCCGTCCCGGCAGCGACTCCCGCCGGGCAGCCCGCTGTGCCCCTGCGCGGGGCGGCGGCGCGTGTCGTGGAGAACATGAGCGCGAGCCTGGAGATCCCCACGGCCACGAGCGTTCATCCCGTGCCTGCCAAGCTTCTCGAGGTCAATCGCGTCGTGATCAACGATCATCTCGGGCGCACGACCGGGGGCAAGGTCAGCTTCACGCACCTGATCGCCTGGGCAGTGGTCAAGGCCCTCGGGGCGGTCCCGGAGATGAACTCGTCGTTCGTGCCCCAGATCGAAGAGACCGGCACGCCCGGGCTGATCCGCCACGAGCACGTCGGGCTCGGGATCGCCATCGACTACGAGCGTCCGGACGGGGGCCGCACCCTGTACGTGCCTTGCGTGCGCGCGGCCGACACGCTCGAGTTCTCCCAGTTCCTGCACGCCTATGAGGACATCGTGCGCAAGGTGCGCACGAACAGGCTGTCGGTGGACGACTTCGCCGGCGTCACGGTCACGATCACGAACCCCGGCATGCTCGGGACCACCCAGTCCGTCCCGCGCCTGATGTCCGGCCAGGGCGCCATCATCGGGGTGGGAGCGCTCGGCTATCCGGCCGAGTTCGCCGCCAGCGACCCCGAGGTGCTCGCCGAGCTCGGGCTGAGCAGGGTCGTCACGATCACTTCCACCTACGACCACCGCATCATCCAGGGCGCCCACTCGGCGCTCTTCCTCACCCGGGTGCACGAGCTGTTGGTGGGCGAGCACGGCTTTTACGACGAGGTGTTCTCTTCCCTCGCGGTCCCTTACAACCCGGCACGTTGGCACAAGGACATCAACCCGGTCGGATCGAGCGACGGCGTCCACGGCAGGCTCGTCAAGCAGGCGAAGGTTCAGCAGCTCGTGAACATGTACCGAGTGCGCGGCCACCTCATCGCCAACCTCGACCCCCTCGGGACCATGGCCCCGGCGCTCCATCCCGAGCTCGACCCGCTGACGCACGGCATCACCATCTTCGACCTCGACCGGAGCTTTGTCGTCGAGGGCCTCGGCGAGGGAACAGAGCTCCCTTTGGGCAAGCTCCTCGATATCTTGCGCGACGCCTACTGCAGGACCATCGGCATCGAGTACATGCACATCGAGGATCCCGCGGAGAAGAGATGGATCCAGCGCCACGTCGAGGGCGTTCCCGGCACCTGCCCGCCCGAGGAGCAGCACCACGTGCTCGAGCGCCTGAACGCTGCGGAGGCCTTCGAGCGCTTCTTGCACACCCGCTATGTGGGCCAGAAACGCTTCGGCCTCGAAGGGGCCGAGTCGGCGATCCCCCTGCTGGACGCCATCTTGGACGAGGCCGCCCAGTCCGGCATCGAAGAGGCCGTGCTCGGCATGGCCCACCGCGGCCGCCTGAACGTGCTCGCCAACATCGTGGGCAAGTCCTACCGGGAGATCTTCGCCGAGTTCGAGGGCAACCTCGATCCCGAGAGCGTGCAGGGCTCGGGCGACGTCAAGTACCACAAGGGAGCGAGCGGGAAGTTCGTCGCCCGCAACGGCATCGAACTGCCCGTGACGCTCGCCTCGAATCCGTCCCACCTCGAGGCGGTCGACCCCGTCGTCGAAGGGATCGCCCGCGCTCGCCAGGACCAGCGCCGAGACGTCGGGCACTACCCCGTGCTGCCCGTGCTTGTCCACGGCGACGCCGCCTTCGCGGGCCAGGGCGTCGTGGCCGAGACCCTGGAGCTCTCCCAGCTGCGCGGTTACCGCACCGGAGGGACCGTGCACCTGGTGATCAACAATCAGCTCGGTTTCACGACCCCCATCGCGGCCGCCCGTTCCTCGATGTACCCGACGGACGTCGCCAAGACCGTGCAGGCGCCGATCTTCCACGTGAACGGTGACGACCCGGAGGCCTGCGTGCGTGTCGGCCGGCTGGCGGTCGCCTTCCGCCAGCAGTTCCACAAGGACGTCGTGATCGACATGGTCTGCTACCGGCTGCACGGCCACAACGAGGGTGACGACCCGAGCTACACCCAGCCCCTCATGTACAAGCAGATCGACCAGCACCGCTCTGTTCGCAAGCTCTACACCGAGACCCTCGTCAAGCGTGGTGACATCACCCTCGAGGAGGCGGAGCGCGCCCTCGATGACTTCTCGGCCAGGCTTCAGGCGGCGCTCGACGAGACCCGGGCCGCGGCGCCGCCCCGCATAGAGCGCCTCCCGGCTCCCTCCACGGAGGAGCCTCCGCCGCTGTCGCACGTCGTGGGGGGCGTCGACCGCTCGACACTCGATCTGCTCGCGGCGACCCTCCACGAGCTTCCGGCCGCCTTCAAGGTCCACCCCAAGCTCGCCCGTCAGCTCTGCCAGCGCGCGGAGCTCTACGAGGCGGGGGAGGTCGAGTGGGCCCTCGGCGAAGCCTTCGCCTTCGGCAGCGTTCTCATCGACGGCTACGACGTGCGGCTCGCCGGCCAGGACACCCGCCGCGGCACTTTCAGCCAGCGCCATTCGGTGCTCTTCGACTACGAGACCGGGGCTGAGTACACGCCGCTCTCGAACCTGCGACAGGGCCTCGGCGTTGCGCCGGGCGAGCGCCCGACGGGGCGTTTCATGGTCTACGACTCGCTCCTGTCGGAGTTCGCCGCGCTCGGTTTCGAGTACGGCTACTCGGTCGAGAGCTCCGAGGCGCTCGTGGCCTGGGAGGCACAATTCGGTGACTTCGCCAACGGTGCCCAGGTCGTGATCGACAACTTCCTCGCTTCTGCGGGGGAGAAGTGGGGGCAGAGCTCTGCCCTCACGCTGCTGCTTCCCCACGGTTACGAAGGCCAGGGGCCGGAGCACTCCTCGGCGCGCCTGGAGCGCTTCCTGACGATCTGCGCGGGCGACAACCTGACTGTCGCCCAGCCGACAACGGCCGCGCAGTACTTCCACCTCCTCCGGGCCCAGGCTCACCGGAGCATGCGCCGGCCGCTGATCGTGATGACGCCGAAGTCGTTGCTGCGCGCCCGTCAAGCGCGTTCTCCCGTCGCCGAGTTCGTCCAAGGTGCCTGGCGCGAGGTGCTCGACGACGAGGCTGTCAAACGGGAAGAGGTCTGCCGTCTCGTGCTGTGCAGCGGCAAGGTGGCCTACGACGCCATGGCGCGCCGGGACCGTATCTCCGAGGCAGGAGGCGCGCCCATCGCCGTGGCCCGCGTCGAGCAGCTCTATCCCTGGCCCGAGCGGCAGATCACCGGTCTCCTGGCCGCTTATCCGGCCGCGACGGAGGTCGTCTGGCTGCAAGAGGAGCCGGAGAACATGGGCGCCTGGTCGTTCGTCCACGGCCGTCTGCACCGGCTGTTGGGCACCAGGTACCAGCTCCGGCACGTGAGCCGCGCCCCGTCGGGGAGCCCGGCGACGGGCTCCGGCGCCATCCATCAGCTGGAGCACGAGGACCTTCTCGAGCGATCGGTGGGCTGCGTTCCGGGCTGACGCGGGCGAGGGGTGCTTGACTACAGGGACATGCCCATCGAGCACATCATCGTCGACGGATCCAACATCGCCACGGAAGGCCGCTCCTCACCGAGCCTGGCGCAGCTCGAGGAGGCCGTCGCCGAGCTGAGGCGCGACCATCCCAACGCCGAGATCACCGTCATCGTCGACGCCACCTTCGCCCACCGGATCGACCCCTCAGAGCTGGCGCGCTTCGAAGATGCGGAGCTGCGCGGCGAGTACGTGCATCCCCCAGCCGGCGCCATCGGGCGCGGCGACGCCTTCTTGTTGCGCGTCGCCGAGAAGGTCGACGGGACGGTGCTGTCCAACGACTCGTTCCAGGAGTTCCACGGCGAGCATCCCTGGCTTTTCGAGCGGGGACGCCTTCTCGGCGCCACGCCCGTGCCCGGCATCGGATGGATCTTCAGCCCCCGCCAACCGGTTCGAGGCCCGCGCAGCCACCAGGCCGTCCGAGAGACGGAGCAGGCGAAAAAACGCGTCAGCAAGGCGATCGCCGTGGCGACGAAGGAGGTCGTCAAACCTGCCGGCAAGTCGCAGGTCGCAGCCTCCTCCACGGGAGCCTCGAGGAGCCACACGAACGGTGGCGGGACGGCACCGGCAAAGGCGGTGGTCGGTTCCGGTGACCGGCACAAGCCGACCCCGCTGGCGGTGAACGACCCCTTGGCTTTCATCTCGTTCATCGCCGAGCACCGCCTCGGTGAGCAGCTCGAGGGTGAGGTCGAGAGCTACACGTCTCACGGTGCGGTCGTGCGCGTGGGCGAGATGCGCTGTTATGTCCCGCTTGCCAACCTCGGCGATCCGGCGCCGCGTAGCGCCCGGGAGGTACTCAAGCGCCACCAGCGTCTGGAATTCGTGCTGACCGCCCTCGATCCCCAACGGCGCGGCGCGGAGCTCGCCCTGCCGGGGATGGCCCGGGTGTCGGGCCATCCCCGCGAAGAGACCGTCGCAGCCGAGGTCCGCCTCGCCCGGCCGCCACGCAAGCGTGCGGAGCGCTCGGACTCTGGTGCCGTGGAGCCGGCGAGGAAGCCGACGGAGAAGAAGGCCGTGCCCGGGAAGGCTGTGCCTGGCAGAGCCGTGCCCGGAAAAGCCGTGCCGGAAAGGACCGTGCCCACAAAAGCCGTGCCAGAGAGAGCCGTGCCTGGCAAAGCCGTGCCGGAAAGGGCCGCCAGGGAGAAGGTGGCGGCTGGGAAGGCGCCCGCGCCGAAGGCGACGGCGTCGAGGTCCGCGACGCCGAGAGCGTCGACGCAGAAGTCGAGAGCCGCGGCGCCGAGAGCGTCGACGCAGAAGTCGAGAGCCGCGGCGCCGAGGGCATCGACGCAGAAGTCATCGACGCAGAAGGCGGCGGCGATCAAGGTGGCCGCGAAGAAGGCCGCGCCGAGGAGTGTCCCGGCAGGGCGACCGGCGAACAAGACGCTGGCGGAGAAGGCTGTGGCCGGCAGGACCCGGGCCGGCAAGGCAGCGACGGTAAAGGCCCAGGCGAAAAAGGCGACGGCGGTGAAGGCCCGACCGGAGGAACTGCCAGCGGAGAGGGCGCGGGCGACAAAGACGCCGGCTGCAAAGGCGCCGCCGAAAAGGGCCGGAGGGGACAACCTCACCGTCAGGAAGACGACCGCCCGCAAGTCGTCGACATCGCCCAGGCCCACCGTGGGGGGTGAGGCGGTGCCGGCACCGAAGCCGGTCGTGGGGAGGAGGTCCCCGCGAACGACGGCGAGCGCAAGATGATCCCGATCGAGGGGCTCATCCCGCACAGGGCTCCGTTTCTCCTCGTCTCGGAGATCGTGGAGCTGGACCCGGCCGTCTCGGGGCGGGGCAGGTGGCACCTGACCGGCGAGGAGGAGTTCTTCGCCGGCCACTTTCCCGGCAATCCGGTTCTGCCCGGAGTCTTGATGGTCGAGTCCCTTGCCCAGCTGGCTGCGGCGGTGGTCCTCGCCGACGGGCGCTACAAGGACCGGCTGCCGCTGTTCGGAGGCATCGACAGGGCACGGTTCCGGCGCCAGGTCGTGCCTGGCGACACCTTGGATCTCGAGGTCTCGATCGGGCGTCTCTCGGCCCGGGCCGGGAGCGGGCACGGCGTCGCCACCGTCGGCGGCCGCCTCGCGTGCGAGGCGGATCTGCTGTTCGTGCTCGCTTGAGGGGCCCCCTTAGCACCTAGAGTGACGGTGTGGTCGCTTGGCGCGCGATAAATGCTATTGTTTCCTGAGCCGGGCGCGCACTCGGCCAGTGCCGTCTGCAGCGTCGCGAAGCGAGAGGTCGCCTGGGTCAACGAAGAGGGGTTGCGGTCATGCGGCGAGGGAGAGACCGAGCAGTACCGAGTGGATGGCGAAAGCGAGGGTTGCAGGGTGCCTCCTCGCGCGGTGACGAGGGCCTGACGCTCGTCGAGCTCCTGATCGCGATCGCCGTGATCGTCATCGTCCTGGTGCCGACGACCGTGTTCGTGGTCCAAGCCCAGACCAGCGTCGCCTCCGAGCACCTTCGGGCCGAAGCCGTCAACGTCGCCACCCGGGAGCTCGAGACCCTGCAGCTCGAGGCCTCGAAGGGGACGTTGCCGACGGGCACTGCGACGACCGTCTTCCCGGTGAGCGAGACAGGTGTGCGGGTCACCAATTTCAAGGTCACGACGAGTTGGACGGTCGTCACTCAGGGCACCAACCAGTCGATCTGCGCCTCGGGGGCCTCGGTTGCCCAGCAGATCTGGCTCGTGACGGCTGTCGTGACCTGGCCGGAAATGCGCGGCACCCCACCGGTCGTGCAGACGACGGAGATCTCGCCCGCCGAGGCGGGGGCGGTGCAGCAGTTCGCAGGTGAGCTGGCTGTTCGCATCCTCAGCGCGAACGGGACGACCCTTCTGACGGGCGAGGACGTGAACGCGACCGTGACAGGCAAGTGGACCGGGGCTGGCTCCCCACCAGCGGTCCCGTCGGGCACGACGACCAGCGAATCGGAGGACTCGGGCAGCAACGGCTGCATCGTGTTCCAGAACCTCGACGCAGACAGCAACGCAAACGGCAACTACGACTACACGGTCTCTTTCGCCGGCAACGAGGGCCCGCCGGCGCTCGTCTCCAGCGACGAGCACGCCGACTCCAACCCGAACGGCCCACTCTCGGTGGCTGTCTCCTCACTGCAGCCTGGTGTGCCCGACGTGGTGACCGTGCTCATGGACATCGGTACCCCGGTCACCTTCGGGTACACCGGTCCGACCGGCAGCTGCACGACAGCCCCGACCTTGCCGGTGTCGCCGCCGGTCAGCTCGAGCGTCATCCCGATCTCGGTCTACAACTCCCTCATCACGGCGTACGGCCCGAGCAACATCTGGCCCGCCTACGGCTCCACGCCCTTCAGCTCCCTCCTGTTGTTCCCGTGGTCGGGCGTGACCGAGCTCTGGACGGGCGACCAGCCGGACAGTGCACCGTCTGCGTACGGGTCGTACACCCCCGCGCCGAGCCCGTGTGTGATCGACACGGTCAGCGGCAACGCGGTCTCGGTCTACCTGCCCGTCTATCCCCTGAAGCTGACGGTGCAGGGACCTGCCAGCACGCTGACGGCCACCGAGGTCGCCGGGGGCGGCGTTCCGATCACGCTCAATCTCTCCTCGGGCACCAGTCTGACAAGCGTGCCGCTCGGGGAGTACCTCCTGTCGCACGACAACGGCGGGACGGTCAACCCCGCCTACGTGTGGGTGACGCCGAAGGGCTGGTGCGCGGGTTCGGCCCCTCCGACGTCGGTACCCTCGCAAGCGGCGTGCAGCTCGGCGAGCCCCCTCCTGGTGACCGCGTCATGAACGGCCTGCAGCGGTCTCTCGAGCGGCGGTGGCCCCGGGCGGCGCGTCGTGGCCCCACGGTGGCCTGCGAGCGCGGCTTCACCGCCCTCGAGCTCATCACCGTCCTTGCCATCCTGAGCGTCGTTTTCACGATCGTCACCTCGCTGTTCATTTCGTTCAACCAGCAGGCGCAGAACACTCAGGACTCGGTCACAGCTGTCCGGCAGGAGACCGAGTCTGGCCAGACACTCGTTCAGTACCTACGCGGCGCGAGCCAGGTGCTCGCCGTCTACGACGCGGGCGGGGCGCAGGTGGGGCCGTCTCCGACCGAGCTCGACGTAGTGACATCGGCAGGGTTCAACACGAGCACCTACGGCTCGAACTGCACGAATCTCGATGCGCTCTGGTTCAGGCCGAGCGGTGCCGTCCACAACGACGCCCAATTCGACATCACCTTCGACGTGCCCGCGTCCGGACCGGCCAATGGAGCGGGAAGCCCGCCGCCGCCGTGGTCGTCGGTGACTCCCGCTGTCGACGCTCCGACGGCGTTCGATCCGGCATCGCCGTGCACACCGGGATCATCCACCCAGAGGACGGTCGCGACCTACTACGCCCTCAGCACCCAGACGAGCCCGGTCTTCACCTACTACAACTATGTGGGAACCGCCCTGACGCCGCTCGCGATCGAGAATCCCGTCCCGGCTTGTGCCATCAACGAAATCGCCGCGGTCGGCGTTCACGTCACGTTCCTGGCGGGGCCGCAGACCCCGACCGAGGGCTACGCCGCCGACCAGCCGACGACCTTGGACACGGTCGTGTTCTTGCGGGGCTCGTCGACAGCGCCGACTTCGACCACCACAACAACGTCGACCTCCGTGGCTTGTCCGGAGTGAGGAGATGACGACCATGTCAGCGCTGAGCAGGACTGCGCGAGCTGAGAGCAGCGGCCGGCTGGGAAGGCTTCGCCGTGCAGCGGCAACCGGGCTCGCCCGGCGCGCCGAGCTCGCCCGGGACGAGTCCGGGCAGGCGCTCGTGCTGGCGATCCTCGTCGTGCTGCTCGTCTCGATCCTCGTCCCGGTCCTGGCGACGCAGATCAATGCCGAGAACGCCGCCACGAACCAGTCCGTTTCGAGTGAGGCGGCCCTGGCGGCAGCCGAGGCGGGCGTGCAGGAGTACCGCAACTACCTCGACAACGTGCCCTCCTACTACGCCTACAACTACGGCACTCCCGACGGCGACCCGGCGCTGACCGGCTGGAAGCAGATCGGCAGCACCGACGAGTGGTTCCACTACGTGCCCGACCCGAGCCGCCTGACGGTGCAGTCAGGAGGCAGCGCCGGTCAGATGGTCGTCGAGGTGACCGGTCGGGCGGGAGCGCCAGGTGCCTGGTCATACCGGTCGCTGCTCGTGAGCTTCAAGCTGTCCGGCATCCTGACCGACTCGTACTACTCCGAGTACGAGCTGTCCGACCCGAACGAGCCGGGGGTGCTTCCGAACGTCACCGTCACACCGCCGGGCGGGTCGGCGACCTCGGAGCCGATGGACCAGGTGCAGATCGAGTACAACTACACGGACCAGAACGGCAACACGACGACCTACGGGCCGATGTCGTTGAGCGACGCGCTGTGCAAGTACCACACCTATGACGAGAACCTTTTCGTTGACTCGCTTGCCACCTCGCCCAACCCGGTCCCCAACCCGGACATAAATGGCGACTCCTCGGCCACCGCCAGCGCCGCGACCCCCTACTACGGGCCGTACTACAACACGACGGGGATCACCTACAAGGTGCCCTCGACAGCGGGCTGGCCCAACGCGGGGGCGACGATCCAGATCCCAGGAGGCAACCGCCCGTGCTCGTGGTACGGAGTCGGCATCTACAACAACTCGGTCAGCTTCAACGGCACGGCGTACACGAACGACCAGTTCTGGCTGTGCGGCGATCCGCAGTACAACGGCACGCCGCCGTTGATCTCGGGCGCTCCGGCCGGCAGCACCGTCCCGTGGTCCTATCGGGACTACTGGAAAGGCTCGCTGGAGGAAGTGCTCAACGGTGTCACCTACTACGTGCCCCAGGGCTGGGTGGACGACTTCTATGACGGCTGCGGTGGGTCACCCAACTGGGGCGCGGGGGTGTCGCCGGCTGCCTCGATACTTGGCGGCTCCCAGCACCTCCCCTCGACGACCGCCGGCCTCATCTCCTATGTGGACGGGACCAAGGAGAACGGCTGCCTGTACACCGGGCCGACGATGATCGAGTTCGTAAAGGGGGGCACGATGAACGTCTGGAGCCCCCTCAGCGAGGAGACCGAGCCCCACTGGAGCACGGGAACACCCGCCCAGTGCGGCTCTTTCAGCCCGTCGCAGCCCTGGCAGACGGGCCTCCCGGTGCCCGTGGACAGTCCCACCCTCAACCAGAGCGGCGTCATCTACGTCCAGTCAGAGCAGTCCTCAGGGGCGAACTCCGACTGGCAGACTCCGCCCCCGGTGAGCGTCGTCGACCCGTCGCACCTCGCCCTGCCGAACGGCGCCACCTGCATCAACCCCTACTTCTACAACCTTTCCGCCAGCTCGAGCCAGTGCACCGAGGGTGACGCCATCATCGAAGGCGAGCTGCACGGCCAGATCACCCTTGCCGCCTCCGCCGACATAATCGTTTCGCGCGACCTCACCTACCAGTGCGCCGACGGCTCCGGGGGCGCGTCCGACGCCAATCCGTCGTCGGTTCCAGCATGCAACCAGGCAGGCACGAGCGACGTCCTGGGCCTGCTGGCGGACGAGGACCTGTTGATCGCCGACCCGATGAACGGCGGAGGCAACGACCCGACCTGCACCGACGACGGGACCGAGTCGAATCCGGGGATCTCCAACGTCGTGCCCTGGTCCTGCGACATCTCCAATTCGTACGGTGTCAATCAGGACGGCGTCGTCACCGACGCCGCCATCGTGACCTTGAACGGGTCGACCTACGTGCCTAACTTCACCGAAGGCGACGACTTGGGCGACATGTACCAGAACGGCACGAACATCAACTACTACCCCGGGTTCAACGGCGTGGGAGGGGGCAACTGGAACGGCATCAGCTCCGGCTACAACCAGGCGCTCTCCTACGACACCAGGCTCTCGTACCTGAACCCTCCCCACCTGCTCCAGGCGACCGACACGGTGTGGGACGTCGTCGGCTTCGTCGTCTGCGGCACGATCGACTCCGCCCTCTTCCCCGTCCATTCGGGTGCCCAGTCGGTCAGCTGTCCCTCCCTGCCGTGACCGAGGTGGGCCGTGAACGAGGTGGGCAGCCGGCGCGCCGCTGCTCCGAGGCGGCCTGCCCCGGCCTGTAGCACATAGGCGCCCCGGCCCAGCACCGGGCCGCGTTGCGTCGTGGGCGCCGACAGGCGACGCTGTCGGGATGCGCATCGCGACCTGGAACGTCAACTCGCTGAAGGCACGTCTCGGCAAGCTCGAGGAGTGGCTTTGCTACGCACAGCCCGACGTCTTGTGCCTGCAGGAGACGAAGATGTCCGACGCCGCCTTCCCCGCCCTGGCGTTCGCGGCCCTCGGCTACGAGTCCGCCCATCACGGCAACGGCCGTTGGAACGGCGTCGCCATCTTGTCGCGGGTCGGGATCGAGAAGGCGCGGGCCGGTTTCTCGACCGAGCTTCCCGAAGCGATCGAGGAGTGCCGCATCCTCACGGCGACGTGCGGGGGGGTTCGGGTCGCCAGCGTCTATGTGCCCAACGGCCGTGCCGTCGGCAGCGAGCAGTACGAGCTCAAGCTCGCCTGGCTGAAGCGGCTTCGCGGCGACCTTTCGGCGAGCACGACGCCAGATCAGGCGGTGGCCGTCTGTGGCGACTTCAACGTCGCGCCGGAGGACCGCGACGTGTGGGACATCTCGCAGTTCGCGGGCGCCACCCATGTCAGCGAGCCGGAACGAGCGGCCCTGCGCGAGCTCGAGGACTGGGGGCTCGTCGACGCCTTCCGTCTCGTCTATCCCGGCGTCGACGGGCTCTATTCCTGGTGGGACTATCGGGCCGGCGACTTTCACAAAGGGCACGGGATGCGCATCGACCTCGTGCTCGTCTCGAGGGCGCTTGCCGGCGCCGTGCGCTACGCGCTCATCGATCGGGAGGCGAGAAAAGGCATGGGAAGCGAGAAACCTCCTTCTGATCACGCCCCCCTCTTCGTCGACCTCGACATCTGAGTGGGGACGTCCCCACGGCCGACCTGTCTGATGGGCGGGCACACGAGGGTCGGTCGGTGAGCCGGGCCCTTCCCTACCTGCCGGTCGAGGAGCTGGAGGGCCGTCCGCACGTGCTCGTGGACGGCGCCGCGCGTCCTGGTTCGGTGCTGACGCTTTCCCACTGGCCGCAGAGCCCGACGCCGCCGGCGCTGGCGCGCGATCTTTCCGCTCAGATCGTCTTCGCCTTCCTGCACGCGACCCAGGGCGAGGTCGCGCCAGGTGACGGCGCGGCCGGGCGGGGTGGCCGAGGCCGCGCGGGCGGCCTCGGGATCAGGTCGGCGATCGCGGCTGTGAGGCGGGCCGAGGCGGTCACGAACGACCACTTCGACGAGGACGGGGTCGTTTCCGTGCTCGCCATGGCCGAGCCCGACGTGGCCCTCAGCCATGAGGGCTTGCTCGTCGAGGTGGCCTCCTGCGGCGATTTCGGCGTCGTGCGGTCCCGCCAGGCGGCGCGGATCGCTTTTGCGATCGGTCCGATCGGGGAGCAGGCCGTCGCGGCCTCTGAGCCGGGCAGCCTCGGGGAACGGCCGGGCAGCTGGTCCGGGCCCCGCTACCGCGCCGTGCTCGAGCGGGCGGTCGAGCTGATCGAGCACACGGAGCACTTCCGGCGATATTGGGAGCAGGAGGATGCCGCCTTGGCCGCCTCCCTGGATGACCTTCGCGCCGGCCTGGTGCGGATAGACGAGGTGCCCGAGATCGATCTCGCCGTCGTCACGCGGTTGGCCGGCACCGTGCCTACGCCGGGCTCGGCAGCTGCAACCGGGCGCCTCGGCGCCGTTGGGCTGCACGAGGTGGCGCTTCACAGCGCGACGCCGGCCTCCCGGATCCTGGCCTTTCACGAGGGCCGCTGCGAGCTCTACCTGCGCTATGAGGGCTGGGTCCGTTACGTGAGCCGGCAGGTGCCGCGCCGGCCGGACCTGGCGCCGTTGGCCGAGCAGTTGAGCGCAGTCGAGCCCTCCGGCGTGCCGTGGGCAGCCGACGGCGTCGGGTCCCTCGTGACCAGGATGCGGCCAGGGCCGGACGGGGAGACAGATCTCGACCCGGCAGTGATCTCCCGTCTCGTCGCCGCTTACCTGCAGAGCGCGCCCCCGGCGTGGGACCCGTTCCGGCACGGCGGCGCCCTCGTCGCTACGAGCGAGCGCCCCCCGCCCCGGTGAGGCCGCTGCTCCCGGCTGTGGGTCCGCCCCGTTGCGCCTGCGTTCCCACCGCCTGAGCCGGCCGTTGCCGCGGCGGCGTCAGTGGACGGGCAGCCCCCACAGAGGGAACCAGCGCTCGAGCTCGGGCTCCATGGCGAGGTCGGTGGCCAAGGTAACGTTCAGCAGGCGCTCGCGTTCCGAGTCGCGTTTCTCGGCGGCCGCGAGCGGGACGAACGGGTAGAAAGTACCTCGCTTGTAGAGGTAGACGAGGTAGGTCCCGGCCACTTTGGGCGCGCCGGTGGCCGCCGCCGGGTCCGACGTCCCGCCTGGGATCGGTGCGAAACCGAAGACCGAGCACAGAAGCTGCGGTCCCCAGCCATGGTCCTCGAGCGTCGTGTTGACGACATGGACCTCGTTGATGAGATCGCCGAAGTCGTCGTCCTCGATCACGGCCCACCGGTACCCGTAGGAATCGGATTCCTCGTGGATCTTCACGCCCTCGCCGAGGTCGAGCAGCTGCTCTACCTCTGTGGCCGTCTGCGCGAACTGCTGTCCTGTGGCCGGCTTGAAGCAGACTCCAGCCTGGCCCGTGGGGCGCAGGCCGAGAGAGGCCTCGAGTGTGATCTGAGCGCCCGGGAGTCCGAAGAGATGGTCGAGGTCGGGCTGGGCAGGCTTGGTCCGGCCCAGGAGGACGTCGAACAGCTTCACGCCGCGCGCCCCATCTGCGCCTCGAGCTGGGTCAGCTGCTGCAGGCGGCGCTCGAGGGTGGGGTGGGTCGAGAACAGTGTCGAGAGGCTGGCCCCCTTGGCGAAGGCGGGAGCGAAGAAGAAGGCGTTGAAGTGCTCCGCTGACCGCAGGTCGCGGGAGGGGATGCGCGACATCTCACCTGTGACCTTGACGAGCGCTTGCGCTAACAACCGGGGCTGGCCGATGAGGATCGCCCCGGACCGGTCCGCCGCCAGCTCCCGGTAACGGGAGAGGGTGCGGATGAGGAGGAAGCTGATGGCGTAGATCACTGCGGAGAAAAGGAGCATTCCCAGCTCGAGAATGGCCAGCTGACCGCCTCCGCCCATGCCCCCTCCGCCGCTTCGACCCCTGTTGCCTCCCCCGCCGAAGCCGCCGAACAGCCCGGCGTAGAGGAGCACGCGGGTGAGCAAGCCTGCCAGGATCCCGAGAAAGCTGGCGATGGTCATCACGGCGACGTCGCGATGCGCGACGTGAGACAGCTCATGGGCCAGCACGGCCTCGAGCTCGGGCTCGTCCAGGCGTCGCAGGATGCCCGTCGTGACACAGAGGACGGCGTGCTTCTGGTCGCGACCGGTCGCGAAGGCGTTCGGCATGTCGACGTCCGCGATGGCGACTCGAGGCTTGGGCATGTCGGCCATCGCGCAGAGGCGGTCGACCACCCCGTGAAGCTGGGGGGCCTGCTCGCGGGTGACGATCTTGCCCTTCATCGAGTACAACGCGATCCGGTCCGAATAGAAGTACTGGACGAAGAGCAGCGCGAACGCGATGACGAGGATGAGGACGAGCTTGACCCCGACCAGGAAGAGCACCGTGACGAAAAGGGCGTAAAGCAGCCCCAGCAGGAAGACTGTCAGCATCATCCGGGCCGTGAGCCCGCGATCAGCAGGAAAACGAGTACGTGTCGACAACTGGCTCAAGACTCCCCGGCGTCCTCTGATGCGAGAAAGTCGCGCAGCTCGGCGAGGGAGGCGTTCTCGGACGGCACCACCAGATCGGACGGCACAAAACGATCCGGCGTGAGCGGATCTCCCTCCGAGCGAACTTTTTCAACCAACCGGCTGAGCACCTCGTGGAAAGTCGGCTCGTCATCGGCTTCGAGGGCGACCAACAGTTGCTTGTCAAGATTATCCAGCGAGGCGACCTGACTTTCTTCAAGCTCGAACTGGCCTTCTCCCAGTATACGGACGATCATGACCCGGCCCCCGCGTCGTCCAAGCTGAAGGGGTCCGCGGGAACCGCGGGAACCGCGGGAGCTGCCGGTGCCGCCGCAGCCGACGGCTGGTCCGGCACGACCTCGCCGTCGACCGGCTCGTCGGAGGCTCCCGCTGGAGCATTGCCCGCGCCGAGCTCACCGCTCGGTGCGGTGGCGGGCTGGTTGAGCTGGCTCTTCATCTGAGCGAGTTGCAGCTGCACGTCCCCCGAAGCGGACGCCTTGTCGAGCTCCGCTTGAATCGAGTCGGACGACCCGGACAGGTCCGTGAGTGTGCCCGAGGCGAGAAGCTCGTCCACCGCGCTGGCTCGTGCCTGCATCTGGGCGATCTTGTCCTGGGCTCGCTGCATCGCGAGGCCCGTGTCGCTCATCGACTCCGAGATGCCTGAGACTGCCTCGCCGATCTTCGTCTGCGCCTGGGCGGCGGTGTAGGACGCCTTCAGCGTCTCCTTCTGGGTGCGGAAGGCCTCGACGCGCGCCTGGAGCTGCTGGGTGGTCGCCTCGAGTCGCTCCTGCTGTTGGGCCAGTTGATCGTGCTGGGTCTTCAGGCCCTCGAGCTGAGTAGCGATCCCGGAGCGCCGGGTGAGAGCCTCGGTGGCCAGGTCCTCGCGATTTTGCGTGAGTGCCTGACGGGCCTGGTTCTGAAGCTTGGCGGCCGCCTGCTGCAGCTGCTGAGCCTGGAGCTCGATGCGCTTTTTGGCCGTGGCGACGTCGGCGAGCCCGCGCTTTACCTGTTGGAGTTGCTCGATCTGTTTCTCATAAGAGAGATCAAGCGTCTCACGGGGGTCCTCGGCCTTGTCGAGAACCTTGTTTGCCTTGGCCTGGACGATGTTCGTCAGGCGCTTCATCACACCCATATGTGCTCCCTTTGAGTTCTTAATCCCAGCATAAGGCCTGTCGAGCAACCTCGTTGCTCGCCTGTGTCGTTAGCGTGACCAGCCATGGACGACCAGCTCTGCATCCTGACCGTGCACGCCCATCCCGACGACGAAGCCTCAAAGGGTGCCGGGACAATCGCCAAGTATCACGCCGAAGGGGTACACACCGTTCTCGTGACCTGTACCGGTGGCGAAGAAGGCGACATCCTCAATCCTCTCATGGACACCCCCGAGGTTCGCGCCGACATCGCCCGGATCCGTCGGCGCGAGCTCGATCAAGCCGTCGAGATCATCGGCTACGACGAGCTGGTCCTGCTCGGCTATCGCGACTCGGGCATGGCGGGCACAGAGGCGAACGCCGACCCGCGGGCCTTTGCCGCACGCCCGCTGGAGGAGACCGTCGGGCGCCTGGTGGCCGAGATCCGTCGCGTGCGACCCCAGGTCGTCATCACCTACGGCGACGACCACGAGCACTACCCTCATCCCGACCACATCAGGGTTCACGACATCTCGGTCGCGGCCTTCGCCGCCGCCGGCGATGCCGCGGCCTTCCCGGAGGCGGGGGAGCGCTACCAGCCTGCAAAGCTGTACTACTCGGTCTGGTCGAGGGCGCGAATCGTGGCCACACACGCGAAGTTTCTCGAGCTCGGCCTCGAGTCACCCTTCGACGGGGACTGGCTCGAGCGCCCGGGCAACGAGGACAAGATCACGACCTCGATCGACCTGACAGGTTTCGAGGACATCCGCCGGCTGGCACTGCTCGCGCACGCGACACAGGTCGATCCGTCGTCGAAGTACTGGTTCGGGCTGCCGCCCGAGATCATGCGCACCATCCACCCCTACGACGAGTACATCCTGGCGCAAAGCCTCGTTGCGAGTGACATTCCCGAGGACGACCTGTTCGCCGGAGTGCGGCTGGCTACCAGCCGGTAGCATCCGCCCGCGGACACTGTGTAGGCAAGCGTGACGGTGGAAATGCCACCGCCACACCTAGGAGGTCGACATGGCCAAGTGGCTGACCCAGGAGTGGCTCGACGAGGGCAAGAAGCTCGCCGAGGGACAGCCGGAGCGACCGGGGGCTTCCGCCAGGCTGCAGTACGTCATCAGCGGCGGACCCGACGGCGATATCCGCTACTACTGGGTGCTGGAGAACGGCAAGCTCCTGGAGTCAAAGCTCGGCGAGCTGCCTGATCCTGAGGTGACGCTCACCCAGAACTACGAGGACGCCATGCGCATCCAAAAGGGTGAGCTCGACGCCAACGCCGCCTTCATGCAGGGTCGGGTGAAAGTCACCGGCAACATGGCAAAGCTTCTGGCGATGCTGCCGATCACGAGCTCGGCGGAGTACAAGCAGCTCCAAGCCGACACCCTGGCGATCACCGAGTTCTGATCGTGGCCGCCGGCCGCGTGTCGGGACGAGGCGACGTCCGGCGGGATCTCATCGCCGCGGGAGCCGCTCGCCCGCGGCAGGTCTGATAGCCGGCGGGATCTGATGGCCGGGAGGCTCAGCCGGCGCGCATGAGCTCGCGAAGGGCCCGGTAGCCGAGGAGCTTCGCCTGTCCTTCCTCCACCGCCTCGGCCAGAGCTCCTCCGGCCGAGAGCAGGTCATGGTCGGTCGTGCGTTCCCGCCAGTCGGGTGCTGCCGCGCGCAGCTCGAGGGTGTCGAGCGCCGGTCGCAAGCAGACCTCGGTCACCCCGGGCTCGAGGCCGGCAATGAGCGAGCCCAGTTGCGCCCCGGTGCTCGCTCCGTCGCCCGTCGCCGCGAGGGCATCGGGGCTGACCGGCCCGGTGGTGCCTCTAGGGCCGCCTGGGACGCCACGCAGAGCGCCGGTTGAGCCGGCTGTCAGGATGACACGATCCGGAGAGACCACGCCCCGCTCGGCGGCGAGGGCCCGGAAGGGGAAGCCGGCGAGCCGTTGGGCCCCGGCATCGGGCAGCCGCAGGGGCAAGCGGAAATCCTCCGCCAGGTCCAAGAAGACGTCGAAGAACTCGGGCTTGAGCTGGACGGCGTCCAGATGGGCGTCGAGATGGCTCACGTCAAAGCCCCAGTAGATCGCCCGCTCGAGCTGAGCGCGGCACTCCCGGCGTACCTCGTCGAGGTCGGCGTGGTCCCACAGGTCGGCCGCCGTCCGCGGGAAGCCACCGTCACCGTCGAGCAGCGACGGCGCCTGGGTGATCGGTCCCCAGCGATACAGGTCATGCTCGGCATTGAGCGTGAGGCCCACGCCGACGTCTTCCCCCCGGTACTGAGCCGCGGCACCGCGTGCCCACGGCGCCGGCACCATCAAGGTCGCGGTCGTGGCGGTCCCTTTGCGCAACGCCTCGTAGATGGCGACGTTCCCGGCGTGGAACACTCCCAGCTCGGCGCAGCTCAGCACGAGCAGGCGGTCCTCCGGGTGGTAACCGAGTCGCTCAGCCAGTGTGGTCACGGGACTGACGGTAGCCGGAGTGGGCGAAGGGGCCAACCGCTCGCGGACTCTGTTTCGATTCTCCGTTGCCAAGGCGATCCGTCTGCTCGTGACGGGAGGAAGTGGCACACTGGCACCATGGTGTTACCAGGCATTCTGGCTTCGGATCCCCTCGTCGGCGGGATCATCGGAGGCGTCGTCGTCCTCGTGCTGGTCGGCTTTATCTTCCTTCGCTCGTGCTTGACGGTGGTGACGGAGTACCAGCGGGCGGTGTTCTTCCGCTTCGGGCGGATCCGGGCGCAGGCCAAGGGCCCCGGCCTGATATTCCGCATTCCGGGGGTCGACCGGGTCGTCAAGGTGAATCTCCGGGTCGAAGTGGTCGACATCCCCCCGCAGTCTGCGATCACGGCTGACAACGTCACCTTGCAGGTCGACGCCGTCGTCTATTTCCGGGTCGACGACCCCGTCAGGGCCGTCGTCGGGGTGGACAACTTCCGTCTTGCGAGCCAGCGCATCGCGATGACGAGCCTGCGCTCGATAATCGGTCGCCACGAGCTGGACAATCTCCTCGCCCACCGAGAGGACATCAACAACGAGCTGAAAGCGCAGATCGCGCTCTCCACTCAAGGTTTCGGCGTCGAGGTGCACGAGGTCCAGATCCGCGACATCTCCCTCCCACCCGAGCTCGTGCGGGCGATGTCCCGCCAGGCCGAGGCCGAACGCGAGCGCCGGGCCAAGGTGATCGCCGCCACCGGCGAGCTCGAGGCCTCGAGAGAGCTGTCGGAGGCGGCCACGATGCTGGCGTCGGCTCCCGGTTCGATGCAGTTGCGGTCCTTGCAGACCCTTGCCGAAGTCGCGACCGAGCACAACTCGACGTTGATCTTCCCCATCCCGATCGAGCTGCTCGAGTTCCTGCACCGCGGCCCAGCCGACGAGGTCACGCCGTTCGCTGTGCCGCCGCCCCCGCCGGCTCCGCCGCCCCCGCCGGCTCCGCCGGCCTCGAGCGCATCCCCGTCCTCACCGGCAGCCGTCGCGCCTGTTCAGGGTCCCGCGGGGGCGATCGGTGCCACGACGGCGACGAGAGGCGGGCCTGAAGGCGCGAACCCGCCCGTTTGAGTCAGGTTCGGCCCGGGCGCTTTTTGCGCGTCGGCAGGGATGCTCGCTGAAGAGGAGCGATGCGTCTGGCCACGCGACCGAGAATCAGACCGATCGCGATCCCGCCGACGACGTCAGAGGCATGGTGGATCTTCGTGTGGATCCGGCTGAGCGCCACCACCAAGGCCAGCGCATAGCAAACGGGCGCGCGTTTCTTTCCGTCAGCGAGCAACGTGGCCGCGCAGAAGGCTGCGGTTGCGTGGCCGCTCGGAAAACTCGAAGTGATCGGCTGGCGGAAGGGGAGCGGATGCGCCTCCACCGGCCTGGGGCGCCTTCTCCTGAACAGTGATTTCAGCCCGGCGTTGACGACAACCGATTCGATCCCAGTGGCGATGATCGCTCGCATTCCCGCGCGAGTGTCGCCGGGGCGGCCGCGAAGGATTCGCAGGAGCCCGAGCGCGAGCCACAACAGACCGAAATCACCGAGCGCGGAAGCGGTGTAGAAGACCCGATCCGCGATCGGATTGCCGCGCAAGCGGGCGAAAACGTCGTCGACCCGAGCGTCGAAGGCCTCGACCCGGCTTGGTGCGGCGTCGGCGTTGAGAGCGGCGGACGGACGCATCAGGCGGGCAGGCTCACCGAGCTCACGCCTGGGGCCTGCAAGGTCGGAGAGACCAGAACTGTGGCCTCCAGCGCCGGAACGGCCAATGCCGGCGCCGCCAGCGCCAGCGCTGGAGCCGCCAGCGCCGGAGCCGCCAGCGCCGGGTCGCCTCCGAAGCAAGGGCAATATGCCTGGAAGGCACAGAAACGGCACAGGCTCGACGGGTTGGGCCGGAAGTCGTCCTCCCTGCACGCTCGTTCGATGGCAGACCAGACGCCGAGGGCTCGCTGGCGCGTGCCGCGCATCGTCTGGTCTGTCGGTGCCGCCGAGACGACGACCCGGTCGCGCAGGTAGAGAAGGCGGACGACCGCTGGCCTTAGCTTCCGTTCCGCCTCGCACATGAGGGCGTACATCTGCACCCCGCTCAGACGTGATCTCGACTGCTCGCTGCGAGGGGCGCGCCCGGTCTTGTAATCGACGACGACCAGGCTGCCGTCGTCGAGCTCGTCGAGGCGGTCGATGATTCCGTGCACCGTGACGCCGTCGAGGTTGGTGCTCACGTGCAGCTCGAGACCGACGGCCCGGACTGTGTCCGGGTCCTCGAGCTCGAAGTAGCGGCTCACGAGCTCACGCGCATCGGCGATAAAGGCGGCCGTCTCCGCCCCGTCGAGCTTCAGACCTTCGAGCTCTACGCCGGCGCGCAACTCCTGCCAGGCACGATCCAGGCTCGCCTGTGCTGCCGACCTGCTCCTCGAGCCGGCCCGGTAGTCAGCGAACAACAGCTCGAGCGCCCGGTGGACGAGCGTTCCTTTCAGGGCGGCCGGCGACGGCGGCTCCGGCAGGTGCTCGATGACCGAGAACCGAAACGCGAGCGGGCAGTTCGTAAAGGCGGTGATCTTCGAGGGCGAGAGTGTGCTCGGAAGGTCTAGTTCAGTCGCAACAGGAGCCATTGAGGCCAGGCTACGCCGGGGGTGGGTCAAGAGCCCGGATCACCGACTCGGCAACGATGCCGGGCTGCTCGAGCGGCCCGAAATGGCCGAGCCCGGGGAGCACTGCGAGCTGCCCGTCAACCAGGCGTTCCACCAGCGGCTCGAGCGCGGCCGGAGTGAAATCGTGGCTCTCGCCGCCGCAGGCGATCACTACGGGGCACCCGATCGCGCCAAGGCGGGCGAAGGCAGGGTGACAGAAGCCGTTCTCGTATATCCGGGCCTCGTTCTCGCCCTTGCACCGGAGCCGGACGGTACCGTCGGGCAGGTCTTCAAAGCCGAACTCGACGTAAGCGGCGAGTGCTTCGGGGTCAAAGGACTCGAGGGGCGGCTTGGAGGCATAGTTGGCATAGGCCTCCTCTCGCGAGGCGAAGATCTCACGCCGTTGCCGGGCCCGTTTGGCGAGCGGCGCGGCCAGGTCTGGCGACGGCGGGTCGTCGGAGGGGAAGACGATTGGCTCGAAGCAGTAGAGGCTCGAGAAGGTACCCGGCCGCGCCTCCTCGGCGAGTAAGAGGGCGGCGCCTCCGCAGGAGTGGCCGATGCCGACAGGGCCCTCGAGTCCGAGAGCCTCGACGGCCGTGAGGACATCGTTTCCAAAACCGACCCAGTCGAAGTCCAAGTCCGCTGGCACGCCCGACTCGCCATGGCCCCGCAGATCGGGTGCCAGGCAGTGGAACCGGTCCCCCAGCCTTCGTGCCAGCGGCCTGAGTACCCGGGCGTGGAAGCCCGTCGCATGGACGAGGAGGGCGGGCGGCCCCCCACCACCTAGATCGTGCAGGGCCAAGGTGACGCCGTCGGGGGTCGTAGCTCTGGTCGGCGGCACTGCCCGAGCAGGCTAATGGCTGGCGATCAGGGCGGAGCTGGCGATCAGGGCGCGGCTGGCGATCAGGGCGGGGATGGCGATCAGGGCGGGGATGGCGCCCGAAGCGGCGGGCAAGCTAGAAAGATGGCGCCGTGGAACACCTTCTCTCGTCCTGGGGCTACGTCGCGCTGTTCCTTTTGACCTTTGCCGAAGCGGCCTGCGTGCCGATTCCCTCCGAGGTGACACTCGGCTTCGCCGGGTACCTGGCTTCTACCGGCAGGCTGGAAATCGCGCTCGTGATCCTGCTTGCCGTCGTCGGAGAGCTCCTGGGCTCCTTCGTGGGCTGGTCGATCGGCCGCTTCGGCGGCCGTCCCCTGGTGGACAGGTTCGGTCGCTACGTTCTGCTCACGCACTCGGACCTGGACCGGACCGAGCGCTGGTTCCGCAGACGGGGGGAGACGGCGGTGTTCCTCGGGCGCATCTTGCCGGTGGTCCGCACTTTCATATCCATACCCGCCGGACTTGCAGAGATGAGCCTCGTGCGGTTCGGGGCGGCGACGTTCACGGGAAGTGCCATCTGGTGCACGGCGATCGCCCTCGTCGGCTACGAGCTCGGCGGAGAGTGGACCAATATCACCAAGGGGTTCAGCGCAGCGGGCTACGTCTTGGTGGCTGCAGCTGTTGTCATGATCGGCCTCTTCATGCTCCACCGGCTCTCGGTCGTGCGTCGGGAGCGGGAGGCCGCGGGGCGCTAGCGGGAGCGGGAGGCCGCGGGGCGCGAGCGGGGCCTAGCCCTTGGGGCAGTGCGCGCTCGAGGCTTGCCCGGAGTTGGGGCTCACCTCCAGGCAAGACTCGTCGACGGCCACGAAGTCCCGTGCCGGGATCTCCTTCATCAGGTCGACGAGCGTGAGTGGCCACTGCGGGAAGGCGCTCCCCTGGAAGTACCAGTCGCTGCCGTTGTCGGCGAGTATCAGGCCGTAGTGCTGCATCGCGGTGATCACCACGGCCAGCTGGGCGCAGTACGGCGTCCCGGCCTTGCAGATGTCCGAGGCGCTGAAGCTGGCGCTCAGGCGGAAACGTGCCCCCATCGGGGGATAGTCGGCGCCACAGGACCCTGCCTCGTGCCGGGCCGGCCAGATGTAGGCATCGTCGGTGCACTCGGCCGTGAAACGGATCGCGTGGTCCACCCTGCCCGAGAGCACCTCTTGGTAGAGCAACAGGCCCGGCAGGATCGGAAGGCCCGCCGCATCGGCCGAGGTCCAGCTGGCGGGGCGGAGCGCGTTCGAGTTCAGGCTCCAGATCGCACCCGAGCCGGCGGTCGAGGCGGTCCTGGACACGTACTGCGCGTCCCAGAGCTCGTAAAGGACGCAGGTCGCCGGGTCGACCATGAGGGCGTGGCGGTCCCCCGAGGCGTTCTGGCCTCCCTCGATGGGCGTGTTCGGCCCGAACGGGTAAGGGCCCGGATCGCTCTCGCTCGCGTACAGGAACTTCAGATGGATGAAGGGCTGGGTCTTGGGGTTGATGACCGTCCACGGGATGCCGTAGGGGTAGCCGCCCTCGTTGGGACCGAAGTCGGGGTGCAAATTGGTCGTGGCGGCCGCCATGTGCGCCATCCAGGTGGCGCTCAGCTTGTTGACAGGCAGCGTGGAGATGTCGGTGTTCCAGACGTTGTCGGCGGGGAACATCTGGCAGCGCGGTGCGCCGGGCACGGACGGCCCTTTTGGCGTCGCCGTGGGTGGGACCGCGGCCGCCCTGGTCGCGCCGGCCGCGACGGGCACGCCTGCCAGGACCAACGCCGCGCACGCCAGCGCGGCAACCGGTCCGAGGCGAAGTCCCAGGCGCGATCGAGCCCACCGGTCCATCCTCGGAGTATCGGCCTTGACGGCCCGGCCTTGAGCACTTCTTGCGACGCCGGGCCCGTGAGCCCTACGGTCGCCTGCGAGGAGGGATCGGGCGATGGACGAATTCGAGAAACCGGCCCAAGCGACGTCCGACCCCCTCGCCCACTTGCTCGAGGAGGCTGTGGAGATTGCCCGCGCGGCGGGTGAGCTCACCCTCGGCCTCTTCCGCTCGGCCGGCCTCGCCGTCGAGGAGAAGTCCGACGGCTCGCCGGTGACACAAGCCGATCGGCAGGCTGAGCGCCTCATCCGCGAGGAGCTCGAACTGCGTCATCCCGGCGATGGGATCGTCGGGGAAGAGGAGGCCCCCAAGCCGAGCGAGACGGGGCGGCGGTGGTTCGTGGACCCGATCGACGGGACGATTGCCTTCACCCGCGGCGTCGGCACGTACACGAACCTGCTCGCCATGGAGGACGAGGAGGGCATCGCGCTCGGGGTCATCAACGTGCCCGCCCTCGGCGAGACGGTCTACGCGGCGAGAGGCCTGGGGTGCTACTGGAACGGTGCCCGCGCCCATGTGAGCGAGCGGAGCGAGCTAGCGGAGTGCTACTTGAGCACGAGCGGCTTCGACAACTGGGACGAGGCCACCCTCGTCGCGGCGAAGAGAGCCTGTCGCGAACTTCGCACTTGGGGGGACGGCTTCGGGTACGCCCTCGTCGCCACCGGGAGAGTCGACGCCATGGCCGACATGCAGGCCGAGGCCTACGACGTCGCTCCGATGCCCGTCATCGTCTCGGAGGCAGGTGGGCGCTTCACGGACCTGCGCGGCGCGTCGAGACACGACGGCGGGTCCGCCCTGGCCACCAACGGGCGCATCCACGACGCCCTCTTGAAGCTGTTGGCGCGGTCTTGACCGCCAGACCAGGAACGAGGCCGCCGGCCGGGTCCCTTCTCGTCCGCGGGATCGGGCAGCTCGTGACCAACCGGCCCGAGCTCGGAGCGGGGAGCCTCGGCGTGCTGCACGACGTCGACCTCGTCGTCGACGAGGGCAAAGTGGCCTGGATAGGAGCCGCCGGAAACGCCCAGGCAGCTGACGTGATGGTGGACGCGCGGGGTCGGTGCGTCATTCCCGGTTTCGTGGACTCGCACACCCACCTCGTCTTCGCCGGCGATCGTGTCGAGGAGTTCACCGCCAGGATGGCTGGCGAGCGCTACGTCGCCGGAGGGATCTTCGCCACCGTCGCGGCGACACGGTCCGCCCCTGCAAGCGTGCTCGCGGAGACGGCGACGAAGCTGGCGAAAGAGGCCGAGTCCCAGGGCACGACCACGCTCGAGACCAAATCGGGTTACGGCCTCACGGTCACAGACGAGTCGCGATGCCTCGAGGTCGCCCAGGCAGTCGCCGAGGAGGTCACGTTTCTCGGCGCGCACGTCGTGGCGCCTGAGTACAGGGGGAGGGAGGAGGACTACGTCGCCCTCGTCACCGGCCCCATGCTCGAAGCCTGCGCGCCGAGGGCCGGGTGGTGTGACGTCTTCTGCGAAGCTGGCGCCTTCGGTCCCGATGCCACCCGGGAGATACTGCAGGCGGCGCGTGCGCGCGGCCTCGGTCTTCGCGTGCACGCGAACCAGCTCTCACACGGCCCCGGCGTCCGCCTCGCCGTCGAGATGGGCGCCGCCTCAGCCGACCACTGCACTCATCTCGACGGAGCCGACGTCGACGCCCTCGCCGGTTCGGAGACGGTGGCCACCTTCTTGCCGGGGGCCGAGTTCTCCACGCGCTCGCCCTACCCCGACGCCCGCCGGCTGCTCGAGGCCGGAGTCACCGTCGCCCTCGCCACCGACTGCAACCCGGGCACCAGCTACACGACGAGCATGCCCTTTGTCATCGCGCTCGCCGTGCGTGAGATGCACATGACCCCCGACGAAGCGCTGCTGGCCGCCACTGCCGGGGGCGCACGGGCGCTTCGGCGCGACGAGCTCGGTGCCCTCGCCCCCGGCTACCGCGGCGATCTCGTCGTGTTGAACGCGCCGGCGCCGGCACATCTCGCCTACCGTCCGGGCGTGGCCCTCGTCGCCACGGTGGTCCGCGCGGGCCGGGTGATCAGCTCCGCGGACGCCCTCCCGCCCGGAGCCCGTGGGCCGGCCAGCTGACCGGGCGCCGACGACCGGCCGGGGGACAAGGCGCTCCCGGCACAAGACGCTGGCGGCTTAAGCTGCCCAGACTGTGATCGACTCCGACGAGACGCCGGTGGTGACCGAGGCACCGACCGCCCCTGTGACCGCGCGCAGGCGCCCGGAGCGACACCTGCTCGAATGGCTGGTCGTCGTCGCCGTGGCGGTGCTGATCGCAGGTGGGCTGCGGGCCTTTGTCGTGCAGGCGTTCTTCGTGCCTTCCGGCTCGATGCTGCCGACGCTGCAGATCGGGGACCGCATCCTCGTGTTGAAGCTCGGCTACACGATCCATCGGGGCGACATCATCGTTTTCCGCCGGACACCGGCCGACACCTCCACCAGCGACTCCGATCTCGTAAAGCGCGTCGTCGGCTTGCCCGGAGAGACGATCTCGTCGCGGGGCGACACGGTGCTCATCGACGGAAAGCCGATCGAAGAGCCGTGGCTACCGCTGTTGGGCGAGCAGGTGACCCAGCAGGGCGACGTCGACTGCGCCCAGAGCGCCTTCGAGATCCCGAGGACGAAGATCCCCGCCAACCACTACTTCATGATGGGTGACTGCCGCGGAGACTCCGTCGACAGCAGAGTGTGGGGCACCGTGCCGGCCTCGTACATCGTCGGCAAGGTCGTCGTCATCGTCTGGCGGTTCGGTCATCCCTACTTCCACTGGTTCTGATCTGCCCCTGTGACGAGCTTGTCCAGCTCAACTAGGCCTGAGGACCGTGCGGACGCGTCCGTCCGGCGCCGGCGGGCGCGTAGGGCTGCGATCCGGCGCCGGCGCCTCATGGTGGCGCTCGCACTTGTCGCCATCATCCTCACAGTGGTTGCCCAGCTGGCCTTCGGCGGGAGCACCGGGCCGAAGCTGACCCCGCAACAGGCCCGGATCGTCGCCCTCGCCGCCAGCCAGCTGGGCTACCGGACCGATCCGGTCGACACCTACTGCAACCGCTTCAGTGCCTACTGGCAGTCGGGAGCTCTCGATTGTCCCAACTCGAATCGCGACGAGGAGTGGTGCGCCGACTTCGCCGCCTGGGTGTGGCGCAAGGCTGGCGTCCGGTTCGTCTACGGTCAGGCCCCTGGCGACATCAACGCCGCCTCGGTGAGCTTTTACCTGTGGGGGGTCGCCCACCATGCCTGGCACCCGGTCGGCTCCGGCTACGTGCCGCAAGCCGGGGACGTCGCTGTCTACGGGCTCGAGCTTGCAAGCTCGCAGGCCCAGCACGTGGCCGTGGTCACCAGCTACTCGCCGGGGGCGAGGGGCCCGAATGTCGTGAACGGCGACGGGGAGCGGACCGGTTTTAGCGTCGTCGAGACCGGCACCGACCAGTACAAGGCCGACCTCACGGGCGACGGCGGCCAGCTGGCGGGCTACGTCTCGCCGCCGCCGGCGCCCGTGTCACGTCCTCGCCGGCGCTGAGCAGGGTGCGGGGCCGACCCGCGGTCGCCGCCGAGCCATGTCGGGCCCCCTCAGAGAACGCGCTTTCCCATCTCCGAGGTGTCGTAGCCACCGAGGGCGCGCACAGAGTCCTGGAACCGGGCCGACGAGAGCAGGTCCCACAGCGGCGCTACCAAAAGGTCCCCGACGAAGGCGGCGTCCAGCACGAGGTCGTAGGACTCTGTGCTGACCGGGATGAACTCGAGCCCGAAGGCGCGGGCGGCCGCGAGCACGCCGAGGCCGCAGTCGGAGCGCCCGGAGGCCACCGAGGCCGCCACAGCCAGGTGGGTGCGCTCCTCGCGCCGATAGCCGAGGACCGAGACCGCAGCGATGCCCAGGCGATCAAGCTCTTGGTCGAAAAGCGCTCGTGTGACCGAGCCCGGCTGGCGGTTGACGTACCTGATCCCGCCTCGTGCCAGGTCTTCGATGCCGCCCAGGCCGAGCGGGTTGCCCGGGGCGACGATGAGGCCCTGCTGGCGGCGAACGAGCCGCACGGCGGCAAGGTCGCGCCCGGGGAGCACTTGATCGAGCTGGCCAGAGCCCTGATCACCCCCTGCCGGATCGGGCAGGCAGGCCCCGGCGAGATGGCACAGCCCGTCGCGGAGCGATTCGAGGCCGGCGAGCGAGCCCAGGTTCGACATGGCGAGCGTCGAGCGCCGGTCGCCGCGGCGCAGCTCGGCTGCCGCCAGATCGAGGGCGAGATCATTCGATCCCACCGCCACGATGGTGTGCGCCAGCTCGTTCGGGTCCTTCAGCAGCCGGACCTCGACCTCGGCGTCCGCCTCGTGACCCTCGACTCCAGCCGGCATCACCAACATCCCGTCAGCTCGCACGAGCGAGGTGAGCACGCCCGCTCCACGAGGGAGCGCCGCCGCCACGAGGCGGCCGCCCACCCGGCCGAGACTGACGCGCACCCACTCGTCCAGGTCCGCCCGCGAAGCGACGCGGTGGGCGAGCCGGGCGCGCACGGTTGGCCGTTCTCGCTCGAGGGTGCCTTGGAGACGTGCGAGCAGCGGCGTGGCGAAGACCTCGAAGCTGAGCGCCGCCGACACGGGATAGCCGGGTGCCCCGAGCACGGGCTTGGAACCGATCGCTCCGAGCACCAACGGATGACCTGGTCGGACTGCCACGCCATGGACGGCGAGCACGCCCAGGCGTCGGATCACCTCGGCCGTGTGGTCGTCGCGGCCGGCACTCGCACCGGCGATGATGACCAACAGGTCGCAGGCGGCCGTCGCCCTCAAGGCGGCATGGCCGATGCGCTCGGGATCGTCGGGCTCGGTCGGGAGCACGATCGCCTCGCAGCCGATCTCCCTGGCCTGCGCGGCGAGCATGATCGAGTTCGTGTCGTAGAACTGGCCCCGCTCGAGGTCGGCGCCGATGGGCCGTATCTCGTCGCCGGTCGGCAGCACCGCCACGATCGGCCTGCGGCGGACCAGCAGCTCGGTCACGCCTGCGGCGCCGCAGGCGGCGACGTCGGCAGGGCGGAGGCGGTGCCCCTCGAGGAGGAGGAGCTCATTGGCGACGATGTCCTCGCCGATCGAGCGCACGTTCTCGTAGGGCACGACCTCGGACCGGAGCTCGGCCGCGCCGTTTGCGACCCGGACGTGCTCGCGCATCACCACGGCGTCGAAGGCCTCGGGGAGAGGATCCCCGGTGTCGACCACCTCGTAAGCGCCGGGAGAGATCACGATCGGCGTCCGCCCGCTGGCGCCCAGCGTGTCCGATGCCCGCACGGCGATGCCGTCCATGGCGGAGGCGTCGAAGGGAGGAGAGGACCGGAGCGCCCACACGCTCTCGGCCGTGACTCGGCCCGCAGCTTGGCTGATGGGAACCAGCACCGCTTCAAGGCGCTCCGGGCACGAGGCCTTGTCGCACGCGGCGTACCAGAGCTCGAGCGCCTCTGCGACGGCGGTCACGGCAGCGTCGCCGCCCCCGCGAAACAGACAACGTCGCCTTCGGCGAGAGGCTCTTCGGGATCGGGGCTCACCAGGTCTCCGTTCAGCGCGATCTCGAACCCTGAGCCGAGGTCCAGGCCGATCGCCTCGGCCGCACCACCGAGGGTCGCCGCGCGCAGCGTTGCCCGCGCCGGGGAGCCGCCGCCCGGGGGGCCGTCTGCACGGCGCCATTGCAGCTGGACAAGGGGCTGAAGCCGCGCCGTCGCCGTTTCGTACTCCTGGGGGTCGTTGAGGTTGGTGACCGACTCGAGCCCCGGGTCGAAGCGTGCCAGGCCGGGGTCGGCGAGCAGTGCCGCCTCGTCGAGCTCTTTCCAGCTGCAGGCCTCGAGGAGGAGTGCCACCCGGAGCCTGTCGGAGCTGAGCAGGCTCTTTACCGTCGGTGCCAGGCCGGCCCGATAGGCGGCTGCGAGCGGCTGGCGGAACCCCCGCACGCACGGGACGCACGCGTCGACGCCGGCGCCGAGCTCGTCCACCACGCGGCGCACGAAGGCGGGATGGAGGAAGGGCACATCAGTCGAGGAGACATAGACGGCCTCGCAACGGCCCGCCAGTGCCTCCAGGCCGACGCTGAGGCCGCCGAGCGGGCCCTTGTCTTCCTCGATGTCCTCGAGGACTTCGAACGCGGCGGGGAGGGAGGGGAGCGACTGGCCGGGCGAGCGCACGAGCACGACCGGGCCGCCGACGCCACGGGCGACGATCCCGGCCACGCGGCGCACGAGCGTGGAGCCGTGCCATGCCAAGGACGCCTTGGAGGAGCCCATTCGCGACGACCGGCCTCCTGCGAGGACGATCCCGCCGGGGCGGCTCACGAGGAACCGGGCCCACTCGTGTCGGCAACGGACCCGGCCGGGTCGGGCCACCGGGCGCGCTCAACCGACGTCGTGCGTGCCTCCAGGGTCCGCGAGCTCGTCCGCCAGCTGGCGGGCGGTTGCGAGAGCCTCCCCGAGGGGCACGCCCGAGAGCGCCGCGAGGTAGCAGGTGACGGGCGCTGCCGTACGCTCGGATGCGTGGGCGGCGACTCCGGCGAGCGCGAGGAGCGCCTCCACCTCCGCGTCTGTGACGGGCGGCGAGCCCAGCGTCGCCGCGTACAGGTCGAGCCAACCACGGGTGTCGAGTGCCATGACCGCCGAGCGTAGCCAGGCGGGGCGCGTACCGCCCTCGGCTCGGGTGGTGAGGGTGCCACTCGCGATGGACAAGGGCGTGAGCGCGGTGCTGAGGGCCGCCGGCCGTGACGAGCGGCCCTTCGCCCTTGTCGGCGCGTGGTCGGGTGGACGGGCGCTTGTCGGCTCGGAGCCGCTGCTGGTCGCCGAGGACGTCGAGGACCCCTTCGCCGTCCTCGACGAGCAACCCGAGCTGACCGGTACCGTGCCCGGTGCCACGGGCGGTGGCTGGGTCGGGTACCTGGGCTACGGCCTCGGGCGACTTCTCGAACGGCTCCCGGCCTCGCCGCCGCGCCCCGTGCCGCTGCCGATCTCGACCCTCGCCTTCTACGACCACTTGCTGACCCGTGACGAGTCGGGGCGGTGGTGGTTCGAGGCGCTCTGGTCAGACGAGCACGCAGGGCGCCTCGAGGGGCGCCTTGCGGAGTGGCGCCGGCGCGCTGGCGAACCTGAGGCGCAAGCCGGCCAGTTCGCATGCGGGCGGTTTCTCCTCCGTCCGGAGCCGGAGACCCATCTCGTCTCGGTGGCGCGTGCCATCGAGCACATCCGTTCGGGCGACGTGTTCCAGGTCAACGTGTGCACGCGTCTCGAGGCCGGGTTCTCAGGGGATCCGCTCGAGCTCTTCTGCGCCGGTGCCGATCGGCTCGCGCCGCGCTATGGCGCTTTCCTCGGGCACCGTTCGTTCGCGGTCGCCAGCTTCTCGCCCGAGCTCTTCTTGAAGCGCCGGGGCCGAGAGGTGCTGAGCTCGCCCATCAAGGGAACGGCGAGGCGCCAGGGCTCGTCGGCCAAAGCGCGAGAGGAGTTGCGCGGCTCGGAGAAGGACCGGGCGGAGAACCTGATGATCGTCGATCTCGTGCGCAACGATCTCGGGCGCGTCTGCCGCTACGGCAGCGTGGAGGTGCCCGCGCTGTGCAGGGCCGAGGAACACCCGGGCGTGTGGCATCTCGTCTCCGACGTGACAGGCGAGCTGTGCGAGGCGGTGTCCGACGCCGAGCTGTTGCGGGCCGCGTTCCCACCAGGTTCGGTCACCGGAGCGCCGAAAGTCCGGGCGATGGAGCTCGTGACCGTCCTCGAAGGAACCGCCCGTGAGGTCTACACCGGCGCCATCGGGATCGCGAGTCCCTTGACGGGCCTCGAGTTGAACGTTGCCATCCGGACCTTCGAGCTGGCGGAGGGCAAGGTCTGGCTCGGCGTCGGGGGCGGCGTCGTGGCCGACTCCGAACCCGATCGCGAGCTCGAGGAATGCTTGGACAAGGCCCGACCGTTGCTGGCGGCCATCGGGGCGGAGCTCGGCCCTGCCCGGCGCGCTCGAGGAGGGCTGCTTTCGGTCGCGAGCGAGGAAGGGGCGAATCGTCCTGCGCTCGGCGCGGGCGTGTTCGAGACGATTCTCGTCATCGATGGCCGGCCCGTCGAGCTCGAGTCGCACCTCGGGCGGCTGGCGGCGAGCGTCTCGAGCCTGTACGGCTCGCAGCCCTCGCCTCGCCTCGGCGCGCAGGTGGTGGAGGCGGCGGCTTCGAGCGCGGGCTCTCAGCGCCTCCGGGTCCGCGTGTACCCCTCTCCAGGCGGGGGACTGAGAAGTGAGGTCTCGCTCCTGGCGGCTCCTGAGGCCTTCTCTGGCTTGCCCGCCGCGTGTGTGGCACTGGTCCCGACTGTGCTGGCGGGTGGCCTCGGCCGGCACAAATGGCACGACCGCCGGGTTCTGTCGGATCGGCGCGGACTGCTCGGCCTGGGCCCGCATGAACAGCTCCTTCTTGTCGACGAGGACGGAGCCGTGCTCGAGACCGAGCAGGCCAGCGTTTTTGCAGTCTTCGGAGAAGTTGTCCGGACGCCGCCAGTTGACGGGCGCATCCTCGCGGGTACCACTCGCGAGGCAGTGGTCCGGCTGGCGGCGCTCGAGGGCCTCGAAGTGTCAGAGGAGTCCTTCGCGCTCGCCGATCTCGCCTCGGCCGAAGAGGTCTTCCTGACGAGCTCGATACGCGGTCTTTGCACGGTAGGCGGGTTGCGCTTGAGCCGGTCCTTCCAAGCCGGCCCGGTCAGCGCCCGGCTCGCGAAGGCCCTTTGGACGTCGTGGAACCGGGTTCTGTACCGGAATTTGGGCCTTGTGCCCGGCGATGTCCATGGCTGACACGTGGATTGGCAGTGCCAATCACCGCGGTGTACAAAGTTGCCATGGCCATTGCATCGGTGTACCCGGCGACGGGCGAGACCCTCAAATCCTTCGATCCTTATGACAAAGCGGAGGTCGAGAGGAGGATCGCGCTTGCCGCAAGTGCGTACCGCACCTACCGGCGGACCAGCTTCGAAGAGCGCGCAGAGCTGATGAGTGCCATGGCCGACGTGCTCGAGAAGGACCAGCTCGCGATCGCCGAGATGATGACCCTCGAGATGGGAAAGCCCGTCGTCCAGGCCCGTTCCGAAGTCACCAAGTGCGTCGGCGTGCTGCGCTACTACGCCGAACACGGCGCGGCCATGCTCGCCGACGAGCCGGTCGCGGGTACCGCCGCCAAGAAGGGCTCTTACCTCAAGTACCAGCCGATCGGGCCGGTGCTGGCCGTGATGCCCTGGAACTTCCCCCTCTGGCAGGTGATCAGGTTCGCGGCGCCGACTTTCATCGTCGGTAATGTCGCCCTTTTGAAGCACGCCTCGAACGTGCCCCAGACGGCGCTCAACATCGAGGACGCGGCGCGGCGCGCCGGGTTCCCAGAAGGCGTCTTCCAGACCCTGCTCGTCGGCGGCGACCGGGTGCAGGCGATCCTCGAGGACGACCGCGTGGCCGCCGCCACCGTGACGGGGAGCGAGGGCGCCGGGCGCTCGGTGGCCTCCGTCGCCGGCAACGTCGTGAAAAAGACCGTGCTCGAGCTCGGCGGCGCCGACCCGTTCATCGTGATGCCCTCTGCCGACATGGAGCGGGCGGTCGAGGTCGGCGTCTGGGCGCGTGTCCAGAACAACGGCCAGAGCTGCATCGCCGCCAAGCGCTTCATCGTCCACGAGGCGGTCGCTGACGAGTACGAGGAGCGCTACGCCGAGGCGATGTCCAAGCTCGTCGTCGGCGATCCCCTCGAGGAGGCGACCCAGGTTGGCCCGCTCGCCACCGCCCAGGGTCGCGACGAGGTGAACGAGCAGGTCGCGGACGCCTTGTGGAAAGGCGCCAAGCCCATTTGCGGCGGCGAGGTGATAGACGGCCCGGGATGGTTCGTCCAGCCCACGGCCTTGACGGGGCTCAAGCCCGAGATGCGGGTCTATCGCGAGGAAGTCTTCGGGCCCGTGGCGTCGTTCTTCCGGGCCGCAGGCATCGACGAGGCGATCGCGATCGCCAACGACACCAGCTTCGGCCTCAGCTCGAGTGTCTGGACCGAGGACCCCGCCGAGCAGCGGCGCTTTGCCGACGACCTCGAGTCAGGCATGGTCTACGTCAATGCCATGACGATCTCCTACTTCGACCTCCCCTTCGGCGGTGTCAAGCGTTCGGGCTACGGGCGGGAGCTGTCTCCTGCCGGCATCCGGGAGTTCACCAACATAAAGACCGTATTCAGCGACTGAACGTCGATCTCCAGTGCCCCGAGGCGGGGTGCCGGACCAGGAGCACAGAAGAATCCCCACGCGGGAAGGGCCGTCGAGCCCTCCCGCGTGGGGATTGTGTTGTCAGGCCAGGCCTGTGCTCAGGACTTCGATGCGTTCCAGAGGAAGAACTGGCTGAGCGCCGTCGGGTAGACGCCGGTCACGTTCTTCTGAGTAGCGCTCAGGTAGTTGTAGAAGTAGGGGAAGATGATCGGCGTCTCGTCGAGGAGCAGGGTCTCGATCTGCTTGGCGGCGCTCCGCTGGCTGGAGAGGTCTGTCGCCGAGACGTACTCGGCAGCGAGCTTGTCGTAGGCGGCGTTGTTGAAGCGGGCGGCGTTCCAGGCGCCCGTCCCGGTCTTGGTGTTGTGCGTCTCCAACGGTGCATTGAGGAACAGGTTCGGCGTCGACCGGGCGCCGTAGTCGACCATGCTCATCTCGCCATCCAGCCAGTCCGAGGTGCCGTAGACGCCAGAGCCGTAGTACTTGCTCGGAATCTCGATCGTGAGGTCTATGGTGACCCCGATCTGGGAGGCCCACTGCTTGATGTACTGACCAAGCTGCGGCATCTCCTGGCGCTGCTCGGTGAGGAGCGGGGTCGTGAAGCCTCTCGGCACCCCACCTTTTGCCAGCAGCTCCTTTGCCATCTTGAGGTTCTGCGTCCGTTGCGGCACGGCAGGCGGGCCGACGGTGGCGGGGAAGACGGGGGCGAATGGGCTGTCGTTGCCGATGTCGGCGTATCCCTTGAACAGCGACTGCACGAGCGCGGGACGGTCGAGGAGCAGGCCCATCGCCTGGCGGACGTACTTGTTCGTAAAGGGGGCGAGGTCGCAGCGCATCGAGAGCTCGCGGTGCCCTGAGCCCTTGAGCTTGATGATGTTGTAGGAGCCGTTCAACAGCTGAGGGCTGGTGGAGACGAAGAACTGGTCCAGGCAGTCGATCTCGTTCGCCTCGAGGGCCGCCGTCATCGGCGTCTCGCTCGCGTAGAAGGTCCATTGAATCTCGCTCGGGATCGCCGGCGTCCCCCAGTAGTACGGGTTGGGGACGAAGGTGGCGCCCACGTTCGGCGTGTAGCTGGACATCTTGAAATGGCCCGTCCCGACCCAGTCCTTCTGGTAGTTGGAGTAGTCGTAGCCGTTCGGGACGATGACCATGTTGTAGTTGTCGCACGAGACGGCGTCGAGGAAGGCACCATCGGGTGTTTCGAGATGGAAAGCGACCTGCGTGTCGCTCACCTTCACCACGCCGTCGGGCGACAAGAGCCCCGAGAAGACGGAGAGGGCGGACCCGCCCGTCTTCGGGTTGCACTGGCTCTGGAAGCTGTAGACGACGTCGTCAACGGTCATGGGGGTGCCGTCGTTGAACTTGACACCTTGGCGGATCGTGAAAGTCCAGACGTCCGCGGTGGCGTTCGGGGTCCAACTCGTGGCGAGCCACGGCAGGTAACCGAGTGACTGGTCAGCCTCGACGAGGAACTCACCGACGTTGCCGAGAAGCTCGAGGCTGCCCTCGTCGGCGATCGTGATCGGGTTGATCGCGCCCGTCGGCACGAGAATTCCCGCTCTGATCGGCGCCCCCGCCTTGCCCATGCCTGCGCGGGTCGCGGGCGCCCTTCTCACGCCCGGCAGGCCCTTGGCCTCGAGGATGCCACCGAGGAGCGGCAGCGAAAGACCGAACGCCGTGCCTTTCCGGAGGAAGTCCCGCCTCGACAGCCGCCCGGCGACGAACTCGTCGATGATGTGCTCCTGGATCGGGCCCCGACCACGCCGGAGGTTGTCGAGCCGTTCGTGGTTGACTTCTTTGCTGCTGCCGTTGACGTCCATGCGCCAACCCCCTTTGTCGTCCCTCGCCTAAGCGAGTCTTGTCTCAAATACTGGACAGACGTTCAAAATAGTCCGCTTCTGTTACGATACTAAGTCGAACGAGAGTGCGCCAGGGTAAGCACTTGCAGGTGATCGCTCCTTCCGCACCGATAGAGACGCGAGGAGAGGAGGCAGAGTGGAAAAGCTCGACATCCACACCGCATCGACCGCTCCCGCGGTGGTGACCGCTGTCCGAGTTCTCGATGCCCTCAGCGCCTTCCAGGGCGCCGCCACCTTAGACGAGCTGACGCAGGCGATCAACGAGCCGCGCAGCTCGGTGCACCGGATTCTCAACACCCTGGTCGAGGGCGAGCTACTGCAAAGGCCCGGCCAGCGCGGCGGCTACCGGATGGGGCCCAAGGTCATGTCGTGGGGCTCCGCCTTCCTGCGGGCTGTCAACCTCGTCGACGAGTTCCGCTCGGTGGCCACGCCCATCGTCGCCCGCATCGACGAGACGATGCAGCTGGCCGTTCTTGACTGGCCCGACGTCGTGTTCGTGGCCTACGTCGACTCGCAACGCCCCGTCAGGCTCGTCACCGAGGTCGGCCGTCGGCTCCCGGCGCACGCGACCGCGGTGGGCAAGGCGTTGCTGGCCTTCTCCGGTAAGTCGGCGGCTGACTGGTCCTGCCAACAGGAGCTGCGGAGGCTGACGCCCCGGACCGTGACCTCGGTCGAGGAGCTGGAGCGTCAGCTCGCCAAGACCCGGCGTCGTGGTTGGGCCGAGGCGAGCGAGGAGGCCTCGGAGAACCTGACGTGCCTCGCCGCGCCCGTCCGCGCTTACGACGGCAGTGTCGTGGCCGCGATGACGTTCTGCGTGCCGGAACCCTCGCTCAAGCTCTCCTACCGAGAGACGCTCGGGCGCGAGCTGCTCAACGGGTGCAGTGCCCTCTCCCGCCGGATCGGGGGGGAGGAGCCCTGCAGCTCTCCGGTTGCTGCCAAGGGCCCGGCCTGAGGGCACCGAGGGGCGCCACTGTGCCCTAGTTCGCACCAGATTCGACCCTTCTTGGGATCGATGGTTACACTCCGTTCGAGACCGCATGGATGGACATCCAGCCGGTGAGACATCACGGAGGTGCCGTAAGTTGAGCACTGGTATCGAGACACTCGCGGCTGTAATCGAAGCGCCGGGCAAGGACTTTGTCGTCGAGACGGTGCATCTGTCCGCACCGGGTCCCTCGGAGGTGCTCGTTCGCATAGAGGCGAGCGGTGTGTGCCACAGCGACTGGAACGCGGCCTCGGGTGCCTCCGCCACGCCCATGCCTGCGGTGCTCGGGCACGAGGGTGCCGGCGTGGTGGAAGAGGTCGGCTCCGCGGTCACACGAGTATCTCCCGGTGACAAGGTCGTGCTCTCCTGGCTGCCGACCTGCGGCGTCTGCCGCGCCTGCATGAGAGGCGACCTCTCCTTGTGTGCCAACTCCATGACCTATATGGGCCGCGGCGCTCTGCCGAGCGGCGAGGTCCGCCTCTCGAGGGGCTCCTCGCCTCTTTACCACTACTCGTACCTGTCCACCTTCGCCCGTCACGCCGTCGTCGACGAGAGATCCTGCGTCCGCCTCGCCGAGGACGCCGATCTCGAGGTCGCCTGTCTCGTCGGCTGCGCGGTGACGACGGGCGTGGGTGCCGTCTTCCACAAGGCCAAGATCGAGCCCGGTTCGTCCGTCGTCATCTTCGGGGGCGGGGGAGTGGGCCTTTCCGCCCTCATGGCGGCCCGGTTTGCCGGTGCCGACACCGTCATCGTCGTCGACCCGGTCGCCTCAAAGCGCGAGCTCGCCGACGAGCTCGGCGCAACGACAAGCTTGAATGGCAAGGACGCCAACCTCGTTGAGCAGCTGCGCGAGTTGTGTCCCGGTGGCGCCGACTACGCCTTCGAGGCCGCCGGACTGCCTTCTTTGGCCGCGACCGCCTTCGACGCCATACGCCCGGGCGGCATGGTCGTGCTCGTCGGCGTGCCCGCCGACGGAGAGGTGGTCTCCTTCCCCGGAAACGTGGTTGTCCGCTCCGAGAAGATCGTGACCGGAACGTTCTACGGTTCCGCCCGTCCCGCGCTCGACATGCCTTTGATCATGCGCCTGTACGCGGAGGGCAGGTTCCCGCTCGACCGTTTCGTCACCGAGCGGTACCCGCTCGAGGGAGTCAACGATGCCTTTGCGGCCATGCTCGAGGGCCGGGTCGTGCGCGCCGTTCTGAAGCCATGGGAAGGAGACAGTTGATGCTTATCGGTGAGTCCTTTATCGGAGACGGCGTCAATGCCGCTCACATCAACGTCGTGCTGGGGCGCCGGGACGGCCCGGTCGGCACGGCCTGGGCGAGCGCGCTCGCCACGCCGAGCGCCGGGCACGCGCCCTTCGTCGCCGTCGCCCAACCTGGTGTACCAGCGGTGCCGCCCACGCTGTTCGTGAACAAGGCGGCGATCGCCGGGCCCGTTCACGGCAACATGACATGGGGACCCGCCCAAGCAGGCGTTGCCCAGGGCGTCGGCCGGGCTCTCGAGGAATCCGTGATCGACGAAGGCGAAGTCGAGAACCTCGTCCTGATCGTTGCCGTCTGGGTCAACCCGAATGCCGACGACGAAGTCGAGGTATTCCGTAACAACCAGGTCGCGACGCTCGAGGCGCTGCGCAAGGCTAAAGAGGGGCTCCCCAGGGCCGCCGAGTTCATCGGCGCCGCCCGATCCCCGTTCAATCCGTTCTTCAGGCTTGCGTGAGGATCCGGATCGAGCTGATCGGCCTTTGACCACCCCCGGTCGTGCCTGGGGGCCGGCTCGGGCCTCGCGTCCCGTCGCCGGTCCCGGGGGGCGTCCCGGAGGAACTGCCGGCGCCGTCGACGGGCGCGCCATCGAAGGGCGCGCCGTCGAAGGAGCAGTCCGGGGCCATTGTCTTTCGCATGCACGAAGTCGTCCGGCAACCAGAACGAGGGTCACGAACCGATAGACCGATAGGCGGTACAAGCGTGGATATTCACGAGTTTTCGATGGACCTGTTCTCACTCAAGGGAAAGACCGCCATAGTGACCGGAGGTAACACCGGCTTGGGTCAGGCGTTCTCACTGGCTCTCGCCAAGGCGGGTGCGAACATCTTCATCCCGAGCGTCATGGACGACGGCGGTGAGACACGCCAGCTCATCGAGGCCGAGGACTCAAGAGCCGAGGTCCTCACCATCGACATCACCGGGAACGGCGCGCCAAAGACGGTCATCGACGGCTGCGTTGAGACCTATGGAGCCGTGGACATAGTGGTGAACTCGGCGGGGATCTGCAACCTGGCGTCAGTGGACAGCTTCGGCCGGGGCGACTGGGACCCGATGATCGCTCTCAACCTGACGGCCGCATTCGAGCTCAGCTACGAAGCATCCAAGCTCATGGTCGCTCAGCGCTCGGGCAAGATCATCAACATCGCCTCCCTGTTCTCCTTCCTGGGCGGCCAGTGGTCGCCTGCCTACGCGGCCACCAAGCACGGCCTGGTCGGCTTTACCAAGGCGTACTGTGACGAGCTCGCTCAGTACAACGTCCAGGTGAACGCGATCGCGCCCGGGTACTACGCGACTGCGATCACCGAGGCCACTCGGTCGAACCCCGCGACCAACCAGCGCGTGCTGGACCACATCCCCGCGGGCAGGTGGGGCGACGCCGCCGATCTCATGGGTGCCACGGTCTTTCTGGCCAGCCGGGCCTCCGATTACGTGAATGGTCATGTGCTGGTGGTCGACGGCGGCTACCTCGTCCGGTGACAGGACTGGGGACGACGTTCCAAAGAGGAGAATAGGCCCATGGTGCAATCGGTCTCAGACCTGAATCGTGAAGAAATCAGACGCGCCCTGGCCGAGCTGGTCGGCCAGGGCCAAGTGTGCGTGGACGAGGACCTGCTGCGGGCGGCGAGCGTCGACCGGTTCAAGAAGTACATGGCGGTCAACGGGATCTTCATCGGTCCGATCCCGGCCGCGGTGGTGTCGGCAAGGTCGGCGGCGGAAGTCGCCAAGGTCCTGCGCTTCGCGAACGACCACAAGATCAACGTGGTGCCCCGCACCGGGATCACTTCGACCGAAGGCGGGCTCGAGACGATCGTGGAGGACACGATCGTGCTCGACGGCTCCTCCATGAACGAGATCGTCCGCATCGACCCCGTCAACATGATGGCGACGGCGCAGTGTGGTGTCGTCCTGCAGACGCTTGAGGACGCCGTGCGGCTGCAGGGCCTCACGACGGGCCACTCGCCCCAGTCCAAGCCCTTGGCCCAGATGGGCGGGCTGACGGCGACGCGCTCGACCGGGCAGTTCTCGACCCTCTACGGAGGGATAGAGGACATGGTCGTCGGGCTCGAGGCGGTCTTCCCGGACGGGACGATCTGCCGGATAAAGAACGTGCCCCGCCGGGCAGCCGGGCCCGACATCCGGCAGATCGTGATCGGGAACGAAGGCGTCCTGTGCTTCATCACCGAGGTCACGGTCAAGCTCTACCGCTACAGGCCGGAGAACAACGAGTACCGGGGGTTCCTCGTCGACAGCATGGACGACGGGATCGACATCGTTCGTGAGGTCGTTACCGACGGCTTTCGTCCCTCGGTGTGCCGCGTCTACTCCGAGGAGGACGCTCGTCAGCACTTCGACGACTTCTACAAAGACAAGTGTGTCCTCATCTTCATCTCCGAGGGCCCCAAGGCCATCGTCGCGGCCACGGTTGCCGAGATCGACCGCGTCGTCGCCAAGATCCACCACGAAGATGTCGACCCGGTCCGGATAGAGCAGTGGTTCAGCGACCTGAACTGGGGAATGGACAAGATCATTGCCGAGCAAGAGTGGATGCGCACGGAGCACAATCTCGGCTATACGACCGAGATCTCGGCCAACTGGTCTGACATCGGGAAGATCTACAAGGCGGTGATGCATCGGATCCGCACCGAATATCCTTATGCATCAGACCTCACAATGCTAGGTGCGCACTCATCCCATAGCTATCAGACGGGGACGAATCTGTACTTCGTTTATGACTACAACATCAACTGCGATCCGCAGGAGGAGATCACGAAGTACCACGTCCCACTCAACGCGATCATCGTGGAGGAGGCGCTCAAGCACGACGGTTCGATGGTGCACCACCACGGAATTGGGAAGTACCGGACGGAGTGGACCGAGCAGGAGCATGGGAGCGCCTATTACATGTTGCGCAAGCTGAAAGACGCGTTCGATCCGAATGGGATCATGAACAAAGGCACGATCTTCAAGGCATAGAAAGTCACGTCTGCGGCTTTGGGAGATGAGAGTGACGCACTACCTGGTCGGTATAGACAACGGATCACAGAGCACAAAGGTGTCCGTCTTCGACGAATACGGGACCGTGGTGTGCGAGGGACGCCAAGCACTGCGGCCGAATGACACGCCGCGGCCGGGCGTCGTAGAGCACCCCGACGACGACCTCTGGTTCTCGATAGGCGAGGCCAGTCGTCGTGCCATGGAGACCTTTCCAGGAGATGTTGCAGACATAGTCGGCGTGGGTCTGTGCACCATCCGCTTCTGTCGAGCGCTGCTCAAAGGAGACGGGACGTTGGCCGGCCCGGTCATGAGCTGGATGGACGCCCGGGTGTCGCGGCCCTATGAGCACACCGACCCGGATGTTCGCTACGTCACCACCTCATCGGGCTACATCACTCACCGGATGACCGGCGAGTTCAAGGACACCGCCGCCAACTACGCCGGCGTGTGGCCGATCAGCACGGACAGGTGGGAGTGGCTGCGCGATGACGAGGGCTTCTCGAAGTACCAGATTCCGCGCGAGATGCTCTTCGAGCTGGTCATGCCAGGCGACGTCTTGGGCTCGGTGACACCCGAGGCCTCGCGCTGCACCGGTATCCCGGCAGGTCTGCCGGTCTTCGCCACGGCCAACGACAAGGCGGTGGAAGCTCTAGGGTGCGGGCTGCGCTCGCCCGACACGCTCTTGGTCTCGTTGGGCACCTACATAGCCAGCATGGCGACCGGGCAGCGCAACATCGTGGATGCCTCGAGCTTCTGGTCGAATTTCGCCTCGATTCCGCACAAGTACCTGTACGAGAGCTACGGCATCCGCCGGGGCATGTGGACGGTCACCTGGTGGCGGGACGTGCTCGGAGAAGAAGCAAGAGCTGCGGCGGACGAGCGCGGTGTCACGGTCGAGAAGTATCTCGACCTCGAGGCGGCAAAGGTCCCGGCCGGCTCCAACGGCCTGATGGTGGTCCTTGACTGGCTCGCGCCGACCGAGGCTCCCTTCAAGAAGGGGGCCATTCTCGGCTTCGACGTGCGCCACGACCGGTTCCACGTCTACCGGGCGATACTCGAGGGGATCGCTCTGACAATCTACCGCTGTGGCATGGCGATGGGCAAGGAGACGGGCGAGACCTACGACCGGCTGGTCGTCTCGGGCGGGGGTTCGAACTCTGACGTGTTCGTGCAGATCTTCGCCGACGTCTTCGGGATCCCGGCCGTCCGGAGCAAGATGAACAACGCCGCGGGGTTGGGCTCGGCGATCTGCGCAGCTGTTGGTCAGGACCTGTACGTTTCGTGGGACGAAGCGATCGACAACATGGTGTCGTGGGAGCCGGCCTTCGTCCCTGACGCAGGCAATCACGTCCTTTATCGGCGCATGTCAGCCATTTACGACGAGGTCCCGAGCCACACTGACAAGATCTTCGAGGAGTCCCACAAGATATTCGGCTAGCGGCCGGCGTCCTCAGTCGTCTGGAGCCGTCTCAGCTCGTCAACGGGGATGTGGCAGCGCATCATGTGGCCGGGCTCGACTTCGACGAGCGCAGGCTCGCTCGACTCGCAGAGCCCGTTTTCGAGCCGCCGCGGGCAGCGGGTGTGGAAGACGCAACCCGAGGGTGAGTGCGCCGCGCTCGGGATCTCACCTTGGAGGCGGATCCGCTCCCGGCGCGTCCCGTCCAGGCTCGGCACCGCAGAGAGCAGCGACTCGGTGTAAGGGTGATGGGGACCGGAGAAGACGGTCTCGGCCGGACCGTACTGCATGACCCGGCCGAGATAGAGCACGGCGATGCTGTCGGACAGGTAGCGCACCACGCCGAGGTCGTGCGAGATGAAGACGTAGGTCACCCCCTCGCGGCTTTGCAGGTCGGCGAGGAGATTGAGGATGGCGGCTTGCACCGAGACGTCGAGGGCCGAGGTCGGCTCGTCGCAGACGAGGACGCGCGGTGCCCCCGCGAAGGCGCGGGCGATGGCGACCCGTTGCTTGAGGCCGCCGGAGAGCTGGTAGGGGCGCAACGGCAGATGGCGCTCCTCCATCCGCACCGAGTGGACGACCTCGACGAGGCGTTGCTCGCAGCGCTCGCCCGAGAAGCCCGCCAGCTTCTTGAGCGAGCGGGTGATGATGTGACGCACGCTGTGACGCCGGTTCAAAGCCGAGTCCGGGTTCTGGAAGACGATCTGCATTGCCTGCAACTGCTTGCGGTCGCGCTGGGTGCATTCGGGCGCCAGCGGCGATCCCTCCAGTTCGATCGACGATCCCTTGTCGGGCTCGCTGAGGCCGAGGAGCACGCGGGCGATGGTCGTCTTGCCCGACCCGGACTCCCCGACGAGGCCCAGGGTCTCGCCTGCCTTGAGGTCGAGGTCGACGCCGACGACGGCGCGCACATGCTCGCGGCCGACGTGGAAGGTCTTCGACAAGCCCCGGAGGCGGATCAGCGGCTCCGGGGCCGAGTCGGGGCTGCGCAGCTGGACGTCCTCCGGGGTTGCCCGCGGGAGGTCGGGCGCCTGCTCCTGGAAGTGACAGCGCGAGGTACGCGAGGCGCTCACCTCGTACATCGGCGGCGTCTCCTCGCGGCAACGCTCCTTCGCGAGCGCGCAGCGTTTGGCGAAGATGCAACCGACTTGGACCTCGCCCGGTCCGGGAAGAAAGCCGGGAATGGTGTCGAGGCGGCCATGGTCCTTGCGCTGACCGCCCCGGGGCACGCAACGCAGCAGCCCGACTGTATATGGGTGCCGCGGGTTGTCGAACACTTCCCTCGCCGGCCCTTGCTCCACGATCTCGCCGGCGTACATGACCCCGACCCGGTCGCACATCTTCGCGATCACCGCAAGGTTGTGGCTGATGAAGAGCACGGAGGTGCTCAACTGCTGGCGCAGTGACGACACGAGGTCGAGGACCTCGGCCTCCACTGTGGCATCGAGCGCTGTCGTCGGCTCGTCGAGGATGAGGAGCGAGGGCTGAGAGGCAAGAGCCATCGCGATCATGACGCGTTGCAACATGCCGCCCGAGAGCTGGTGCGGGTAGCACCGCAACACGCGCCCCGGATCGGCGATCTGCACCGTGCGAAGCAGTTCTTCGGCACGCGCCATTGCCTCGTGCTTCGACTCTCCGGCGATCTCGTACACCTCGGCCACCTGACGTCCCACACGGAGCGAAGGGTTGAGGGCACGACCGGGCTCTTGGTAGACCATCGAGACCGTGCGAGCCCGGAATTTGCGCAGATCGCGCCTGTCCATCGTCGCGGGGTCCTGCCCGTTGACGGTGATCGAGCCGCCGCTGACGCGCCCGTTGCGCGGGAGGTAGCACGTGATCGCCAGGGCAGTCGTGGACTTGCCGCACCCCGACTCGCCGACAAGGCCGAAGGACTCCTGTCGCCCGATGCTGAACGAGACGTCGCGAAGGGCCAGCCGGTCGTTGTCCCGCACGCGGTAGGTCACGTCGAGGTGGCTCACATCCAGCGTCGTGGACGGCTCCTCGACCGTGGTGGGCAGGCCGGAGGACGTTGCGAGGGTCATTGGATGAGCACCGCCTCGAGGGCGTCGCCGATGAGGTTTATCGCGATGACGAGCGAGGCGATCGCGAGAGCCGGGAAGAGCGTCTCCCACCAGTAACCGGCGGCCAGGTACGGGTAGTTGCTGGCGACGTCGGCGCCCCAGTCCGGCGTCGGCAGCTGCACGCCGAAGCCGAGAAACGACAGCGTCGCGATCGTGAAGATGGCGTAGCCGAGCCGGACGGTGAACTCGACGATGATGGGACCGAGCACGTTCGGCAGGATCTCGACGAACATCATGTGCAGGACGCTCTCCCCGCGCAGCCGGGCAGCCGCGATGTAGTCGAGCTCCCGTTCCTGGAGGACGGCCGTGCGCACCGTCCTCGCGATGATGAGGGAGAAGACGAAGCCGATGACAAGCACGAGCGTCGCCGTGCTCGGGCCGACTGCCACGACGAAGATAAAGGCCACGATCACGGTCGGAAGAGAAAGGAAGGCGTCCACGATCCTGCCCACGATCATGTCGAAGGCACCCCCGAGGTAACCCTGGGCGAGGCCGATAGTCGTACCGAGCGCGGTGCCGAGCAGCGTGGCGAGCGGGGCGATCTCGAGGATGTCGCGGGCACCGACGATCACCCGCGAGAACACGTCGTTGCCGACATCGTTGGTCCCGAACCAGTGGCCGACAGAAGGCGCCAGGTTGGTGTTCAAGATGTTCGTCGCGGTGGCGTTGTAAGGGACGAACGAGGTCCCGAAGATGGCACAGACGACCCACCAGAGCAGGATCAAGGACCCGAAAAGGAAGGTCCTCGAGTGCAAGAGCTGGTGGAACTGCTCCTCTCGGACACGCTTTACCGAGACGTCGAGCGCACCTGCCGCGCCGACGGAGGACGAGTCGGCCGGGGCGTTCGTCGGCGCGGCGCCGAGCGGAGGCGACAGGTGCCCGATCCCTGTCACTCCGCCTTCCCCAGTCTGATTCGCGGGTTCAACACCGTATAGAGGACGTCGGCGATCAGCGTCGCTGTGAGGTACACGATGCCGATGAAGAGGACTCCGGCCTCGAGCATGGGGAAGTCCTTGTCGTAGGCGGCGGTGATGATCAGCGTGCCGATGCCCGGGTAGGTGAAGAGCCTCTCGACCACAACGAGCCCGCCGATCAGGTAACCGGTCTGGGTGGCGATGACCGTGATCGTCGGCAGCAGCGAGTTGCGCAGCACGTGCCGTCGGATCACCACCCGGCGGGGCAGCCCCTTCAGCGTCGCCGTGCGGACATAGTCCGAGTCGAGCGACTCGATCGTGCCCGCCCGGGCCATGCGGGCGATGTAGCCGAAGAGGACGAACACGAGCGGGATGGCGGGAAGGATTAGGTATTTCAGCTGGGTCAGGAACGGCGAACCGGGCGGGGCGTTGCCGGTGACCGGCAGGACCTTGAGGTCGATGGCGAGCAGCACGATGAGAACGACCCCCGACACGAACTCGGGCACTGTCGACAGCGAGAGGCTGGTGGTGCTGATGAAGCGGTCCACGAACCGCCCTCGGTTGAGGGCCGCGATGACCCCGCCGAGGATGCTGAGGGGCACGACGATGACAAAGGCGAAGGCCGCCAACTTGAGCGAGCGCCCGAGGGCCGGGAAGAGGAAGGAGCTGACCGGCGCCTGGAACTGGTAAGAGGTGCCGAGGTTGCCCCGCACGATTCCGGTGACCCAGCTCCAGTACTGGACTATGAGCGGGCGATCGACACCGAGCTTGTGGTCGAGCCTGAGGACTGCCTGCTGGGAGGCGAAGGGCCCGAGTATCGCCCGTCCCGCGTTGCCCGGGAGCACCTGGCCGGCGAAGAAGATGATCACGCTCAGCAGCACGAGCGTGATCAGCGCCAGTCCGACACGCTTCAAGAGGTACACGAGCAACTCAACTCCTCCTCCCTGTGCTACGTCCCGGCGCAGGCGAAAGTGGCGACACCGAGACCGGAGGCTAATCAGAGCGCCAAGCTAGCAGGGCGGCCCGCGCATCGGCCCACAGCCTTGTTCCTGTTGCTCGTTCTTCATGGACCCTGGCGGGTGCCCTCTCGAGGCATAGGTGGGAAGTTCCGCGAGGTGTCCGGCGCGCAGGGACCGGAGGGGGGCAGCGGCTGGCGAGGAGCCCGGGGCCGCAAGGGCGCGACGATTATGATGCCAATCGCTATGCGCGCGGCTCGACATCGACACGGTGCCCGGGCTCGAAGCAAGCCCGCTGCGGGGAGCGCCGGTGCCGGCAGCGCCGGCGTGAAGGCCGAGAACCGCGGCCGGCGGTGACATGCCGGCCGTAGAGCTCTCTCTCGTCGGGCGGGTTGTCAACGGCCCTGGCGAGCCGGCCCGAGGAGAGATCCGTGTTGTGGCGGGGCGCATCGCCGAGGTGCGAGAAGGCGAGGCCTCCGGGCCCGCCGAGACACGGATCGATCTCAAAGACGCCTACCTGCTTCCGGGCGCGATCGACTGCCACGTCCATTCGGGAAGCCATGCCGGCGAGGGCATCCGTGCGCTGACGGCCTCCGCCGCCGCCGGTGGTGTGACCACGGTGATCGACATGCCCTACGACGTGGCGTCACCGGTCGTGAGCCCGCATGTCATGGCACGAAAGCGCGACCGGGTCGCCGAGGAGGCGCTCGTCGACGTCGCCCTGCTCGGGACGGTGCGCCCCGGGACCGGTGCCCTCGCCGTCGCCCCGCTCGTCGAGGCCGGAGCGGTCGGGTTCAAGCTGTCGCTGTTCGGGACCGACCCGCAACGCTTCCCGCGCATTCCCGACGATCAGTTCCTCGAGGTCCTCGCGGCGATCCGCGAGCACGGCAGCGTCGCCTGCGTGCACGCCGAGAACGAGGAGATCATCAAGCCCCTGCTGGCGCGGGCGCGCGCCTCGGGCGATCCCGCCCCGATCGCCCACTGCCGGACGCGTCCGCCGGTGAGCGAGACCCAGGCGGTGCTGACGGCGCTCGAGTACGCCCGCGAGACCGGGGCACCCCTGCATCTTTGCCACCTGAGCCTCGCCCGGTCGGTCGACCTGGCCCGTTGCTACGGCGCGGAAGGCTTGCAGGTGAGCACGGAGACATGCCCGCACTACCTGTGTTTCTCCGAGGACGACATGGCGCTCCAGGGTGGTCGACTGAAGATCAACCCGCCGTTGCGCCCGGCGAGCGAGGTGGGACAGCTCTGGGAGCGGCTGTCCAGCGGGGCAGTCGACGTGGTCGCCTCCGACCATGCGCCCTGGCCGGTTTCGGACAAGACGCGTCCCGCGATCTTCGACAATCACTCGGGCGCCCCGGGCACCGAGACCCTTGTCGGCGTCCTGGCGGCAGGCCTGCTCGCCCGGGGAGAGAGCCTGAGCGTGCTTTGCCGCCTCGTGGCGGCGGCCCCGGCGCGGATCTTCGGGATCTCGCACGCGAAAGGCTCGCTCAGCCCCGGCATGGACGCAGACGTCATGGCATTCGACCCAGAGATGCCGTTCACCCTCGACGAGCGCCTCCTGCACTCGAACGCGGGGTGGAGCCCGTATCACGGGATGGCTTTCCCCGGCCGGGTCGTGCTCACGGTTTCGCGGGGCGAGGTGGTCTGGGACGGTTCTCGGCTGCAAGGCTCCGCCGGGCGCGGGCGTGTCGTCGAGCGCGCCCGAGGAGAAGCCGACGGTGGTTGACGCGAGCAGGCCGGCGACGGTGACCGCTCAGCGCGGCGGCGAGCTCCGCTGCCGGGGCTGGCGTCAGGAGGCGCTCTTGCGGATGCTCGAGAACGTGCTCGAGATCGGCGAGCGTCCTGAGGACCTGGTCGTCTACGCGGCAAGGGGCAAGGCCGCCCGGGACTGGAGGTCGTACGCGAGGATCGTGGCTTCTCTCGAGCGCCTCGGGGAGGACGAGACGCTCGTCGTGCAGTCGGGGAAGCCCGTGGGCGTCTTCCCGAGCTCGCCGGACGCCCCTTTGGTCTTGATGGCTTGCGGGAACGTCGTCGGCCACTACGCCACCGCGGAGTACTTCGACGAACTGTGTGACCGTGGTCTCATCATGTGGGGCGGCCTCACCGCCGGAGACTGGCAGTACATCGGCTTCCAGGGCGTCCTGCAAGGTGTCTACGAGCTCCTGCAGGCGGTGGCGAGGGAGCATTTCGCGGGCTCGCTCGCCGGCCGGTTCGTGCTCACGGCCGGTCTCGGCGGGATGGGATCGGCGCAGCCGCTCGCGATCGCGCTGGCAGGTGGCTGCGGGATCGTGGTCGAGGTGGACCCCGACAAGTGCGACCGCTCCCTCGCGCGGGGCCATCTCGCCTCGGTGACCGACGACCTGGAAAAGGCGCTCGCCTTGGTCAGCGCCCGACCAGAAGGCAGCGTCATCGGCCTTCTCGGCAACGCCGCGGCCGTCTACGGCGAGCTCGCCGACAAAGGCGTAGTGCCCGACGTCGTGACCGACCTCACGGCTGCGCACGACGCCGTCTTCGGCTACTGCCCGGTCGACTGCTCGCTTGAGGAGTGGCGCGCCCTTCGCCTAGTTGACCCGGCAGGCGTCGCGGCCAGAGCCCGGCGCTCGATGGCTCTTCAGGTCCGGGCCATGCTGAGCTTGAAGGCTGCCGGCGCTGTCGTCTTCGAGGACGGCAACAACCTGCGGGTGCAGGCCGCAGCCGCCGGGGTCGATGACGCCTTCACGATCGACGGGTTCGCGGAGCGGTACCTGAGGCCCCTTTTCTGCCGCGGGATCGGTCCGTTTCGCTGGGTGGCCCTGAGCGGCGAGCCCTCGGACCTCGCCGAGCTCGACCGGCTCGTGGTCGAGATGTCGTTCCGCCCCGAGGTGGAGTCCTGGATCTCACTCGCCCGGGGACACGTGGCACCGCAGGGCTTGCCGGCGCGCAGCTGTTGGCTCGGCCACGGGGAGCGCTCCAGGTTCGCAGTCGCCGTCAACGGGCTCGTCCGGGGAGGAGGCCTCGCCGGACCGGTGGCTTTCACCCGCGACCACTTCGACTCCGGTGGGATGACCCATCCCCACATCGGGACCGAGGGCATGGCCGACGGGTCGGGTGCCATCTCCGACTGGCCGATCCTGGACGGCCTCTTGCTTTCGGCCTCGGGCGCCGATCTCGTCGCCGTCCACGCCGGTGGTGCCGGTTACGCCGGCTACATGCAGTCGGCCGGTGTCACGATCGTCGCCGACGGCAGCGCGGCGGCGGCCGCGCGTCTGCGGCGCGGCCTCGACGCCGACAGCGGCCTCGGCGTCCTGCGCTATGCGGACGCGGGCTACAGCGAAGCGATGTCCGCGGCCAGCAGGGCCGGCCTCGGGCTGCGGATCGATGAGGAGGATGGGCAATGAGACGACAGCTGACACCCGACGACGCCCTCGATGCCGTCTGGGGTGGCTCGGTGCTCGCCAGCGGGGGAGGCGGCTGGGTCGACCACGGCGTGATGATGGGGGACCTGGCGACGCGCGTCGGCCGCCCCGTCCTTTGCTCCGTCGACGAGCTCGACGACGATGACGTCGTCGTCACGGTCACCGCCATCGGGGCACCGGCCTCGCCGAACAGGGAGATTCGCCCGCTCGACTATGTGCGCGCGCTGGAGCTGGTGGCCGACGAGCTCGACTGGCCGGTGGAGGCCGTCATGACCGCCCAGAACGGCTCGTCGACCACGCTGAACGGTTGGATCCAGTCCGCTGTCCTCGGCATGGTGGTGCTCGACGCGAGCGGCGACGTGCGGGCCCACCCGACCGGCAAGCTCGGCGCCATGGGCCTCACCACGCGGCCTGGCTACGAGACGGTGCAGGCCGTCGCTGGCGGGAACCGGGAACTGTGCGGCGGCCTCGAGGTCGTCGTCCGGGGCCAGGTGATCGCCACCTCCGACGTGCTGCGCGACGTCTGTGTGCGCGCGGGCGGTTTCATCGCCGCCGCTCGCCATCCGGTAGAGGCGTCCTATGTGAAGGAACATGCCGCCCTGGGCGCTGTCAGTTACGCCCTGTCGCTCGGCTCGGCCATGCGCGCCGCGCGTGGCGCGGACGCCGTCATCGGGGCGGCGATCGAGGTGACCGGCGGCAGAGTTGTCGCCCGGGGCCCGCTTCACCACCTTGACCCGCTCCGGACCGCGGGCGGCTTCGACCATGGCTCTGTCTCGGTCGACGGGCACGTCGTCCGGTACTTGAACGAGTACATGACCGTGGACCTCGACGGTGAGCGCATCGCCACCTATCCCGATGTCATAGCCACCCTGTCGCTCGAGGACGGGCGGCCGGTCTCCATCGCCGACATGACCGAGGGCGGCGACGTGGCGCTCTTCGTCGTCGACCGGTCGCTGCTGCCGCTGTCTTCGAGCACGCGGGATCGCTTCGCCCTCGAAGAGGTGGAGCGGATCATGGGCGTGGCGCTGATCGGCTACGGGCCGGCAGAGAGCTCGTCTTGAGCTCGCTACCTGCTCCAGACCTCGCTCGGGTCGCTGAGGACCTTGAGACGCTGGCGTCGTACCGGGACCCGGACGCCCCGGGCTGGACGCGCCGTGTCTTCTCCCGGTTTGACCGCGCCGGGCGCGAGTGGGTCGCCGGGAGGATGGAGGAGGCGGGGCTGACGGTCGAGACGGACGCGGCGGCCAATCTCATCGGCAGGCTGCCCGGCGCCGGCCGCCCCGGCGCGATCGTGACCGGTTCCCACACCGACACCGTGCAGGGCGGCGGGCGCTACGACGGCATCGTCGGTGTGCTCGGCGCCATCGAGGCGGTCCGTTGCCTGCGCCAGGCCGGCGCCGAGCTCGGGCACGACCTCGTCGTCGTGGACTTCCTTGGAGAGGAGCCGAACGACTTCGGCTTGAGCTGTGTCGGCAGCCGCGCCATGGCGGGGGCGCTCGACGAGGGTCACCTGGCCCTGGTGGGCCCGGACGGACGCACTCTCGCCGAGGCGCTCGAGGAGGCCGGGGGGCGGCCGGGCGCACTGGCAGGGGCGCGCTGGTCGACCGGCCTGCACTGCTACCTGGAGCTGCACATCGAGCAGGGCCCGGTCCTCGAGCAGGCACGGGTCCCGATCGGCGTGGTGACCGGCATCGTCGGCATCCACAGGCTGCTCGCGCACATCACCGGGCAACCGGACCACGCGGGGACGACCCCTATGGGCAAGCGCCGGGACGCCCTCTTGGGAGCCGCGGAGACGGCCCTTGCCATCGAACGGCTTGCCGTCGAGCTGCTTGCCGTCGAGGCGGCCCTGGCCGGCGAGCGGCTTGCCATCCTTCGGCTTGGCCACGCGCGGCCAGCCGTCGGGGGCGTGGCGACAACGGGGCGTCTCGAGGTCCGTCCGGGAGCTTCCAACGTCGTCCCGGCCGAGGCGGACCTGTGGGCCGAGGCGCGAAGCGCCGAAGAGAAAACGCTGGCCGAGTTCGAGCGCAAGCTCGGCGAGGAGCTCGGCGCCATCGGTGCTCGCCGTCACCTCGGCACGTCTTTGAGCTGGATCTCTCGCGAGCCGCCGGTCCTCGTGACGGACTGGGTGGCGGGCGCCATCGGCCAGGCCGCGAGGTCCCAGGGGATCGAGCCGCTCAGCCTCCCGAGCGGTGCCGGCCACGACGCGTCCTACATGGCGCGCCTCGGCCCCATGGGCATGGCGTTCGTGCCCTCCCGGGCCGGTCGTAGCCACTGCCCGGAGGAATGGACCGACCTGGAGGACATCGGTCGGGGTGTCGCGGTTCTCGCGCAGGCAGTGATAATTTGTGACCACCGAGAGGAGGCTGTGCCGGGGGAGGCGGCGCAACGGGCCACATGAACGAAAAACTCGTCGAGCTGACCGGGGACGACCTGAGCGTCGAGGATGTCGTTGCTGTGGCTCGTGGGCGGGCGCGGGTGGTTCTTTCGGACGAAGCTCTCCGGCGCATGCGGCGGGCCCGTGATGTCGTCGACGCGGTGCTAGCGCGTGGCGAGACCGTGTACGGGCTCAACACCGGGCTCGGCTCGTTCTACCGGTACCGGATCCCGCCCGAGCAGCTCGAGCAGTTCTCCTTTGCCACGATGGCCGACCTGACCTCCTCCTACGGCCAGCCGCTGCCGAGCGACGTGGTGCGGGCGATGATGGTGTCCCGGGTCAATGGCATGGCGACGGCAGGCGTGGGCGTGCGTTGCGAGCTCGCGCAGCTGCTCGTCGAGGTGCTCAACCGTGACGTCCAACCCGTCGTCAGAGAGATCGGCTCGGTCGGCCAGGGCGACTTGTCGGAGATGTCCGACATCGGCAAGGTTCTGATCGGCATCGGGCACGCCGAGGTCGGGGGCGAGGTGATGACCGGTCGGGAGGCACTGGCACGGGTCGGGCTGGAGCCGATCGTGCTCGCTCCGAAAGAGGCCCTGGCGCTGATCAGCGCCAACGGCGTGACCCTCGGCCGGGGGGCGCTCGTGCTCCACGACGTCACCGACCTCGTGGACCTGATGCAGGTGGCGGCGGCCTTGTCGCTCGAGGGCTTTGCCGGGAACCTCTCGATCATCCACCCCGGCACGAGCCAGCTGCAGCATCAGGCGGGGCTGACCGCGGCCGCCGACCGGTTACGCCGGCTGCTCGAGGGCTCGTACCTCTGGGAGCTGGGCGCGGCTCGCAATCTGCAGGATCCCCTCTCGTTTCGCTGCGTGCCCCGCAACCACGGAGCGCTCTACGACGCTCTCGGCTATGCCCGCTCCAACCTCGAGGCCGAGCTGAACGCGCCGAACGACAACCCGCTCGTGCTCGTCGGCGAGGGGGTGATCATCTCGGTCGGCAACTTCGACGTGGTGGGGCTGGCCATGGCCTTCGACCTGTTGCGCCTCGCCATTGCCAACGCCATCAAGGGCGCCAACGAGCGGGTGCAGAAGCTGCTCTGGAACCACTTCAGTGGCCTGCCTAGCGAGCTCGCCCTCGATCAGGGACCCACCAACGGCCTGAAGCCGATGGGCCGCTGGTGCGCCGCACTCGCCGCGGAGTCCCGCTCACTGGCGCGGCCGGTGACCCTCGACTACGCCGGGCAGGTGGCAGAGGGGATCGAGGACGATGCGAGCATGGCCCCGCTCTCGGTGCGCCGGGCCCACGAGCTCGTCTCGCTCGTGCATCGCACGGTCGCCTACGAGCTCATCACGGCCGCGCAGGCGGTCGACATGCGCGGGCGATGGCCGCTCGGGCGCGGGACCGCCGTTGCCTACGAGGCCGTCCGCGAGCACGTGCCGATGCTCCGCGACGTCCGTGGTTGGGATCCGGACATCGAGGGCCTCGTCGAAGCGATCGCCCAAGGTGAGCTCGGTGCTCGCATCGCCGCCGAGACGAGCGGTGCTGAGGAGAAGTCGTCCCGGGTTCCGACGGGCACCTCAACCGGCCGCCCGGACACATCGACCTGCGCCCCGGGCACTGAGCGCGGGCGGACAGCGCGGGCGGGGGCGCAGCGCGGACGACCGGAGCGCCTCGAGAGCTCCGACCTGGCGACGCCTTAGGGAAAGCTCCCTGGCGGCGCCTCAGAGGAAGCTCAAAGGTGCCGGACTCGCACACCGCGCACCGGCACCCGCATATGAAAGGCCAGCCAGCCGATGGCGAGGCCGGTCCCGAGCACGACCTGGGCGATGGCGAAGGTGGCGCGTGGCCCGAGCGGGCCGACGAGGGCACCCGCGAGGAGCGGGCTGACGATCGTCGACATCGCCCACACGAGATTGAGCAGGCCCATGACGACGCCGAGCCCTATCCCGGCTTGGTTGGCTCCCGACGCACCGAGCGGGTACCCGACGGCCCACAAGACCGCCCGGACCGCGGACGTGGCGCAGAGCATCACGGCGACGAGGGGCGGGGCGGTGCTCAGCGTCGCGGGTGACATGACGAGAGCGAGGACGAGCCCCGCGCCGAGAATCGTCCTCAGGCGAACGGCCCGCAGCCCGACCCGTTTCGTGGCGGCACTGCTCAGCATGAACAAGACGGCGGCGACCGAGAAGATGAAACCGATCGAACCCTCGGAAGTGCCGGACGCGTGCAGTTCGAGCGGTCCGATCAGCGTGACGAGAGCCGCGCTTGCACCGGCGATGGCTACAGCCGCCGTGGCGCCGAGCACCTTGAGGTCGCCGGCGGCTGCGCGGACGCTCACGAGGACGCCCGCGGGCCGTGCCGAGCTCGTACCCTCGAGGTCGATCGCCGTCAGCATCAGCGTCACGGCGAGCGTGATCACTGCCGCGACGACAAAGGGCGCCGCAAGGCCGAAGTACTGGGCGACGAAGCCGGCGAAGGCCGGGCCGATGATGCATCCGAGCCCCGAGGCCGTGATCGTGCCGGCCAGGCACGACTCGTCGCCCGAGGCCCGCGCCAGCCAGGTGAGGGCGGCGATCCACACGATGCCGTAGCCGAGGCCGAAGACGAACCGAGTGGCGAGCAGGAACGCGAAGGAGGGGGCGAAGGCCTGGCCCATGGTTGCCACGACGATGAGCCAGCCGGACCACAAGGTCAGCACTCGCGCACCGAAACGATCCGACAGGGCGCCCGCCGGTAGCGAGATGACGAGGGCAGCGATCCCGGTTGCCGCGAGCAGGGCCGCGATCTGCACGCCGCCGAGGGCGAATCGGTGCGCGTACGAGGGCAGGAGCGGGGCGATGGCCGATTGGAGAAGCGAGCTGAGCAAGGCCAGCGCGTAGATGAGGAAACGGAACCGGCGGGCCCGAAGCTCGGTCACCCCGCTCTCGTCCGGCGCCGCTGGCAAGGCGCCTTCCGTCCGCCCTTGGCCTGCCTTGGCTACTCGTCGTTCTCTCGTAATGAAGGGCATCGCCACTATTGCCTAACGGACGCTGGTCAGTTGTCTGTGCTTATTTTACGACAATTGTTGTCGCTACTAACCTGAATGATTGATGCCAGAACGATCGGTATGGTCGATCGATAAGGGGGTCGGTCTGCGCGAGCTGAGGGCGCTGCTCGCAGTCGCCGACCTCGGGTCGTTCCGCCGTGCGGCTGCCGAGCTCGGCTACACCCAGTCCTCGATCTCGCACCAGGTGGCTTCGCTGGAGCGTGCGCTCGGCACGGAGCTTTTCACCCGACCCGGGGGCCGTGGTGCGGTGAAGCTCACCACCGGCGGCGCCGCCGTCTACCGGCGGGCTCGCCGCGCCCTGGGTGAGGTGGAAGCCATCGGCGCCGACATCGACTGGGCCCGGCGAGGCGAGCGGACGCGCATCCGCGTCGGCGTGTCGCAGACGGCGGCTGCAGAGTTGATGCCGGCCGCACTCCGCTCGTTCCGAGAGACGCACCCCGATGTCGAGGTGATCCTGAGCGAGGTCGAGGAGATCCAGGCCATCGTGAGCGGGCTGGGACGCGGACGGCTCGACTTGGCGTTCGTGCTCAACCCTGAGCCCGACGAACGAGTGGAGGCCATCCCGCTGCTGGAGGATCGATGGGTGATCCTCACCCGCCGCGACAGCGCGCTGGGCGATGTCGAGCATGTGAGCTTCGACCTCATCGACGGAATGGAGCTCGTCGCCTGGACACGGCGCTGGAGCAGTCAGATCGAGCTGGAGGAAGCATGGCGCCGGCGAGGCATCGCACCGCGCATCGTCTACCGGACCGATGACAACCTCGCCCTGCAGCGTCTTGTCGCCGCCGGCCTCGGCCACGCCTGCATCGGCCAGCTGGCCGCCCGCCGGGCCGTCGACTCGTCACTCACCTGGCTCGCTCCCCGCGAGCGCCTGACGCCCCGCCAGATCGCCTTGTGCTACCCGCGCCATCGCGAGCTCACCGGCGCCGTGGCCGCGCTGATCTCAGCGATCCGGGCCAACTCGACCGGTTAGTCGGCGCTGGGGAACTCACTTCGGCGTCCCCGGTCGTCCTGGAGAATAACCTCGTGAACACCATGCTGGAAGCCGACGGCGAGTCGCCACGTGACGGCCCTGGCCGCTTCGAGCTCCTCTTCGAGCCGGCGGGGCACAAGGTCCGGGTTCCCCCGGGCGTGACGCTGTTCGACGCGGCGAGCTGGAACGGCATCGCCATCGACTCGACCTGTGGGGGTCACGGCACCTGCCGCAAGTGCAAGGTCAAGCTGCTCGATCCCGGCACGCCCGTCTCGCCGCCCGACACGCGGGCTTTCTCTGCCGACGAGCTGCGCGCGGGCTGGCGACTTGCCTGCGCCGTTCGGGTATCGACCGACCTTCGCGTCGAGGTGCCGCCGCTCGTGACGCGCCCGAAGGCGGCGACGGTGGGAGTCGGTCGCAGGGTCATCCTGCGTCCCGCGGTCCAAAAGCGCTACGTCGAGTTGACCGCGCCGAGCCTGTCGGACCAGACGACCGATCTCGAGCGCCTGCTCAAGAGCCTGGACGACCTCGAGCTGCGAGCTGATGTGCCCGTGCTGCGCTCGCTGGGCCGGGTGCTGCGCCAAAGCGGGTACAAGGTGACCGCCGTGGTCGTGGACGACGTGCTCATCGATCTCGAGCCGGGGGACACCACCGGTCGTGTCTTCGCCATCGCCTTCGATCTCGGGACCACGACCGTCGTCGCGACGCTGCTCGACCTGTCGACAGGCATGCCCGTGGCCGTGCGGTCGATGCTCAACAAGCAGCAGGGCTTCGGAGCGGACGTGATCGCCCGTATCAGCGCCATCATCGCGGACGAGCGGGCCCTGGACAGGCTCTGCCGGCTCGCGCACGAGTCACTGGACGAACTGGCCCAGGCCGTCTGCCAAGCCGGGGGCGTGAGCCCGGCAGAGGTGTACGAGATCGCCCTTGCGGGCAACGCCACGATGACCCACATCGTGCTGGGCATCGACCCCGGTCCTTTGGGGGTGGCGCCTTTCATCATGTCGACGAGGCGGTTCCCCGAGATCCTCGCCACCGAGGTCGGGGTGAGGGTGCACGAGCGGGCCCGCGCGGTGGTCTTTCCTGCCTTTGGCGCTTATGTAGGCGGCGACATCGTCGCCGGTCTTCTCGCTTCGGGGATGGACCGGGATGGGCGCATTCGCCTGTTCATAGACGTCGGCACGAATTGCGAGCTCGTGCTCGCCAACAGCGAGCGCCTGCTTGCGACCGCGGCGCCGGCGGGACCTGCCTTCGAGGGCGCGGCGATCCGTTGCGGCATGCGGGCGGCGCCTGGTGCGATCGAAGTCGTGAAGATGACCCCTGACGAGCTCGAGCTCGGCGTCATCGGCGACGGCGAACCGGAGGGGCTCTGCGGCTCCGGGCTCGTGGACGCCGTTGCCGGGCTCGTCGAACACAAGCTCGTCGACAGCTCCGGGAGGTTCGTCCCCGACGAGGAGGCGGCACGCATTGCGCCCGGCCTCGGGTCAAGGTTCGCCTTGCTCGGAGCCGAGCGGGTCTTCGTCCTCTACTGGCGCGGCGAGGTGGGCGATGTCGCAAACTCGATCTACCTGTCGCAGCGCGACATCCGCGAGCTCCAGTTCGCGAAGGCGGCGATCGCGACCGGTTGGCACGTTCTGCTCGAGGAGGCCGGCCTCAAGGCCGGAGACCTGCGCCAGGTGCTGCTCGCAGGGTCCTTTGGCAGCTACCTCTCGCCTGCGAGCGCCATCCGCTTGGGCCTCGTCCCGAACCTGCCGCTATCGCGTGTGCTGAGCGCGGGCAATGTCGCCGGAGAGGGGGCGAAGATGGTGCTGTTGAGCATGCGAGAGCGCGCAGGGGCCATGGCTCTGTTGGAAGAGGTGGAATACGTCGAGCTGTCCGAGCGGGCCGATTTCAACGACCGGTTCGTCGACCAGATGCCCTTCCCCCTCTGAGCCGGGCAGCTCACCTCTCTTTGACAATGGCGGCGAATCGTTCGGCAAGGCCCTGCCAGCATCCAAACAGGCGCCCCTCGGCCGTGGCGACCCCGGCGATCGCCCGCTCTAGCTGGCTGCGCCGCGCCGGTGCCATCTGGTCTTCCGCGTCAGCCCACGCTCGCAGGACCGCACTGTCGGCCTCGGGATGGAACTGCACGCCCCAGGCGCGACTGCCGATGCGATAGGCCTGGACCGCGCAACGCGAGCTGCTGGCGAGCAACACTGCCCCGCTCGGCAGTTCGGTGATCTCGTCGTCGTGCCATTGCACCGCTTCGGCGGGCGACGCGATCCCGGCAAAGAGCGGGTCGTGGCGGCTCTCGTCGTTGAGCTCGATCTCGCCGAGCCCGATCTCGCCGCCCGACGCGCTGGGGCCGACCCGGCCTCCACATGCTGCCGCCAGCAACTGCGCGCCGAGGCAGATGCCGAGCACGGGCCGCCCCTCGGCTGTCGTCTCCGCGAGCAACGTCCTGACCTGCGCCAGCCAGGGCGCCTTGTGATCGTCACAGGCGCCCATCTCACCGCCGAGCACCATCAACCCGCCGTGACCGACGCTTGCGGGAAGCGCCTCGCCCGCGTAGGGACGGCAGAGCTCGATCCTCACCTGTGCTGCGGTGAGCCACTGTTGGAACATTCCGGGCCCGGCGTCGCGTTCGTTCTCGACGACGAGCACCCGCCCGAGCAAGGGAGGCTGTTCCCGACCGGTCAGGAGCGACCCCGGCCCTTTGCCGCGGTGGCCTCAGGTGAAGATGTAGGCGTCCGGCTCCTCCAGCTCGGTGTCCAGCCCCGCGAGCTCGACGGCGTCGGGCACGCGGACGGGCTCGAAGCGGTCCAGGATCTTGAGGATGATCCACGTCAAGACGAACGCGTAGGCCGCCACGAAGAAGGCCGCCGCAACCTGCTTGCCGAACAGCGCAGGGTTGCCGGCGATGAGGCCGTTGTGGCCGGCGGCGTTGATCGACTCGTAGGCGAAGAGGCCCACCAGGATCGAACCGAGGAGCCCGCCCACGCCGTGTGCGGCCCACACGTCGAGCGCGTCGTCCCACTTCATGTGGCGGACGAGAGCGACGGCCGAGTAGCAGATCGATCCGGCGAGCAGCCCGATCGCGAACGACGCCCAGGTCGGTACGAACCCGGCGCAGGGGGTCACGCAGGCCAGGCCTGCCACCGCCCCTGTGAAGGCACCCACGATGCTGGGCTTGCCTGACCGCCACCACGAGATCGCCAGCCAGGTGCACATGGCGACCGAGGCTGCGATGTCGGTGTTGACGAAGGCCTGCGCGGCCACGGCGTCGGCGGCGAGCGCCGAGCCGCCGTTGAAGCCGAACCAGCCGAACCACAACAGACCGGTGCCGAGGCCGACGAAGGCCACGTTGTGCGGGGCCGTCTTCTCGCCCGGTGCGAACTTGCGCGAGCCGACGACCCACACCGAGGCCAGAGCCGCGAACCCTGCGCTCGTGTGCACGACCATTCCCCCGGCGAAGTCCTCGACCCCCCATTTCATGAGGAAGCCGCCCCCCCAGATCCAGTGCACGATCGGCACGTAGACGAGAAGGCTCCAGATGACGAGGAACTTGAGATAGCTCTTGAAGTTGATCCGGTCGGCAAAGGCTCCTGTGATGAGCGCCGGGGTGATGATCGCGAACATCTCCTGGAAGATGAAGTGCGCCAGGGCTGGGATGTGCGGGGCCCAGATGTTCGGGTGGGCGCCGACGCCTCGCAGCCCTGCCCACGAGAGGTTGCCGATGACGCCGCCGAGGTTGCCGGAGAAAGCGAGCGAGTAGCCGACGAGAACCCAGAGCACCGTGACGACGCCCATCGAGATGAAGCTCTGCAGCATGATGGTGAGGAAGTTCTTCCTGCGCACCAGGCCGCCGTAGAAGAATGCCAGGCCTGGTGTCATCACCATGACGAGCGCGGCGCTTATCAGAACGAAACCAGTGTCACCGGCGTTGATCACCTGGGCCTCCTCTTGATCATCGCGAGCGCCCTACCGCCTCACCGTGCGCGGGTCCCATTATGTCGTCTGACGACGCGCGGCACGCAACTCGGCGTGAACCTCCTCCCGGCGAACCTGCGGATGAGCACGGTGAGCGGGACCACGGTGCACCGGGCGGTCACGGGCCAGATGTGCCCCGGGTGGCCGACCGGTGGCCGGGTTGAGGCCGTGGCCGCGGCACCAGGCCCCGAAGGCCTTGTAGCGGTACGGCGGCGCGTTGCGCCAAGTGACCTTGAAGCCGACGCGCTCGCTCAAGGCTTTGAACATGAGATGCATGCAGATCGCCGCGAAGGCGAGGCAGGCGAAACCGAAACCGGCCACGGCGTAGGCACATACCCTGGACCAACCCTGGCCGATGAGGAAGAGGATCAGCCAGACCGGGGCGGACCAGATGCCGATTGTCGTCGTCGGCCCGGTGAGCAAGTGGAGACGCGCCGCCTTGCGCCCGATCCGGGGCGACCACCTCGCAAGGAAGGGGGCTCTTGAGGGCATTCGTCTTTCCTGAGTGAATCTCGGGCCTGAAGAGCAGCGGGGAGACCCTCTCGGATCACCGCGCGCCACTGAAGCACAGCATCATTTGTCCTGTTAGGCAAGGGGGGAGGCCACATGGTTCCCGCGGGCTTTTTCGGCTCGGAGCCTTGACGCTAGAGTGAGCCCGGCGTCGCCCGAAACGTTCTCGCTGGAGCCCGTTCGCCCCGGCTTACGGGCTCGACCCTCCGGGAGACGTCAGTTCGGCGCCTGCTCCGAGCCAGGCGCCGGTTCAGCATCTCAGTCAATGGTGACCGAAAAGGAGATCTGACATGGCCATGCCGAGCGACCTGGAGATCGCGCGCCAGGCACACCTCAAGCCAATTGCCGAAATCGCCGAGGACATGGGCATCGAGCGCCGGCTGCTCGAGCAGTACGGCGACAGCGTGGCGAAGATCAAGTTGGAGGCCATCGCCGAGCTCGCGGACCGCCCGAAGGCCAAGTACGTGGTCGTCTCCGCCATCACCCCGACGCCGCTCGGGGAGGGAAAGACGACGACAATCGTCGGCCTGGGCCAAGCCATGCACCACATCGGCAAGCAGGCCACGATCTCGATCCGCCAGCCCTCCATGGGCCCCACCTTCGGCATCAAAGGCGGCGCGGCCGGCGGGGGCTACAGCCAGGCGGTCCCGATGGAGTCCTTCAACCTGCACCTGACCGGCGACATGCACGCGGTGACGGCCGCCCACAACATGTTGTCGGCCATGCTCGACAACCATCTGGAGAAGGGCAACGAGCTCAAGATCGAGCAGCACAACATCACCTGGAGGCGAGTGCTCGACGTCAACGACCGGGCCCTTCGCAACATCGTGATTGGGCTCGGGACCAAGCAGGACGGCGTCCCCCGCCAGACCGGTTTCGACATCACGGCCGCGTCGGAGGTGATGGCCATCCTGGCGCTGTCGAGCTCGTTGAAGGACATGCGGGCCCGATTGGGACGGATCGTCGTCGGCTACACCGACGACGGCACGCCGGTGACCTCCGAGGACCTGAAGGGCGCCGGGGCGATGGCGGTGATCATGCGTGACGCCATCAAGCCGAACCTGCTCCAGACGATCGAGAACACGCCCGTGATCGTTCATGCAGGCCCGTTCGGCAACATCGCCCACGGCAACTCGTCGATCGTGGGCGACATGATCGGGATCCACACCGGTGACTTCCTCCTCACCGAGGCCGGCTTCGGCGCGGACATGGGGGCGGAGCGCTTCTTCGACATCAAGTGCCGCACTTCGGGCCTGAAGGCGGACGCGGCTGTGGTCGTCGCCACGGTGCGGGCGCTGAAGGTGCACTCAGGTCGGCACAAGGTCGCCGCCGGGCGTCCGCTGCCTCCCGCCATCTTGGAGGAGAACCCGGAGGAGGTCCATCTGGGCGGCGTCAACTTGCGCAAGCAGATCGAGAACATCCAGATCTTCGGCGTGACCCCTGTCGTCGCCATCAACGCCTTCCCCGGGGACTTCCCCTCCGAACACGCTGCCATCAGGGAGATCGCCGAGTCGATGGGCGTCCGTGCCGCGGTGTGCACCAACTTCACCGACGGCGGAAAGGGAGCCACCGAGCTTGCCCAAGCGGTGGTCGAGGCGGCCGACGAGCCGAGCGAGTTCCGCCTGCTCTACCCGAACGAGGCCTCGCTTCGCGAGAAGATCGAGACGGTGGCCACCAAGATCTACGGCGCCGACGGCGTCGACTACCTGCCCGCCGCCAACCGCCAGATCGACGCCTACGAGAAGAACGGCTTTGGGAACATGCCAGTGATCATTGCCAAGACGCACTTGTCGCTCTCGTCGGACCCGACCTTGAAGGGGGCCCCGACGGGCTGGCGCCTGCCGGTGCGCGAGGCGCGGGCGTCGGTCGGCGCGGGCTTCGTGTATCTCATCTGCGGGGACATGAGCACGATGCCGGGACTCTCCACGCACCCCGCCGCCGAGATCATCGACCTCGACGAGAACGGAGAGATCGTCGGTCTCAGCTAGCGAACGGGGTCACCTCGGCTCGTCGCTCACGAGCTGGGCCAGGCTCTCGGGCTTCGTGGCACCGGCTGCTCAGCCCAAGCGCCCCGGCTTGCTCCCCCACATCTGAGCTGGAACCGCTCGAAGCCCGCTTCAGCGCCCCGCGCCGAGCACCTCGGCCGCGAGCTCGAGATGCTCCAGGTCATCGAGGTCGAGAAACTGCAGGTAGACACGGCCAGCGCCGATTTCCCGGTATCGGTCGAGACTCGCCAAGGCTTGCGCCGGGAGTCCCGCCATCCCGTGCTCGATGAGCTCGTCCGGATCGCGGCCGATGACAGCCGCCCGCCGTTCCAGCTCTGCCCGGTCGCGAGCTATGCAAACCGTCAGCCACACCGATCTCGCCAAGGTGGCCGGCTCGCGTCCGATCTCCCGGCACGCCGCGTCGACACGGGCGAACTGCTCGGCCACGTCCTGGGGGCGCGCCCCGGACATGTTGAACTCGGAGGCGAACCGGGCGGCCAACGAGGGGGTGCGCCTTTGGCCGTGACCACCGATGATGACCGGTGGATGGGGCCGCTGCAGGGGGCGGAAGACCACAGGGCACTGCTCGAGCCGGTAGTGCCGGCCCGCAAAGTCAAAGCGCTCTCCCGCCGGGGTGCCCCAGAGACCCTGGAGGATCTCGAGCTGCTCCTCGAGTCGGTCGAATCGTTCCCGAACGCCCGGGAAGGGGATGGCGAAGGCCCGGTGCTCGCGCTCGTACCAGCCGGCGCCGAGACCGATCTCCAGGCGGCCCCCGCTCATCTCGTCCACCTGGGCGATCGACACCGCCAGAGGCCCAGGTAGCCGGAAGGTGGCCGAGCTCATCAAGGTCCCCAGGCGAATGGTGCTGGTCTCGACGGCGAGCGCCCCGAGGGTGACCCAGGCATCGGTCACGCTCGGGCGCGGGGCAGCGTCGCCGATGAACAGGTAGTGGTCGGACCGGAAGAAGCCGCCGAAGCCGAGCTTCTCGGCACGTCGTGCGAAGGCCAGGAGCTGGGAGAAGCTGGCGCCTTGCTGCGGCTCGGTGAACACCCGCAAGTCCATGCGGAGATCCTACAAATGGGGTTGCTCTCCGACCTCGCCCTGCCGGGCGCAGGTCCGAGAACCGGGACGGCGCCGAGGATCAGGCGCGGTGTTCCTTGACGGCCGTCTCGAGGCGAGCGCCGTAATCGGGGTCGGCGTGGCGGAAGTTGGCGATCGAGCGCTCGACGATGTCGTCTCTGGACACCTGGGCGAGGCCGGCGGCGATGTTGTCCACGAGGCGGGCCTTGGCGTCTTCGGGCATCAGGCGGTAGAGAGAACCGGCCTGGGAGAAGTCGTCGCCGTCACGGTTGTCCCAGCCATAGCTGCCGGAGGGCCCACCGGCGAGAGAGCCGTAGAGAGGTTCACCGGTCTGGACCGGGCCACCGAAGCTGTTCGGTTCGTAGTTCTTCTCGCGCCCGTAACTGGCATCGAAGCGCATCGCCCCGTCACGTCCGTAGTTCTCGGCCTCGGCGGCGTGCGGACGGTTGATCGGGAGCTGGGTGTGGTTGACGCCGAGGCGGTAGCGGTGTGCGTCGCCGTAGGCGAAGAGCCTGCCCTGGAGCATCTTGTCCGGCGACGGCCCGATGCCCGGCACGAAGTTGCCGGGATCGAAGGCGGCCTGCTCGACTTCGGCGAAATAGTTGTCCGGGTTGCGGTCCAGCACCATCTTTCCCACCTCGATAAGCGGGTAGTCGCCGTGTAGCCACACCTTGGTGAGATCGAAGGGATTGACGCGGTAGCTCGCTGCGTCCGCGGCCGGCATGACCTGGACCCTGAGGGTCCAACTCGGGAAGTCGCCGCGCTCGATGGCCTGCACCAAATCGATGGTGTGGGACTCCGGGTTCGCTCCTGCGAGGCGTGCCGCCTCGGCGCTCGTGAGGCACGCGATGCCCTGATCGGTCTTGAAGTGGTACTTCACGAAGACCTGCTCTCCCGCGGCATTGACCCACTGGAAGGTGTGCGAGCCATAGCCGTTCATGTGCCGGTAGCTCGAGGGGATGCCACGGTCACCGAAGAGCCACGTGAACATGTGGGTGGCCTCCGGTGAATGGGAGAAGAAGTCCCAGACGTTGTCCGGCTCTTGGCGGTTCGTGTAGGGGTCGGGCTTCTGGGAGTGGATGAAGTCGGGGAACTTGAGCGGGTCCCGGATGAAAAAGATCGGGGTGTTGTTCCCGGTCAGGTCGTAGTTGCCGTCCTCGGTGTAGAACTTGACGGCGAAGCCCCGCGGGTCACGCACGGCCTCGGGCGCCCCCCGGCTGCCGGCCACGGTCGAGAACCGCACGAACACCTCGGTGCGCTTGCCGATGGCGGACAAGAACCGGGCTCGCGTCCATGGGGAGACGTCGGCGGTCAGCTCGAAGTGCCCGTGCGCGCCCGAGCCTCGGGCGTGCACGACCCGCTCTGGAATGCGCTCGCGGTTGAAGCGGGCCAGCTTCTCGATGAGGTGCTGGTCTTGCAGCAGCACCGGCCCTTGAGGCCCGGCAGTTTGAGAGTTCTGGTTGTCGGCGACGGGGGCGCCGGATTCGGTGGTGAGCATGCGGCGATCGGGCATTGTCAGACTCCTTGGCTGGTGGCGCGGTTGAAAGGTGAGAGGGACGGCATGCCTGCCGGCAAGTGGGGCACAGAGCCCAGAAGGTGACCTCGGCTTGGTCGGTCACGCAGCCGCCGGTCGAGGAGGGTTCCAGGCAGGGTGCGGCCCGGCCGCCTGCAACTCACCTCGCAGCTCCAGATGGTGACCGCACCTTTCCTCGCATGATTCCATTCTAGGGAAAGGTCAGATTTCGAGTTGTGTCTTGACTTGGCGCTCGGAACCGGGGCCCTGCCGGCACTCGGGCCCGGGCGGCCTGGCCCGCTTCGATCCTCGGGCAATCAACCTTCGAGGCCGGTGGGGCTCGAAGGCACGTCGACGGCGTGCTCCTGGAGCACCTCGAGGGGCACGATCTCGAGCGCGCGCTGATGGGTCGATGCGAGCACCACGTAGGCGGCGGCGCCATCGTTGTGAGCACGCAGCCAGTTCACCGCCGTGACGCACCACCGGTCTCCTGGCACCAGGCCGGGAAAGCGATACTGAGGCATCGGGGTGCTGAGGTCGTTGCCGATGCCACGCTGGTGCTCCAGGAATTCGGCGGTGACCACGGCGCAGATCGTGTGGCTGCCCAGATCCTCGGCTCCCGTTCGGCAGCACCCGTCTCGATAGAAGCCGGTGAGAGGGTCTGTGCTGCACGGTTCCAGCTCGCCACCCAGCACGTTGCGATCATCCATGTGGGCATTATCGCCCAGGAGCCCGGTCGCGTCATTGGTGGGGATCCGGCTCACCCCCATCCCAGCTCCTCGAGCCGCTTGTCATCGATGCCGAAGTGATGCCCGACCTCGTGTATCACCACCCGGCGCACCATCTCGACGACCTCCTGCTCTGTCCGGCACGCTCGGCAGATCGAGGCCATGTAGATCGTGATGCGGTCCGGGGTGGTCGCCGAGTAGTGGGCTCCCCGGCTCGTGAGCGGGATCCCCTGGTAGAGACCGAGGAGGCGTCCCGGCGGGCTGTGATCATCCACCATGACGGCGACGTTCTCCATTGCCGCCCCAAGGTCGGCCGGTATGGCGTCGAGAGCATTTGCCACCAGCTCTTCGAACTGTTCGATCGAGACGGCGATCACGCCAAGATCATGTCAACGCCCCGAACAGCTGGCCGCCCGGAGGAGAGCTTCTTCGTAGACGCGCACGAGGCGGTCCCAGCGCTCGTTGGCCGCGTGGTCGATCTCCTGGCGGCTCGGGTCTGCGTCGAACCAGGCGACCGTCTCCCGGATCCCCGCCGAAAATGGGACCGTGGCGTTGAAGTCGGGCACGAGCCTGCGGAGCTTGGTGTTGTCGAACACGGCACTGTGTGCCTTGTCCCCCCACAGGCTGCCCTCCTCCGGGTCAGACGCAACGATCCCGTCGCTCGGGATGTGCAGGATCTTCGGCTCAACGCCCGCAGCCTTGCCGACGAGCGCATAGATCTGGTTCCAGGTGAGGCTCTCTTGCGACGTTATGTGAAAGTCCTGGCCGATAGCATCGGGATGCCCGAGCAGGCCGGTCAGTCCTTTGGCGAAGTCGCTGTTGTGGGTCAAGGTCCAGAGGCTGGTCCCGTCACCAGGAACTATGATCCTCGCTCCCCGGCGCATCCGGTCGACGATCGTGTACGGCTTCTGCCAGCTTCCGATGGCAACCGGGATCTGGGAAGGCCCATATGTCAACGACGGCCTGATGATCGTCATGGGAAATCCCGTCTCGCGGTAGGCACGCCGGAGGAGTTCCTCGCAGGCGATCTTGTCTCGCGCGTACTTCCAATACGGGTTCACCGTGGGCGTCGATTCGGTGATCATCCAGTGCGACGGGGGCTTCTCGTACACCGACGCCGAGCTGATGAACACGTATTGGCCGGTGCCGGCAAACAGGCGGATGTCCTGCTCGACCTGGCTCGGTTGATAACCGACCCACTGGACGACGACGTCAAAGTGACGCCCCGCGATCACGGCCCTGACCTGACGCTCGTCGGCGGCATCAGCGGTCAGGACCCGCTCTGAGTCGACGGCCGTCGGGAGCTTGGACAGCCCGCGGTTCAAGAGCCACAGCTCGTGCCCGGCAGCCGCCGTCGCACGAGAGCAGGCCGTGCTGATGAGGCCGGTCCCGCCGATGAACAAGATGCGCATCCCGGTCATCTCCTCGCCTTTCTCAAGGACCGGCGCAGGAGAAGATTCCGTCAGCTCGAGGAGACGGGTGGCTGTTGTGCCCTGGTGAGGCTGGACGCCCTGCCGAGGGCGTGCAAGCCCTCTTCGATGGACAGCAGGGTGGTCGTCTTGAAGGCGCGGACATCACCTCCGCTGCTGACAGCCATAGACCACGCCGCCACGCCTCGGCTGTCCGGGAAGTCAACTATGCCCACGAGGTCGTAGTCGCCAAAGCAGAAGAAAAGGCTCTCGATCGACCCGCCGAGGGCCTCTGCCGACGACTGCACGCGTTCGACAACCCTCTGTGGTCCACGGCTCATCGCAGCCCACGCCTCTGCGGTATAACCCACCTGGACGAAGTACTTAGCCATGTGACCTCCTTGGCCAGCACCCTCAACCGCTCAAGAGGCGTGACTGGCCCCGCGGCGGGTGGCTCGCGGCTGCAACACTACCGAGTTGACTTGGCGATAACTAGCGCCCGGCGCCGGTCTCACGGCGAGCAGATCGCGGAGACCTTCCCGAGGTCGTAGGCGCTGATCATGCGCCAGGTGCGCCAGGCTGTGAAGGTCAGGGCGATCAAGGCGAACCTCGGCTTGCGAACCATCAGGAGCGGCTCGCACAACTACTGGGCCAGCACAACTACTGGGCTAGCACAACTACTGGCAGTCACTTGCCCCCAGGAAGGTGTGCCTTTCTTTCCTCGTCTTGACCAGTTCTGAGGCCAACGACGGTGAAAGCAAGGGCGAAGCCGAGCAGAACCTCTATCGTCGTCTCGCGATCACCGATGGCGGCGTGACAGGCGAGGGAAGCCTGAGGATCAGGCGTTGGCTCGGTTTGCACCGCCGACAGATGCCCGCCTTCGTTCCGTACCCACCCATAGACACTCTGACAGGAAGCCCGTTGCAGGGAGTAGCTGCCGCTAGCAGAGACGCTGTTGTAGGACGCGATCAAGCCTAGGAAGAACAGGTATGCGCTGATGGCGACGAGGCATCCGGCAAGGCTGTACCAGACCGTGCGCGGCTTGATCGGCGAGGAGGGCGCAGGCCGTCGCCCTTCAGGTGAGTGCAAGGGAGGCTCCCGTGTCCGCGGCACGCCTACCCGGCGCGACCGAAAGTGCCATACCACCAGCGTACGCCTGTTCTCCGGCGCAAGGTCCACGGCGACGAGGACGACCTTTCCTGTTTGAAGCCGACGCGCGTCGGCAACGGCAGAGGACGAGGCAACTCGTTCGCTGGAGACGCAGCCCGCCGTCCGGGTCACACCCCCGATGGCGCGACCGGTTCGGCCACCGTGCGGGCCCCTGTCCAGGAAAAACAGCTGGAGCGGGCGACGGGAATCGAACCCGCATGACCAGCTTGGAAGGCTGGAGCTCTACCATTGAGCTACGCCCGCGACGCGCGCCGAGGTTACCTCGCGGCCACGGGCTTCCAGCCCGGCCCGCGGGCGGGCCGCCTCAGGGCAGGGTCGGGGAGGCGGGATTTGAACCCGCGGCCTCCTGCTCCCAAAGCAGGCGCGCTGCCAAGCTGCGCTACTCCCCGCCGCCCCGCGGGGCGACCCCAAGATCGTAGGGGCAGCCGGCCACCCTTGTGGCCGTCACCCTTGTGGCCGTCACCCTTGTGGCCGTCACCCTTGTGGCCGTCACCCTTGTGGCCGTCACCCTTCTGGACGTCACCCTTGTGGCCGTCACCCTTGTGGATAGTCGCCGAGCGCACGTGGTGGGCGCCCTCGCGTGCGCCCGGTAGAGTACGCACGAACTATGCGCTCTACTTCTGAGGCCCTCGAGGGCAACCGAGTCAAGCTCACTGTCGAAGTCGACGAGGACGAGCTAAGGAAAGCAGTCGACGAGACCTTCCGGCGCTTGCAGAGAGAGGTCAGCGTCCCCGGCTTCCGCCCGGGCAAGGTGCCCCGCCGCTTGCTCGAGGTTCGCCTCGGCGCTCACGCGATCAGGGCCGAGGTGATCCGCCACGCCCTCCCGGACTACTACGCCCAAGCCGTCGAGGAGGCCGACCTCGACACGATCGCAGCGCCGGAGATCGACATCACCTCCGGCGAAGAGGAAGGGCCCCTGGCTTTCGACGCTGTCGTAGAGGTTCGCCCAAAGGTGTCCATCGCCGGTTACGAGGGCCTCGTCGTCACGGTCCCGCGCCTGGAGGCCACCGAGGCCGAGATCGAGGCTCGCATCGACCGGCTCCGGGAGCAGTTCGCCGAGCTTGGCGAAGTCGAGCGGCCCGCCCGGGACGGCGATCTGGTCACCGTTGACGTTCACGGCGTTCGCGACGGGCAAGTCGCTGAGGGGCTGAGTGCCGACGACTTCGTGTACGAGGTCGGCACCGGCGGCATCGCGGAGGGTGCCGACGAGGCGCTGCGCGGCAAGAAGGCCGGTGACATCGTCGAGATCGAGGCTCCCAACCTGCAGGGAGGAGCTGGCGCCTTGCGCATTCTCGTGAAGCAGGTGCGAGAGAAGGTGCTGCCCGAGGCGAGCGACGAGTGGGCCTCGGACGCGTCGGAGTTCGACACCCTCGAGGAGCTGCGCAACGACGTGGCGAGCCGCCTCAACAGCCTCAAGAGGCTCGAGGCGCGTCTGATCCTGCGCGAGCGTGCGGTCGAGGCGCTGGCAGAGCTCGTCGCCGAAGAGATGCCGCCGACCCTCGTGGCTGGCGCGGCGGAGCAGGCCCGCGAGGCGCTGATCCGCCGTCTCGCCGAGCGTGGCCTCACGATCGATCAGTACCTGGAGGCGTCCGCGCAGGCGTCCGACGAGCTCACCGCCGAGCTCGAACGCCAAGCGGTTTCACAGGTTCGGGCGGATCTCGCCCTGCGGGCGCTCGCTGACGCCGAGGGGATCAAGGTCGAGGACCAGGACCTTGCCGCCGAGATCGAGCGGCTCGCCCGCCAGACCAACCAGGACGCGCGGGCCCTCGCCACGCGCCTCGCAAGGTCGGGTGGTCTCGAGCAGCTACGCTCGGATGTGAGGAACGAGAAGGCGGTCGCGTGGTTGGCCGAGTCTGTCGACCTCGTCGATGAGCAAGGGGCCCCGATGGATCGAATGTTGCTCCTCGAAGCTGTGGGCTCCGAGGAAGAGACTGCGGTTGCCGGCGACGCAGAGGTGGGCGACGGGGACGAAGTCACCGTCGAAGCGCTGGCTGTGGACGCCGAAGCTCTGGACGAGGACGCGGCCGACTCGTCAGTGGACAAGGAGGGCTGAGCATTGGGCGCGAATGACTACCTCGTCCCCACGGTGGTCGAGCAGTCGCCGAGGGGCGAGCGTGCCTACGACCTGTTCTCCCGGCTGCTCCGCGAGCGGATCATCTTCATCGGCACGCCGATAGACGACACGATCGCGAACCTGGTGTGCGCCCAGATGCTGTTTCTCGAGTCTGAGGACCCCGAGAAGGACATCAACATCTACATCAACTCGCCCGGCGGCGACATCACCGCACTGTTCGCGATCTACGACACACTTAAATACGTGCGGCCCGACAAGTCGACCTTCTGTTTCGGGCAGGCCGCCTCGGCGGCGGCCGTGCTTCTCGCCGCGGGCACCAAGGGCAAGCGGTTCGCCCTTCCGCACGCGCGGATCCTGCTCCATCAGCCCTACGGTGGTGGGGGTGGGCAGGCAAGCGACATCGAGCTGCAGGCCAAGGAGATCCTCAGGATGCGTGATCTCCTGAACCAGATGCTCGCCAGCGACACTGGGCAGTCGGCTGAGAGGCTGCAGAAGGACACGGATCGGGACTTCATCATGGATGCCGAAGAAGCCAAGGAGTACGGCATCATCGATGAGGTCATCACCAGCAGGGAGGCCGTCGGGTTCGCGGCGGCCGTCGGCGCAGCCTGAGCTACGGGGGACGATGTGGCCAAGTTCGGCGATGGTGGAGAGTTAGTCAAGTGCAGCTTCTGCGGTAAGTCGCAGAAGCAGGTCAAGAAGCTGATTGCCGGCCCAGGTGTCTATATCTGCGACGAGTGCATCGAGCTGTGCAACGACATCATCGAAGAGGAGCTGTCGGAGCCGACCGAGGTCCGTTTCGAGGACTTGCCCAAGCCCAGGGAGATCTTCGACTTCCTGAACGACTACGTCGTCGGCCAAGAGCAGGCCAAGAAGATCCTTTCGGTCGCGGTCTACAACCACTACAAGCGCGTGCAGGCGGGCGCTTACCGCGACGGTGACGTCGAGATCGCGAAGTCGAACATCCTGCTTCTCGGCCCGACAGGTTGTGGCAAGACGCTTCTGGCCCAGACGCTCGCCCGGATGCTGAACGTCCCGTTCGCCATCGCCGACGCCACAGCGCTCACCGAGGCCGGCTATGTCGGCGAGGACGTGGAGAACATCCTCCTCAAGCTGATCCAGGCGGCCGACTACGACGTCAAGAAGGCCGAGACAGGGATCATCTACATCGACGAGATCGACAAGATCGCCCGCAAGAGCGAGAACCCCTCGATCACAAGAGACGTATCGGGTGAAGGCGTCCAGCAGGCCCTGCTCAAGATCCTCGAGGGCACGACGGCCTCGGTCCCGCCCCAGGGGGGCCGCAAGCACCCGCACCAGGAGTTCATCCAGATCGACACGACGAACATCCTGTTCGTCTGCGGCGGGGCCTTCGCTGGCTTGGACAAGATCATCGAGAACCGCATCGGCCGCGCCGGCATCGGCTTCCGGGCCGACGTGCGCCACTCCAAGCACCGTGAGGAGGGCGAGGTGCTGATGCAGGTCCTCCCCGAGGACTTGCTCAAGTTCGGCCTCATCCCCGAGTTCGTCGGGCGCCTCCCGGTGATCGGGGCAGTTCGCAGCCTGGACGAGGAGGCGCTCGTCCGCATCCTCGTCGAGCCCAAGAACGCCCTCGTCAAGCAGTTCCGCCGCGTGTTCGAGCTCGACAACGTGGAGCTCGAGCTGACTGACGACGCCCTAGAAGCCGTCGCCCAGCAGGCCATGCTGCGGGGCACCGGCGCCCGGGGTCTGCGCGCCATCCTCGAGGAGGTGCTGCTCGAGGTCATGTACGACCTCCCGAGCCGTGAGGACATCGGGCGCTGCGTGGTCGACAAGTCCGTCGTGCTGCAACGGGTCGCGCCGAGCCTGGTCCCGCGCAGCACCGGCCAGGAGAAGACCGAGCGCCCGCGCCGGGCCGCTTCCTGAGCCGGACCGCGCTGCGCGACGACCCGTAGGCGTGTCTCAGTCCGATCGCCAGTCCGGCTTTTCCGCCGACCCCCCGTTGCTCCCCTTGCCAGGGGCGGGCACTCCCTCCTTTGGAGAGACGCTGGCATGGTTGGACCGCCACATCAATCTCGAGGCGATCGAATCAGGTCGGGCCGGGAGCCTGGGCCTGCCGAGCCTCGAGCGCATCGGCGCCCTCGTGGGCGCGCTCGACGATCCCCAGGCGACATACCCCGTCGTCCACGTCACCGGGACGAACGGCAAGGGCTCGACCTCTCGCATGACTGCGGCGATACTCCAGGCCTGCGGGCTGTCGGTCGGCACGTACTCGAGCCCTCACCTCGAGCGGATCAACGAAAGGCTCGAGTTCGAAGGTGCCGAGATCTCCGACGATGCCTTCGCTCGCCTGCTCGGGACGGTGGCGGAGGTCGAGCGCTTCCTCGGCATCCGGGCGACCTGGTTCGAGCTCGTGACCGCAGCCGCCTACGCCTGGTTCGCGGAAATGGCCGCAGAGGCCGTCGTCGCCGAGGTCGGCCTAGGGGGGCGCTTTGATGCGACCAACGTCGCCAACGCCGATGTCGCGGTGGTGACCAACGTCGAGCTCGACCACACTCAGATCCTCGGACCGACGCGGGAGTCGATCGCGGCTGAGAAGTCGGGGATCATAAAGGCCGGATCGCTTCTCGTGCTGGGCGAGGAGGACCCGTCGGTGTCCGCGATCTTCGAAGCGGAGGCCGAACACGTCGGGGCGCGGGCGATCTGGAGGCGGGGGGACGAGTTTGGCTGCTCGTCCGATCGTCTCGCGGTCGGAGGGCGCCTGGTCGACCTGTGGACACCGCTTGGGCACTTCCCAGAGGTGCACGTGCCCCTTCATGGCGCGCACCAGGCGGACAATGCCGCGGCGGCGGTCGCTGCCGCGGAGGGCCTGCTCGGGACGAGCATCGATCCCGACGTCGTGAGCGACGCCCTCGCCTCGCTCAAGGTGCCCGGCCGCCTCGAGGTCGTGCGCAGGCATCCGGTCGTCGTGCTCGACGGAGCCCACAACCCGGCCGGAGCGGCCGCGGCGGGTCGGGCACTTGTCGAAGACTTTGCCGCCGCCGGCCGCGTGATCGTCGTGATGGGCTGCCTTCGCGGCCGTGATCCCGGCCAGCTGCTGTCGGCGCTCGGCCCTGACCGTATCGACGTCGTCGTGGCCTGCCGACCCCCGTCTCCGCGGGCCCAGGAGCCGGACAGCGTTGTCGATGCGGCCCAGTCTCTGGGGCTCGTGGCCGAGGCGTCCGAGACGACCGCCGAAGCCCTGCAGCGGGCCCTTGTGCTCGCGGACCGGGACGACCTTGTCCTGGTGACGGGCTCTCTCTACGTCGTCGGAGCGGCGCGCACAGCGCTTTCCTGAGAAGGCTCACCCTGCGAGGCTGTCGGAAGCCCGACATTGCCCCTGCGGGCTGGCGGCGATTAGGGTCGCCGCCCGTGGAGCGCACCCTTGTCATCTGCAAGCCCGACGCCGTCGAACGCGGCCTGGTCGGGGAGATCATCAGCCGCTTGGAGCGGAAGGGCCTTCGTATCGTGGCAGCCGACTTGCGCACGATCGACGCCGCGACGGCGAGCCGGCACTACGCCGAACATGTCGGCAAACCCTTCTACGCAGACCTCGTCAAGTTCATCAGCCGCGGCCCCGCCGTGGTCATGGTCGTAGCCGGGCCGCCGGAGACATGGAAGGTCGTGCGCATGTTGATGGGGCCCACCAACCCAGCCGAGGCGCCCCCGGGCACGATCCGGGGGGATCTCGCCGTCGAGATGACAGAGAACCTCGTCCACGGATCCGACGGCCCGGAGTCGGCCGCACGGGAGATCGGGATCTTCTTCCCGGGCCTGGCCTAGAAGAGGCTCGTCGGCACGACGCGGCCATTGTCGATGACGACGACGTCGTCAAAGGCGGCCAGCTCGTCGAGGCGGTGGGTCACATACAAGAGGCTCTTTCCCACCGTCGTCGAGATGAGGTCGTGAAGGAGCCGTTCGGCCGTCGCCTCGTCCAAGCCCGACGTCGGTTCGTCGAGAACGAGGACCGGTGTTCGGGCCAGCAAGGCCCGGGCCAGGGCCACCCGTTGGCGTTGGCCTCCCGAGAGCTGCGCACCCCGCTCGCCGACCTTGGTGTCGAGGCCGTCGGGTAGCGACTCGATCCAGTCCCCGAGTTGCGCCGCCCGAGCGGCTTGGATGATCTCGGTCTCGCTCGCCTCAGGTCGGGCGAGGGCGATGTTGGCACGGATCGTGGTGTTGAACAGGTGGGTGTCCTGGGCGACCCAGGCGATCAGATGGCGCGGAGTCTCCTGGCGGAGGCACTCGAGCGAAGTCCCCCCGAGCGTGGCTTCACCCGCCTCCAGCGCCCAGAAGCGCAGCAGCGTGTTCACCACGCTGCTCTTGCCTGCTCCGCTGGGCCCGACGAGGGCAACCCGACTTGCTGCCGGGATCGCCATCGTGAGGCCGTCCAGGGCCCAGGGACTGTCCGGCCCGTAGCGGAGAGAAGCCTCTTTCAAGATGATGTCCGTCCCCGTCGGCTCGGGCAGGGGGTCGAGGGGGTCATGTACCGGCGTCGGGAGATCGGCGATCGCGAGCACACGGCGCGCAGCGGCCACGTGCTGTGACAGCCTCGAGACGGCATCGGCGACCGGTGGCACGATCTCGAAGGCACCGAGCGCGACCAGTGGCAGGACGGCGAGCATGTATCCCGGGAGGCGGTGGGTGCCGACGGCCGGGATTGCGACCGCCAGCAGACCGATGACGGCGACGCCGGTGAAGGTGATGGCGAGGGCGGACACGGCGCCCGCCGTCCACGATCGACGGCGTGCGAGACGGGCGAGGGCCTCGTCGTCGGCAAGGGCCCGCTCGAGGTACTCAGCGTCACACCCGAACGCGAGCAGGTCCGGCGCTCCGTTGAGGAGCTCGACCACGTCGGCTGAGAGCTCGCCCCTGAGCGCCGCCTCCCTGGTCCCCAGCCCGTGCTGGCGTCCCCAGGCGACCACTGAGGTGAGACAGAGGGCGCTCAGCAGGCACCCAGCGAGCACGAGACCGCCGATCGGCAGGATGATCGCCACCACGACAGCTGCGAACACAGAGGTGGCGACTCCCACCAGCACCGGCGAGAAGCCGCGCAGGGCCAGGTCCTGAAGGGAGTCGACATCGGCCGTCGCGCGGGAGAGCAGGTCGCCGCTGCGCCACTGGCCGAGGGCCGCCGGAGTCCGCGGCTCGATCTCGTCATAGAGCCACAGCCGCAGGCGTCCGACGGCCTGCAGTGCCGAGTCGTGGCCGAAGAGCCGTTCGCCATAGCGCAGGGGCCCCCGGCTGAGGGCGAGGATCTGCACCCCGGCCATGAGCACCGTCAAGGTGTAAAGAGGCGGCCGGAGCGCCGCCTTGTCGATGAGCGCGCCCGAGCACGCCATGAGCGCCACCGTGCTCATGGCGGCGCCGACCCCGAGCAGGACAGAGAGCAAGAAGCGACGCCGGGGTGGGGCGGCGATGCCGAGCACGGCGCGCAGGGTGGCCACGGCCGAGCGCGGCGCCCCGGCCGGGCCCCACCGGTCGGCCGACTCCTGCTCCACGGCCGAGCCCCGCTGAGCCTCCGGGACGCTCACGGTCTTCCGCCGATCGGCTCGAGGAATCGCGCCTCGGCTTCATCGGCCCTGACGAGCCGCCCACCGGCCAGGGCGAGGGTACGGTCCACGCGCCCGACCACGCCCAGGCGATGAGCCGCCACGAGAACGGTCCGGCTCTCGAGCCACGGCCCGAGCGTTTCCGCCAGTGACAGCTCGCGGGCGGCGTCGAGATGAGCCGTCGGCTCGTCCAAGAGCATGATCGGAGCGTCTCGCAACATGGCACGAGCGATGGCGATGCGCTGCCGCTCGCCGGCGCTGAGTGTCAGACCCCCCTCCCCGACCGGGGTCCTAAGACCCTGGGGCAGCCGTTCGACGAGGCCCGACAGGCCTGAGGATTCGACCGCGCGGGCGAGAGCTCCGCCATTCGCTCCGGTGTCACCGAGGCGCAGGTTGTCGGCGATGGTCCCGCGGACGAGATAGGGGCGTTGCGGTACCCACGCGATCTGCCGTCGCCAGTCGGAAATTGGGATGTCGCCCAGGTCGACGTCCCCCGTGGTGAGCTTGCCGCCCACGGGAGCGATGAAGCCGAGGAGGACGGCGAGCAGCGTGGACTTGCCCGACCCGGACGCGCCGGTCACGGCCACGTGCTCGCCGAAGGCGAGCTCCAGGTTCACGCCGTCGAGCACCGGGACCGCTCGCGTGGGATATCGGACCTGCAGATCTGACAACCGGATCGTGCTGCGGGCGAGCTTGGCCACGCTCGACTCGGAGGCTGTGCCGGCCGCCCCGACGCCGACGTCTTCGTCCGCCGGTCCGCAGGCTGCCCTGGCACCCCCGCGCCCGGACGTCGCGGTCCCTGGCGCGACCGGCGCCGGCTCGTCGAGGACGTCGAGGATGCGGTCGGCTGCCGCCTGGCCTGCGGTGCTCGCATGGAACTCGGAGGCGGCCCGTCGCAGGGGCAGGTACACCTCGGGCGCCAGCACCAGGACGACAAGGGCGATCCCGAGGTGCAGCGATCCGTCGAGCAACCGCAGACCCAGGAACAGCGCCACGAGAGCCGTGCCCACCGCGGCGAGCACCTCGAGGGCCAGTGAGGAGAGGAAGGCGATCCGCAGCGTGCTCATGGTGGTCACGCGGAAGTCTTCGGCGGCCTTCTCGAGCGTCCGCCGCCCGGCCCGTGCGCGGCCGAAGGCCCGCAGGGTGGGCAGGCCCTGGAGCAGGTCGTAAAAGGCTGCGGCCAAGCCTGAGAGCCGGTCCCACTGGCGCTCGGCGTGGCGCTTTGCCTCCAAGCCGAGCAGGGCCATGAACAGCGGCACGACCGCCACGGTCACCCCGAGGATGAGAAACGAGCGCCAATCTGCCCACAGCATCCACGCCAGCAGCATCGGCGGCGAGATGGCCGCCACGACGGCGGTCGGCAGGTAGCGGGCGAAATAGACGTCGAGGGCCTCGACGCCCTGTGTTGCCGCCGAGGTGAGCTCGCCCGTGCGCTCGCCGGCCAACCACGAAGGTCCGAGCGCCATCGCCCGCGACAGCAATTGCCGGCGCAGTGCCGAGGTCACGCTCGCCGAGGTACGGTGCGCCGCCAGCTCGCCCAGCCACGACAGCGACGCCCGGGCCAGGAAGGCGCCGGCCAGACCGCCCAGCAAGACGACGAGGCGGGCGGCGGGCCAGTGGCCGAGAAACGCACGCTGGACGATCACACCGAGCAGGACTGCTTGGAGCACCAGGCAGAGGCTCGTCGCGACGCCGATGGCGACGGCAGCCGCTAAGTAGCGGCGGGTTGCCGCGGCTTTGCGAGCCAGGCGGGGATTGATGAGTCCCCCCGGCCGTGCCCTGGTCGCAGTCAGGTGGTGCCGCTTTCCGTGAGCTGGGAGGTGGTGTCCCGGGTTGCTCCAGCCGCGGGACCGGACGCCCCAGCTGAGGGACCGGGCGCCCCAGCTGAGGGACCGGGCGCCGCAGTCACGGGACCGGGCGCCGCCGGCCGGCTCACTCGGGCACGGAATACCCAGTACGACCAGCCCTGGTAGACGAGCACGAGCGGCGTGAAGATGAGCGCCACGATGGTCATGACCTTCAGCGTGTAGGGCGCGGAGGCGGAGTTGCCGATCGTGAGGTCGTACTTCGGCGAGATGCTCGAGACCATGACCCTCGGGTACAAGTTCAAGAAGATGGTGGCGACGAGGCAGATCAGGCCGACCGCGGTGGCGACGAACGCCCAGCCGTCCAGCTTCTCGCGCAGCAGCCATCCCACGACGGCGATCGAGGCGATGGCGAGGATCGGCACGAACGGCGGGACGAGCCCGGTGTCATGGGCGTTGTGCGCGTTCACATAGGTCCAGGACAAGAACGCCACGATCGCCGCGGTGGCGCTCGGCGCGATGACTCTTGCCGTACGGGACGCCCGCGCCTGCAGATCGCCGGTGGTCTTCAAGGAAGCGAATACCGCCCCGTGGAGGCTGAACAGGAGCAAGGTGGTGACCCCGCCGAGCAGACCGTAGGGGTTGAGGAGGTTGAAGAACGATCCCAGATAGGTGAAGTGCGGGCCGATCGGCACACCGCGCAGCAGGTTGGCGAAGGCGACTCCCCAGAGGATGGACGGGATGAGGCTCCCCCAGAAGATCGCGTGGTCCCAGGCGGCGTGCCAGGCGGGCTTCGGACGCTTCCCGCGGAACTCGAATGCCACGCCGCGGAAGATGAGCGCCGCCAGGATCAAGAACAGCGGGAGGTAGAAGCCGCTGAACAAGGTGGCATACCAGTTGGGAAAGGCGGCAAAAGTGGCGCCGCCCGCTGTGAGCAGCCACACCTCGTTGCCGTCCCACACCGGGCCGATCGTGTTGATGAGCACGCGGCGGTCGAGGTCGTCTCGGCCCAGGATCGGGAGCATGATGCCGATGCCGAAGTCGAACCCCTCGAGGACGGCGTAGCCCGCCCACAAGATGGCGATGACGATGAACCAGAACACCTCCAGGCCGCTGTAGGCGGCCGGGTCGGCGCCGGCGAGGACGAGGGTCATCGAAGCTCCTTTCCTCAGTAGATGAGCGCCGGCACCTGGTCGGCACCGGGCTCGGCCTCAGGCTCGTCGTCGCTCTCGCCGGCCCCTTCCTCGCCGCGGGCAAAGCGCGCCATGAGCCCGAAGTCGATCGCCGCCAGGAGGCTGTAGATAGCAGTGAAACCGACCAGCGTCGTCACGACGTAGCCCGTTCCGATGTGCGAGACGGCTTGGGATGTCTTGAGCAGGCCGTACACGACCCAGGGCTGGCGACCCATCTCGGTGAAGATCCAACCGGTCGTGTTGGCTATGAAGGGGAGCGCCATGGCCGGGACCGAGACCTTGAGAAACCAGCCCGATCGCTCGAGTCGGCCTCGGCGCATGAGCCACAGGCCTGCGGCCAGCAATAAGAGCATGAGGATCCCACAGCCCACCATGAGGCGGAACGTCCAGTAGGTGACCCACAAGATGGGCTTGTAGCTCCCTTGGCCGTACTTTGCCGCCTCCTTCGCCTGGATCTGGTTGATGCCCTGCACCGAGCCGTTCCAGCTGTTGTCGGCCAGCACGGAGAGCATGTGAGGGAGCCGGATCTGGAAGATCGGGTTGCCCGAGAGATCCCCGATGGTGAGCAGGGAGAAGCTGGCGCCGTTCTGGGTGTTGTAGATGGCCTCGGCGGCGGCCATCTTCATGGGTTGCTGGCGCTCCATCACCCTCGCCTGGTTGTCGCCGAAGAACATGGTGGCGACGATGGCGACAGCACCGATGATGATGGCCAGCTTGGCCGAGGCGGCGAACACGGTCCCGGGAGCCTGCCCGGCGCGCCGGTCTCTCCTCAGGTGCCAGGCGCTGACGCCAAGCACGAGCATCGTCGAGGTGACGAGGGCCGCGAAGAAGACGTGCAGGAACGAGCCGATGAGGGTGCTGTTGGTCATGACGGCCCAGAAATTGGTCATGACCGCCCGGTTGCCCGTCACCTTGAAGCCGACGGGGTGCTGCATCCAGGCGTTCGCGGCCAGGATGAAGAGGGCCGACAGCATGGTGCCGATGCTCACCAGCCAGATGGAGGCCAGATGGACGCCCGCCGAGACGCGCTCGCGGCCGAAGATCCAGATCCCGAGGAAGGTGGACTCCAAGAAGAAGGCCAGGAGCGCCTCGATGGCGAGCGGGGCTCCGAACACGCTGCCCACGTAGCGTGAGTAGAGGGACCAGTTCATGCCGAACTGGAACTCCTGCACGATGCCGGTGACGACGCCGACGGCGAAATTTATCAGGAACAGCCGTCTCCAGAAGCGGGTCATGTGGTCCCACTTCTCGTGCTTGGCCGCATCGGCGCGGGTCCGGTAGGCCGCCGTCTGCATGATCGCGAGCAGCAGAGCGAGGCCGATGGTGAGCGGGACGAACATGAAGTGGAAGACCGTCGTGATCCCGAACTGCCAGCGTGAGAGGTCGAGAGTCATTGCAATGATCCAAGTCTCCACGCCAGCTGCGCGTTAGGGCCGAAGGTCCCGTTGGCGACTCGTCGAACTGCGCGCCGCTCTTGTGACCTGGGCGCGCATCCCCTAGCCTGGTGCTGCAAACCCAACTACCTCTGGAGCACTTGTATGTCTGAGAGCAGGTTCTCCGTCATCGGTCGTGACATGGCCGTCGACCTTGGTACTGCCAACACGCTTGTCTACGTCCGAGGCCGGGGCATCGTGCTCAACGAGCCTTCCGTCGTTGCCATCAACGTGAAAGACGGCCATCCCCTTGCCGTCGGAGTCGAGGCAAAGCGGATGATCGGCCGCACGCCGAGCAACATCCAGGCGATCCGGCCTTTGAAGGACGGCGTCATCGCGGACTTCGAGATCTGCGAGATGATGCTGCGCTACTTCATCCGCCGGGTGCACCCGCATCGTTTCTCGAAGCCGCGGATGGTCATCTGCGTGCCTTCGGGCATCACCGGCGTCGAGAAGCGCGCCGTGCAGGAGGCGGCCGAGTACGCCGGTGCCCGCAAGGCCTACATCATCGAGGAGCCGATGGCGGCCGCGATCGGCGCGGGACTGCCCATCCACGAGCCGACCGGCAACATGGTGGTCGACATCGGCGGCGGCACGACCGAGGTCGCCGTCATATCGCTCGGCGGCATCGTCGTCAGCCAGTCCATCCGGATCGGTGGCGACGAGCTCGACGAGGCGATCATCTCCTTCGTGAAGAAGGAGTACAGCCTCGCCCTCGGCGAGAGGACGGCGGAGGAGATCAAGATCGCGCTCGGCTCGGCCTACGAGCTCGAGGAGGAGCTCCACGCCGAGATCCGCGGGCGGGACCTCGTGACCGGCCTTCCGAAGACCGTGGTCACGACGACCGAGGAGATCCGCAAGGCCATCGAGGAGCCGGTCTCGGCCATCGTCGATGCGGTCAAGGTCACGCTCGACCGCACCCCGCCCGAGCTGGCGGCGGACATCATGGAGCAGGGCATCGTGCTGACGGGCGGCGGCGCGTTGCTGCACGGCCTGGACAGCAGGCTGCAGTCGGAGACCCACATGCCGATCGTCGTCGCCCCCGATCCTCTCAATTGCGTCGCTCTGGGCAGTGGCATGTGCCTCGAGGAGTTCGAGGCGCTGAAGCAGGTCCTCATCTCCTCGACCAACCGCTGACCTTCGGGGTCGCGGTGGCCAGCTCGCGCCGCAATACCAGCCAGCGTCTCACGCTGGTGATCCTTCTCCTCGCCTCGATCACGGTGATCACCCTGGCCTACAAGGGGGAGGCACGCCGGGCGGTCACCTCGGTCCGAAACGGCGCCGGAGACGTCTTCTCGCCCATCCAGCGCGGGATCGCGGCCGTGCTGCATCCGGTCGGCAATCTGTTCGCCGGGATGGCCGACTACGGCGGCGCCCTCAGCGAGAACCAGAGGCTTCAGCTCGAGGTCGGCCAACTCCGTCGCCAGCTCATGGAGGCGCAGCAGGCCCAGGCGAAGCTCGACCAGTTGCAGGCGGACCAGAACCTTCCTTTCCTCGACGGGATCCCTGAGGTGCTGGCGCAGGTGATCTCCTCGCCGTCGTCGAATTTCGACCTCACGATCGAGCTCGACCGCGGCACCTCCAATGGCGTCGGGGTCGGGATGCCCGTCGTTTCCGGGGCCGGCCTGGTCGGCTCTGTCATTGCTGCGGGCCAGGACACCTCCGTGGTCCAGCTGATCACGGACCAGAGGTCCGACGTCGGGGTGCGATTCGGGACCGGCAACGTGGCCGTGGCCCAGGGCCAGGGCGAAGGTGATCCGCTGCAGCTGGAGGATCTCTCCGAGACCAGCGCCACGAGTCCCGGGGCGCTGGTGGTGACGAGTGGCCTCGATGTCGCCGCGTACCCCGCTGGCATCCCGGTGGGTACCGTGTCCTCGGTGAGGCACCCAGGCGGCTCGCTCACTTCCGAGGTTCTCGTGACCCCCCTCGTGAACGTCTCTGCTCTTCAGTACGTCGCCGTGCTCCAATGGCTCTCGCCCGCGTGAGCGTGCGCCTGGCGAACGCGCTTCGATCACCGCAGGCCGGGACGCGGGGCAGGCGATGACGCTTCGGATGTGGGCTCGGCTCGGGCTCCTCGCCCTCGGAGCCGTGATCGTCCAGGTGGGTCTGCTGAACCAGATCGCCATTGCCGGTGCGCACGCGGACCTGTTTCTCCTCCTGGCCATCTCGGCCGGACTTGTGGCCGGCCCCCAGCGCGGCGCGGTGATGGGCTTCACCCTCGGCCTTGTCGCCGACGTCTTCGTGCAGACCCCCTACGGCCTGTCCTCACTTTGCTATGTACTGGTGGCCTTTGCCGTGGGCCTGGCCGTCGGGGCGCTCCCCGGTCGGCCGACGCTCGGCTTCGAGCTAGCCGCGGCGCTCCTCGGCGGAGTGGGCGGGACGCTTCTCTTCGCCGGTCTCGGGACCCTCATCGGCCAGCCGAGCCTGCCGTGGCACCAGCTCGCGGTCGTCGTGGTGGTTGTCGGCGCCGGCTGCGTGCTGCTCGCGGCCCTCACTTGCCGTCTCGTCGAGTGGACCATCGCCGCCGCGCCGGGAGCTCATCATGAACCAGGTGCCTTCGCGAGCGGGAGCGCCAGGTGAGCACCCGAGGCGGAGGAGGTCAACAGCCGCCCGGGGGTCCAGGGGACTTGAGCCATGGCGGCCTTCCCCGGGATCCTGGGCGTTCCGATCCGGTCCGTCCGCGCAGGCCCGTGCAGGCGCCGTACTTCCCGGCGGACGAGGAGACGGATCGGCACCGCAGGATCGTGAGCTCGAGCCCGCTCAAGCGCATCGAGGACGAAGAGCGCGAGCAGAAGCGCCGGCAGGAGAGCGCCCGTTACGGCCTGCGGCTCACGATCATGGGCCTGATCGTGCTCGTGGCTTTCTCGGCGGTGGTCGTCAGGCTCTGGTCGCTCCAAGTCCTGCACAGCTCGCATTACCGCAACGTCGCCCTCGTCTACGAGGAGCAGACCGTCCCCATCGCGCCCGCCCGCGGCCTGATACTCGCCCGCGGAGGTCAGGTTGTCGTCGGCGACCAGGTGCTCCCGGTCGTCACCCTCAGCCGCTCGGCGGCGACCCAAGTTGTCATCGGGCGTCTCGCGGCGCTGCTCGGAGAGAGCGTCGCGGACGTCGACGCGGCGCTCGCCAACCCGCAGGCGAGCCCCTATCAGCCGGCGCCGATCGCGGTAGACGTCTCCCAGTCGACCATCGTCTATCTGTCCGAGCACCAGAACCTGTTCCCGGGGGTGGCCCTCACCTTCACCGCCGAGCGCACCTACCCCTACGGTGACACGGCTGCCCAAATGCTCGGCTACACCGGTGACATCGACGCGGCCGAGCTGAAAGCCCTGGCGAAGTACGGCTACACCGCCAACGACGTGATCGGTCAGAACGGTCTGGAGTCGACCTACGAGCTGTACCTGCGGGGCCAGCCGGGCTCGGAGGTCATCAAGGTCGACGCTCTCGGGAACGCGATCGGGACGGCGAAGACGACCCCGCCCACGAGCGGGGACGACCTCGTGCTCAACATGGACCTCGGTCTGCAGCAAACCGTCGAGACGGCTCTGACCAAGCAGATCTCGAACCTGCAATCGAGCGGTCTGCCGGCCGACGGGGGTGCGGCCGTGGTGCTCGATCCAGAAACAGGAGCCGTTCTCGCCATGGCCTCGGTGCCGACTTACAACCCGTCGTGGTGGGTGGGCGGCATCTCCGACCAGCACTACGAGCTCTTGACCAGTCAGGCCGACCACGACCCTCTTCTCAACCGTGCGATCCAAGGAAGCTGGGCCCCGGGATCGACCTTCAAGCTCGCGACCGCGACAACGGCACTCAACGACGGCATGCTGGCCAGCCTCGGGGACTATATCGACGACCCGGGCTCCTACCAGATCCCCCCACCTTGCAGCGGGCAGTGCACCTACTACGACAACATCAACAACGGCGTGAGCGAGGCGGGCCAGGGCGAGCTCGACGTCGCGAAAGCGCTCACGGTCTCCGACGACGTCTTCTTCTACACCCTCGGTGCCGACTACTGGTTCGACTCGGGCACCTACGGCGAGACGCCCATCCAGGACACGGCGGAGAAGTACGGCTTCGGCGAGGCGACCGGGATCGACCTTCCCGACGAGTACTCCGGTCAGGTCGACAGCCCCAGGTTGCGCCAGATGCAGCACTCCCAGTTGCCAGCGGACTTTCCCAGCAGTTACTACGGCGTTGCCGACAACATCGAGATGGCCTTCGGGCAGGGCGAGACCCTCGTGACCCCGCTGCAGGAGGCGGTGGCCTACGGCACATTCGCCACAGGTGGCACGCGCTACGCCCCGCAGCTGGTGAACTCGATCATCTCGCCGACCGGCAAGGTGGTGAAGCGCTTCAAGCCCCGCGTGACGGGGCACGTGTCGTTGCCGGCCAGCACCTACGACCAGATCCTCCAAGGGCTCGAAGGGGCCGTCTACGACCCGCTCGGGACCGCGTATGACACCTTCCTCGGCTACGACGGGATGCCCATCGCAGGAAAGACCGGCACTGCCACCGAGAGCGCTGTCAACGGCGTGCAGCCGACGGCTTGGTTCGTCGCCTTCGGGCCGACGACGGGCGTTCCGCGCTATGTCGTCGCCGTCGTGATCGACCAGGCGGGCTACGGAGCATCGGCGGCAGCGCCGGTCGCCCGGGACATCTTCACTTACCTGAGCACCCACCCGATCGCGTCTCCGGATCTTCGTCCTCCCGCGAACTCTCCCTGATCATGTCTGGCGAAGGTGTCCGAGGAGTAAACTATTGGACAGGATGACGACGTCCAAGGCCTTTACACAGCCAAATTCGGTGACTACTGCGGTTTCGCTAGCTGTCGCGGTCGTAGCCTGCTTCGTCCTCTTCGTTGTCACCGACCTTGCCGTCTCCCCATCTTTCGCGGAGCTCGGCGAACGAGACGACAAGGAACGTGCTCTCGATATCAATCTCGACCCGTCCGGGCGCACCAGAGAGGCGACTCTCGGTGGCGCAGCTCGACGGGTGGCGTCCGCGCCGCTTGCCGGCGCGACCTTTAGAAGGGATCTCCCTGATGTTGGATCCGACGACCGGCCGCCCGGCGGCCGCACCGGACGCGCCCGGTCGCGCGACCGGTGCACCCGAGGCGGCCGACGGGGCGCGCAATCCCGAGGTGACGACTTCGCTCACCGACGGCTCGAGCGTGCCGCTCCTGCCCGTAAGGCCGAAAATCGGCGACTCCCGGCCGGCGCCACCTTTGGCCAAGGCGCCGGAGGCCTCACAGCCAGCGCCTGGTAACGGGCGTGGGAGCCAGCCTCCCGCCGCGAAACCAAAAGAGCCCCAGCGCGCCTCTAACGGCGACGCCTCCCAGGGTGCTGCCCCCTCCCGTCGGCGTCGCGGCGGGCGTGGCCGCTCGCGGGGCTCGTCTGGCGCCTCCGGTTCGACCGGTGAGGCCGAGTCTGCGGCGGCCCTCGAGGCTCCGGCCACCCCGGCTGGTCTGGGGCGCACCTCCGGCGGTCGCGCGCCCCGGGCAAAAGGGGCCGAGACGCTCGACGCCGCGACCACCCAACGGCGGGTGTCGCGGCGCGGCCGGCCGGTCGGCCGCTACCTCATGTGCGTGCACGTCGAGCGCGAGGCGACCCACATCGCCGTGCTCGAGGGCCGGGCTCTCATCGAGCACTTCGTGGCCCGTCCCCAGGACGACGCCAACCAGATCGTCGGGAACATCTACCGCGGGCGCGTGAAGAACGTGCTGCCCGGCATGGAGGCGGCGTTCGTCGACATCGGGACTCCGAAGAACGCAGTGCTGTACTGGGGCGACGTCTCCTACGACCGGGACGAGGTCGAGCGTCAGGCCGGCGCCGACCGGATCGAGCACCTGCTCAGGCCAGGCCAGACGATCGTGTGCCAAGTCACCAAGAACCCCATCGGCCTGAAGGGGGCCCGCCTGACCCAGGAGGTGTCGATCCCGGGCCGTTTCGTCGTCCTCGTTCCTGAGTCCACGACCTATGGGATCTCACGGCGTCTCGACGACAGCGAGCGTCGCCGGCTGCGCCGGATCCTCGACGACGTCCGCCCCGAGGGCCACGGGCTCATCGTGCGAACGGCCGCCGCGGGAGCGAGCGCCGAGGATCTTCGCCGAGATGTCGAACAGCTCGTGGGCCGCTGGCGGGACATCGACGCGCGCACGCGCAAGCTGCCGGCGCCGGCGCTGCTCTACTCCGAGCCGCACATGGCCGTGCGCATCATCCGCGAGGAGCTGACCGACGAGCACCGGTCCGTGCTCATCGACGATCCCGAGTTGTTCGCGATCGTTCGTGACTACGTGTCCCAGTTCAACCCGGAGCTGGCGGAGCGTGTCGAGCTCTACGACCTGTCTACCGAGGCGCTGCCTCTCTTCGAGCGCCACCACGTGCACGAGCAGCTCCACAAGGCGCTCGACCGCAAGGTCTGGCTGCCTTCGGGGGGCTCGCTCATCATCGAGCGGACAGAGGCTCTGACCGTCATCGACGTCAACACGGGCAAGAACGTCGGTAGCTCGAGCCTGGAAGAGACCGTCTTCGAGAACAACTTGGAGGCGGCCGAGGAGATCGCCCGCCAGCTGCGCCTGCGCGACATCGGCGGGATCATCGTCATCGACTTCGTCGACATGGAGATAAAGGCGAACCGTGTCGCGGTCCTCGCCGCTTTCAAGGCGGCGCTGGCGCGCGACAAGACGCCGACGCAGGTCTATGAGATCTCCGAGCTCGGCCTTGTTGAGATGACGCGAAAGCGCGTGGGCGAGGGCCTGGTGGAGGCTTTGTCGGAGACGTGCCCGATGTGCAGCGGGCGAGGGATCATCTTCCCCGACCAGCACCTGTGACACCCTGCGCTATCGTTAGCCGCATATGTACGCAGTGATCGACACAGGTGGCAAGCAGGCACGCGTCGAAGTCGGCGAGCAGCTCGACGTCGAGCTGCTCAATGCCGCCCCGGGCGACGAGGTGAGCTTCGTGCCCAAGCTCGTGGTCGACGGCGACCGCGTCGTGACCGAGCGCGCCCCGCTCGAAGCCTCGAGCGTCACCGGCCGCGTGGTCGGCTTGGCGAAGGGGCCGAAGATCATCGGCTTCACTTACAAGGCCAAGGCTCGTGGCCGGCGCCGTTATGGCCACCGCCAGCACTACAGCACTGTCGAGATCACAGCCATCGACCTCCCCGGAGGCGCGAGCGCGTCTGCGGTGCCTGCAGGCTCCAAGGAGCAGGCCACCACGGCGACCGAGGACTGAGGAGAAGTTCATGTCAAAGACCAAAGGCGGGGGGTCCACCCGCAACGGCCGCGACTCGAACGCCCAACGCCTCGGCGTGAAGGTGTTCGACGGCACGGCGATAACAGCCGGCACGATCGTCGTTCGTCAGCGGGGCACGCACTTCCACCCTGGTTACAACGTCGGGCGGGGCCGCGACGACACGTTGTTCGCCAAGGCCGACGGCAAGGTGAAGTTCGGCTCGCGGCACGGGCGTCGCCTCGTGGACGTCGTACCCGTCGAGGACTGACCCCGAGGGCAGATGGCAGGCGCTCTCGTCAAGGGCTCGCTGCTCGTCGCCTCGCCAACTCTTGCCGACCCCAACTTCTTCCGCAGCGTCGTTTTCATCCTCGCCCACGACGCCGACGACGGTTCGCTGGGCGTCGTGCTCAACCGGCCCAGCCCGATCCCCGTCGACGAGGTCGTGCCGGGATGGGGAGCCCTCGCGGCGACGCCCTCGGTGCTGTTCATCGGAGGCCCGGTCCAGCCGAGCGCGGCGATCTGCATCGGGCGGACCGAGCTCCCAGATGTCGCCGAGGCGGCCGGGTTTGCGCCGCTCTACGGCACTCTTGGCACGGTCGACCTGCACGAGGACCCGATCGACGTCCCCGTGCCGCTGGCCGAGGTCCGTGTCTTCACCGGCTACGCGGGCTGGGGGCCGGGCCAGCTCGCCAACGAGGTCGGCTCGGGATCCTGGCACGTGCTCACGGCCAATTACCAAGACGTCCTCTCGGGCGATCCCGAAGGGCTCTGGGCGCGGGTGCTCCGTCGCCAGGGGGGATGGCTCGCGGTGCTCGCGCTTTATCCCACGGACCTGGCATCGAACTGACTTCGCCGTGAGGGCCTGAGATGGCGTCGCCTTTTGTCGACGAGTCTCAGGTCCACGTGAAAGGCGGCAACGGAGGCGCCGGGGCGGTCTCGTTCCGCAGGGAGGCACACGTCTCCAGAGGCGGTCCAGACGGGGGCGACGGTGGCCAGGGAGGCAGCGTCTATCTCGAGGCCACGACGAACCTCGCCTCACTGCTCTCCTTTGTCGACCATCCCCACCGGCGTGCCGGCGACGGCGGCCATGGGGGAGGCAAGAAGCGCCACGGTCGCAACGGCGCCGACCTCGTGGTGCCCGTCCCGGTCGGCACGATCGTTCGCCACCAGAACGGCGACGTGCTCGCCGACCTCACCTCGAGCGGTGACCGCTATCTGGCGGCGGCGGGCGGGCGGGGCGGGCGGGGGAACGCCCGTTTCCTGAGCAACCGTCTGCGCGCCCCCGCCTTCGCGGAGCAAGCGGAGCTGGGCGAGGAGCACTGGTTGAACCTCGAGCTCGAGCTGATGGCGGACGTCGCCCTCGTCGGGTTCCCCAACGCCGGCAAGTCCACGCTCGTGTCGGTCATCTCCGCTGCCAAGCCGAAGATCGCCGACTATCCCTTCACCACGCTCGAGCCCCATCTCGGCGTCGTACGCGTCGGGGGCACGAGCCGCCAGGACTCCGATGCCGTCGAGTTCGTCGTCGCCGACATCCCCGGGTTGATCGAAGGGGCGTCGGAAGGGCGCGGCCTCGGGCACAAGTTCCTCCGCCATGTCGAGCGTGCCCGGGTGTTGCTCGTGCTTGCCGACCTCGGCGAAGACGAGGGCCGGGCACCGTCCGACCAGGTCCGCGTCCTGCTCGACGAGCTCGGCCGGCATCGCCCCGAGCTGCTCGAGCGTCCGAGGATGATCGTCGGCTCCAGGGCTGACAGGCGCTCGGTGGACTCCGGCGGGACGGGCACCCTCGCGCAAGCCGACGGGGACCGGGCCGGTCTGAGGCTCGACCTCGAGATCTCCGCCGTCACCGGTGCCTGCCTGCCCCAGCTCCTGGGCCGGCTCGCCGCCTTGGTGGAGGAGGCCCGTGCCGAGATGCCCTTGCCGCGCCAGGCCGCGGTCGTGCACCGTCCCGAGCCCGAAGGCGTCACGGTGCACCGGGAGGGAGCGGTGTTCGTCGTGGCGGGCAGGCAGGCAGCGCGGGCGGTCGCGGTCTCCGATCTCACCAATCCCGACGCGCTCGAGCACGTTCACCGTCGCCTGAAGCGCATCGGCGTCGATCGTGCCCTGGCGCGGGCCGGGGCGCACGACGGCGACGTGGTGCGTATCGGGGAGCTCAGCTTCACCTACGAGTCGGAGCGCTGAGGGCGTGATCGTCATCGCGAAGATCGGCACCAGCTCGGTCACCGCGAGCAACGGCGCGGTCGACATCGCGGCGGTGGGCAAGCTTTGCGCCGAGGTAGCCGGCTTGTGCCGGGACGGCCACACCGTCGTGGTCGTCACCTCGGGCGCCGTCACCGCCGGCGTTGCCGCCATCGCCCCGCTGGGCGAGCACCGGAACGACCCGATGACCCTGCAGGCGCTCTCGGCCATCGGCCAGCCTCGCCTCATGCGGGTCTACGAGGACGCGCTCAGATCCGAGGGCCTGCTCGCCGGCCAGGTTCTGCTCGCCCCGCTCGACTTCGCCCACCGGCAGCGCTACCTGCACGCCCGCGACACCTTCACGCGCCTTTTGGAGCTCGGCGTCGTGCCGATCGTCAACGAGAACGACGCCATAGCCGACGACGAGATCCGTTTTGGGGACAACGACCGCCTGGCGGCTCTCGTCGCCCACCTCCTGCGCGCTGACCTGCTGGTGCTCTTGACCGACACGGCCGGCCTGCTCAGCGCCGATCCGCGGCACGACGCGGAGGCGACCCTGATCGAAGAGGTCACCGAGATCGACCACGAGCTCGAGCAGGTGGCGGGTGGCGCCGCCAGCTTGATGAGCCGGGGCGGGATGTCCTCCAAGCTCGCCGCCGCCAAGATGGCCGTGTGGTCCGGCTCCCGGGTCGTGATCGCCTCGGCCCGGCGCCCCGATGTGCTGGCGGAGGCGGTGACCGGCCAGCCCGGTGTCGGGACGATCTTCTTGCCGCAACGCCGGGCGCTCGGGGCGCGCAAGTTGTGGATCGCCTTTGCGCTGCGCCCGGCCGGCAGGATCGTCGTCGACGAGGGAGCACGGCGCGCCGTGGTGGAAAGGGGCAAGTCGCTGCTGCCGGCGGGCGTGCTGGCGGTGGAGGGCTCCTTCGAGGCCGATGACGCCGTCGAGATCGTGTCCGCGGACCGGGTGATCTTCGCCAAGGGGATCACCCGGCTCGGGGCTGCGAGGGCCGCCGAGTGGGTCGGGCTGCACACCGGCGAGCTCGCCGACGACCTCCCGCACGAGGTCGTTCACCGCGATGACCTCGTAGTGCTCTAGCCTCGCCTCCGGCGGGCTCGAGCGGGACCCGTTAGCGTGAGAACACCTCGTCGAGCTTGACCGGGAGGTCATCTAAGTGCCCGATCGATACGTGGCGACCGACAGCGATGGCCTGCAGCATCACGAGGGCTACCGCAGGCGCTGGTCCTTGCCCGTCCGCCGGGACGACCGATGGCAGCCGGGCGAGGTCGTCGAGCCCGACGAACACGGCAAGCCCGTCGTCCTCGACGCTGGCGAGCTTCTCGATCAGCTCGGCGAGTGCGTCTTCGTCGCCGAGCCGGTCGGCGATGCGGGTGCGGCGCGCCTTGTCGCCGGCACGTCGTGGTCGCAGCTGACCGCGGCGAACTTCGCGCTCGACTGTGTTGAGCACCTCTTGCAGATCGTCCCCGGCAGTGCCGAGGCGGAGCTTCCGGGCGGTGGGACGCTCGGGGAGATCATCGCCTCGGCTCGCCGGTATCTCATCACCGGCGCCGGCACCGACGCCCACAGGCTCGGGTTCGTCTCGCGGATCGCCTCGCACCGGCGGCTGCGGCGGGAGGGCACGGCGATCGGTGACGCCGCCTTCGCGGCTGCCGCGCAGGCCGAGGGACAGGGGGTCGACATCTTGAGCGACCCCGCTTGGGAGACTCTTGCCGCGGCACGTGACGCCGTGCTGGCCGCGGTGGAGGCCGTCCGCCATGTCGCCCTCCCCTTCCTCGCAGATCGTGAGACCCGCAAGTACGAGGCGCTCGAGGAGCGCAGGGTGGCCGAGGTCGACGAGGTCGACACCCCTTGGGGCCGATTCGCCGTCGGAGGTGGGGGACTCAAGTACGTGCCCTCCTGGGTCTCGGCGCGCGACGCGGCCGAGCGCTCGCGCCAGGCGGCCGCGGACCTCGGGGGGCCGGAGGCAGGCGTGGCCGAGCGGTCGTGGCAGGCCAGACGGCTCGTGGAGCGGCTCGGCACCGAATAGCCCGAGCCTTGCGCCGCTAGCCTGAGGCAATGTCGACCATTTCGCTGCCCGATCTCGGCCGGCGTGCCAAGGCGGCCGCCCGGGTGCTTGCCACGTTGCCCTCCTCGGCCAAGGACGAGGCACTCGCCTTGGCCGCCGATCGCCTGGCTGATCGCTGCGACGAGATCCTGAGCGCCAACGCGAGGGACGTCGCCCGCTCTCTCGAGACGGGCGCGTCGGCGACGGTGGTCGACCGGCTGCGCCTCTCAGAGGCGCGGGTCGCGGCGATGGCGGGCGGGCTGCGGGCGGTGGCGGCGCTGCCCGATCCCGTGGGCGAGGTCGTCGAGGGCTACGTGCGGCCGAACGGGCTTCGCGTAGAGCGCGTGCGCGTCCCGCTCGGAGTCGTCGGGATCATCTACGAGAACCGCCCGAACGTCACAGCCGACGCCGCCGCCTTGTGCCTGAAGGCGGGCAACGCCGCGTTGCTGCGCGGTTCGGCGGGCGCGCTCGAGTCCAATCGCGTCATCGCCTCGTCGCTGAGCCAGGCGATCGAGAAGGCCGGGCTGCCGGCCGACGCCGTCCTGCTCGTCGAGGACACGGCACACGAGACGGCCGTGGAGTTCGTCCGGCTCCGCGGAGTGATCGACTGCTTGATCCCGCGGGGCGGACCGGCCCTGCTCTCGATGATCCTCGAGCACGCCACCGTTCCCTACGTGCTCGACGGGGACGGCAACTGCCATGTCTATGTCGACGCCGCGGCCGATCTCTCCATGGCCGAGCGCATCGTCGTCAACGCCAAGATGCAGCGACCGAGCGTCTGCAATGCGGCCGAGACCCTGCTCGTGCACAAGGACGTCGCCGGCGAGTTCTTGCCCCAGGTGAGCCGCGCGCTGGAGGGCGTCGTCCTCGCCGCCGACGAGCGGGCCAGGCCGCTGCTGCCGGGAGCGCGGCCGGCAACAGAGGTGGACTTCGCCACCGAGTTCCTGGCCCTCGAGCTTGCTGTCGGCGTCGTGGACCATCTCGACGCCGCCATCGCTCACATAGCTCGGTACGGCTCCGGGCACTCGGAGGCGATCGTCACCTCCGACCTCGAGGCCGCGACGCGCTTTGTCCGTGAGGTGGACGCGGCCGCCGTGCTCGTCAACGCCTCCACGCGCTTTGTCGACGGCGGGGAGCTCGGCCTCGGGGCCGAGGTCGGCATCTCGACGCAGAAGTTGCATGCCCGCGGGCCGATGGGATTGCGGGCGCTGACCTGTGTGAAGTACGTCGTGTACGGCCACGGCCAGATCCGCTCGTGACGGGACCCTCCGAAGGCGGCGAGCCGCGCTTTGCCTCCTTGGAGGAGGTCCGCGAAGGGCTCGGCGCGGTCGGCTATCTCGCCGACGACGGCCTGGCGGGCGTCGTGTACCTCGCCGACCGCCTCGCCAAGCCCGTCCTCGTCGAAGGCCCGGCAGGAACCGGAAAGACGGAGCTCGCCAAGGCGACGGCCCGTCACCTCGGAGCTCGGCTCATACGCCTCCAGTGCTACGAGGGCCTCGACGAGGCCAAGGCGCTCTATGAGTGGAACTACAAGAAGCAGTTGCTCCGTATCCAGGTCGAGCGCGGCGCCGAGGACGCCGGAGGGGCTCGGCCGCTCGGCTGGGAGTCGCTCGAGGAGGACCTTTTCTCCGAGGAGTTCCTGCTGGCACGCCCGCTCCTGGAGGCGATCCGGGCCACCGATGCCGTCGTGCTGCTCGTCGACGAGATCGACCGGCTCGAGATCGAGACCGAGGCCCTCTTGTTGGAGGTCCTCTCGGACTACCAGGTCTCGATCCCCGAGCTCGGCACCATCCGCGCCAGCCAGATCCCCCTCGTCTTCCTCACGTCCAACAACACCCGGGAGCTCTCTGAAGCCTTGAAGCGCCGCTGCCTGTTCCTCCATCTCGACTACCCCTCGCTCGAGCGCGAGCGGGCGATCGTGCTCGCCAAGGTCCCCGGTGTCACCGGCGAGCTCGCCGACCAGGTCGCCCGCATCGTCCGGTCGCTGCGGGCGCTGGATCTCAAGAAACACCCCTCGATCTCAGAGACCATCGACTGGGCCCGGACCCTCGTGCTGCTCGGCATCGAGTCGGTGGACTCCGAGACGGCGGGCGCGACGCTGCACGTCTTGCTCAAGTACCGCTCGGACATCGAGGTGGCGGCGAAGGAGCTCGCCGCCGTGTCCGGTTACTGACCGCCGCCACCTCCAAAGCGGGGTCTCGCCTGTGCTCGACGTCCTCGTGGGCTTCGTGGCCGAGCTGCGGCGAGCCGGCCTTCCTGTGTCGGTGTCCGAAGAGGCCGACGCCGCCGAGGCCCTCGGGCACCTGCCGCTCGAGGACCGCCAGGCGGTCAAGTCCGCCCTCGGCGCCACCCTGGTGAAGTCGGCCAATCACTGGCGCGCCTTCGACACCGCCTTCGAGGTCTATTTCTCGACGCGGGGACGTCAATTCTCCGTCGTCGGGGATGAGGCGCAGGCCCCGGGGGGGGACGAGCGAGCCGGCCCGGTGCCCGAGGGGCTAACAGGCAAAGGGGTGGGCGGCGCCGAGCCGGTCAGCTCCGAAGAGATCGCCGCCCTGGTCTTCCGGGCCCTGCGCGACGGCGACCAGTTGCTGCTCAGCGCCATCGCCCGCCTCGCCGTGGCGCGCTATGCGGCCATGGAGCCGGGACGCCCGGTCGCAGGCACGTACTACTTGTACCGCACGCTTCGCCATCTCGACCTCGAGGGCGTGCTCGCCCGGCTCGTTGCCCAGGCGCACGCCCGCGCGGGCGGCGAGACCGGCTTGGCGGGGGAGCAGCCGGCCGGCGAACGCCCCAGCGGGGCGGTGCTGCGGGGCCGGCGCCCGGGTCAGCTCACGGCATTGGAGGCGCGGCTGCTCGAAGACGAGTACAAGGCCCGCATCGAACAGCTGCGCAACGAGATCGAGGCCGAGATCCGTCGCTGGCTCGTGGCCGACAGGGGAGCCGAGGCGCTCGCCCGTAGCCTGCGCAAGCCGCTTCCCGAAGATGTCGAGTTCATGCACGCCACCCGCGACGAGCTCGTGGCGATGCGCAAGGCCATCCAGCCGCTCACTCGCAAGCTGGCCACGCGCCTTGCCCGCAAACGTCGCCACCGGCGCAGGGGAGCGCTCGACTTCCGGGCGACGATGCGCCATTCCCTCTCTTACGGTGGCGTGCCCGTTGAGCCGCGCTTCAAGCACCCCCATCAGGCCAAGCCGCAGATCTGGGTGATCGCGGACGTCTCAGGTTCGGTGGCGGCCTTCGCCCGCTTCACCTTGCAGCTCGTCTATGCGATCTCGTCCCAGTTCTCCAGGGTGCGCAGCTTCGTGTTCATCGACGGCGTAGACGAGGTGACAGGGATCTTCGACCGGTCCGAGACCGTGACCGAGGCGGTGCAGAGGGTCAACCTCGAAGCCGACGTGGTCTGGGCGGACGGTCACTCGGACTACGGGCATGCGCTCACCGCCTTCTACGAGCGTTGGGGACACGAGATCGGGCCGAAGGCGAGCATCTTGCTGCTCGGCGACGGCCGGAACAATTACCACGCCGCCCAGGCGTGGGTCGTCCGCGAGCTTCGCCATCGAGCGAGAAGAGTGTTCTGGCTCAACCCCGAGCCTCGCTCGTATTGGGGGAGCGGCGATTCGATCGTCGATCAGTACGCCCAGCACTGCGACGCCGCCTACGAGTGCCGCAATCTCCGCCAGCTCGAGGCGTTCGTCGCGCACCTGGCCTGAGCCGGCAACGGCCCTGTTTCCTCGGGGCATCGCCGCCCCGAGGAGGCTCGCCCGGGCCGAGGGCCGGTCGCCGGCGACCGGTATCCTTGAAGCCATGACGGTCGCATCCGAGGGGCAGAGCGCGCCCCAAGGACGGGTCGCCGCGGGCACGAGGCTCGTCATCGTTCGCCACGGCGAGGCCGTGAGCAACGCGGAGGATCTCGTCGCAGGACATCTCGGCTGCCGCGGGCTCACCGAGCGAGGCCGGCTGCAGGTGCGGGCCCTCGCAGAGCGCCTCCGGCACACGGGCGAGCTCGAGGGGGCGACCGCGCTCTACTCGAGCGTCCTGCGCCGCGCCGTCGAGACGGCCGAGATCCTGCTCCCTGTTCTCGGCGACGTCTCCTACGAGGCCAGGTGCGCGCTCTGTGAGCGCCATCCCGGCGAGGCGGACGGGCTGAGCTGGGCCGAGTGCGACAGACGTTACGGACGCCGGCTCCCCGGCGACGATCCCGAGCAGCCGCTGGCGCCGGGCGGGGAGAGCTGGCTCGAGTTCCTCGAGCGGGCAGAGGACGCCTTGTACCGCCTCGCCCGGGCGCATCCCGGGGAGCTGGTGGTGGTCTCGGGCCACGGGGGCGTCGTGGATGCTTCGCTCATCCGCTTTCTCGGGTTGCCGGAGCACGGCGGCTTGGCCCGCTTCTTCCCCGACAACGCCTCGATGACCGAATGGGCCTTCACGGGGACACGGTGGTGGCTCGTCCGCTTCAACGACGCCGCCCACCTCGACCCGAGCCGGCCGCACGACCCCGCCGGGCTGCGCATAGCCGCGCCGGCCTGGGTCCAGCGGGAACCGCCCGCCCGCGCGGCCCTCGCCCGAACGGGGCGCGCCGTGCCTCAGCAGGCGTAGTCAGGGTCGAAGGGATAGTCGTTCGGGCCGGGCGTTTCCTGCAAGAGCCAGGTCTCGCCTCCGGCAAAGGCGTACTTCGCGCTGCAGAACGGTGCGAGCGTCGCCGGGGGCCAGTAGCCGTAATCCGGCGGGTACGGGGGCGATGTCCAGGAGGCACCCGCGACCCAGATCGGGACCGGCGGACCGGATGGCACGTAGCCGCCGGTGATCCCCTGCCACTGGACCGCGGTCGAATAGATCCCGGCCGTGACGTTCTGGGAGTGCAGGAAGTCGAGCGCACCCTGGATCGTGACGGAGTTGAGCGCCTGGTCGCAGGACCAGTACTGCCCGCAGAGGTCGTTCTCGATGTCGAGCCACCACACCGGTGACGAGGCTCCCTGGGACGCCGCGTAGCCCATGGCGGCCTGAGCCGAGTTGTAGCCGTAGTTGTACGCGAGGCACGTCGCCTGTTGCGAGCCGGAGAAGTCGTCGCAGGTCCCGAACGGTCCCTGCTGGTCGATCGTGTCGGACGGCGTCGGCGAGTTGAGGAACATGTACAGGTCGTACGGGGCGCCATTGGTGCCGACGGCGCCGGCGGCCCAGGCCACCTCCGCCCGCAGGCACGGGTTCGGCGCGCCGACCGCCCAGCCGTCCACTCCGACGATGGCGACGGTGTAGTCGGCCGTCCCGGCCGGGTAAGAGGGCGCTCCGGGGAGCGGGACCGTCTGAGTCGACGTCGGTCCCTCGCACTGGGGCCAGTTGATGTCGTAGCCGAAAGAGCCGCTCGGGTACTGCAGCGGCGAGACGTCTGCAACCGGCATGGCGGCGATCGAGGTGACGGGGGCAGTGCCCTGGGCCCTGCCGAGCGATCCGTGGGCAGGGGCCGCGCCGAGGCTCACGACGGTGCCGTTCTGCTCGGCCACCCAGTCCCCAGTCCCGTCCGGGGTCACGGCCATCCCCACGACGGGCGAGCTGGCTCTCACCCGCTTCGGCGTTGCCAGCTTCACGGCGTCGCCGAAACGGGCCACGTTCCCGTTCGCCCGGGCGAGCCAGTAACCGCCCCCGTCGGGGGTCGCCGCGATGGCGACGATGGCCTGACGGGGCGTCTCGGCCCCCGCCGATCCGTAGTAGTTGGCGTCGCCGAAGTTGTCCACCCGGCCGGAGCTGCAGGCGATCCAGTACCCCTTGCCGTCGGGGGTGCCGACGATCCCGACGACGCGACCGGTGAAGGGCCGGGCAACCGAGCCGTAGCTCTCGGCGTCACCGAAGTGCAGCAGGCGGCCGCCGCCGGTGACGAGCCAGTACCCGCGGCCGTCCGGGGTCGTCGCAGCCGCCACGACCGGGTCCTGGCGCACTCTGCCACCGGCGTCGCCCTCGAACTTGGCGTCCCCGAAGGCGTACACGCTGCCGTCGGCACCGATGAGCCAGTAGCCCTTGCGATCGGGCGTGGGGACCAAGGCGATGATCGGAGCGACCAGGTGCTTTCCGTACGCAGAGCCGTAGTAGGCGGCTTTGCCAAGGGCCGCCACCTTGCCGTTGGCCTCCGCCAGGTCATAGGCGAGGGTGCTGGGGGGCGGCAGGGCAATCCCGGCGATCGAGGCGACGGGAGTCGTCACGTCGCTGAGCGAGCCGTGCGCGATGGCGGTGCCGAGATGCAATACGGTGCCGTCCTGTTCGGCAAGCCAGGCGCCGGTGTCCTGCGGGGTGACGGTGAAGCTCACCACGGGCGAGGCGAGCTTGACCGGCGGGTTGAGCGCCAGGCGCGGGGCGTCGCCGAAAGAGAACACCTCCCCGTCTGCGGCGGCCAGCCAGTAGCCGCCGCCGTCGGTCGTCGCCGCCATGGCGACGACTCGTTGGCCCTCCGGGCTCGCCCCCGCCGCGGCGAAGAGCTGAGCGTCACCGAAGTTGAAGACCGCCCCGGTACTGGTGGCGATCCAGTACCCCTTGCCGTCGTTGGTGGTGACGATGGCGACGGCGTCCCCTTTGATCGCCGCAGTGACCTCGCCATAGCTCTTGGCGTCACCGAAGGCCAGCACGTGGCCGACCGAGGTGACGAGCCAGTAGCCGCCGCCGTCGGGCGTCGCCGCCGCCGCCACGACGGGCCACTCGCGCACGGAGCCGCCGGCGTCGCCCTCGTATCGAGCGTCCCCGAACGGGTACACGCTGCCGTCGGCGCCAACCAGCCAGTAGCCCTTGCGATCAGGGCTGGGGACCAAGGCGACGATGGGGGCGACCAGGCGTGCCCCGTACACGGACCCGTAGTAGGCGGCCCCTCCCAGGGAAGCCACCTCGCCGTCGGTCTGGACGAGGTCGTAGGCGAGAGTGCTCGCAGGCGGTATCGGCATCCAGGCGATCGAGGTGACGGGCGAGGTGCTCGTCACGCCCGTCGGCGAGCCGTGAGGGAGGGCGGTGCCGCGGCTCACGACGGCGCCGTCCTCCTCGGCGAGCCACGCTCCGGTGCTGTCCGGGGTCACGGTGAAGCCCGCCACGGGCGATGCGAGCTTGAGCGGCGGACCGGCTGCGAGCTGAGGCGCGTCGCCGAAGCTGTACACGGCGCCGTTCGCCGCGGCCAGCCAGTAGCCACCACCGTCGGGCGTAGCCGCCATGGCGACGACGCTTTGATCGGTGGGACCCGCCCCGACGGGGCTGTAGGTCTCGGCGTCGCCGAAGTTGAAGACAGCTCCGGAACTGCAGGCGATCCAGTAGCCACGCCCGTCGGGGGTGGCAACGATCGCCACGACTCTGCCGGCGAACGGTGAGGACACCGAGCCGTAGTTCTTGGCGTCGCCGAAGGCGATGACCTGGCCGTTCGAGGTGACGAGCCAGTACCCGCCGGCGTCAGGCGCCGCCGCCGCCACGACCGGGAGCGCTCGCGCCGCCCCGCCGGCGCCACCCTCCTGCTTGGCGTCGCCGAAGGCGAACACGCTGCCGTCGGCGCCGATCAGCCAGTAGCCGGCCCGGTCAGGCGTGGGGAGCAGAGCGATGATGGGGGCGACGAGGGCTCTTCCGTACTCGGAGCCGTAGTAGGCGGCTCCCCCGAGCGGGATCACCGTGCCGTTGGCCTCGGCAACGTCATAACCGACGGCCGTTGCCGTTACCGTCGTGCCTACCGCGGTGGCTGCGGCCGGCGTCGTCGTGGTCGTCGTGTTCGCGGTCGGGGTCGCGTGCGGCAACGTCGAGGTCGAGACGGTCCTCACAGACGAGCCCGCGGCCTGGCCGCCGAGCCGGGGCGTGGCGCCGGCCTGACCCGCGTCCAAGAGCGAGCCTGCACTCAGCGCGCCCCCGAGCGCGATGACGACCGCCAAGACCGTCCCGAGACGGCCCGGCAGGCGAGCAGGAGTACCGAGCCGAGAGTCCAAGCGCTTAGGGTGCACGATAGAGCACTTATCGTCACATTATCAGAACTCTTGACCCATGGCCAACTCTGAGCACAGAGTCAACAGGTCTCACACTATCCCCGCAATAGCTCGGCGATACGAAAGGCGAGGTCGGTCGACTGGCGGGCGTTGAGGCGCGGGTCGCAGGCGGTCGTGTAGCGCAACTGCAGCTGCTCTTCGACTATCCCACCGATCCCACCGAGGCATTCGGTGACGTCGTCGCCTGTCAGCTCGATGTGCACTCCTCCCGGCCATGTCCCCTCTGACTTGTGGACGGCGAAGAAGCCCTGGATCTCCCCCAGCACGTCGTCGAAACGGCGTGTCTTGTGGCCAGATTCGCTCACGAAGGTGTTGCCGTGCATCGGGTCGCAGACCCAGGCCACAGGGAAGCCCGCGGCGGAGACGGCGCGCACGAGCGGCGGGAGAGCGGTGCGGACCTTGTCGACGCCCATGCGGGACACGAAGGTGAGCCGTCCGGGTGCCCGCCCGGGGTTGAGCCGCTCGCAGAGCGCCGTCGCCTCGTCGGGCGTCGCCGTCGGCCCGAGCTTGACCTCCACCGGGTTGCCAATCCCGGTCGCGAACTCGACGTGAGCTCCGTCTATCTCCCGTGTGCGCTCCCCGATCCAAACGAGGTGGGCGGAGCAGTCGTACCAGTCACCGGTGAGGGAGTCCTTGCGGGTGAGGGCTTCCTCGTAGTCGAGCAGCAGGGCCTCGTGGCTGGTGAACAGGTCGACCTGATGAATGGTCGAGTCGGCCGAGAGGTCGACACCGCAGGCGTGCATGAAGCGCAGCGCTCGGTCGATCTCCTCCGCGATGGCTTCGAATCGCCTGCCCTCGGCGCTCGTCGCGAGGAACTCGAGATTCCACGAGTGCACCTGGGACAGGTCGGCGAAGCCGCCCTTTGTGAACGCACGCAGCAAGTTGAGCGTCGAAGCCGACTGGTGGTAAGCGCGCAGCATGCGGGTTGGGTCCGGCACCCGGCCGGACGCGGTCTTGACGTCGTCGTTGATGATGTGACCCCGGAACACGGGAAGCTCGATGTCGCCGACGCGCTCGGTCGCCGCGGAACGGGGCTTGGCGAACTGTCCGGCGATGCGGCCGACTTTCACGACCGGGACACCCGAGCCGTAGGTGAGGACGACCGCCATCTGCAAGATGACCTTCAGCTTGTCCCTTATGCCGTCGGCCGAGAAGTCCTCGAAGGACTCGGCGCAGTCGCCGGCTTGGAGCAGGAACGCTCTACCGGCCGCGACCTCGCCCAGGCTTCTCGTGAGACGACGCGCCTCGCCGGCGAACACGAGCGGCGGCAGCTTCGCGAGCTGGGCGAAGACCTCCTTGTAGGCGGCGAGATCGGGCCATGGAGGTTGCTGGGAAGCAGGGCGCGTGCGCCAGGAGGCCGGGTGCCAGGCCGGCTGGGGCTCTGGCTGGGGCGCCGGATCGGGCGGGGGGGCGACTGCCGCGGCGACCAGCGGGGCGGCCGCGCCGAGGAGCTCCCGTTTCACCGGGTCCGATGTGGTGTTCACCCCACAAGCGTACGCGGGCGGGACGGTCTGATCCCGCGCCCCCCGCTTTGGGCGTCGTGACCTGGCGCGATCTCGGCTGAGGCTCCAATGCTCGCTACGCTTCGCTGGTGCGCGTCCCCCGACGACTCGGCATCCTCGGGGGGACATTCGACCCCGTGCACGTCGGCCACCTTGTCGCAGCTGTCAACGCCCGCCATGAGCTCAGCCTCGACCGGGTCCTTCTCGTTGTCGCCAACGAGCCGTGGCAGAAGGTGGCGAGCCGGCCCGTCACTCCCGCCGCCGACCGCTTGGCGCTCGTGGAGGCAGCTGTCGAAGGGGTCGAGGGGCTCGAGGCGAGCGGTATCGAGATCGCGCGGGGCGGCCCCTCTTACACGGCGGACACCGTGGCCGAGCTGGAAGCTCAGTGGCCGGGTACCGAGCTGAACCTGATCGTCGGCGCCGACGCCGCTGCCGGTCTCGGGGGCTGGGAGCGGCTCGAAGAGGTGCGCTCCAAGGTGGTCCTCGTGGTGGTCAACCGGCCTGGCACGACGATTGACGCCACCGGCCCGGCCAGCCCGCTCGAGGGTTGGGACGTTCGCATGGTCGAGGTTCCGGCCCTGGAGATATCGAGCACCGACCTGCGCGATCGGGTTGCGACCGGGCGGCCTCTAGACTTCCTCATTCCTATGCTAGCCATCCGCGTGATCCGCGAACACGGCCTGTATCGTGTGACCAGATGAGCCGTCACGGGATGCTTCGTTTCCCACCTCGAGAAGCGTCCGGCCGGGTGCAGGCTTTTGGCGCGCAAGGTTTCTGCTGGCTTGACCAAAGGGTCTTCGGATCGCGTTGAGTCTCGATCGCGTGCTTGTCGCGGCCGGCGCCGCTTCGTCAAAGACCGTCGACCCGACGGTTGTGCTCGACGTCGGGGACCTGCTCGGGATCACCGATCACTTCGTGATCACAAGTGGGAGCAACGTGCGCCAGGTCCGCACGATCGCCGAAGAGGTCGAAAAGCGCGTCAAAGCGCAGGGCGGGGGTTCCCCCCGGTACGTCGAGGGTCTCGACGACGCCCGCTGGGTGCTGCTCGACTACGGTCAATTCGTCGTCCACGTGTTTCTCGATGAGGCGCGCCACTACTACAACCTCGAACGCCTCTGGGCCGACGCGCCGCGGGTGGAGCAACCCTGGCCCGAGGGCGAGCGTGTCGGGGTAGAGCTCTGAGCGATCGCCACGGGCAGGTGGGTTCTCGTCACCCCGGGGCCGGAGCCAACTGGTCGTAGTCGGAGCGGGTCACGCCGTAGTCAGTGGTCGCCTGGGAGCCGTTGCCGATCTCGGGGGGCACGGCGAGGCCGCCGTAGACGAAGAAGACTTCCTTGATCGTTGGCAGGGCCGTGACCGACCAGACGATCTGCGCGAAGTAAAGGGGCGCTTGATCCGGCAGGAGGTTCAGATAGCTGGAGTCGAGCTGCACGGTCAGGTCACCGTTGCTCAGCCCTTGGACGACGAGGTTGGCCGTGGTCGGGATGGCGCTGCCGATCCCCTCGTCGAACTCCCTCGGTGTCGGTCCCCCCTCGAGAGCGTCGAGCATCCCTTGGGCGGTGGGCGGTGGCCGCAGGTACCGGTCGGCCTCTATGAGCTGGGTGCCGTCGGGGGCGATGAGGTAGATCGACTCCCGTATCGAACCGTGCACCACCGGGGTGGAGATGACGGTCGTGTTCGTCACGGTCAGGGCGGCCGGTATCTCTGAAGGTGGGATCGGCTGCGGCGAGCTGTCGACACCTAGGCCACAGCCGGCCAGGGCCGTCATCGCAGCCACGAGGCATCCGAGTGCGAGCACCCGGCGGGGCTTCACGCCGCCTCCTGCTCGAGGGCCGGGAGCTCGACGACAAAACGCGCCCCTCCCCCGGGGCGGTCCTCGACCCACACCCGCCCGCCGTGCTGGCGCACGTGCTGTGCCACGATCGCCAGGCCGAGGCCGGTGCCGTCGCCGAGTCCCCGGCGCCGCCCTGTCGAGCCGCGCGAGAAGCGCTCGAAGATCCGGTCCCGCTCCTCGGGCGCGATCCCGGGCCCGGCGTCCTCGACGACGAAACGGACCGATGAGCCGTGATCCTCGACGGCCAGCAGCGTCGCACCACCGGCGTAGCGCTGCGCGTTCTCGAACAGGTTGGCGAAGATCCGCTCGAAGCGACGCTTGTCCACCGATATGTGCTGGGAGGCCATGCCCGGGGCGAACTGGATCGGCACGTCGGTGCCCGTCGCCTGCACGGTGTGCTCGACGAGCGAGCCGATGGCCACCTCGTCGCGGGAGAGGTCGCCCGCTGCCGCGTCGAAACGGGAGATCTCCAGAAGCTCGCCGACGAGCCGCCTGAACCTGCGCACCTCGTCCCCGAGGAGATCGAGCGCTTGGAGGGCCTTCGGCGGCAGCTCGTCGCGCCTGGCCTCGAGGACCGAGAGCGAGTTGGCGAGCGTCGTGAGAGGTGAGCGGAGCTCGTGGTTGACGTCGGAGGCGAAACGTGCCTCGCGTTCGATGCGTTCTTGAAGCTGGTCCACCATGTGATTGAAGGCGGCGGCGAGTGCCGCCAGGTCGGCGAAGTGGGTGCTCTCCAGACGAGTGCTCAGGTTCCCTCCCGCAATCGCAAGCGCGGCGCGGGTGGTCTCGTGCAACGGCCGCAGCGCGCGGGCGGCCGCCCAGCGGCCCAGGATCGCACCTGCCACCGTCGTTATCAGGGCCGCGATCGTGAGCGCCGCGAGCAGGGTGTGCAGCGTCCGGGTCAGATCGGCCAAGCCGAAGATCTCGAAGTAGGCGGTGGTCCCGCTGCTGCCGCCGTTGGCGGGGGGGATTGGCACGCCGACGACGAGCTCAGAGGTCCCGTGGAACTCGATGAGCTGTTGAGAGGGGGAGTTGTCCAGCACTTTTGCCGTCAGGCCTGTCGGCAACTGATGAGGCGACAGCGTCGGGGCCGACGGATACCAGAAACCGGCGCTGTAGACCAGGGAGCCGGTGTTCGGGCCGGCGTCGAGATTCTGGACCACCTGGGGGATGTACGCGTTGGCATGCAGCTCACCTCGCAGCAGGACGGCGTTGGCCAAGGCCTGGTGTCGCATCGAGGAGAGCTGCTGGTTGACTATCGAGTTGCGCACTGTGACATAGCCGATTCCCGCCAGGGCGCCCGAGAGGGCGAGTGCTCCGAGCGCGAAGGCCGTCGTGACCCTGGCCCGTAGCCCGAGGCGGCGCCTTGGCGGGTGCGCGACCGGAGGCGGATCAGTCGGAGGGGCGAGGGGTTGCGCAGAGACTGGATCGACCGAAGCCGGATCTATCGGCACACCGGCAGCCTCCACTGCTACGGAGCGAGCTTGTATCCGAGCCCGCGCACCGTGAGCACATGGCGCGGCTCACTCGGTTCCGTCTCGATCTTAGTGCGCAACCTGCGAACATGGACATCTACGAGGCGTCCATCTCCGAAGTAGTCATAGCTCCAGACCCGTTCGAGCAGCTGCTCGCGCGACAGGACCTTGCCGGCGTTGGCGGCTAGCTCGCAAAGCAGTAGGAACTCCGTCCGTGTCAGGTGGACCTCTTCGCCGCTGCGGCGGACGACGCCTGCCTCCGGGAGGATCTCGAGGTCCCCGAACTCGAGCTGCACGAGGGCCGGTTCGTTGGTGCGGGCCCGGCGCAGCAGCGCTCGGATTCGGGCGGCGAGCTCCTTCGGTTCGAACGGCTTGGTGACGTAGTCGTCGGCTCCCGCCTCCAGGCCCGCCACCACGTCGTGGGTGTCGGTCCGGGCCGTCACCATGATGATCGGCACCGCGCTCGTCTTGCGAAGCTCACGGCAGCACTCGAAGCCGTCCATTCCCGGCAGCATTATGTCGACCACGAGCAGATCGAACGGGTTCGACACAAGGGCGCGGGTCTGGAGCTCCAGCGCCTCCTCGCCCGTGCCGGCCTCCTCGACTTCGTAACCCTCGTCTTCGAGCGAAAGACGCATCGAGGTGCGGATCCGTTCGTCGTCTTCCACGAGCAACACTCTGTGCGCCATGGCACCCATTGTCGCTCAACTTGGACGCCTCCGGCTACCGGATAAAAACGGGGGAGGCAACAGCACGATCAGCGCGCCACTCGCGGTACCGTGGAGCGGTGGGCTTTGAGCTCGAAGGATTCCTCCGTTCGCTCGCGTCGGACGCGCTGGCGACTCGCCAGGCGTACCGAAGCGATGTCGAGGCGTTCGCCGCGTGGGCTGGTCGGGCCGGGGTGTCAGAGCCGGAGCAGGTCGACCGCCTCATGTTGCGGCGCTATTTGGCCTATTTGGCGACACGACGGTATTCCCGTCGGACCATCGCCCGCAAGGCCGCGGCCCTCCGGTGCTACTTCGCCTGGCTGCGACGCCACGAGCTGATCGCGCTCGACCCGTCCCGACGTCTTTCTGCCCCGAGCGGAGAGGCCCGCTTGCCGCGGGTGCTGGCGCCGGCGGAGCTGGAGGCCCTGCTCGAGCCAGCGACCCTTGGTGCAAATGGCGGTCCGCCCGTCGCGGTCACGGCACGGGACGACGCCCTGCTCGAGCTTCTTTACGGCAGTGGGCTGCGAGTCGCGGAGCTCTGCGGGCTCGAGCTGAGCAACGTCGATCTCAAGAGCCGCTCGGTCACGGTCTGGGGCAAGGGGGACAAGCAGCGCAGAGTGCCTATGAGCTGCGCCGCCGTCGAGGCCGTGGCCCGTTACGTCGCCTCCGGGCGGGGTCGGCTCGTCAAGGCTTCGAGCCCCACGGGCTCGCTGTTCCTCAACCGGCGCGGTCGGCAAATGACTCCTCGAGACGTGCGCCGCGTCCTCGACCGGCGCTCCCCGGTACCTACGCACCCCCACGCGCTCCGTCACACCTATGCGACACACCTCCTCGACGGTGGCGCGGATCTGCGCGTGGTCCAGGAGCTCCTCGGTCATGCGAGCCTGCGTACGACGGAGATATACACCCATGTGTCCACCGAGCGGCTTGTCAGCGCCTATCGCAGCGCCCATCCGAGAGCGTGATGAGCCAGACGGGGACCGACCGGCTCCAGTCCGTCGAGGAACTGTGGGCGGATTTCAAGGCGACCGCGGATCAATCCGCCCGCGATCGCCTGATCCTTCACTACTCGCCGCTCGTGAAGTACGTCGCCGGACGCGTTGCCGCTGCCATGCCCAGCCACGTCGACTACGCCGACCTGGTGAGCTACGGCATCCTCGGGTTGATCGACGCAATCGAGAAATTCGATCCTTCTCGGGCGATCAAATTCGAGACGTACGGAGTGCCCCGGGTCCGCGGGGCCATACTCGACGAGCTCCGGTCCATCGACTGGGTGCCGCGGTCTGTTCGCGCAAAAGCGCGTGCCGTCGACGCGGCCTTCTCCAAGCTCGAGGGCACGCTCGGACGTTCGCCGACGGATCGGGAGCTCGCCGACGAGCTGGAAATGACCACTGGCGATCTCGACGACATCTTGCGCCAGACCTCGCGAGCCGGGCTCTTGCAGCTCGACGACGTGCTGTTCCGACAGGGTGGCAGCGGGGGCCAGACGCTGGGGGACACGCTCCAGGACCAAGGTGACGCTCCAGGTGCCACGATCGAGCTCGAGGAGACCCGGCGCCAGCTCGCGAAGGCGATCCAGCGTCTGGACGATCGTGAGCGCAAGGTGCTCACTCTTTACTACTATGAGGGCCTGAACCTTGCCGAGATCGGTGAGATCCTCGGAGTGACTGAGAGCCGTGCTTGCCAGATTCATACCAAGGCCGTACTCCACCTGAGGCAACGCTTGCGCGACGAGCTGGCCTGAGTTGTCTCCGCGAGAGGATGGCCGCGTCACGAGTGGCGCCCGTCCCCGACTCGCCGTCGCGCCGTAGGTCCTACAGTTGCGCTCATGTCCAGCCGTTCGGGCTCGGTAGGTCAGCAGCACCTGCCGGGCGAGGTGCGGCGTTCCGAACTGGTGTCTGCTGCGATCCGGGTAATGCGCCGCCAGGGGCTCTTGGAGACCACCACTCGTGATGTCGCCGCGGAGGCGGGGGTGAGCCCGGGGCTCGTCCACCACTACTTCAAGTCTCAAGACGACCTCGTCGCCGAGGCTTTTGCCGAGGTCGCCAATGAGGACCTGAACCGTGTCAGCGCGGCAGTCCGGGCGTGCTCTGGAGCGGTCGACCGCCTGATCACGATCGTCGACGCCTTCACACCGCCCGACGCCGAGTGGCCTTTCCTGCTCTGGATTGACGCCTGGGCCGCGGCCGCTCGCCACGAGTCTGTCCGCGTCCGCTCCCGGTCGGTGAACCTGCGCTGGGTGAAGCTATTCGAGGAGACCTTTCGCGACGGCGTGCGCACCGGCACCTTCCATTGCCCCGAACCTCGCGCCGCCGCCTGGCGGATGTTGGCCCTGCTCGACGGACTTGCCATCCAGGTCGTCACCCGTCAGAGCGGCATCAGCCGGGCGACGGTGGCCGCCTGGGTGCACGAGGCGGCACGCAGAGAGGCGGGGCTGGGGGATCCGGGGCTGGGGGATCCTTAGTGCCAGACCGCCCGGTGGGAGCTCCGCCAGCTGTTCCGACAGAGAAGTGGTCGCCGCCCGGCCCTTCTCCCGGGCGGCACCGGACGAGATTAGGCACGACCCGAAGGAGGTTGTCCCGAGATCGATGGACAAAGTCCGAAACCAGCAGCGCCGCAAACGGATCCTGGAGGCCACCGTCCGGATAATCGGACGTGAGGGCCCGGGATCGGTGACCCACCGTGCAGTGGCCGCAGAGGCTGACGTGCCGCTCGCGGCGACGACCTACTACTTCGCTTCCAAAGAGGTGCTCTTCAACGAAGCGCTCACCACGTCCGTGCAGACGGACCTGGCCGAGTTGGAAGTCCTCGCCCGTGCGATGTCGAAGTCGCCTGCATCAGTTGAGGCCTTCGCGCAGGCACTCGCTGGTTTTCTCACCGGCCAGCTCCGCCGCAGGCGAACAACCGTCGTCGCGCAGTACGAGCTGGCGCTCGAGGCGGCACGCCATTCTTCGTTGCGACCGGCGGCTCGCGCGGCGACCGAGGCGTACGTCCGGCTCTGTCAGGTGATGCTGGAGAGGATCGGCTCGCTCGACCCGGCCGCGGACGCACCTTTGCTGGTTGCCGTCATGGACGGGCTCCTTCTCGACCAGCTCTCCTCGTCCAGATCTCCCTTCGACGTGCAAGCGCTCGCTTGCCAGCTGCGCAGGTTCATTGCGGGCCAGCTACAGGCGCCGGCCCGGTCCGGCTAGCAGGGCTCCGTCGTCGCGTCCCTGGTCGCGCGCTGGCCGCGGTAGTTGACAATCCGGTACATTTGTACCAATATGGCTCCGCGGTAGAGGTCCGGGCCCCTCTGAGGGTGGTGGGCGGACCTGGCTGAACGGTCGGTCCGCTCTCGGGCGGGTCCAGCACGGAAGGGGTGACTTGTGCCTACGCGGCTCGAACGCCCTGAGCCCGATGCTTATCGCGTGCGCCGCGTTCATCACGTCGGCATAACGGTGGCAAGACTCGACAGGTCGCTCGCGTTCTATCGCGACCTGCTCGGCATGACCGTCCTCGGGCTCAGCGACGATGAGGACGTCGGTGCGATAGTGGGCATAACGGGAGCCCGCGTGCGCGCCGCCGATATCGACGCCGGCGATGGCCAGGTCCTTGAACTGCTCGAGTACGACTCCGACAACGCCAAGTCCTACAGCCACGGCCCGGACACCGTCGGGAGCTGCCATCTCTCCCTCCAGGTGGGCGATTTGTCCTCGGTGCTCTCCCGTCTGGCGAGCGCCGGTTTCATGCCGATGGGGGAAGTCGTCGCTCTGTCGGACGGAGGGGTGTGGGAGGACTGCACGGTCGTCTATCTTCGCGACCCGGACAACGTAATCATCGAGCTGATCGCGAGGGGCACAGACGACTGAGCACAATGCGGCGACCGAGTCCGGCCCGGGTCCGGGCTCCCGCATCGACGACTGCTTGTCGGTGCGCGGGGACCATTTGTGGATCGAGGGCTGCGACGCGGTCGAGCTGGCTGGTCGCTTTGGCACGCCCCTCTATGTCGTCTCGGAGAACCAGCTCCGCAGGAACGCCCATCGCCTTGTCCAAGCTTTTTCCGATCATTGGCCCGGTCCGGTGAACGTGCTGCCCTCGATCAAGGCCAACAACGTGCTCGCACTGAGACGAATCCTCTCCAGCGAGGGGCTCGGCTGCGACACCTTCGGTCGTTCGGAGCTGTGGGCCGCTCTCGCCTGCGGCGTCTCGCCGGCACTCATATCGGTAAATGGCACCGGCAAGTCGGCGGCGTTGGTAGAGGAGGCAGTCGCGGCGGGTTGCCGGATCACGCTCGACTCGCCTCGAGAGTTGGACCTCGCCATAGCGGCCGCGCAAAGGCTCGGGCGGCGGGCGCAGGTGCGGGTCCGGATCCGGCCGGATCTCTCCGCTTTGGAAGAAGTCGCCTCCGACTTCAGCTTGGACGCCGAGTCGATCACCGAGGTCATGCGCCGGTACAAGGCTGGCATCCCGACGAACGAGCTGCTACCGCTCGGCGAGCGTGCACTCCAAGCCGACGAGGTCGACCTCGTCGGCGTGCATGCCCACTTCGCCCGGAACAGCCGCAGGCTTGACGTTTGGGCGGCCCTGATGCAGGCGTTCGGTGACGCGGTCGGCCGCCTGTCGTCGGCGTGGGGAGGCTGGCAGCCGCGCCAGCTTGACATCGGGGGCGGTATCCCGACCGGGCGGGACCCCACCGGTCGGGCGATCCCACGTCTCGCAAGCGAGCGGGGCCCCGCACCCTCGGTGGAACGCTATGCCGAGTTGATCTGTGCGAGCCTCAGCGAGTCGCTCGACAGAAACGGTCTGTCGACTTCAGACAAGACGCTCGAGGTCGAGCCCGGCCGCGCCTGCTACGCCGACATCGGCGTGCACCTGAGCCGTGTCGTCAACCTGAAGACCGAGACCGAGCCGCAGCTGCTTCGTTTCGTCGAGCTCGACACCTCGGAGGTTTTCCTGATGGACCTGCACCTCGAGCACAACCGCTGGGTTCACGTGGTGGCAAACCGGGCGTCCGACCTGCCCATCGGAGTGGCCGACCTCGTCGGCGCCAGTTGCGGGTTCGACACGATCACTCCAGATGCCGTGTTGCCAGAGGTCGTGCCGGGCGACGTTGTCGCCTTTCTCGACACGGGGGCGTATCAAGAAGTGTGCGCGAGCAACTTCAACGGCTTGCCGCGGCCAGCCACCGTCCTCGTCCGCGACAGCGAGGCCATGGTCGTGCGCCGAGCAGAGACCCTCGAGGACATCTTCAGCCGGGACCTCGAGGTCGCATGGGGCGACCCGGGCTGATCAGAAGCGACATCGGGCGCAGTCGTGCGAGCCGGGACCGGGCAGGACGCTCCGGGACCGGTGCCACCCGGGACCGGGCAGGACAGGCTGCGATGTAAAGGCCATCCGGGCCCTCGGATGCGAAGGCGCCATCCAGTTGGCTTCGCTCCCCGGTGGGGCTCTGGTTCTGACCGGCTCGGGACCTTAGACCCTAGGCAGCGTCAGGGGCGGTGCATAACCTGGACATATGTCCAAGTGTGTGGGACCTGTCGTCTCGTGACAGGCCGACAGTCCCCTCGAAGCGCGTTAGCGCGAGGAGGTCGTGGCCACCATGCCTAGCCAGCGTCAGGCCGAGCACTTCATCGACACACAGCAGCTGACTCCTGATCTGCTGAGGCGGCAGATGGATCTCATCGCGTTGCTGAAGCAGGCCGACAGTCATCGCGCGTGCCCGGCGCTGCTTCGGGACGCCTCCCTCGGCATGATCTTCGAGGAACCTTCGACGCGCACGCGGGTGTCGTTCGAGGTTGCCATGACAAAGCTCGGCGGTCACGCCCTCTACCTGAAGCCGGGAGAGATCCACCTCGGGCAGAAAGAGAGCATCAAGGACACCGCCAAGGTGCTCTCACGCATGGTCGACGCCATCGAGATCCGCGCCCTCAAACACGAGACCGTCACGTCGTTCGCCGCCTACGCGACCGTGCCCGTGATAAACGGGCTGACCGACTATAACCATCCGACCCAGGCCCTCTGCGACGTCTTCACGATGGGCGAGTACAAGCTCCCCGAGAAGACGTGGCCCGACCTCACCATCGTGTTTGTCGGCGATGCCACCAACGTTTGCACCTCGACAGCGCTGATAGTGACCATGCTCGGCGGCACCTTCATCCACGCCCGCCCGGAGCAGTACAGCATCGAGGCCCAGTGGCCGGCGGTCGTCGATGAGCTCGCCAACAACATCAGGCGCTTCGGGGGGCGCTACATCGAGACCGATGCGGTCGAGGACGCCGTCAAGAACGCGGATTTCATCTACACAGACCTCTGGTGGTGGTTCGGCCAGGAGGACGAGATCCCCGACCGTGTCAAGGCTTTCAAGCCCCGCTACCAGGTCACCACCGAGTTGCTCGCCCGGGCACCCGAGCACGTTCGCTTCATGCACTGCCTGCCGGCTTCTCGTGGGGTCGAGGTCACCGACGAGGTGATGGACGGGCCCAAGTCGATCATCTACCCGCAGAGCGAGAACCGGCTCCACACCGAGAAGGGCCTTCTCACCTGGTACGTCTACCCGCGTCTCGTCCAGCCCCTTCCGGCGACAAAAGCGTTCCACGAAGAGCGGATCCAGGCCTTTGTTGACGACCTGCCCGACCAGAGTGACCCCCCGGGTCCGGTAAATTGAGGAGATAACAAGATGACGAGCATGGAAGTCCGGCCATCGGTGCCGCGGGCTCCGGCAAAGCGCGGTGCCCTGCGTCGCTTCGACATGATCCTCTTCAGCGTGACCGCGATCCTGTGTCTCTCGCAGGTGCCGATCACCGCTGGCCTCGGGCAGTCGGTCATCTTTTGGACGATCCTGGTGATCTTCCTCTTCTTCCTGCCCTACGGCCTCATAACGGCCGAGCTCGGGTCGACCTACCCCGATGCCGGTGGCATCTACTCATGGGTGTCACGAGCCTTCGGCGGCTTCTGGGGGACCCAAGTGTCGTGGTGGTACTGGGTCAACGTCGGCATCTGGTTGCCGTCGGTCTACCTGATGTTCTCGACCCTCATGGGTCAGCTGTTCGGCTGGAACATCGGCTACTGGCCGAGCGTCATCATTGCCATCGCTCTCATCTGGATCAACTTCGCCGTCAATGTCGTCAAGCTCGACACAAGCAAGTGGGTGGCGAACGCGGCGGCCATCATCACCGTGACCGTGATGGTCGTCCTCGCCATCTCCGGAGCGGTGTTCGCGGCCCGTCACGGGTCGGCCAACGTCTGGTCGCGCCACACCGTCATGCCGGGCTGGGCGACGATCGGATTCCTGGGGGTGGTCGTCTACAATTTCCTCGGCTTCGAGCTCATGAGCAGCGCGAGCGAGGAGATGCGCGACCCCAAACGTGACGTGCCGCGCTCGATCCTGAGCGCCGGCCTGCTCATCGGGGTCATGTACCTGGTCTCGGTGGTCGGCATGCTGCTGCTTCGACCGCTGGCCTCGATCACCTCCACGACCGGCCTGTACGACGCCCTCAAGACCGGGCTTGGTTCGGCGGGCCTCGGCCACGCGGTCGCGTTCGTGCTCGGGCTCGGTGCCCTGTACTGCTTTTTCGCCTTGTTGATCCCCTGGACGATCGGTGCCAACCGCGCGGCTGCGGAAGCCGCTCAGCGCGGCGACCTGCCCCATGTCTTCGGCCGGACGAACCGACGCTTCGGAACCCCAGTCGGTGCCGCCGCGCTGACCTCGGTAGTCGGCACCGCCTTCACGCTCGCTTCCGGCATCATCGTGGCCACCGCGGGCCAGAGCTCCGGGGTCGAGACGCTGTTCTGGAACCTGTTCGCGTTCAGCTCCGTGGTCTTCCTGTTCTGCTACCTGGTCATGACGGCCGCGTTCTTCAAGTTGCGCCAGAAGGATCCTGACGCACCCCGGCCGTACAAGGTGCCTGGAGGCAAGCTCGGGGCCGCGGTCGTGACGATCTTGTGCCTTGGCTTCGTCGCTGCGGGCATCCTGTTCTTCGTATGGAGCGACCCGACCGGGCCGGCAAATTGGACCTTCATCGGCCAGATGGCGATCGGCCTTGCCATCGTGGGGGTCATGGGAGTCGTCTTCGACCACTTCGCCACCCACCTTCCCGACCCAGCGACCCTGTCTCGCCCGGAGGCCGGAGCAGACGTCGAGCTGACCGGGCTTGTGCCCGACAACGCAGATGAGCTGCTCGACCGCCAACTGCACGAAGAGGGATCTCGCTGAGGGGACAGCCGGCCGGGCACGCTCCACCGGGACGGTTCTGGGTCCCTGCCGTTGCTCCCGGCGGCCGCAGGTGAAGCCGCGCTGCTGAACCGCTACGATGGCAGCGAGGCCCGTCCGGGTCTCTTTCAACGTACGTCCTGGCATGCCCGCGGTCGTCCTTAGGGACGCGGTGCCGGGATTGGCTTAACCGTCGGGAGGGAGAATCGCGTGGCCGTAGTCACGATGAAGCAACTGCTCGAGGCCGGAGTCCATTTCGGCCACCAGACTCGCCGTTGGAACCCGAAGATGAAGCGGTTCATCTTCGGAGAGCGCAACGGCATCTACATCATCGATCTCAACCAGACCTTGGAGCGCGTCGACACTGCGTACTCCTTCGTGCGGGATCTCGTCGCCGGGGGTGGGGTGATCCTCTTCGTCGGGACGAAAAAGCAGACGCAGGACCCGGTGGCGGAGTTCGCCACCGCCTGTGGCATGCCTTATGTGAACCAACGCTGGCTCGGAGGCATGCTGACGAACTTTCAGACTGTCGCGGGCCGTGTTCGCAAGCTCGTCGAGTTGGAGGCGGCGCGGGCCGCCGGCGACTTTGCAGCGATGCCCAAGAAGGAGGCGCTCTCTCACGAGCGCGAGCTCGAGAAGCTCGATCGGAACCTCGGCGGCCTGCGCCGGCTGGAACGTCCGCCAGACGCGATCTTCGTGATCGACACCAAGAAAGAGCACATCGCGGTCACCGAGGCGAACAAACTTCACCTGCCGGTCGTCGCTGTGGTCGACACGAACTGTGATCCTGACGTCATCGACTATGTGATTCCTGGGAACGACGATGCCATTCGTGCCGGCCGGCTCATGTGCCGGGTCATTGCTGACGCCGTGGCCGAGGGACGCTACATCGCCTCGCGCCGGGCGGCGGATGCTGTCAACAGGGCTCGTCGCGCGAGCCAGGAGGCCACCACACAGCCACCGGCACCTGCCATGACCAAACCGGCCCCGGCACCTGCCATGACCGAACCGGCGGTGGCTACTGCCCAGATGGCTGAGGCCCCGATCGCCGAGCTCGCCGCTGAGCGAGTCGAGCCCGAGGCTCCCGCTGCCGAGGCGGCTGAGGCTCGCGCTAGCGAGGTGGCGGAGCGAGTCGCGCCCGAGGCTCCTGCTGCCGAGGCGGCTGAGGCTGGCGTCGCTGAGCCCGCTCAGGCCTCTGAGCAAGTCGCCGAACAGACGCCGACCGCAGGTGCCCCAGGAGGCGCCGGCCGGACAGGGGAGGCACAAGCAAGCAGCTCAGCTGTGCCCTCGACTACTGAGGAAGCTGCCGCCCCACTCACCGAGAACCGTACGGAGGACTGAAAGAGATGGCAGAGGTCACCGCAAAGGAGGTGCAGGAGCTTCGGAAGAAGACCGGGGCCGGGATCCTGGACTGCCGGCGTGCGCTCGAGGAGGCTGATGGGGACCAGGTCGAGGCCGAGCGCCTCCTTCGGGAGCGGGGCGTCATCAGCGCTGCCAAGCGGCAGGGCCGCGAGCGCGCCCAGGGAGCGGTAGCGGTCGTCGTGCAAAGTGACCCCAGGCCCGTCGGGGCGATCGCGATGCTCGAATGCGAGACCGACTTCGTGGCAAAGTCACCCGAGTTCGTCTCGCTCGTCGAGGAGATAGCGAACGAGATCGTGGTCAACGGCGAGGAGGCGCCGGCTCAGTACTCGACCCAGATCGACAACCTTGCCGTCGTCTTGAAGGAGAACATCGCCCTTGGCCGGACCGTCAGGTTCGAAGCTCCCGATGGCGCGATCCTCGGCAGTTACCTGCACCTGCAAAACGGTCGTGGCGTGAATGCTGTGCTCGTCGAGGTCACGGGAGCCGACGAGACCCTTGCGCACGAGATTGCGCTTCACATCGCCTTCGCTCGTCCGGAGTACCTGCGCCGGGAGGATGTTCCCCTCGAGCAGGTCGAGGAGTTCCGCCGCACCGCGGCGGCGATCGCGCACAACGAGGGCAAGCCCGAGGCTGCGCTGGAAAAGATTGTCGAGGGCCGTCTGCAAGGCTGGTACAGAGAGCGCGTCCTGCTCGAGCAGCCGTTCGTGCGTGACGAGCAGCAGACGATCGGGCAGCTGCTCGGTGCTGCCCAGGTGCTTCGATTCGCTCAGGCCGTCGTCGGCTCGTGAGCAGGTCTGGGCGGCGTTCGTGACCGAGCTGGCCGCCAGCGGCGACAAGAGGACCGACCCTCGCTGGCACCGGGTAGTGCTCAAGCTTTCCGGCGAGGCACTGGCAAGCTCTCTGTCCGACGAGACCATTGACGCCTCGACGGTGGGGCGCCTCGCCAGCGAGATCGGTGCCGCTTGCAACGAGCTGGAGGTTCAGATCGCCATCGTCGTCGGGGGCGGCAACATCTGGCGCGGTACAACAGGCGCCGGGCAGGGCATGGACCGTGCGACCTCGGACATCATGGGCATGCTCGGCACCGTGATAAATGCCCTTGCTTTGCAGGACGCCCTCGAGCGCGTCGGCCGCCCGACACGCGTGCTCTCGGCCATACACATGGCCGAAGTCTGCGAGCCGTACATTCGGCGCCGCGCCATCCGCCACCTGGAGAAGGGCCGTGTCGTCATATTTGCAGCCGGCATGGGCAACCCGTACTTCACGACGGACACTCCGGCCGCCCTGCGGGCGGCCGAGATCGAGGCCGACGCCATCTTGAAGGGCACTCATTCCGGCGTGGACGGCGTCTACAGCGCGGATCCTCGCTACAACGCGGGCGCCACCCGCTACGAGGAGATCGACTTTATGGATGTCGTCTCCCGAGACCTCCGGGTCATGGATCACACTGCCATCACCTTCTGCCGGGACAACAAGATCCCGATCCTCGTCTTCGACCTGATGCGGGAAGGCAACATTCGAGCCGCCCTGGTGGGCGAACGGATAGGTACTCTGATCAAGTGACTGACGACTCGCTCATCGAGGCAGCGCTCGCCGACGGCAGTGAGCGCATGCACAAGGTGGTGGAGCACACCAAGTCCGACTTCGCGATGGTCCGGACCGGCCGGGCATCACCCGCGCTCGTGGAGAAGCTCAGGGTGGACTACTACGGCAGCGAAGTCCCGTTGCAGCAAATCGCGGGTTTCAGCGTCCCCGAGCCCCGAGTGCTCGTTGTCAACCCGTACGACAAGGGCGCCATGAAGGCGATCGAAAGGGCGCTGACGACCTCTGACCTCGGCATCAACCCGTCCAACGACGGGCAGGTGTTCAGGCTCGTCTTCCCCGAACTCAACGAGGAACGGCGCAAGGAGTTCGTCAAGGTCGTGCGGCACCGGGCCGAGGAGGGACGAGTTGCCGTTCGCAACGTCCGTCGTGCGATCCGGCACGAGCTTGAGGCGCTCGAGCGCGAGGGCGACATCTCCTCCGACGACCTCGATCGCGCAGAGAAGGAGCTGGAGAGCCTTACCCACGAGCAGATCGCAGAGATCGACAAATTGCTGAGTCACAAGGAACGGGAGCTGCTCGAGCTCTGAGCACTGGCGGCGCGGCATCTGCCGGGCTGCCCAGCGGGGGCTTCGGATGCCACCGACACCGAGGGGTGTGCCGGCGGCACGAGAGGGGCCCGCGAGGAGGAAATTTTGGAGCAGGGACAAAGGCCCCAGGCGAGCGGCGAGCCGATCACGGAGCGGGCCCGGATCGCCGGCGTCGAAGCTGGGATAGCCGCAGGCTTGGTGCCGTCGGCTGACGACCTGACGCGACCCGGCTCGATCGAGAGTGCTCCCGGGCCGGCGAACGCCAAAGATGCGTTGGCGCTTTCGGGCTCGGAGGAACAGGCTGCTTCGATCGCTTCGTACGACCTTCCCGACTGGACGGACCCGCCCACCTTGCAGGTTCCCCGCGTGTTTCTCGACCTCGAACAGGAGGCCGCAGCCGAGCGCGGTGGCCCACCCCCGCCACCGCCCGGCGGACCGGTCTGGCGCGAACGCCAGGAAGACTGGGGCGACACTGACGCCGTCCTCGCCCAACTCGCCAGCACTGGGCCCTCTGTGACCGACTACGAGGAGTCGTCTTCTGACGACCCGTTCGCCTACGACTTTCTCGATCTCGACGACGAGTCCTGGTTCACGCGCGACGACAGCCTCGGGCCAAACAAGGCCGAGGGCCGGGGTGCCGAGGCCTCCGCATCGGTGGCCGGGACCGAGTCTGCGAGCAGCCCGCCCCACGGGAGTGGCGCAAACGGGTCGAGCCAGGCGGATTCGCGCCCGGCGCTCCACGACGAGGTTGTGGCGCCGTCTCGTGCGCCGCGGCGGCGCCATGTGGCGCGCCACGCTCGCTCGAGGCTCACCAAGGCGCCGACGGCAGCAGGGGGGGCTTCCGCGCCGGCGGGGGCTTCCGTGCCGGCGGGGACTTCCGCTCCGGCACAGGCCGACCCGGCCAGGCGCGGGGACAAGGACACGGACTCTCCTCGCAACCCGGTCGTCGCCACCCTCACAGGCTTGGCCCTCGCAGCTCTCCTGCTCTTGTGCTTCCTGGCCGGTCCTCCCGCCGTGCTGGCCATAGCCGCCGTCGCCGTGACCGTCGCCGCAGCCGAGTTCTTCCACGCGTTGGGCCTTGCCGGCTACAGGCCGGCGACGCTGTTGGGCCTGCTCGGCGTGCCGGGGGTTATCATCGCCGCTTACTTCTGCGGGCCCGGTGCGGTCCTGCTCGGCTTTGTGATCTTCCTCGTCGCCACGATGCTCTGGTACCTCGTCGGCATCACGCGACGCTCGCCATTGGCCAACCTCTCGGTGACCGTGTTCGCCTTCGGCTGGACGGGAGTACTGGGCGCATTCGCGGGGCTCCTCGTCGACCCAAGGATCTTCCCGAACCGTCACGGGATCGCGTTCGTGCTCGGTGCCGCCATCGCCGCCGTCGGCTACGACGTCGGAGGCTATGTGATCGGCAGCCGTTTCGGTCGCCACAATCTCGTCCCCTCCGTGAGCCCGCACAAGACCTGGGAGGGACTCATAGGAGGTTGTGCGGTCGCCATCGCGGCTTCCGCGGCCATCACGAGCCGGATACACCCCTGGCACCTCGGCACGGCGCTCGTGCTCGGCCTCATCGTCGCGGTCGTGGCGCCATGTGGCGACCTCGTCGAGTCGATGATCAAACGTGATCTCGGCGTGAAGGACATGGGTTCGCTGCTGCCCGGCCACGGCGGGGTGCTGGATCGGATCGACGCCCTACTTTTCGTCCTTCCGGCCGCCTATTACTTCGTTCTCGTGGCTCACATCGGATGACGGGCATCGTGGACCGGCCAAGGCTGGTCCGAACCGGGGTTGGAACGCGCCGGGAGGATTCCCGCCGGCGCGTCGCCGTCGTCGGTTCGACCGGCTCGATCGGCACCCAGACCCTGGACGTGCTCAGATCGGCGCCGGACCGATTCGCCGTCAGCGCGCTCGGCGCGGCTCGCTCGGTGGATCTCCTCGCTGCCCAAGCGGAGGAGTTCCACCCTGAGGTCGTCGCCATCGCCGACAGCGCGCTGGAAGCGAGGCTCTCCGAGTTGCTGCCCGCCGGCATTGAGCTGCGTGCCGGGCCGGACGCGCTCTGTTCTCTCGTCGAGACCGGTGATGTCGTGCTGAATGCTGTTGTCGGCTTCGCGGGCCTCGGGGTGACGGTCGCGGCCTTGCGCCAGGGACGCCGCCTCGCCCTTGCGAACAAGGAGTCACTCGTCGCCGGCGCGCCGGTGGTGCAACGTGTCAGGCATGTCGAGGGGGCCGAGCTGCTCCCGGTCGACTCCGAGCACGGCGCGATATACCAGTGCCTTGCTTGCGGTCGCCCGGAGGCCGTGTCCAGGCTCGTCCTGACGGCAAGCGGGGGACCGTTTCGGGGAAGGACGCCAGCCGAGCTCGCATCGGTGACCGTGGCGGACGCGCTCGCACATCCGACCTGGCAGATGGGGCCGAAGATCACGATCGACTCGTCGACGCTCATGAACAAGGGACTCGAGGTCATCGAGGCTCGGGAGCTGTTCGGCGTCGACTACGACCAGATCGAGGTCGTGGTGCACCCCCAGTCGGTGGTGCACTCGATGGTCGAGTTCTGCGACGGGACGACGATCGCCCAGCTCTCGGCGCCCGACATGCGCCTTCCGATCGGCTACGCGCTCGGATACCCGGACCGGCTCGCACATGCGTACGGCTCGCTCGACTTCGGCGCCCTCGGCCGCCTCGAGTTCGAGCCTCCCGACCTGGCGACGTTCCCGTGCCTTCGGCTCGCCTATGAGGCCGGGCGCGCCGGAGGTAGCGCGCCTGCGTGGCTGAACGCCGCGAACGAGGTTGCCGTAGCGGCCTTCTTGGAGGGACGCGTTTCCTGGCCGGCGATCGCGGAGGTCGTGGCCGAGACGCTCGCAGCTCACGAGCCCACCGAGCTCGTGCAGGTGGACGACGTCCTCGAGGCCGACGCCCTCGCCCGGGTGCGGGCTGCAAGTGTCCTCGAGCGGCGGCAACGCTCCGCATGACAACTCGGTAGCCTCGCGAAGCGAGAGACTTGTAGTGATGGACGACGCTTCCGGCGCTGTCGCGCCGCCCGGGCTTCAATCGCGGACCGATGGGCTCGGGCCCTTGGTCAGGCTGCTCGTGGTAGTGGTGGCCGGGATCGCCCTCACCGTCGTGTTCGACGCCTGGCCGGTGCTCGTCGTGGTGCTCGCGCTCGTGGCGATGATCATGCTCCACGAGCTCGGCCACTTCGCCACGGCGAAGTGGAGTGGGATGAAGGTAACCGAGTACTTCCTGGGCTTCGGGCCGAGACTGTGGTCCATACGGCGGGGAGAGACCGAGTACGGCGTCAAAGCGATCCCGGCCGGAGGCTATGTCCGGATCGTGGGGATGACGATGCTCGAGGAGGTTGATCCGCCTGACGAGGCCCGCAGCTACCGCCAGGCCTCTTTCCCGCGGCGTCTGCTGGTCGCGTCGGCCGGATCGGCCACGCACGTGATCGTGGCCTTTGTGCTGTTGTTCTCGCTGTACGCGATCTCGGGGGCGCCGACGCTCACGGCACCGACGATCGTCAGCCTCGCGCAGTTCTCCAAGGGCCTGAGTCCTGCCCAGCGCGCCGGGCTCAAGCCCGGCGACGCCATCGTGGCCGTCGGCGGGCACGCGCACCCCGGCGAGGACTTCCTGATCTCGTTCGTCAACAAGCACCCCGGAGATCGGCTGAGCCTGGTCGTGGACCGCGGCGGACGCGACCTGACGTTGCAGATCACACCCGTCGACGGCCGGCACGTCGTCGAGGAGGTCGGTGGCGAGAAGCTGCAGGCTGCGAGTCCCTCGGGCCCGGCGACAGGCATCATCGGCGTCCAGCTGACCAACGCACGGGACGAGACCGTCGGCCCGCTGGTCGCCGCCGGCCGCGCCGGCACGGGGCTCGTCTCCATCACCGGCCAGAGCTTCAGCGGGCTCGCCGCGATCTTCTCCCTGCACGGCCTCGGTAATTTCGCCCACCAGGTCGCCACCGCCGGCAACAGCAAGGTCTCTTCCTCCTCGGCCTCGTCCCCCCAGCTCATCTCGATCCTCGGAGCCGTTCAGATAGGCGCCCAAGCCCTCAGGCAGGACGTCCCTCTGCTCCTCTATCTGCTGGCCGCTATCAACCTGTTCGTCGGGATTGTGAACATGTTCCCGATGCTGCCCCTCGACGGCGGCCACGTCGCCATCGCCGTCTACGAGCGCATCCGGTCCCGCAGGGGGCACCCCTATCACGCGGACGTCGCCAAGCTCATGCCGGTGGCATATGTCTTCTTGCTCTTCATCGTGATCGTCGGGCTCGGAGCGCTCTACATGAACGTCGTCCACCCGGCTCAACTCCCAGGCGGCTAGCGGCACCGCGGGGAAGACGAGCTCGGGCGCTCGGCCGGGCCGCTCGGCGAGACGAGGCTCCCGGCGGGGCGCCGCTAGGCTGCGACCAATGCCCAGAACCTCGGCGACGATGGCCGAACGTCGCCAGACACGGCGGATCAACGTCGGCAAGGTGCCAGTCGGCGGTGGCGCGCCCGTCTCGGTCCAGTCGATGACCGTGACGAAGACGGCCGACGCCGAAGCGACCCTCGCCCAGGTCTACGCCCTCGCCGCCGCGGGGGCCGACATCGTGCGCTGCACCTGTAACGAGCAGGAGGCGGCCGAGGGCCTGGCCCAGATCGTCCCCCGTTCACCGGTCCCCATCGTGGCCGACGTGCACTTCCACTACGAGATGGCGCTCGCGGCCCTGGAGGCCGGGGTGCACGGGTTGCGGCTGAACCCCGGCAACCTTCGCAAGCCCGAGGAGATCAAGCTCGTGGCCTCGGAGGCCCGTGATCGCGGCGTGCCGATCCGCATCGGCGTCAACGCCGGCTCCCTGCATCCAGAGCTGTACAAGAAGTACGGCGGCGCCACGCCCGAGGCGCTCGTCGAGTCGGCGCGGATGGAGCTCGCCTACTTCGAGGAGGTCGGCTTCGACGACGTGAAGATCTCCGTGAAGGCGTCCACCGTCCCGGTCATGATCGAGGCGTACCGCCTGGCTTCTGAGACCTTCGACCACCCGCTCCACCTCGGCGTCACCGAGGCCGGCCCCCCTCCTGCGGGTCTGATCAAGGGAACGGCGGGGATCGGGACGCTTCTCGCCGAAGGTATCGGCGACACCATCCGCTACTCGCTCACCGCCGACCCGGTCCAGGAGGCTCGAGCCGGTCGTCAGCTGCTCGAGGCGCTCGGGCTTCGTGAGCGCAAAGGGCTCGACCTCATCGCGTGCCCGTCATGCGGCCGTGCCGAGATCGACGTGATCGACATCGCCCGCCGGGCCCAAGAGGCCTTCGAGTCCCGTTCGTGGCCCCTGCAGGTGGCCGTCATGGGCTGCGTCGTCAACGGTCCGGGCGAGGCGCGCGAGGCCGACCTCGGGATCGCGGCCGGGCGCCACAAAGGGCACCTTTTCATCAAGGGCAAGATCGTGCGGGTCGTGCCCGAGGACGAGATGGTCGAGGCCTTGATCGCCGAAGCGGAGAAGCTCGTCGCCGAGGGCGTCGAAGCCCGTCTCGCCGCCGCAGACGCCGGGGCCGAACGCGAGGCCGAGGAGGACCGCAGGGCACTGTTCGAGGCCAAGGGCGCCGATGTCAACAAGTCGGGTGAACGTATCCAAATGATCCGCAAGACGATTGCCCACGAGCAGGAGCCCCCTCCCCAAAGCGGCCGGTAGCCGTTATCCGCAATGCCTGACGCCAGGACCTGTTCTGATGACCGACTTTGAGCTCCGATCGATCGAGGCGCACGAGATCGACGCCTACGCCGCCTGCCAGGCATCGGCGTTCGGCAGCCGGTACCCGGCGGACAAGCTCGAGAGCCTGGCCAAAGAGCTCGAGCTCGACAGGTCGATTGCGGCCTTCGACGGTGCGGAGCTGGTCGCGACGAGCAGCTCGTACGTCGTCCCGATGACCCTGCCGGGCCTGGTCCGTTGCGCGGTCGCGGCCGTCACGGACGTGTCGGTGGCTCCGACACACCGCCGCCGCGGCCTGCTCTCAGCCATGATGAGGCGGCAGCTCGACGACGTCCGTTCCAAAAACGAGGCCGTGGCGGTGCTCTACGCCAGCGAGGGAGCGATCTACGGGCGTTACGGCTACGGGCCGGCGACTTTCGCCGCCCGCTATGTGGTCGACAAGCGCCTTGCCCGGCTCTTGACCCCCGGCGGCGGGCGGGCCGGCTCGGCCCCGGATGGCGCGGTTGGCTCGGTCCGCCTTCTCGAGAAGACTCACGCGGCCGAGGCGTTTCCTGTCGTCCATGGCGCTTATGTGCTGACTCGGGTCGGTGAGCTCGACCGCCCGCACGGGGAATGGGCCGAGCTGCTCGGGGACGCGAGCAGTGCGGAGGGGCATCGCTTCTACGTCTGCTACGAGCTGGGCGGTCGCATAGACGGCTATGCCGTCTATCGCGTGGCCGGGATCGACCCGGCCGACCGCTGGCGCCGTGGCGTGTTCGTGGAGGAGCTCTGCACGTTGTCCGACCTGGCCTACACCTCGCTCTGGCGCTACCTGCTCGGGATCGATCTCACAGAGGAGCTGCGCACATCGGGCCGGCCCGTAGACGAGCCGGTGCGGTACCTCTTCGAGGACCAGCGGCAACTTCGTACGACAATCTGGGGGGACCGCAGCTGGGCTCGCCTCGTGAACGTTCCGCGGGCACTGGCCCTCCGTCGTTACGAGGAGGAGGGAGTGCTCGTGATCGAGGTGCGCGACCCGTTCTGTCCCTGGAACGAAGGGCGCTTTGCCATCTCTGTCGACGGCGACGGTGTCGCCGTCGTCGAGCGGGTCGAGGCCGCTGCCGATCTTGCCCTCGAGGTGGACGTTCTTGGCTCTTTGTACCTTGGCGGCGTTCCCTTCACCGCCATGGCCGAGGTGGGTCGGGTGGGGGAACGGACCGAGGGAGCAGTGCGACGCGCCGAAAGGATGTTCAGCGCTCGGCGGCCGCCCTTCTGCACGACGCACTTTTGAGAAGCACGGCCTCGGTGGCGGCTAGGCCCGCTCCAGTCGCACAAGCTGAGCTTGCGGCGCCACGCGCAGCACAAGCTCGCCGAGGTGCGGGTGGCACGTGAAAAACAGCACCTGGTGGCGCTCGGCAGTCTCGGCGAGAACTTCGGCGATCGAAGCCGCACGTGCCGGATCGAAGTTCACCAACACGTCGTCGAGGATCAGGGGGAGGGCCTCGGCCCGTTCGGCAAAGGTCTCCGCGAGCCCGATTCGCAAGCAGAGGTAGAGCTGCTCGATGCTGCCACGGCTCAACGCGCTGGCTTCGAGCTCGGCCCCCGACGTGGAGACGACCCTGATCGCCTCACCGCCGCTCTCGTCTGCGACAGAGGGCAGCAATTGCACATAGCGGCCCTCGGTCACCTTGGTGAATCGCCCTCCCGCGCGAGCAAGCACGGCGGGCTGGCGCTCCTGCTCATGGCGACGCAGGGTGCGCTCGAGCAGCAGGCGGGCACATCCGAGGAGGGCCCAGGATTGCAACACCTCGTCGAGCTCCTCCTCGAGCGAGAGCTTTGTTTGCTCGAGCTGCGAGATCTGTGCCGAGCTCGCCAGGGTCCTCAACTGGTTCGACGCGTCCTGGTGCGCTCGGAGCAGTCCCTCGAGGTTCTGGTGGGAATCGGAACGGGCGCGTGCCAGCGCCGCCTGCTCCTCGTTCCAAGCGAGCACTTCGCCGCTCTCGAGCTCGGCCCGCAGACGACACGCTTCGGGCCCGAGCCCGAGCGAGCGCTCGAGTTCTGCTTCGCCGTGCTCGGCCGCACTCAAGAGCGAGGCTCTCGTCGTTCGGAACTCGCGCATCTCCTCGAGCGCCGCGTTCAGCTCTTCCAGGGTCCCCGCCGGGTCGGTCCCGAGCGAGTCGAGGTGACCGCCCAGTTGACGGAACCCGTCCGCGAGCGTGTCGAGGCGAGCCTGGAAGGCGGCAATCTCCGCGCCGAGTTGGCCGACGCGGTCATTCACTCGATCGAGGGCGCCCAGATGTTCCCAAGCGGTCTGAAGCGCGGCGAGGCTCTCGAGCGCGCCATCGGCCGACAGCGTCGCTCCCAGCCCGTGGGTGGCCTTCCAGGTGCCGAACCTGGCCCGTTCGGCCTCCAGCTCGCCTGAGGCCCGCTCCAACGACTCGTGCGCGACCTTCCGTTGCTCGAGCGCCGCCGCCGTCCGGTGTCGCTGGTTCTCGAGCGACCGTTCCCGGCTTCGGGCCGCCTCGATCTCCTCCGCGGCCGTCTCGAGATCGGAGTCACTCGGCGCCCCGGGCAGGCCCAGCGAGGTGGCGAGCTCGGCCACCCGGGCGGCGACGCGCGCCCATGCCGCCTCTGTGTCGGTCCTGTTCGCCGTGCTCGTGGCGACCGTGCGCCGCCGTGCGAGGAGAACGAGCGTCAGGAGCGTGCACGCGGCGGCGGCGAGCGCGGCGCAGAGGAGACGTGTGGTGGGCACGCCCGAGGCAAGGGCCGCGACAACCCCGAGCACGGCGATGACAACGGCGATAAAGGCTATCGAGATGCCGGTTCTGCCTCCGAGCGCGCCCTGGGTGCCTCGCAGCTCGCTCGCCTGTCGCTCCGCGACCAGGCGGCGGTGCTCGGCTAGGTTCCTGCGAAGCTCACTCAAAAGGCGCGCCTGCTGATCCGGGTTGACCTCCGAGGTCCGCGCCGCGGAGCTCGCTGTGGCGGCACCTGTCGGCTCGGGCAGTCCGGCGAGCTCCGGAGAGGCGTCGGCGGCGGCGGCCAGGACACTCGCCGTGCGCCATTGCGACTCGCGCTCGGCGAGCGAGGCCCGAAAGCGCCGCCCCTCGTCGGTGAGCCCGATCCATCCCTCGCTGTTGCGAACGCGCTCGCGGTCCCAACCGGGGCCGAGCGATCCCAGCGCCGCCTGAATCGACTGCTCGATCCCGCCGCGTTGGTTGCAAAGGTCCGAAAGCATCCTCTGTTGCTGGAGGTGCCCCGAACACGCCGATCTCAGCCACTGGATCTCCGAGGTCTGCTCCTCGAGCCACGCTGCGACCGGCGTCGGCTCCTCCGAGGTCGCGAGGCGCTGTTCGGCCGCGTTCTTGCGCTCGAGAACGTCCCACAGTCGTACGAGGAGGTCGAGGTCCCGCCTGCGGTGGTCGATCCGGTCGGCTTCCTCCCGGGCCTGGACGACCTCAGCCTCGAGCCGCAGCACCTCGGCTTTCCGAGCCGGGTACCCGGCGGCCTCGCGGCCGGCTTCGCTGAGGCTGCGCCGAACACTTTCGAGCTCGGCCAGCAGGCGGTTGGCCCGGGCGTCACCTTGGCGTGACCGGGCGAGCTCGAGGCGTTGCTTTTGCAGGCTGGCCATGGCGCGGGCGGCGGAGCGACGCTGGCCGACGATGCTGGCGGAGAAGAGCAGCTCGCGCACCTCGTCCCGAGTCATGGCCGCTCCGCTTCCGAGCTCGGTCAGATCGACGGCGAAAACGGCACGGAACAGCGCCTCATCCGCCCCGCCGAGCGCCCTGCGCAGCTCCTCTTCGGAAGCCGATCCTCCATCGGGGCGCCGGATGCTGAGCGATTTCCGCGGGGCGGCGTAACGCTCGATCCGCCAGCACCCCTCGCCCGGCTCGTCGCCGCGCCCGCCGGCGAGGGTGAGCTGCCCCCCGTGGCGCCCGCCGCGGACCGGGGCGCGGAAGCGAGGATTGTCGCGTCGGCTCGGGAAGCCGAAAAGCATCACGGTGAGGAAGTCGAGCAGCGTCGACTTGCCTGCTTCGTTCGGTCCGTTCAGGATCACAAGGCCGGGGGAGAGGTCATCGATCCCGAAGTCGGCCAAAGCTCCGAAGCCGTCGACGTGAAAGCCGCGTATGCGCATCGCCGCCCGGCCTCTTAGGGCCTGTCGCCCTCGAGCTCGCCGAGGGCGAGCGAAAGGGCCCGATCGACGAGCTCGCCGGGAGGCAAGCTCGGTGAGTCCAGCAGACGTTCGAGAGCACGTTGTGCTCGAAGTGGGCCAGGGAGCCCTTCGGAAAGGGCGGCGGCGATCTCGGCGAGCATGGCGTCCTCGGTCTCAAGGCAACGCCGCAGTTCGTCGGCGAGCGCGATGAGATCAGCGGCGAAGTCCGATCCGGCTCGAGCCGCGTCGAGGTCGATCGCCGGGCGCGACCGGTCGTCGATAGAGGTCCACCAGCAGAAGGGATCGCCGTCGGCGAAGTCCTCACGCAGCGCGTCGAGCAGGTCGTCGACCGACCCCGGGCGGCGGAGGTCGAAGTGGAGCTCGCCTTGGCCCACGAGCAGCCCCCGGAGCACGAGCGAACGCCCGTCGGCAGATGCCAGCCGATCCCGTGCCGCACTGGCCAGCTGTGTGCGGAGCTCGGCGAGATCAGCCATCTCGGCCACGTCGGTCTCGACGAGGTCGAAGCGGACGACGTCACAACTGACCGGCTCGACGTCTGCGACGCGCCCGCCGCGAACGTGCACGACGACGGCGCCTTTCGGTCCCCGCTCGCTCGCCTTGGGGCTGCGAGCCTGGAGGTTGCCGGGGTAGACCACCCAAGGTTCGTCCGAGTCCTGGCGTCCCGCGAGGATCATCCTGGTGTGCACGTGACCGAGGGCCCAGTAGTCGAGGCCCACGCCCCTCAGGTCCTCGAGCGTGCAGGGGCTGTAGTCGTCATAGCCGGGGGCGGCGCCTCCGACGTTGCAGTGCAGGAGGCCGACTTGAATACCCGGCCCGGCACTGTGGGCGAACCGCAGTGCCAGGTTCTCGCGTTCGCTGCGCTGGGCGAAGCTGATGCCTTGCACCGTTGCGAGTGGGATCCCGTCGATCTCGACGGGCACCGCCTGGACTTTCCCGGGCCCAAAGATGGTGACGCGCTCGGGCCAAGTGTCACCGAGAGCCGACCAGCCGGTCTCGACAGGGTCGTGGTTGCCATGGACGACAAAGCTGGCGATGCCGGCGCCCGACAGGCGGGCGAGGCCGTCACGAAACCGCAGCTGTGCTCGAAGCCCCCGCTCCGGCCCGTCGTAGATGTCGCCGGCGACGAGGAGGAAGGCTGCGCCCCGGTCCAGGCACAGATCGACGAGGGAGTCGAACGCGGCCAACGAGGCCTCCCGGAGCTTTTCGGCCACGTGGGGCGCCATCGTGCCTATGCCCTTGAAAGGCGTGTCGAGGTGCAGGTCCGCGGCATGGACGAAACTGAAATCAGGGATCCGGAAGGCCTCTTCCACTGGTGCGAGGCTACTTGGAGGGTGTATCACCACCGAGGGATGCCCACGTCCCGGCGGCAGGACAGGAGCGAGATGACTGAGCGGACCGGTGGCGACGTGGTCGTCGATGTTCTCGTCCGGACCGGCGTCGAGGTCGTCTTCGGCATCCCGAGCGTCCACAACCTGCCCATCTACGACGCCATCAGGCGAGACGGCCGCATTCGCGCCGTCAACACGCGCCACGAGCAAGGTGCTGTCGGGGCGGCTGACGGGTTCTCGCGGACGACAGGGCGTCTCGGCGTCTGCCTCACTTCCACGGGGCCCGGAGCGGCCAACGCCATGGGCGGCCAGCTGGAGGCTTGCGTCTCGTCGTCGCCTGTGCTGCATCTGACGGGACAGATCGACAGCAGGTTCCTCGGCCAGCGACGCGGGTTCATCCACGAGGTCCCCGACCAGCTCGCCATGCTGGCCTCGCTCTCGAAGGCCGCCTACCGGCCGCCATCGGCAGATGCCGTCTCTGCCACGGTGGCCCGCGCCGCCGCGGAGGCGATGGCTTTTCCCCGCGGTCCGGTAGCAGTTGAGATCCCGGTCGACTTCCAGTACGCGGCGGCGACAGCGAAGGTTGCGGCCTGGGGCGGTCCCGAGGCGGGTACCGTCGCCGAAGCTGGCAGCTCTGGGGACATCGCCCAGGCAGCCGAGATCGTCGCCCTGTCCCGCCGACCCGTCGTGTGGGCGGGCGGAGGTGCCGTCGCGGCCGGTGCGGGCGACGAGGTGGCCTTGCTGGTTCGCCGGCTGGGCGCCGGGTTGCTGACGAGCCCGAACGGACGCGGGATCGTCCCCGAGGACGATCCCTGCTGCATCGGCAACCTCTCCTGGGATCCCGACGTCAGGGCGCTGTGCCGTGAGGCGGACCTGCTCGTGGCGGTCGGGACGCGCTTTCAGGGACCGAACACGGAGAACTGGAAGATGGAGCTGCCGGCGCGGCTCGTGCAGATCGACGTCGATCCCGCCGTTCCGGGTCGGAACTACCCTGTCGAGGCCGCCATCGTGGGCGACGCCAAGCTGTCGACCGCAGCGTTGCTGGAGGAGCTCGACCGCCTCGGCGCTCCTCAGGTGCTCGCGGACGGGCAATGGGCGGATCGGGTCGCCACTGCTGCCCGGTCCGCCCGGGAGCGGTTGCGAGGCACGCTCGGGCCGCAGGTCGGTCTTCTCGACGCGTTGGCACCCTGCATCGGTGCCGGCACCGTGGTCGTGAAGGACGCGACCATCGCCGCCTACACATGGGGCAACCGCCTGTTGCCGGTGCGACGACCACGCACCTCGATAATGCCGAACGGCTTCGCCATCGGTCTCGGGCTGCCGCACGCCATCGGTGCTGCGATCGGCTCACAGGCTGCACCGGTCGTGCTTCTCGCCGGGGACGGCGGCTTCCTTCTCTCCGCGACCGAGCTCGCGACCGTCGCCCAAGAGAGTCTTCCGATCCTGGCCCTCGTCTTCGTGGACGGCGGCTACGGAGTGGTCCGCAACATCCAGCAGCGCCAGTACGGTCCTGGGGCCAGTTTCGGCGTAGACCTCGGGCGGCCCGACTTCTGCGGTCTCGCAGCGGCTTTCGGGATCGGGGCCGAGCGGGTCGGGTCGATCGGCGCCTACGCGGCGGCTGTGCAACGGGCGCTTTGCGGCCGGGTGCCGTTTCTCGTCGAGGTTGACCTCGATGCGATCGGCCCGATGAGCGTGGCCTACACAGGCACGTCGAGGCCGCCCGCTGCCTCCTAGCCCGGCCCGAGGCCGGCTCCCGGTCGAGAGTGTCTTCACCCAAGAACCCGGCCATGCGAGCCGGTGGCTCGTCGTGGCCGGGACTACGCTTTCGTGAAAACGCGGCTGTTGAGGGGAATAAACATGGCTTTCGAGCTCAGCTCGTTGATCGAAGCCCGGCAAGGCGAGAATTTCCGCCTTCACAGCGAGTATCTCAACCCCCAGCTCGTCAAGGTGCTGAGGACCATCGGCTTCGATCGCTTCTACGTGAGAGGCGAAGGCTGCTACCTGTACGACCGGAACGGGGATCGCTATCTCGACTTTCTCGCCGGGTTCGGCGTCTATGCGCTCGGACGTGCGCACCCGGTGGTGAAAAAGGCACTGCACGACGCCCTCGACATGGACCTGCCGAATCTGGTTCAGATGGACGCGGCGCTCCTGCCCGGGTTGCTCGCCGAGGCGATGGTGGCCCGCACGCACGAGGGGATACAGCGTTGTTTCTTCTCGAATTCGGGCGCCGAGGCAGTCGAGGCCGCCATCAAGTTCGCGAGGTGCGCCACCAAGCGCACCCGGGTCATCCACGCCGATCATGCTTTCCACGGCCTCACCTACGGGGCGCTGTCGCTGAACGGCGGGAAAGAGTTCCGTGAGGGCTTCGGGGCCCTGCTCCCGGGTTGCCAGGAGGTGCCCTTCGGCGAGATCGAGCCGCTCGAGCGCGAGCTCCAGGGCGGGGACGTCGCGGCTCTGGTCCTGGAGGTCATCCAGGGAAAAGGCGTGAACCTCGCCTCGGACGAGTATTGGGCCTCGGCCGCCGAGCTATGCCGCAGGCACGGCACCCTGCTCGTCATCGACGAAGTCCAGACCGGCCTCGGCAGGACCGGGAAGCTCTGGGCCCACGAGCATTATGGCTTGCGGCCCGACATCATCACCGTCTCCAAGGCGCTCTCGGGTGGCTACATCCCTGTCGGGGCGATGATGTGCTCGGCGGAGGTCTTCGACCGTGTCTATTCGAAGATGGAGCGCGCGGTCGTGCACTCCTCGACGTTCGGGCGCAACCAGCTCGCCATGGTGGCGGCCCTCGCCACCTTGCAGACCATCGACGACGAGGACATCGTCGATCGGGCGCGGGTGACGGGCGAGGCCTTCGTGAAGGGCTTGACGCCGCTCGTCGAGAAGTACGAGCTGTTCCACGAGGTGCGGGGCAAGGGGCTCATCATCGGCTTGGTCTTCGGTGAGCCGAGCTCACTTCGCTTGAAGTCGCGTTGGAAGATGATGGAGAGCGCTCGCAAGGGGCTCTTCTCCCAGCTGGTCGTGGGGCCCCTGTTCCATCGGCACCGGATACTGACCCAGGTTGCGGCCGACAACATGAACGTCGTCAAGCTCCTTCCTCCGCTCATCGCCGGTCAGGAGGAAGTTGACTACTTCGTCGAGGCGCTCGACGACGTGCTCGAGGACGCGCACCGCAACTCCGCCCTGCTGTTCGAGTTCGGCCGGACTCTGGCAAAGAGCGCGCTCCGGCGGGAGCAGTCCTGATCTCGCCGGGCCCGAGCCCCTCGCGGGCGGAGCACTCGATGGCGATCGAGCCGGGCGACCGGGTCCTCGTCACCGGCGCGGACGGCTTCATCGGCTCGGCGGTCACCCGGGCCCTTTTGGCTCGCGGAGCGGAGCTGGTCGCGCTCCTCCAGCCCGGTGTGCCGCACTCCAACCTCGATGGCCTCGCTGTCGAGCCCTTCGTGGCGGACCTGCGCGACGGATCGGCAGTTCTCGCGGCTGCGAAGGGCTGCCGGATGATCTTCCATGTGGCGGCGATCTACCGGTTCTGGGCGCGCGATGCAGCCGACTTCTATGAAGTGAACGTGGGCGGGAGCCTGAACGTCATCAACGCGGCCAGGGCCGCCGGAGTGGAAAGGGTGGTCTACACAAGCACGGTCGGCACGATCGGCCTCGACGGCACGGACCATGACCGCCCGGCCGACGAGACGGCGTGGGCGCGTATCGCCCATCTTTTCGGGCTCTACAAGCAGTCGAAGTACGTTGCCGAGCACGAGGTGCTGCGTGCGGGAGCCGAGGGCCTGCCGGTGGTCCTCGTCCAACCCACCTTGCCCCTCGGTCCGGGCGACCGTGCGCCGACGCCGACCGGCAAGACGGTGCTCGACTTCTTGAACGGTCGCATCCCGGGTTGGTTCGACACGGCGTTGAACGTCGTGGACGTGGACGACGTCGCCGTCGGGCACGTGCTCGCGGCCGAGCGCGGTGCGCAGGGTCGTTCCTACGTGCTCGGAGGCGAGAACCTGGAGCTCCGCCAGATCCTGGACGTCCTGGCCGCGGCGACCGGCCTGCCCCGGGCCGCCTTCAGGGTCCCGCGCGGCGTGGCGCTCGTTGCCGGCCGCGCCTCGGGGCTCGTCGAAGGGCGCCTGTTGCGCCGCGAGCCGAGCATCCCGCTCGAGGGTGCGCGCATGGCTACGACTCGGATGGTCTTCGACGATGCTCGGGCTCGCAGGGAGCTCGGGTACAGCTCCCGGCCGGCGGTCGAGGCGATCGTGCGCTCGGCTCGGTGGTACGCGGACAACGGCTACGTCTCGGCGAAGCGACTGGCACGGATCCGATGGAGAGACGTCACCGGGCTCCCCCCAAATGCTCACATCCCGGGTCAGGGGGCCGCCACTGCTTTCGACCGGGCCCAGAAGGGCTCGGCTTGACGGACCGCCGCCTCGTGCACAGCCGACCCGGGCGCGGGCACGATCGCCGGCACGAGAAGGCACGGCTCGCCCCACTTGTCGTACCTACGGCGCTCGGCGCGGCGCTGGTCATGGTGCTCGCAGCGTGCGGCTCGCAGACAGTCGGCCCTACCACGACCACGACGACGACCACGACGACGTCCACCAGTTCGACCACGACGACGACCACGTCGACCCCGGTGGCCGTCGCCGGGACGTCGATCCTTCGCGCCCGCGTGGCTCGGCTACAACGGGGAGCCCTCGTCCTTCCCGCCGTCTCCGAAGGCAGCGCCGCGTGGCTGAGGATGGTCCCGATCGCGTACCGCAGTTTCGGGACAGGTCCGGACCTTCTCCTCATCTCGGGCCAGGACGGGACCTTGTCGTGGTGGGGCCAGAGTTTGTTGTCGGATCTGTCGAGTCACTACCACGTCACGTTGTTCGACCTTCCCGATGTTGGGTACTCGGGCATGGCGGCGGCCCCGCTCTCGCTCTCGTGGCTGGCCGACATGACCGCCGGTCTCGCTCTCACGATCGGGCTGTCCGATCCGATCGTGCTCGGGTGGGGGCTGGGCGGCCAGATCGCCTTGTCTCTAGTCGAGCGCCATCCGGGCTTCGCCTCCTTGCTCATCCTCGTGGACACCTCCGCCGGGGGTGCCGGCACGGTCGGGCCTTCGACAGGCGTCGTGCGGCTGCTTGCACAGCCCGGCGCCACGCCCGTCGCGCTCTCGACGCTCCTGTTCCCGGCGACGGCCGTCGGACTGCAAGACCGCCTTGTCTGGCAGAACAGCGTCTTTGCCGGGACAACGGACTGGATGACAGCCCAAGCCGTCGAGGCGGAGGCCGTGCTGCAAGGCGCCCTATGGAAGAGCTCTTCTCTGGCCGCCAGGCTTGCGCTGGTGACGATTCCGGCGCTCGTCGTCTCGGGCGCCGACGACGTCGTCTTTCCCGCTGAAGACGCGTCCCAGCTCGCCGGCGAGCTACCGCACGCGACGGAGGTCAGCTTCCCCGGTGCCGGCTACGGAGCGATCTTCCAAGACGAGCCTGCATTTTTGGCCGCTGTCGAGAAGTTCACGGCGGAGAACGCCTCCTCGCTCACCACTACCACGACCTCTTCTTCCACGACGACCACCTCCTCTACGACGAGCTCTTCCACGACGACCACTGCCCCCAGGAAGACTTCCTCCACAACGACCGCTGCCCCCAGGAAGACTTCCTCCACGACGACCACTGCCCCCAGCGCCTGACGGGTTCGGCCGAGCGTCGGCCACGCAACCTGCGCGGGCGGAGATCAGGCACATGTCTCCCGGAGCGTGAAACAGGGAGCAGAAACCCGGTCTTTCTCATGCCGATCCGCGCGCTCGGTGAGAGAAGAGGCGTTATCGACTAGCGGATGACGAAACCGGTCTCGTTCCGCACCGGCTCCGCGGTCACCTCCACGATGTCGACCCGGGCCCGTGGCGGCCCGACGCGACACCACGCGATCATCTGCGCGACGGCCTGCGGGGAACCCTCGAACACCGCCTCCACGCTGCCGTCAGGACAGTTGTGCACCCAGCCGGCAACATCGCGCGTCAGGGCCTCGGTCCGGCAGCTGTCTCGGTACCAGACATTCTGAACGCGGCCGGTGACGATCACCCGTCGCCGCTGGCGGTTCATGGCGGCGACGTTACCGCGGAGGTCCCGCGATCGCGCCGGATCGGGCAACCGAGATCACCGCCAAGAGCCATCTTGGCTCCCAGTACGATCGGTGGGGAATGTCTGTTCTGACGGCCACCTCCACGCGCGCCAGCGACTCCCGGCGTCAGGTACTTGGTCTCGGTGCCTCCGCTCTCGCTTCTGTCGGCTGGGGGTTCGGGGCGATCTTCGCGAAGCTCACCTTTGCCTCGGGGCTCGTGCTGACCTTCTATCGTCTCTGGCTCGGCGCGGCGCTGTTCGTGGTCTTGATGTACGCGACGGGCCGCCGCTTGAGCTGGAGCAACTTACGGGCGGCATTGCTGGGCGGCGTGTTCCTGGCCGGTGACATGGCCATGTTCTTTTGCGCCGTCAAGCTCACCAGCGTGGTCGACGCCACCGTCATAGGCGCCGTTCAGCCGGCCTTGGTGTTGATCGCCGCCCGTTATCTGTTCGCTGAACGGATGGGGCGTTGGGACGTCGTCTGGATCTTCCTGGCCATCGCCGGCGTCTCGGCCGCGGTCATAGGCCCGGGGGTAGCGAGCCGGCACCAACTGACCGGGGACCTGTTGGCAGTCGGTTCTCTGCTGTCGTGGTCGGCCTATTGGCTGGTGTCCAAGCACGCCAGGGAGACCCAGCACACGTTGGACTACACCACCGGTGTGACGATCGTGGCGGCACTCACCTTGACGCCGATCGTGCTGCTCTCAGGCCAGTCGCTGGCTCGAGTGGAAGCCGGCGACTGGCTCTGGATCGCCCTGCTCGCGGTCGTGCCGGGCGGCGCCCACGTGGTGATGAATTGGGCTCACCGTTACGTTGACGCGTCAGTCTCCTCGGTCATCGGCTCGAGCAACCCGATCGTCGCGGCCGCCGCCGCCGTGGTCATCCTCGGGCAGCCCTTGACGATCATCCAAGTCGGCTGCGGCCTGGCGGCGATCGCGGCGATCACTGTTGTCGCCATGCGACATCGCCAGCCGGCCGAGTCCATGCTGGAGTAGCGCGCCGCCCGGCCAGTCGGCGCGCCGACTGGCGCGTCAGCGGTAGCTCCTTCGAAAAGGCGCGCGCCCCAACCCGTTGGGCAAGGTGGTGCCGACTGGGGCTGGTTCGAAGGTCTGAAAAAAGGTTACGCAAGCGCTTGCGTGGTGTGTGCCACAGCGCTATCGTGCGGATCCTCGGACCTGTGCCCGAGAGACTTACTGTCACAGGCGGCCAGCCTGAGGTGGGGGGCACCTTGGCCAAGGCGACGATAAAAGAAGTAGCGGTTCGGGCGGGAGTTTCTCCGTCCAGCGTGTCCCGATCTCTCCGTGGCGTCGGCGGCGTTTCGACGAGTACCACCGAACGCATCCGGGAAGCCGCCGAGCAGCTTGCTTACAGCGTCTCTCCGGCCGCCTACCGTCTTGCCACCGGCCGCACGGGCACTGTGGCCATCGTCATGCCCTACCTGACCAGATGGTACTTCGCAGAGCTGCTTGGCGGGGCCGAGCAAGTGATCAGGGAAGCCGGGCTTGACCTGCTCTTCTATCACGTTGGCAACACCGAGATGCGCCAGCGCTATTTCTCTTCCGGTCTGCTTCGTAAGCGGGTCGACGGTGTGCTGCTCGTCACGCTGGCCTTGACCGAGCCGGAGATCGCCGCCCTGCGTACCCTTGATGTCCCGGTCTGCATGGTTGGAGCACAAGTGGAGGGCTTTTTCGGCATCAGGATCGACGACGTCGAAAGCGCTTGCACAGCGGTCCAGCATCTCATCAACCTCGGCCACGAACGGATCGGGATGATTTCAGGAAATCCGAACGAGCCGGAGCACTTCACCGTGAAGCTCCAACGTCGTGTGGGCTACCTTCGAGCCCTCAAGGCGGCGGGCCTCCGAGCAAAGCGGGAACTCCAGGCGTACGGCGCCTTCACCATCGAGGGTGGTGACGAAGCCACCGTCCAGTTACTTGGCCGCCGCAGCCTGCCCACCGCCATATTCGCAGAATGTGACGAGATGGCTTTCGGTGCCCTTCGAGCACTGAGGCGAGTGGGCTTGCGGGTACCCGTTGATGTATCGGTGATCGGCTTCGACGATCACCCGATGGCCCAGTACTTCGAGCTCACGACGATCTCCCAGGATGTCCGGGACCAGGGCCGCCAGATCGCCCAGCAGTTGGTCGGCGCGGTGGCCCGACCTGCTGAGGTGCCGCCGGTGGAGCTGCGCGCCCCCACTCGCTTGGTCGTGCGAGGTACCACCGCTGTCCTTGGGCGGCCCACATCAGCGCTGTCTGCTGCAGACGGTCACATTGCCGACGACCACTGGCTATTTGAACCGACGGGCGAGGGGCAATTCGCCAGTCCAGTAAGCAGAAAAAGAAAGGAGAGACAAGAGAATGAGGCCAACACTCAGAGGGGGAGGTAAGACGATGTCCCAGGCCAGGGCCGTTCTTTCGGTGTCCAGGAGGCACAAGCTGTTCTCAATAGCGACCCTGGCTGGGCTATTGGCCCTGGGGGCCAGCATGGTGCCGGCGGGAGTCTCGACCGCCAGCCCGGCCTTGGGCCACATCGGAGGCTCCGTATCGCTTTGGGCCGAGTGGACAAGTAACGAGCAGCAGGACTTCGAGGCCGTGCTGTCGCCGTTCGAGTCGGAGACCGGGGTCACCATCAACTACAGCGGCAAGGGAAGCAACATGGACACGGCGATCGACGCGGCAGTAGCAGGTGGCGCGCCCCCCCAGGTGGCGCTCGTGCCTGATCCCGGCACCGTGCTCACCTTGGCCAAGAAGGGTGCAATCGAGCCGCTCGCCCCCGTAATCGGGAGCGAGGTTTCCGACTACGGGGCGGCGTGGAACGACCTCGTCACGTACAACGGCAAGCTCTACGGTGTCTGGTTCAAGGGCGCCAACAAGAACACCATCTGGTACAACCCCGCTGAGTTCGCCATGGCGGGCCTGAAGACCACACCCACGACCTGGCAGCAGCTGCTCACTGACGCGGCCACGCTGAAAAGGGCGGGAGTCACTCCGTTCTCGCTCTGCACGACCATCGGTTGGCCGGTGGCTGACCTGTGGCAGAACGTGTACCTGAAGACTGCAGGGGCGGCCGACTACGACGCGCTTGCCGCGCACAACATCTCGTGGACGGGCCCGACCGTGACAACGGCCTTCGACACGCTCGCCCAGCTAATCGGACAGCCCTCGTATCTCCTTGGCGGCACCAAGGGATCCCTCGCCAACGGCTATCCCACGTGCGTGGACAAGGTGTTTCCCAAGCCAGGGACAATGCCGCAGGCGGCCATGGTGATCGAGGCCGACTTCGTCGTCTCCGAGATCGTCGGCAACTCCACGGGTTACACCGCTGGGACCACTGGGGCCGGCGGCAAGAAGTGCACCGCCAACCCGGCCGACACCCCGTGCTACGACTTCTTCCCCTTCCCCGCCCCGGCAGCCGACCAGATGAACAATTCGGCGATCCAGGGCTCTGGCGACGTGGCGATGTTGTTCAAACCCACCGCGGCAGCCAAGGCCCTCGTCAAGTACCTGGGCAGTCCCGAGGCCGGTGCGATCTGGGCACACCTCGGGGGCTTCGCCTCGCCCAACAAGCTGGTGCCCCTGACCAGCTACCCCGACCCGGTCACCGAGGCTGACGCGTCGGAGCTGCAGCACGCCACTAGCTTCGTCTTCAGTCTGGACGACCTGCAGGGTAGCTGGGAACCGAGCCTGTGGCAGGACATGCTCGACTTCGTCAAGAACCCCAGCGCTAGCAACATCGCCTCGATTCAAAAGACCATGCAAGCCCAGGCCACGGCCGCAATGGGCCACTGAGGAATTGCGGACAGAATGAACCAACCAGGGCACGCCCGGGAAGATACGGGCGTGCCCTGGCCCGTCGCAGGACCGGGAGATAGGTGAGATGGCTGTAGTAGCTGTTGACCAACAACACGGCCCTGCCAGGCGAAGCGCGCGGCGCCGGGGGCAGCACCACTTGCAATCCCTCGTGTTCTTGGTCCCGGGAGCCATCCTGCTCCTGGCAATAGTGATCTGGCCCGCCATCGCGACCATCCGCTACAGCTTCTACAACGCGACCGCGACCGAGGCAGTCGGGTTCTCCAACTACAAGTCATTGTTCTCGACCGCCGACACCCTGATCGCGTTCCGCAACAACATCATCTGGGTCCTGGTCTTTCCCTTCATCGTGACCGTGATAGGCCTGGTCTTCGCGGTGCTCTCAGAGCACATTCGCTGGGCCACCGCCTTCAAGATCGTCATCTTCCTGCCGATCGTCTTCAGCGTCACGGCCTCGTCGCTGGTCTTTACGCAAATCTTTCAGTTGGATCCTCACGTCGGGGTCATGAACGCCGTCGTCCAGACCGTGGAGGACTACTTTCACCCGCCTGGCGCTTATCCACTCTCGGCAGGAGAGACAGCCGCCTCGCTCGCCACGAGCGGCGTCGTCGCCGGTCCTCACGGGACACTCGAGAGCGGCTCGGAGGTGAGAGCGGGCGGGACGGTACGGATGGGGCTCACAGGTGTCAATCCCGACACGCTCACAGTGCTGGGAGCTCGCCCGGCCCGCCTGCCCACTCCTTCCGCGGGTGCGGTCACCGGTTTGGTGTGGCGGGACTTCTCTGTTTCGAACCCGTCCAATGTCTCGGGCGTCTTACCCGGTGAAGACGGGTTTCCCAACTTGCACCTTGCCTTGCTCCGCAGCGACGGCAGTATCGCAGCGACTACGACCACGGACGCCTTCGGCCGCTTCGCTTTCTCCAAAGTCGGCGGTGGGCCCTTCCGCGTCGAGATCGAGGCGTCCAACTTCACACCGGGCTTCTCCGGTACCTTCTGGCTCGGCCCGCAGTCGCTGACTCCCACCAGTAGCCTCAGTCAGACTGCGCAGGCGCTGCTAAGCGTCCCGCTTATCGACATCTCGATGATCTTGGCCTACCTGTGGATCTGGGCAGGCTTCACCATGGTCATAGTGGCCGCCGGTTTGGCGGCCCTTGATCGCGAGGCTCTTGAGGCGGCACACGTCGACGGTGCCACAGAGTGGCAGACGTTCCGGCGCGTCACCATACCGATGCTGGCTCCAGTGCTGACCGTCGTGTTCGTGACCATGGTCATCAACGTGCTCAAGATCTTCGACATCGTCGTCAATCTGGGCATAGACACTTCTCAGCCCGGGGGCCAGTCCAGCACCCTGGCTTCCGACGTCTATTACTTGGGCTTCGGGGGAGGGGTCCATACCGGTCTGGCGAGCGCCCTTGCCGTCATACTGTTCGTACTCGTCGTGCCGGCGATGCTGTTCAACTTGAAGAGGATCAGCGGCAAATGACGACTACGCCCGTCGTTACGACGCCTCTGGTAGTCCAGGAAGTGCAAGGACCTGGGCGAGGGCTAAGCCTCCTGAAGCGCCTCCGCCCCTCACGCTTGATCGTCAATATCGTCCTGGGCGCGATTGCGCTTTTCTGGCTTGTACCGAGCCTGTCCATGATGATCATCTCGTTCCGCCCGTCGGGGCTCTTCGAGCTGTCCGGGTGGTGGAAAGTCTTCACCGCCCCCTCCCAGCTCACCCTCCAGAACTACAAAGAGCTCTTCACCGGGGGGTCCTCCACGGTCCTCGGGGGAGGCGTTCCCTCCGGGTTGGCACCGGGGAGCGTGCTCGATGCGCTCAGGACCTCCCTCGAGATCAGCATTCCCGCCACGTTCCTGGTCACCGCGATCGCCAGCCTCACGGCTTACTCAATCGTGTTCGGCAGGTGGCGTGGCCGTAATGCGGTCTTCCTGACGATCGTCGGGCTGATGGTGGTGCCGTTGCAGGTGGCGCTCATACCGGTTGCTTCGCTCTACAAGGACATGGGATCGGCCTTCGGCTGGAACCCGTTCGGGACCATCACCGGTGTGGTCATCTTCCACGTCGCTTTCGGGCTGCCTTTCGGTGTCTTCCTGATGCGCAACTTCTACACCGGGATACCCACGGCCTTGATCGAGGCGGGGCGGATCGACGGTGCGGGCGAGTGGACGCTTTTCCGGCGAGTGGTGATTCCCTTAGGTATAGCCGCCGCCGCCTCGTTGGCCATTTTCCAGTTCATATGGGTCTGGAACGACTTGCTGGTGGCGCTGGTCTTCCTCGGGGGTGACCCGCACGTGCCGCTCACCTTGTTTCTCTACGACCAGGAACGGACCCTGGCGGCCAACTTCTGGATCATCTCGACAGGGTCGATGGTCTCCATAGTCGTCCCCCTGATCGTCTTCCTCGCCTTCCAGCGCCATTTTGTCCGTGGCATGCTCGCCGGTGCGGTGAAGTGAGGTGCCAGCCGAAGGGCAACTCGGCCAACGCGGCCCGCCTCCTCGTCGAGCACGCCCCGGGTTATGAGCCGCGCGAGCGGCACCAGCACCGCCCAGAGCGTCCTAGAGAGGCACGCCTCAGGGCCAAGTGGTGAGCCATGACGGGTAAGGCGAGGATCTCAGGGATGGCGAATGCTGACGTCCATTGGTACGGGCGCGCAGTGTTCTATGAGATCTTCGTTAGAGGCTTTTACGACTCCAATGACGACGGCACCGGCGACATACGCGGGATCATTTCGAAGCTCGATTATCTGGAGTGGCTGGGCATCGACTGCATATGGCTGCTGCCGTTCTACCAATCACCGCTACGCGACGGCGGCTACGACATTTCCGACTACTGGACGGTGCTCCCCGAGTACGGCCAGGTCGCAGACGTGGCGCAGTTGGTCGACCAAGCGCACCGGCGGGGGATGCGGATTATCGCCGACATGGTCATGAACCACACGAGCGACCAGCACCCCTGGTTCCGCGAGTCGCGCCAGGATCGCACCAATGCCAAAGCTGATTGGTACGTCTGGAGCGATGACGACCAGCGCTATGGCGAGGCGCCCATAATTTTTGTCGACACCGAAACATCCAACTGGGCGTGGGACCCTCAGCGTGGCCAGTATTACTGGCACCGCTTTTTCTCCTACCAACCCGACCTCAATTATGACAACCACGAAGTGGCCGACACCATGCTCGACGTGGTCCGCTACTGGCTCGACGTAGGCCTCGACGGTTTCCGGCTCGACGCCGTGCCCTACCTTTTCGAGCGGGACGGGACCGATTGCGAGAACCTGGTCGAGACGCATGAGTATCTGAAAAGGCTGCGAAAAGAGGTGGACTCTCTTTGTCCTGGCAAAGTACTTTTGGCCGGGGCGAATCAATGGCCAGAGGACGTTGTCGACTATTTTGGCAGCGGCGAAGAATGCCACATGTGCTTCCATTTCCCCTTGCTGCCACGTATGCTCATGGCCCTGCGCAGGGAGCACCGTTTTCCGATAACGGAGATCCTGGCGCGAACGCCCGCCATACCAGGAGGGTGTAGCTGGGGCATATTCCTACGCAACCATGACGAGGTCACCCTCCAGATGGTGACCGACGAAGAACGCGACTACATATGGTCCGAGTACGCCAAAGATCCGCGCATGAAGCGCAACCTGGGTATTGTCCGCCGTCTGGCCACGCTAGTCGACAACGACCGCCGGGTAGTGGAGCTGCTCCATTCCCTGCTGCTCAGTCTTCCCGGCTCTCCCGTCCTTTACTACGGCGACGAGATCGGCATGGGTGACAATGTGTACTTGGGCGATCGCGACGGGGTGCGCACGCCCATGCAATGGACGCCGGACCGCAACGGCGGTTTTTCCCAGGCCGATTTCGCCCAGCTGTACCTACCGCCCCTCATGGACCCTGTGTACGGGTTCCAGGCCACCAATGTCGAGGCCCAGATGCGAGATCCGAGCTCGCTGCTCCACTGGATGCGCAGGATGCTGGAAGTGCGCGGCCAGCAGCCGGCGTTGGGAACGGGGAGCATGGAGGTCATATCGACGGACAACCCCTCGGTGCTGGCTTACGTCAGGGCTCCGGTCGGCCAGGACGTTGGCGTTGGTTCCGACGCGCAACGGGGACGTCCCATCGACGCCCCCGTCACCGCTGTCAACGTCGTCGTGTGCGTGAGCAACCTCTCGCGCTTCGTACAACCTGCCCAAGTTCAGCTCCACCGTTGGCAGGGTATGACTCCGATAGAGCTGCTCGGTCGCGTCCCGTTTCCCCCGATCGGGGAGCCGCCGTACTTCATAGCGCTGCCGCCCTATGGCTTCTTCTGGTTCGGCTTAGTGAGGCGGTCATGATCTCGACTGGAGGGCGATTCAGGCGACCGGCTTCCCGGCAGCGATCGGACGCGAGCGTTGAGCGGAGGGACCCCTCGGTAGACTCTCGGCCATGACTGAGCTGGCAGCGGGGGGCTCCCAGCCTTCCGCGCGGCTGCAGGCAGCGTCGTCGGTACGTCCGGCCACCCGGCATGCGACCACCCCCGTCCGCGTGCTCGCGGCGAGCGCGACCGGTACCGGCCTCGAGCGCCCGGACCATCTCGCGACAGAAGAGCCGATGGCGATCCAGGTGCGCGGCCGGCAACAGGAGCCTGTGAGCGTCGCCGTGACGATGCGCACGCCGGGCAATGACTACGAGCTCGCAGCAGGGTTCCTCATGAGCGAGGGGCTTGTTCGTGACCGCCGTGAGGTGGCGCGCATCCGGTATTGTGACGTCGCGCCGGAGGTGCAGCACTACAACGTCGTGACTGTCGATTTGACAGTTCCTTTCACGACGGACTTCGCGCAGCGCCACTTCTTTGCCTCCTCGAGCTGCGGCATCTGCGGAAAGGCCTCGCTCGACCAGGTCGAGATCAGCTGCCCGGTGATCATGTCCGGCCCGGTCGTCGCCCGCTCGGTCATCGTCTCGCTGCCCGATTCCTTGCGAGGCGCTCAGCGCATCTTCGAGCAGACGGGCGGTTTGCACGCCGCGGCGCTGTTCGACACCGAGGGACGGCTGATCGAGGCGCGCGAGGACGTGGGCCGCCACAATGCGGTCGACAAGCTCATCGGCCATGCGTTTCTCGCCGGCGAGACGCCGTTGCGAGAGTGCGTGTTGCTCGTCTCGGGACGGGTCAGTTTCGAGATAGTCCAGAAGGCGGCGGTGGCCGGCATCCCGATCACCTGTGCGGTCTCAGCGCCTTCGAGCCTCGCGATCCAAGCCGGAGAGAGGCTCGGGATGACCGTCATCGGCTTCCTGCGTGCTGAGCAGTTCAACATCTACAGCCACCCCGAACGGGTGGACCTGAAGGCCTGAGCCGGCCTGACGGCCCGTCCACCGGGCGACCGGCGCCTTCTCGTCGGCCGGGTCACACCCGCTTGGCGGGGGCGCTCTCCGGGAGCAGCTCGGCGGCTTCCACCACGAGTGGGTCGAACTCGCCGCAGCCGATGTTGTCGACAAGCTCCTGGCGCATGAGCGGCGGCCAGAACATCCGGATGTGGTTTGCCACCTCGGCGGCGGCTTGTGCCTCGGGATGGTGCCTGAAATTGGCCGCGATCTGATTCGCCATGCGGACGAGGTCAGCCCGTACCAACTCGACTCCTCAGCGCAGGGCCGGGACGTCTGTGCCCGCCCGGTCCGACGGCACGCCCGGGCTGTCCGGGCCGGTCCTTGCATGTACGCGTGCGCGCACCTGGACGGCGGTCACCTTGTACTCGGGGCAATTCGTCGCCCAGTCGGAGTGCTCTGTGGTCACGACATTCGCGCCCGTGACGGGATGGTGGAAGGTCGTGTACACGACCCCCTGAGGCACACGATCCGTGATGTGGGCCCTCAACTCGGTCTCGCCCGCGCGGCTCGCGAGCGTTACCCAGCCGCCGTCGACCACGCCGCGCTCCTCGGCGTCATGGGGGTGGATCTCGAGCAGGTCCTCGGGATGCCAGGTGACGTTCTCGGTCCTTCTCGTCTGGGCACCGACGTTGTACTGAGACAGGATGCGTCCGGTCGTGAGGATGAGCGGATAGCGCCGGTTCGTCCTCTCCTCGGTCGGGACGAACGGCGTCTCGACGAAGCGGCCCTTGCCACGCACGAACCTCCCGATGTGCATGATCGGGGTCCCGAGGGGGGCGCCCTCGTTGCAGGGCCACTGGACGCTGCCGAGCTCGTCGAGCTTGGCGAACGAGACACCGGCGAAGGTCGGGGTCGTGAGCGCGATCTCGTTCATGATCTCGCTCGCTTGTCCGTAGTGCATCGGATAGCCCATCGCACTGGCGAGCTCGCAGACGACCTGCCATTCCTGCTTGCCGTTTCTCGGGGCCATGACGGGCCGTACCCGGTTGATGCGCCGTTCGGCGTTGGTGAACGTCCCGTCCTTTTCGAGAAACGACGTCCCTGGCAAGAAGACGTGCGCGTACTTGGCCGTCTCGTTCAAGAACAGGTCCTGTACGACGCACAGCTCGAGCTCGGCGAGGGCGGCCTGGACGTGGTGGGTGTTCGGGTCGGACTGGGCGATGTCCTCACCTTGCAGATAAAGGCCTTTGAAGGTCCCCTCGATCGCACCGTCGAACATGTTCGGGATGCGCAGGCCCGGTTCCGAGTCGAGCGAGCGTCCCCAAAGCTCCTCGAACAGTTGGCGCACCGTGTCATCGGACACGTGGCGATAGCCGGGGAACTCGTGGGGGAAAGAGCCCATGTCGCACGAGCCCTGCACGTTGTTCTGACCCCGGAGCGGGTTGACTCCGACGCCCTCTCTGCCGATGTTGCCGGTCGCCATGGCGAGGTTCGCCAAGCCCATGACCATCGTGGAGCCCTGGCTGTGCTCGGTGACACCGAGGCCGTAGTAGATGGCAGCGTTGCCGCCTGTCGCGTAGAGGCGGGCGGCTGCCCTCAGCTCCGCGGCCGGCACGCCGGTGACCGTCTCGGTCGTCTCGGGGCTGTACTCCGGCGAGGAGATGAACTCTGCCCAGGTCGCGAAGTCGTCCGGGTCGCAGCGTTCGGTCACGAAACCGTGGTCGACGAGGTCCTCGGTGACGACCACGTGCGCCAGGGCGTTGACGACCGCCACGTTGGTGCCCGGGAGCAGCTGGAGGTGGTAGTCGGCTTCGAGGTGGGGCGAGCGGACGATCTCGGTGCGACGCGGGTCGATCACGATGAGCTTCGCGCCCTCACCGATTCTCCGTTTCATGCGGGAGGCGAAGACCGGATGCGCCTCGGTCGGGTTCGCCCCGATGACGACGATGACGTCGCAGCTATCGACCGAGCGGAAGTCCTGCGTGCCGGCCGAGGTGCCGAAGGTCTGCTTCAGGCCGAAGCCGGTGGGGGAGTGGCAGACCCGGGCGCAGGTGTCGACGTTGTTGTTGCCGAAGGCAGCCCTCACCATCTTCTGCACGACGAAGACCTCTTCGTTCGTGCAGCGCGAGGACGTGATTCCGCCGATGGCACCGACGCCGTGGCGAGCTTGGATCGATCGCAGGCGATCAGCCGTGTAGGCGATGGCCTCTTCCCAGCTCACGACCCGCCACGGGTCTGCGATCGTGTTGCGGACCATGGGCGTGAGCACGCGCTCTTTGTGTGTCGCGTACCCCCAGGCGAAGCGTCCCTTCACGCACGAATGACCCTCGTTCGCCCCTCCGTTCTTGTAGGGCACCATGCGGACGACCTCGTCGCCGCGCAGCTCGGCTTTGAACGAGCAGCCGACTCCGCAGTACGCGCAAGTGGTGATCACGGTGCGGCGCGGCACGCCCAAGTTGATGACGGTCTTCTCCTCGAGCGTCGCGGTCGGGCAGGTCTGAACGCACGCGCCGCAAGAAACGCACTCCGAGCCCAGGAAGTTGCCTGTCCCAGGCGCAACCTTCGAGCCGAAACCGCGGCCTGCGATCGTGAGCGCGAAGGTGCCCTGGATCTCCTCGCAGGCCCGCACGCAGCGCGAGCAGACGATGCACTTGGAGCCGTCGAAGGTGAAATAGGGGTTGCTCTCGTCCTTCTCGGCGTGCAGGTGGTTGTCACCCGCGTAGCCGTAACGGACGTCGCGAAGGCCGACGGCACCGGCCATGTCCTGCAGCTCGCAGTCCCCGTTCGCGGCGCAGGTCAGGCAGTCCAGCGGGTGGTCCGAGATGTACAGCTCCATGACGCCGCGACGGAGCTTCTCGAGGCGCGGGGTCTGGGTTGTGACCTTCATCCCGGCCTCGACCGGAGTCGTACAGGACGCCGGCGTGCCGCGCCTGCCGACGACCTCGACGAGGCAAAGGCGGCACGAGCCGAAGGGCGCCAAGGTGTCGGTGGCGCACAGCTTGGGCACGTCGATGCCCGCGACCGCCGCCGCCCGCATGAGCGAGGTGCCCTCGGGCACCGTCACGGCCAGACCGTCGATCTCCAGCTCCACTGTCGCCGGACCTGGACGAGCCGGCGTTCCGAGGTCGTGCTCTTTGAGCAACGTCATGACTGTTCTCCCCGGGTCTCCGACGACTTTCTACTCGATCTGACCGTAGATCGGTCACTTGCAATTATGGCACCGCGGTGCCGAGAACTGTGCCGAGCCCTCACAGCCGGACCGCCTTGGCCCGGTTGAAATCCTCGGGGAAGTGCTCCAGGGCGCTTCGCACCGGGAAAGGGGTCAGGCCGCCCATGGCGCAGAGCGAGGCGTCGACCATCGTCTCGCAGAGGTCTTTGAGCAGCTCGAGGTTGGCTTCGCGGTCGTCCCCGGCGATGATGCGGTCGATGACCTCGACGCCGCGCACCGATCCCAGCCGGCACGGCGTGCATTTGCCGCAGGACTCCTCGGCGCAGAACTCCATCGCGAAGCGGGCCTGCAGGCTCATGTCGACGGTGTCGTCGAACACGACGACGCCCCCGTGGCCCACCATGGCGCCGGCTGCGGCGAAGGCCTCGTAGTCCATCGGCAGGTCGAACCGGCTCCTGGGCAGGTAGGCGCCCAGCGGCCCGCCGACCTGGACCGCTCGTACCGGTCGGCCGCTGGCGGTGCCTCCGCCGATCTCCTCCACCAGCTCCCCGAGGGTCAGCCCGAAAGCGACCTCGATGATCCCACCACGTTTGATGTTGCCTGCAAGCTGGAAGACCTGGGTCCCGCGAGAACGGCCCACCCCGAGCTGCCGGAATGCCTCGGCGCCCTGGGCGAGGATCGGGGGGACCGAGGCGAGCGAGAGGACGTTGTTCACCACCGTCGGCTTGCCGAAGAGCCCGGCGATCGCCGGGAGCGGGGGCTTGGCCCGGACCACCCCGCGCCGGCCCTCGAGGCTCTCGAGCATGGCGGTCTCCTCACCGCAGATGTACGAACCGGCTCCTACCCGCAGGTAAAGGTCGAAGCCCCAGCCGCTCCCGAGCACCGAGGGGCCGAGCCAGCCGTTCAGATAGGCGATGTCGATGGCGGCCCTCATGGTGGCGACGGCGTCGGGATACTCAGAGCGGACGTATATGTAGCCCTCGCTGGCGCCGACGGCGAGGCCGGCGATGACCGTTCCTTCCACGAGAAGGAAGGGGTCGCCCTCCATGAGCATCCGGTCGGCGAACGTGCCGCTGTCGCCCTCGTCCGCGTTGCAGGCGACGAACTTGACGTCCGAGGGCGTGTCGAGAACCGTCTGCCACTTGATACCAGTCGGGAAGCCCGCCCCGCCCCGGCCTCGAAGCCCGGAGGTGGTCACTTCCGTGACCACCTCTTGAGGCGTCATCTCGAGCGCACGACGCAGTCCGGCGAGTCCGCCTGTCGCCTCGTAGTCCGCCACGGAGAGCGGCTCGATGACCCCGACCCTTGCGAAGGTGAAACGTGTCTGGCGCTTCAGGTGGGGGATCTCCTCGGTCTTGCCAAGGCAAAGACCGTTCGGGGCGCCGTCGAGCATCCCGGCGTCGAGGAGCTCACCGACCTTCCTGGCGTCGACCGGGCCGTAGGCCACGCGGCCTCGAGGTGTCGAGACCTCCACGAGCGGCTCGAGCCAGAGCATCCCTCTCGACCCGTTTCGCACGAGGTGGACCTCGCGCCCGCGGGCGGTCGCCTGAAGCGCGATCGCGTCAGCGACCTCGTCAGCGCCGACGGAACGCGCGGCCGCGTCGAGAGGCACGAACACCACCGCCGGGTCCATCAGCGCGTCTTGTTCCTGGCGTGGGCGACGAGCTCGTCGAAGCTCGCCTCGTCGATCCTGCCCTTCAGCCGGCCGTCGATCATCACCGCCGGGGAGAGGGCGCAATTGCCGAGGCAGAACACCTGCTCCAGAGTCACGGCGCCGTCGGGGGTGGTGCCGCCGAAGTCGACATCCAGCTGTTCGCGAGCGTGCCGGGCGAGTCGCTCGGCGCCCATCGACTGGCACGCCTCCCCCCGGCACAGGTGGATCACCGAGGTACCGGGGGGTTCGGAGCGAAAGTCCTTGTAAAAAGTGACGACTCCGTAGACATCGGCCTTGGAGAGGTTCAGCGTCTCGGCCACCACGTCGACGGCCCGGGGATCGATGTATCCGAACGCGTCCTGCAGCTCGTGCAGGATCGGCATCAGCGGTCCGCGTTCGCTCTGATGCCGTTCGGCGATGTCGACGGCCCGCTCTTGTGACCACGGAACATGAGAGCCTGTCGTCCTCGAAACCATCGCTGCACCTCGTCGTGCTGCGCAGCCCGGTTGGAGTGCGCGTCAGCTGCGAATTCCCTGTGACTAGATGTTAATGACCGCGGCCGCTTCGGCGACATTTCCCGGCTCAGCCGTACATGAGCGAGCCCGGCGTCGTGAGCAGCTCGCCCGTTTCGAGCCAGGTCTTGAGCCCGGAGAGGATCATCGGCCAGCCCCCGTAGATCTCCGGATTGGCCCCCTCGCGCAGCTCGTCGTGGGTGACGGTCAGGCAGCAGGAGTCCCCGACGGGCTCGATCTGCCAGGTGACCCTCGAGGCGCCTTCGCTCCTCACCTCGTCGCTCCAGAGGGCGACCATCGTGTGCACGAGCCGGCGCGGGGGGTCAACTTCGAGCACGAGCCCCTCGCCGAGCGGCCCGCCGGACTTAGGGGAGTTCATCTCCAAGCGCGACCCGACCGTCCAGTCCGACTCGACCCGGGCCCCGAAGGTGTACTTGCTCCTGATCTCGGGGTCGGTGATCGCCTCCCAGAGCCGTTCCGGGGTGGTGCGGATGTAGATCTCGTAGACCTTCTCCATTGGGCTCTCCAGTCTGTGCTTGAGGTCGCTGAGCGCGGCCACGAAGGGTTCTGTGTACTTGTCGATCCATCGGTCATGAATAAGGCGGATCGGGACAAGGTTCAAGAAGTGAAGCTTCTTGCGCCCGGAACGGCGCGTCACCACGAGCCCTGCATCCTCGAGCAGGCGCAGGTGCTTCATGACACCGAAGCGCGACATCTCGAGCTCGGACTCCAGCTCGGTCAGGTTCCGGCCGTCATGGGTGAAGAGCGCATCGAGCAGGTAGCGGCGAGTCGGGTCGGCGAGCGCCTTGAAGACCCGATCGTCGTCGTTCGCCGGCGCTTTGGCCCCAGTGCCGGTGCCCATGGCGGGTGTCGCCGGCCCCCGGCCTAGTGCTTGCCCTCGTTGAGGGACTCGCCGGACTCCAGCAGGCTCTTCACCTCGCTGAAGACGCGATATACCTGCGTGGTCACTGCCGTCTCGGTGCCAGGTGCCGTTTCCGTTCCTGCTGTCATGCTGTTTCCCCCCAGCTCGTCGTCTTGGCGATCGTCCACGCCATCGCCGCTCATGCAACGGAAGAAGAATACGTGACTATTTAGTCACGTGTCAATCCCGACCGGCCCCTGTCCGACCTGCTCCAATGGCGGGTGTGCCCATATCGGAGGATCGTGAGGCGCTCGCCGCCCTACTGGCGGGCGCCGGGTTTGTCGCCGCCGACGAGGAGGCCGATGAGCTCGTCGCTTGCGCCGACGGCGATGCCGAGCGCCTGCAGTCGTTGATCGAGCGTCGCCTGCAAGGGGAGCCGCTTGCCTGGATCACCGGAAGCGTCACGTTTTGCGGCCTGCAGATCCGCGTCGATCCCGGGGTCTACGTACCCCGATGGCAGAGCGAGCCTCTGGCGCGTCGCGCTGTCGCGCGCTTGCCCGCGACCGGGGTGGCGATCGATCTGTGCACGGGGACGGGGGCGATTGCCAAGGTGCTCGCGGTCCTCCGTCCCCGGGCGCGCGTGCTGGCCTCCGACCTGGACGAGCGTGCGGTTGCCTGCGCGGCGTCCAACGGCGTGGAGGTCCATGGCGGCGACTTGTTCGCGCCGCTCCCGGGTGGGCTGGAAGGACTTGTCGACGTCGTCGTCGGCGTCGTGCCGTACGTGCCGACGCCCGCTCTGGGGCTGCTGCCCCGCGACACCTTCGCGTTCGAGTCGCCGCTCGCCTACGACGGCGGAGGTGAGGGCACCGAGATCCTCCGGCGGGCGGCGGCAGGTAGTGCTCGTTTCCTCAAGCCCGGCGGCGCCCTCCTGCTCGAGCTCGGCGTCGACCAGGCGGCCGCCCTCGGCGACGACCTCACCCGACTCGGCTTCGGAGACGTCACTGTTCTCATCGACGACGACGGAGACGTCCGTGGAGTCGAGGCGACGCTCGGAGCAAGGTTCTACTGAGTCGATCCCGTATCGGGTAGGCGGGGTTCATCTCCCGGCGGGTCGGTCCCGCGCTGGGTAAGGGGCGAAGCCAGGTCGCCCAACTGCTGTCGCAACAGGCGGAGCATGTCCCGCCGCCAGGCGGATCGGGCACGGGCGGCCTCGACCGTATCGGGATGGACCAGACGGGTGATCACCGGCGGCCCGGGTCCCCGGTGGAACGCTGAGGCCTGCTGCTCGATTTCCATGTCCGCCTTTGTGTAGTGGGCGCGTTGGAGCAGATACCCCTGCCAGGAAGGGACGAGAAACGTCTCGAGGAACCTGCCGGGCACCGTGACGTCCTGGAAAACGCCCCAGCGCGTGCCGCCGAGTCGGCGCCGGACGACGCGCAGTTCTGCCATGGCGGCCAGGAAGTCGTCAGCGTCCTCATTGGCGACGCGGTACTCGACGAGGATCAGGACGGGGCCGTCGTCCGGGTTCACGTGCTCGCCGATCGCCAGCGCCGGGCTCGCGACGAGCTGCAACGACGAGCGGTCCACAACCGGCAGCCGGAACCTGGGGATGAGGAGGAGGCCCGGAAGGAAGGCGAGGGCGGCGATGAGCAGGGTGAGGCGCAGCGGCAGGAAGGTGTCGATGACGCCGGCACCGAGCCCGCCGAGGACGAACGGTCCCTGCAGCACGATGTAGAAGAACGACAACGAGCGTGCCTGCACCCACTGCGGGGTCACCTGGCGGGCGGCGATGATGAAGGCGACGGTCGACCACACCCAGCAGGCGCCGGTGACCACGAGCACGGGGACGGCTGCGAGCCGCGTCGGCCAGAGGACGAGCGCGGCCACGGCCAGTCCGTCGGCGAGAGACGCCCCGGCGACGATGGCGTCGAGGCGGAGGCGGCCCTGGAGGTGGGGAAGGAGGAGGGCCGCGAGCATCGCGCCCAGTCCGCTGAGCGAGAGGAACAGGCCGTAGCTGAAGGCCGTGGTGTGCAAGTAGCGGGCGGCGAAGAGGGGGAGCAACGCTCCGAGGGCCACCGCCGGCGTGACGAAGAAAGCCGTGCGGGCGGCAATGGCGCGCAGGCCCGGCGTATTCGAGAAGTACCGCCATCCGGACGAGATGGCACCGAGGAGGCTCTCGGTCGCCGAGGCGCCGCGCGTGGACAGGCGCAGGTCGTCCCTCCCTCGCCACAAGAGGAGAAAGCCGACCAGGGGCAGCATGAGCGTGGCACAGAGGGCGAAGAACACCGTGGTGCCGGCGCTCCGCAGGACCGCCCCGCCCAGCAGCGGTCCGACAACCTGGCCGATGTTCCACTGGAAGCTGTCGACGCTGAACGCGACGGGGACGAGCTCAGGCGGTACGAGGCTGGCGACCGTGGTCCACCACGAAGGCGAGGACGTTCCGTTGGAGATCCCCATGCCGGCCAGCCCGAGGAGGAGGGTCGCCGGTGTCAGCAGCTGCGACGACGACATCACGACGAGGAACGCCACCGAAGCGGCCAGCAGCATCTTCGCCACGAGCAGGACGGCCCGCTGGTCGCGGGAGTCGGCTGCGGCACCGGAGAACACCACCGCCAAGATGCCGGCCAGAGGGCTCATCGTCGCGGCGAGGCTGACGAGGACGGGCGAGGTCGTAAGGCGTTCCATGATGAAGCCCCCGACAAGGGTCATCATCCAGACACCGGTGTTGGCGAACAGGCCCGTGCCTTCCAGCCACCGGAACGCCCGGCCCCGGAGCGGGGCGATCAGTTCCCTCACAGGCCCACAGAACCGCAGGTGAGCGGCACGAGTCAACTCGTGGCGGCGACGGGTTCGTCGCCGCGCCCGGGCCTAGTCAAGTTCCGCCCCAGGACAGTTGCCTGGCGGATGTTGTGAAAAAATGCCCCGTGACCAACCCGTCGCCCGATCTCGCGACGCCGTACCTTACCGTCGATCTCGACGTGCTCGATAGAAACGTGGCGGCGATGGCGGCCGAGGCCCGCGCTCGGGGGCTGTCGCTGCGACCTCACGTGAAGACCCACAAGTGCCGGGAGATCGCTTTGCGCCAGCGCGCCGCCGGAGCCGTGGGAATCACCGTGGCGACGGTGTCCGAGGCCGAGGTGTTCGTCGACGCCGGGTTCGGGGACGTCTTCATCGCTTACCCGCTCTGGGTGGATCGTGCCCGCGGTGCACGGCTGTGCTCGCTGGTCGAGCGTTGCTCGCTGCGCATTGGGGTTGATTCCCTGGAAGGCGCGGAGGCGCTGGCGCGCAACATGGGGGGAGGGGGCGCTTTCGAGGTGCTGATCGAGATCGACAGTGGTCATCACCGCAGCGGGGTCAGTCCAGATGCTGCCGGTGAGTTGGCTGTCGCGGCCGATCGGGCCGGGCTGCGCGTCCGGGGCGTTTTCACCTTCCCCGGCCACAGCTACCGTCCGGGGTTGGCCCGTCCTGCCGCAGCCGACGAGGCTCGGGCGCTCGCGGGTGCGGCAGCCTGCCTGCGAGCGGCCGGTGTAGCAGCGGACGTGCTGAGCGGAGGGTCGACCCCCACGGCGCTGTTCACAGATGCCGAGTCGGTGACCGAGATGCGGCCCGGGGTCTATGTCTTCAACGACGCCCAGCAACTCGAGCTGGGGACGTGCTCGCTTGGGGACATCGCCCTCACGGCCGCCGCCACCGTCGTCAGTCGCGCGGCGGGACGGGTGGTGCTCGACGCCGGCAGCAAGGTCCTCGGTGCCGACCGTCCGGCCTGGGCGACCGGGTACGGACGACTGGCCGATCATCCACATGTACGCGTGAGCGCCTTGTCCGAGCACCACGCCACCGTCACATGGCCCGAGTCTTGCGCGCCGCCCGAGCTCGGGGAGACGCTGCGGGTCGTGCCGAACCACGTCTGTGCGGCCGTGAACCTGGCGGACGAGCTCGTCGTCATGGCCGGCGGAACGATCGTCGATCGCTGGCGGGTGGAGGCCCGGGGAGCCAACAACTGAGCTTGCGGTCCGGGCGCGCTCATCGGCGGGCAATCCCTTGAGGCGAGTCGGGAGTATCCCTTCTGGACGACGAAGTCGCCTTTTCCGGGAAGCAGTCGGAGGTCTGCCATGGAGGAAACGCAGAGGTCGCGGCCAGGCTGGCAGCGACTGGTGTTGCGCCTGGTTGGAGGCGGTCTGCTCGTCACGACCGGGGCGGTCCACCTTGACCTCTACCTGACCGGCTACCGGTCGATTCCGACGATCGGCGGGCTCTTCCTGTTCCAGGTGATAGCAGCGTTTCTCCTCGGCGCGGGGACGCTCGCCTCCGCTGGCCGGCTGGTCTCAGCGGCGGCTGCCGGGTTCGCCCTGTCGACCCTTGGCGGTTACCTGTTGGCGTTACGGATCGGTCTCTTCGGGTTCAGGGAGGTGCGCACCACGACCGGCATCGTGGCCGGTGTGATCGAAGTGGCCGCCTTTGCGGTGCTCGCCGTGATCGCCGTCGGCCCAGGCGTGCAACCTCGGCCGATGGCGCGGTCAGCTCGGGGCAACAGCCTGCTGGAAAGGCTGGAGGTGGGTCTTCCGGGTGGCGGATGGGCGGTCGCCGCCCTCTCGCTGACAGCAGCGGTGCTGCTGAGCGTCTCAGTTGCGCTCACGGGACCAGGCGGCTCAGCCTCGTCCGGGGCGCTTTTTGAGATCAGGACGATCGGCGGCGTGGCGGTGGTCACCAACAATCGTGGTTTCACGCTGTACTGGTTCGTACCCGATACCTCGAGCAAGTCGAACTGCAACGGCAGCTGCGCCGCTTACTGGCCGCCGGTGACCGGGAGCCCGGCCGCCGGTCCGGGCGTGACGGGCAAGCTGGGCACGATCATGCGCTCAAACGGACTGACGCAGGCCACCTATGACGGGCATCCCGTCTACACATACATCGGCGATGCCGCTCCGGGCCAGGCAAACGGCAACGACATCGACTTGAACGGCGGGCTATGGCACGAGATGGTCGCCTCCGGGTGATGCCCGGAAGCGGAGCAGTGGCCGCCGGCGGGCGCGCAGGCGACGCAGCCTTGGAGCGGTCAGGATGGGTCGATGGCCGCCACTCCCGCCCTCGAGGTCCTCGTTCGCAGCGGCAAGTCTTACCGTGTGCACGAGTACACCCATGACCCGGCCGCCGCCTACGGTCGGGAGGCGGCTGAGGTCCTCGGAACAGACGCGGACAGGGTGTTCAAGACCCTGATCGTCGAAGTCGCGACTCGCCTGGCCGTGGCGGTTGTGCCCGTGAGTGCCGAGCTCGACCTGAAGGAGATGGCCCACGCCCTCGGCACGAAGAAGGTGGCGATGGCAGAGCCGGCGGCGGCGGAGCGGGCGACCGGCTACGTGATCGGCGGTATCAGCCCACTCGGACAGAAGCGCCGCCTTCAGACCGTTGTCGACGAGAGCGCTCCGGGCTGGCCGACCGTGTTCGTCAGTGGCGGCCAGCGGGGTCTCGAGCTCGAGCTCGCCCCGGAAGATCTGGTGGAGTTGACCGGGGCATCCCTCGCCCCGATCGCCCGTCCCGCGACGCGCCGGAACCGTTAGCCGGATCGGGAGTCCCTTGTTGCGCGGCTGAAGGGCCTCGAACCGCAACCCCGAAAGGGGACCTTGGCGCATCACTGTCATTGGTGCTCAAGGCCAGGCACAATGGAGTCGAAAATAACCGGACGGGGAAAGCGGGGACAAACCGATGGCGAAGTTCGAGGCAAAACGTCTGTCAAGGCTGGACTGGGCAGTGGTCGGCGCGGGCGGTGTCAGCTTCATCGCTCTCTTCCTGCCCTGGTACGGAGTCTCGGCAGGATTCTTCAGCGCCTCCGTCAGTGGCTGGAGCACCAGCTATGGCTGGCTTGGTGCGTTGCTGATCATCGCCGCCGGCGCGTATCTCGCGCTGCAGCGCTCCGATGTCAACTTGAGTCGCGTGCCGGTCACCCCCGCTGTGTTCGTGCTGGGGGCTGCCGCGTTGGGGGCCCTGATCGTCGTAGTCCGATGGATCACCTTGCCGAGTGGCCACGCAGGTGTCGGTGGCGTGACCGCCTACAGCTACGGCCCACGTGTTGGCATCTTCCTGACGATTATTGCCGGCTTGGTGCAGGTGGGCGCAGCCCTCGTCCTTTTCCGAACCTCCGGCGAGAAGCTCCCCTGGGCGAAATAGGCGTGTGGTGCCCCTCGGCGGGTGAGTCGCCGGTGGTTGCCGGTAGTTGCCAGTCTCGGGTCGAGGCCGGTCTTGTCCTGCCGAGACGACGCGGTCGTCGTCCGCTAGGCCAGGCCGCCTACTCGAGGGCTGAGTTTGCGATCCAGAAGTCGACGAGGTCGCGCCTGCCTGCGACTTCGAGGCCGGAGGCGGCCAAGGAGAGGCGCCGGTAGAGGACCAGCGACAGCGTGGCCGCGGGACCCGACAAACTGGCCGTCGCTGAGCGCTCGCCGATGCCGACATCGAACCGGTCGGGGTGGAGCCCGACCGTCCACGAGTGCCCCGTGTCCGTGGTGCGAAAGAGGATGCGCTCGCCGTTTCCGCGCAGGCGTGCGACCTTCGGGGAGAAGTACTCGGCCGTGGCGAGGTTCCCGAGGAACTCGTCGATCGTGTCGGCAGCGAGGTGCGCCGGCGCCGCCGGGCTGCCACCTCCGGCAAGCTCGAGGTCGGAACGGTGGACGAGGGTCTCGTGGAGTTGTCGCCGCGACCAGAACCGCACGTGCTGATCCAAGCCCCACGCCCACATCGAGGCGGCAGGGTCGGCCGCCCGGAGGGTCCTCAGCAAGGCCGTTCCGCCCCGCCGAACCCATTCGCCGTCGACCGGACCTAAGTCCAGCCCCATCTCCGAAGACGGGATACGCCTGGGGGCGCGGACGCGGACGAGGTGTTCCGCCCACCGGTGGACGGTACCGAGGTGGAGGGCGAGATCACCCACGGTCCAGCCTGGGCAGGACGGCACCGACATCGACAGCGGTGCCGTCTCGACGAGAGCGGCGAACCGCTCGACTTCGCCCTCGAGATGCTCACAATGCTCCAGATGGTCCATGGGTGTGGATTCTGTCAGGGGCGCCGAGATGTCGTCTCGCGAAAGACCGGCAGTTGCTGCGACAAGCTCGCTCGGCAGCGCTCGGGTGGTCGTCGCCGCTCTGGCGGCGACGCAATCTGATGCAACAGATGCTGTCGGAGGCGGCGATTCCGGCCAGCAGCGAGAGCCCCGCCGACACGCTTCCCGCTTCCTTATTGTCATCTGACTGCCTTGTCATGTGACTGTACGCCCGCGTGCTGGCGAGCATCTGTTCCCGTCGGTTCGGCCGCGTGTCCGCCCTTAGTGAAGCAGTCGAGCCCGACAGCGAAGAGGTCGCTCCTGTAGGATCGTCACCACTAGCCGTGGGCATCGGGACAAGACCTAGTTGTGCTACCTCCCTTGCTTCTCGGCCACTCCGGGGGGCACGGGGCCTAGCAGCCCGCTTTCAACGGGACCTAGGGGACCTAACGAGAGAGGCTTGCACATGCGCCTGGTCACACTGTCAGCTCTTGCTTGCCTCGCACTGCTGTTCGACGGGCTGGTAGCCGGGTCCGTTGCGAGCGCCACTATCAGCCAGAGCGGTCGTGTTGCGTCCGGCTCCGCCGTGACGCTCAGCGTGCCGGCGTACATCACGACCGGGCCGGATGGAGCGCTTTGGTTCACCAACCTGGGCAACAAGACGAACCATGGTTCGATCGGGCGGATCACCACTAACGGAAAGGTCAACATCTACACCGGTGGCGGCATCGATGCGCCCGCGGAGATCACCGTCGGGCCTGACGCCGCCCTTTGGTTCACCAACTCGGCGGGTAACTCGATCGGGCGGATCACCACGAGAGGCAAGATCAGCAGCTACACCGCCTCGGGAGTGGCCAATCCGATTGGGATCACGAACGGCCCTGACCATGTTCTTTGGTTCACCGACGCGTACAACCCGGGCTCGGTTGGCGTGATCAGCACCAGCGGGAAGATCACCGTCCACACCAGTACGTACATCGACGATCCAGCCGGGATCACGGCTGGCCCTGACGGAGACTTGTGGGTCACCAACGCCGGTACCAAGATCACCAAGGGCTCGATCGCCCGGCTCAATCCCGACGGGAGGATCACGGTTTACACAAATAACGGCCTTGAGGAGCCCTTTGGGATCACGACCGGGCCTGACAAGGCGATCTGGTTTACCAACTACCGCGGCAACTCCATCGGGCGGATCACCACCAGCGGGCAGGGCAGGTTCTTTACCGGCGCGGGCATCGACGAGCCCGACTCGATCACGACCGGACCGGACGGGGCCCTATGGTTCACCAACTACGCCAACAACTCGATCGGGCGGATCACCACCAGTGGGAAGGTCACCAACTACACCGGTACCGGCATCGATGCCCCGGTGGGGATAACCGTCGGACCGGACGGGGCCCTGTGGTTCACCAACTCGGCCAACAACTCGATCGGGCGGATCACCACCGGCGGGAATGTCACCAACTACACCTGAGGTGACGTCCTGCCGTAGAGGTCGAATATGACCCGAACAAGCATCGTGCCGAGCGCCTTTCGTCCCGGTAGGGACGCATTCGGGTCCCAGCTCCAGTAAGTGGTCCTCCTGTTGGGAGGACTCGGCCGGCCCGCTGCCTCTCGTCAGAGGATGAGCTGAGTGGTTAGTACAAGCGTTTTTGAAATGACCGCGCACGGGCGGGTTCCAGTGGCGGTTGGCAAATGGTTGGCCATTCCGGGTCCTGATCACCTCAACGCGGGTTGCCAACTTCAGGTCATACTTCGCGACCCATCTGCTGTTTCAGCCTCGTCACCCCGCCCTTGCTGCCTATCCTGGGCGGCTGGGCTATAGCCCATTTCGAGCTAGTCACTTACGATGAATCTGCGACCCATCGTTGGTCAATTGCGGTCGCGGCCCTTGCGGGCTGATTGCTGGCTCTTTAGGTTCGGCGACGTGCCGGCCAGCGAGGGCGGGCAGGCGAAGTCCGTGTCTTTCTTTTCTGGTTCGCCCGCCCTCTCATCAGCATTAGCCAAGAGAGGGAGGACCAACAGTGAAGACGAAGCAAATGCATGGAAGGTGGGCGGCGCGTGGCAAGCTGCTGATCGCCGCCGCCACCCTGACCGGGATGGCGGTCGTCGGAGCGGGGACTGCGTCGGCGTCGCCGCCTGGGAACTCGTCGTCGACAGGGCTCCCCGTCACCGCCACCCTCGGTGGTGGTAGCAGTGGTGCCGGTCCCAACGTCGAGTGCTCCTGGGGATTCCCGGACCTCAACACCGCGGGTGGTACCGAGACCACTCAGTACAGCCAGGCGATCTCAGCCAACATCAACACGGCCGCGGATAGTTTGTCCTATACGGACTACACCCAGGCCAACGGCGCTGCCGGCAACACCCATGCGCCTGCCGCGCCGTCAGGGACGCCAGGCAACACGGGCACCGCGGCGTACGCCTTCAGCTACGGGCTTGACACTGCAGACGGCAACCCAGTCCTGAAGTCGGCTCCGTGCGCGCTTAATGCCACCACGGGCGAGGCTGCACAAGCTCAGGGCTCGGCCACTTCAAGTGGCGGTGTCGTTACCGTCACACCCGGTGCGGGGCCCCTGTTCGCGGTGTCTCCGAACCCGGGTGACTCCCCGGCTCCCGTTCGGATCGGGCTCTGGTCCGCTGTGGACATCGAGCCCAGCGTAGCCAATGTCAACCAGGTCTCCTGGAACGTCTACTACCCCGACGGAAAAGAGGACACAGCGGTGGCAGGCATTCCGGTACCCCAATCGCTATGCGGCGGCTTTGGCACGGGCACAGCGAACGCCGCGCTTACGAGCATGTTCACCACGGCAGGTGAATACAACGAGATAGGCGCGACTGCCATTACCAACGGCACCAACGGCATCGTCGACAAGTGCATCCAGGGTTCCAAGACCCTCTACGACAACGCCTTCACCATCTCGAAGGACGAGCCCTCGGGCACCTGGTACGTGGAGACCGTGGCCATCTACAACGGGAACACAACCGACACCTGGTGGAGCTTCACAGTGTTGCCGGAGCTCTACCTGTCTCTTGACTTCACCTCGGTGGCCTTCACCTGCACGACCGTCAACGCGCCGTGCTTGCTGTCTGGTAACGACACCTGGAGCGCAGCAGGGACCTCGACAGCCCCGGCCGTGACAGAGCTGGGCAACGAGGGCGAGCAGATCGGGCTCGACTTCAGCACCCTTACCCAAACGGTCACGGGGAGCCCTCAGACGATCACTTCGTTCGACGGCAAGGTCGGCTACAACCCCTCCACCGAGGGATCCTCCGAACCTACCTTCCCCGCTGGCACGACCTACTGGCTCCCCGACAACACGTCCACACCCGTCGCGGCCGGGAGCCCGGGTTCCGGGATCGTGTGCCCGAACGATGCTGCCAAGCTTGACCTGTCGCTCGAGCCTCCCGCCTCTGGCTCCTTTGCCTCGGGTAGCTACACGGGCACTCTCACGGTGTCGGCTAGGGCGGACGTAAACACCACGTATGGCTGCCCGACGGACAATAATGCACCGTACCTCGTCACCGTAGGGGGGGTAAGCCAGTTCCAGAGCCTGGGCCTCGGCGACACCGCGCCGCTGGTCAGGGCCTGAGCAGGAGCTGACGTAACCGCTAGTAGGCAAAACATCCAGAACACCGCCAGTTCAGGGGCGACTCAAACCAGCCACCCTGAGCTGGCGGTGAGCAGAGGACAGGAGGGGGCGAAGCCGCTCCCTCCTGTCTCGCGTCCCATGCTCGACCGGATGGCACGTTCATCATTTTTGATGTTGAAGCCGTGCAACGCCCAAGCCATCCTTTGCAACGTGAGAAGCACCGCAGCGGTGCTCACTCGCCTGGCCACCGGTGTCATCATCACGGTGTTTGGCGGCTTGTTGGTTCTCGGCGGGCTTGGCCCAGCGGGTGCCTCCGGTGCCACCGACCCGTCCGGCAATGGGGTGGGTATCTATCCCACGAACGTCAGCTTCACCAAGGCCTTGCGGGGGGGCGAGTACCTACAGACAATAGGGGTCATCAACGGGTCCTCCGCGCCCCGGGTGTTCCGCTTCTCCCTGCAGGGGCCTCTGGCACCGTGGTTGGCCGTCGTCTACCCCAGCGATCCTTCGGTGCGGCTGTCCACAGTGACTGCCCCACCAGGCACCACCACCGTCCAACTCCGCCTGGAGGTCCCCCCTCACACGGCCGAGGGCGCCTACACCGGCGCTTTGAACGTGGTCGGGCAACCCCTCAAGGGCTCCTACTCCAAGGGGGCCAGCCCTGTGAGCGTCGGTGTCCAGATAAAGGTAAATGCGCAGGTCACCGGCACCCAGGTCATCGCCGGCGCCTTGATCGACGTCAGGTCCTACCCGGCGATCGAGGTCGGTGATCCTCTGACCGTCTTTAGCCTGATCAGGAACTTGAGCAATGTCATCTTGGCGCCAGTTTTCCGTCTGAAGATCACCCGCGGTGCCGCCCTCGTCTACGACAAGACATCTACCGGCGAATGGATGATTCCCGGGTCGCTTAGCACGCTCCAGGTGGACTGGCCCGGGGCAGATACCCGGTCGCAGGTTCTCGGGACTTACCAGGCGCAGCTGAACGTGTCGTTCCCCGGTCTCTCGCTGGGAACGCGCGAGCTGAATTTTCAGCTCGATCCCTATGGCTACTTGCACCGCAGTGGCCGACTGTTGGCCCTGGAGCTGCTCAACCACCCCAAGGTCGGCTCCGCCGCTTATGTAGGCGCCTCACTGGTCAACACGGGGGCCGTTCAAGCAGACTCCACCTTCGTGGGCCAGCTCTACCGCAACGGCGTCCTGCTCCGGGGAGTGACCTCTTACCAGGTACTGCTCGCTCCTGGCGGGCGCGGCATCGCCACGCTGATCGTCGCGCTGTCCCAGGGCGGTCTGTACCGCGTCACCGGTGTGGGTAACTTCGCCGGTGCCCAGAGCAATTCGCTCAGTCTGTCGTTCCGGCTGAGCAGCCCGCCGTTCCCGATCCTCTATCCCATCGCCGGTGGGGCAGCAATCGTGCTGCTGGCCTTGGCCCTGATGTGGCGCATCTCGCGTCGCTCGCGCCGCTCGAAGCGTTTCAGACGCACTACCAGGTACGACAATTACGGCGCGCCCAGACAGCTACGAGCCCACTCTCCCGGGGGAGCCCACGCCCGGGGAGGGGCGCACGGCCGAAGGGCCCACGCCCGGGGGGAACCCTCGCCGAGTGGCCAGGTTCGAGGGCCATGAAGTGGCGACTCCAAGCGACACCTCAAAGGGTCCGTCAGGACCATTTGACAAAGGTGGCTCAAAGAGATCGACCAGCGTCTCCCCGCAGTTCTCTTCTCTGGGACATGCCTCGTCTCCGAGGCAGGGAACCCAGAGGTCTTTCGACCCAGCACTCAAGGCGCTCTTCGACGACTCCAGCGACGGCGTTCTCGTGGTCAACGCCGCCGGTCATCGCGTCTACTCGAACGCCACCCTCAATGATCTGGTCGGCTTCAACGCTTGCCTGCCCCTCGGGACCCCTGCGCCGCCGCCGTACGTGCCCTTGGATCAGCGACAAAAGTTCAGCCGGATACTCCACGGCATGTCTTCGCTTCTTGCAGCGGACGGGTCCGGAACGGCCTCCACGTGGTTGGAGCTGTCCACCATCTCCCGAGGCAGGATCCGGGCGGGGCTCACCATTAGCTCCTTCACCAACCCCAAGGGAAGTCGGTTCACCGTCTGGCTGCTCAAGTTTGAACCCGCGTTGCCGGGTGTCTCGGGGGGTGAGCTCTCAGAGCATGGCGGGGAGCTCAACGCTTCCGAGCTGAGAGACGTAGATCTCGAGCCCAGGTCGGCGAGCGCCATGCCACCTTGGACGGAAGCCTTGACCAAGCGTGAAGAGGATGTGCTATGGCTGCTCTTAGACGGTAGACGGGTCTCTTCTATCGCCCGTTCGCTCTACTTGAGTGAACACACCGTCCGCAACCACCTCAAGGCCATATTCCGCAAGCTCGGAGCCCATTCCCAAACGGAGCTCCTGGATCGCTTCCGACCTGTCAACCAAACTCCAAAAACGACTCATCAGGCCTGATAGGTGAGGGATCTTCTGAGAGACGATCCTTGTCTGGGGGCCAGCCGCTCTGGTAAGCGAGAGCAACGGCAGCCAACTGCGAGCTGACCCCGAGCTTCGACAGGATCGAGTGGATCTGGCTCCGGACCGTTGGCAGGGAGACATAGGCCTGTTTGCAGATGTCTCGGGCCGTCCTTCCCCGCATCATCGACAACAAGACTTCTTGTTCCCGCGGGCTCAGCTGCTCGAACTGGTTCAGACTCATGACGTCACCGACCTGTTGCCGCAAGCCGATATCAGGATCGCTTCCTCCGCTCGGTGCCGGGCCGCGAGAGCTAGTGGCACTAGCACGCGGTTACACGACGAGCAACTGAAGTCTTCGCCCGGATGCAGCCTCCATCGATCAAAGTGCTGCGCGATCACACAACCACCCCCGATTGCCCCCGCTCCTCGAGGATAGGCCACATTGGTCCCCCCCGGTCGATCAAGAGTCTACGCCTTGAATAGCAGAAAACAAACCCCCGTTTTCGGGTCGTGATACTCGGGTAGAGCTTCCAGAAGCTACGAGGTAGATCCGGTCCAGCGGTTACCTTGGGCTGGCGCCTCGATTGATCAGGAGACACGCGTCCGCGTCGAACAGCTCTCCAGGCCACTTGGCCGAACTGCCTGGCTACCTGATCTCATCGATGAAACATTACGAAGTTTTGTCTCTCCGCTTACGGACAATGCTCGATCTATTGCCGCGCTATTTGAGGAACGTAGACGCGGCATTGGGAGCGAACCCTTTCCGTTCCCAACATGACCGACGAGCGGTACCGACTTCAACGATCAGGTGCTGCAACATGTAGCCAAGCTCGAGAACCTCGTCTGCCTGCAGACCCTGGGGGAATTCACGGATGGCGGTGTGCAGGAGCTCGCCGGACACCGGGCATTGGAGGAAACGGCCGCCGCACGCCTCGACATCGGCGGCGTTAGCGGCGATGGTCGACGTGGATGTGCTCGAGTTCGTCAGCAAGAAATGTCGTTACAACTCCGCGACATCGGGCGGCTGTGAAGCCAATTGTCCGCCGGATCTCGCAGGAAGGTTGAGGTTCGAGCAAGTGAATCTTCTCGGTGAAAAGGCTCTCTCTTAATTGAGCCAAGAGGCTCTGTTCAATGGAGCCAATCGTCGTGAAGAGTACCGCCTCTGGCCTCGCTCTCCGAGTTGGATCTTGACGGGGCTTCTCCTCGAAACGGAGATCCTGGATTGCTTCCGAGCGCGATCCGATGTCGGGGTGTATGGTCCTGGCAGCGCGGGGGCCAGGGCTGGCCCCCGCGAATGGCCCCACCGTGCTGTCGGCCGCAAGACCCCACAGTCGGCCTTTGTCGCCAGACCGAGGGCCGTCCCTCACGACGGGCCCCTCGCGATCGGGCACTTCCGCACCCGGCGTGACGTCGTCGACACCGCCGGCAAGGTCACCTTGCGGCACAACTCCAAGCTGCACCACATCGGCCTCGGTCGCCGCTGGGCAGGGACGAAGATCCTGCTCCTCGTCCAGGATCTCTCCGTCAGGATCATCACCGAGGACGGCGAGCTTGTTCGCGAGCTCACCTTGGACCCGACGAGGGACTACCAGGCGAATCCCGGATTATGTGAACTATGTCTCGAGACAGGTGCGCGCGATGTCTCGCGACATCACAGTGTGCGGGCGAAGGGACTCGAACCCCCACCCCCGAAGGGACCGGGACCTAAACCCGCAGGCAAGCGTCCGGGGATGTCCGTCCAGGTTCGAGAAAGTCCTCGCGTACTGGGCATTTGTGAGCTCGCGTCCGTAGCCGTCCCTGTCCATTCGGGTCCGTCCGTGCATTTTGGTTAGCAATTGGTTAGCAAATGGGTGTCCTGATTGCCGGCAGGGGGTCACTTTTCAGCCGGTGGAAAGGGGTCAGCTTTGGGCTGGTGTTGACACCGCACATTCACTCCCTCTCAACGTTGCTGCTGTCGAGGGCGAGGGGCCTGTCCCGGAGCTACTCCGGGATGTGCGCGGTGGCATAAGTGCTCCATCGCAGCCACTGGGAGGCTTTCAGATCCCTCGTCTGAGATCTGGGCCGATCGCGACCTAGGGTCTTTGGACCCTATGCCCTAGTACGCCTGGGCGCAGAAGCCACCGTGTCGGTAGTGGCCGGGTCGTCCTGCGGCGCTTCGTGCCGTCCCGACCGCACATTGATCAGCGTGGCGTTTGGGGTGTCGTCAGCCAACTGACGGGCGATCGCATGCTCGTACGTCGTAACAAGGAGTTGCCTGGGGCTTCCGCTCTCGGCGGCAGTGGCCGTGGCCAGCGTGGCAGCTACGGCATGGCGTAGCTGCGGGTCGAGGTGTTCGAGCGGCTCGTCGAACCAGACGAAGGGGAGGCGAGTGGATGCGGCGATGACGAGAAGGTGCGTGATGATCCGCGCCCAGATTCGTTCCCCGCCGCTGAGCGTGCTCCATCCGAGCGCTTCGCCCTGCTCTTCGCGAACGATCGTCCCATCTGAGCGAAGCGTTAGCCCACCGCTGGGGAACAGGCGCTTCCACCGCCACGTGATCTCGGTCGCAACCGGCTCAATCAGACTTTCAGTCAGCTCGGTCGCTGCCCGGCGGAAGGTCGCCGTCGCAGCGCTCGTAATGGCCTCCCGCCGGTAGGCGCGATAAAGGGCTCGGTCGCTCTCCGCGGTCCTGTCGTCTTCTGCCAACTGCGCGGTTAGCTGCCGAAGCTGGGACTGCACTCCGCCGATCTTCTCGCTGTGAACTTCCAGTGCTTGAAGAGCGGCTGCGTGTTGGACCTCCGCAGTGGCGATGTCGATCGTCATGTCCGGTGAAGCGGGCCTGCGGAGAGCGTCGAGCTGGGTGAGCAGGTTGGCGAGGGCCTGCCCTCGGGTTCGACGTTCCGACTGTTCGCGAGCGTGAAGGCCGCTGGCCTCAGTTGCTGCGTGCAAACGGTGCTCGTGTTCGGCCGTAGCGGCCAACACTTCAGAGGCGCCGATCGGGCGAAGGCAGGTAGGGCAGTACGCATCCACGCCAGTCAGCGCCTCGATCGCCTCGGTGGCCGCGGCGATTGAGCCGCGGTCGGATGCGTACGCTTCGGCGGCGAGGTCAGCTTCGCGTTCGGCCTGCTCGCGCTCGGCTTGCAGCCTGAGCGAGAGGGTTTCTACCTCCAGCTCAGCACCTACGTACTCTGCGGCACGAGACACAATCTCCGTCACAGTGTCCTCGTAGCGGCGGAGGTCTTCCTGGTAGGCGTCGATTTGCCTTGCTCTCGTGCGATCCCGATCAGCTTCCCGCACGGCTCCTTGAAGGCGCTCCCGCTGTTCTTCGAGCTCAAGCAGTTCGCTTTGCAGTCTGCCGACTCGTGACTCGACATCGCTGCGATCAGCAAGTCTCCTCTGATCGCTCGCACGGACTGCTGCCCGCTGCTTTTCCGCTCCCTTTGCAAGAGCCTCGGCTGACTCAGCTGCGCGTAGAAGCGGGCTAACTCCGAACGCGGTGTAAAGGTGGGACTTCAGGTCGAGCGGTTGTTCCGACGCCAGCTGACCGCCGCCAAGCATCATTGAAAGGTTGGCGGCGACGTCCAGCTTCACTTCGAAGGCTTCTTCGAGCGCTTGGTCGACAGCCGAGGAGTCGATCTCGACGTCGTCAAGCCAGCCCTTCACCGTCGGCCGCCCCCTCCGGCCGACCTTGCGAGCGATCTTCAGTTGGCGCTCGTCGGGCAGCGTGAGGGTGACCTCGACCTCGGCGGCGTCGGCACCCGCCCGAATGCATGATCGCGGGTCGATTTTGGCGTGCTCGCCGTACAGCGCCCAGGCCAATCCGAGGACGAGTGAAGTCTTCCCTACGCCGTTAGGAGCGACGACGAAAGTGGTTCCGGAGCCAAGATCGAGATCCAACGTGTCGTACGAGCGCCAATGGCGGAGGCTGAGGTGACGGATCATGCCACGTCGACCAGCTCTTCGACTTGCTGTCGAAATAAGGCTTCGTCGAACTCGCCTGCCAAAGCGCGGCGCAAAGCAGTTGCGATTAGGGCCGCCTCCGGGCCACCCAGCGATGCCCACGAATCCTTCTTGGCTGCGAGACGAGCTCGGGCCCCCGAGGTGGCAATCTCCTCAATCGCCCCGGCGGCTATGTGGTCGACATCGACGACGTCGGCCGACGACATAGCTGCGTGATGAGACGCCAGATGCTCAAACGGCTCGAAGGCTGGGATCGTTTCGGTCACGTAATGCGCGCAGGCGTCCGGTGAGTACAGCACTGGCCGGCTAATACGCGGGGATTGGGCGCGACCGGATGGCGTTTCGATGGCCGTGACGACGTCATCTCGATCGACAATCACCCCGATTGGGATCGGATCGACGTTCGTTACGAGCACGGCGTTGCTGTCAGGGAAGGCGCCGAAGACCGCGGCGATGGAGGGGACGCTGGCAGCGTAGGCGGCGTCGATGTCGGCACCTTCGTCGACGACGAGGACCCTGATGCGTAGTCCCCGTGCGTAAATAACTAGTGCCGAGGCGAGCCCTGCGGCCTGCGCAGCAACGTCGCTCGCGACGCGTGCCCGCGGATCGGCGCTCCGTCGCAACGCGGTCTGGATATTCGCACCCAACGATTCCACCGAGATCGCGTTCTGTCTGGCGTTAGCACGCGCCATCAAGGCGGCGAGTGACGGACGTGAGGCTTCGGGATCCATCCCCTGGGCGGCTTTGAGCGACGAGATGAGCTGTTCGGCTTCCGCCCGCTGCTCGCTGGTCAAGTGATCGAGAGATGGTTCCTCGCCGACGCCTTCGAGATAGTCGAAGTATGCGTCGAGGAGTTCATCGACCGGGTCTTGTGGTTCTGTCATGGTGCGCCTCCTTCTGCATACCGTTGGAATCGAGGGTGCTCGTACAGCCGCTTGGCAGTCGTGCGATAAACGTGGGTAACCCCTGGAGGGGTGAGGTCGAACTCGGTGGCAAGGGACTGCCGCGTGCGAGTCCCGTAATGCATCCCGAGGAAGATGGCACGGTCCCGGTCGTCGAGAATCTCCTGGGCGAGCCGGAGGAGCTCCAACTGCTGGCTCGTCTTGGTGAACTCGTCGTCGAGATCGTCCGTCGGATCCTCGATCAGCTCGAGTGGCGGGTCGGCAGGGTCCCCCTCGGGCCCGGGCCGCCCCGGCGCGTCCCCAGAGACGACGGTGAGCTTCGGACGGTGCTCAGTTTCGTGCAGCCACGCCCCAGCTTTACGAAGAGCACCTTTGGTCTTATTGCGAGCGATGCCGACCGCCAGGGCCTCCCAGGTGGTGGTCACTGCGGTCTCCGGCGTCTGGAGCAACGCGGCAAGGGCCTCAGTCAGAACATCCTCCGCGCTGACACCACCCCCGGTTAGTTGGTCGCTGACCGCTTCCCCGAGGATGTCGGACGCACCGACGCGGCGTCGACGTGGAGCCGGAAGATCCAGCACCCGGTGGATAGTCGCCCACATGACATCGACGATGCGCTCCAGGCGAGCCAGGTCGGCCTCCAACGGATGCCTCGCGGCGGGCCTCGGCGTGGGCGGCGTGCTCATCCTGGGTCACCTGTCGCGACCCATGCCCTCAGAGAAAGTGCTCCGAGAACTTTTTATCTCGTCGGGGCTCGCGACGGTTCTCATCGACGACAGCTTCACACCTTGAAGGAGAGCCATGAGCGACCAGACCAAGGTCACCCCTCTGGATCACGAGATCCACTTCACCATCGACGGGCAGCCGTTCGCCACCAAGGACCGGCGGCAGTCAGCGTCGGCACTGTTGAGGCTGGTCGGCCTCGATCCTGCCCGCTACGACCTGGGCGAGCTCGAACCCGGCGGCAAGACCAAACGGTTCACCGACGACGAGATCGTCACCATCCGGCAGAACTCCCGGTTCGTTTCGATCCGCTGCGCCGCCGACGTGGCCTGATGGTCGGCCACGAGGTGTTCGTCGAGCACATGACCCGGCTCGGCCTCCACCCGCGAGTGGAGGCCGGCCTGGTCATCTACGACCTCGAGCCAGTCGACGGAGCGCGTGCCGGGACCGTCGTAGACACCGCCGTCGCGGTCGACGAACTCGGCCGGTGGCCGCAAGTGCCGCCCCACTGGATCCATCTTCCCGGCGACGTGACCCTGGCCAGGACCAACAGCCGGCCCTCCACCCGACCCGGTTGGACGATGCACAGCCGTCAGATCGCCGGCTGGGGCGTTGACGATCCTGGGGTGGCGTGGGCTAGTCACGTCCGCGGAGTGCTGGGGGAGGCCCGGTCGTGACCCGGGCCACGTCGGTCGCCATGACCGGACAGGCCCGGGACGCCATCTGCGAACTCTTGGTCCGCGATGACGGCCAAGAAGACCTGTGCCTGGCGTTGTATCGACCCTCCACCGGGAAGCGTCGCACCACCGCGCTCGTCGGTCGGCCGCTCCCCCCCCACGATGCCGAGCGTGTGGTGCACGGCAACGTCACCGTCACCGGCGAGTACATCATGCGGGGCGCCGAGATGGCGAGCGCCGAGCAGAGCGGACTCGTGTTGCTCCACAGCCATCCCGGCGGGCGAGGGTGGCAGGCGATGAGCGGACCCGACCGCGACACCGAAGCCTCCTACGCCAACCTCGTGCGAGAGATGACCGGGCTTCCGCTGGTCGGCATGACCCTGGGCGGAGGCGACAGGTCATGGTCCGCCCGTCACTGGGACCACGGCGTGGGTCGGAACGTGGCGCCCACGGAGTGCGCCAACGTACGCGTCATCGGCGACCGGCTCACCGTCACCTGGAACGACAGGACTACGCCCGCGCCCCCGGCGAATCACCGACAGACCCGCACGGTCAGTGCCTGGGGAGCAACCGTCCAAGCTGACCTGGCACGGCGCCGCGTCTTGGTGATCGGCGCAGGCTCGGTCGGACTCGACGTCGCCCTCCGCCTCGCCGCGTCCGGGCTGGTCAACATCACCATCATGGACTTCGACCTCGTCGAAGTCCGCAACCTCGACCGGCTGGTCGGCGCCACCCGCCACGATGTCAGCCTGCGCCGCACCAAGGTCCACGTGGCTCGCCGCGAGGCACTCCGCAATGCCACCGCCGACAGGCCGCAAATCCGCGTCTCGGACTTGAGCATCTGCGAGCCCGACGGCCTTCTCGAGGCCCTCGATCACGACCTCATCTTCTGCTGCGTCGACCGCCCCTGGCCCCGCGCCGTCCTCAACAGCCTGGCCTACACCGACCTCGTCCCCGTCATCGACGGCGGCATCGCCATCGACACCCATCCCGACGGCACCATGCGCAACGCCACCTGGCGGTCACATGTTGTGCGTCCCGGCCGACCTTGCATGGTCTGCACCCGACAACTCGACATGGGACAAGTGGCCCTCGACGCACAAGGCCTCCTCGACGACCCCTCCTACATCGCCGGGGCGCCCGACCAGAACCCCTCAGGCCAGAACGTCGCAGCCCTGTCGATCAGCGTCACCGCGGCGCTGCTGGCGCAGTACGTCAGTTTCAGCGTCGCCCCAGGGGGGATCGGCGATCCTGGTCCGCTCCAGTACGTGCTGAGCACCCACAGCCTCGGCCACCTCGACCACACCAGCAAGGCTGGCTGCATGTACGAGGCCGCAGAGCCTGAGGGCGACCAACGTCAGGATCTCACCGGAGCCCACGCGGCAGCCGAGTCGGCGCGGGCACGGGCTGCGTCGGTGCCCAGGTGGATAAGGGCCCGACGGAAACTCGACGACCTCGTCGACCGGATGAACCAGGACCACTCCTGACCGCCTCAGCAATCAGCGACGATCCGCACCGTCTGCAACCATTGGGGGCCGGTCGAGTGCATCAGTCACGGCAGAGACCCAAGGTCGCAGCAAACACTTGACCTTCGGACGAGGCCGCATGGGCGTCAAGTCTGATGCGGCATGAGGCAGACCTCACCACCCTTATCCATGTGCGCTAGCGGGTGCGCAGCGCGTGCTCAATCCTGGTCCCTAGTTCGACTCCGACGTCTCGGGCTCCAGAGATGACCGCTGAGAGGACGGCGCTTTCGTCGCCGGGCAGGGTGATGACGCTCTGGCCTCGCATCGCGATCTGTGACGAGCTGCGCGTCCCGACGACTCGAGGATCGCCGATCGACACGCTGGCTGCACGAGTGATCGCGACGCTCGGGACGACGGCGATGGAGGTGTCCCCGGTCATCTCGCCGAGGACCCGGCCCGCCAGAGTCACCAAGAGCGTCGCGGACTCGCTCAGCGATGCCGCGTTCACGACTGCACCGAACATGTCTCGGGGTAGCGACGCCCAGGCGCAGACCTCACCGGTCCGACTGACCGAGACACCTTCGACCGTTCCCCCGAACACGTCCTGGTTGAACGAACGGACCTGTCGATCCCTCACAACTCGGGACACGGCACCACCGTCGGACCTGTCGGTCACGTCTATGGCTTCGTTTTGGCCGACTCCTCCGCCGTCGCGCAGGAGCCTGGGAGCTATCTGGCCGGCATCTCGCAGCCGGGAGCGTGGCAGCGTTCTCCCCAATGGCGTCAGGTACACCTCGATCGCCGACTCCCCGAATCCGGCGAACTGGTCGCGCGGATCGGGTGTCGTCAGCCATTCAACGGTTACCGGTGTTCCGATCGGGGCGAAGCTCAGCGATTCTCCGAGGGTATCCAATTGGGCGAGGGCGTCTGACACCGCGTTGAGGAGGTCGCCGACCTCTTCCCAGCTCCCCCGGAAGAGGCCGGTCTCGTAGGCCTCCACCTCGGCGGCGAACGCGGCCTGTGCCGATTCCATGGTTACCCCGTGCCGGCGGAAGGCCAGCCGGGGTATGCCCTTGTTGATGGCGGCGCGGTACTCCTCATGGGTTGGGGACAGGCCCGTATCGGGGAACGGCGTGCCGTAGTGCTCGCCAAGGAGAAGGAGGTACACGTCGGAGGTCCCGACGGCTTGCAGGCATACGTCTCGGCTCGGCTCTGGGAGGGCCGTGAAGTCTTCGAACCGGATCGGATCCATCCCCAGAGCACGGATCAGACCGGGCAGGGCGGTTCGCTCTTGGCGAAGCCCCTCGGTTACCGAAGAGATGAAGACGCGCTTGCCCATCTAGACCCGCTCGATGTAGTTGTCGATCTCGGCCTGCATCTCGGAGGTGGCTGTGCCTCGGGCTCGACGGAGAAGTTCGATCGCCTCGTCCAGCATGGAGACTAGGTAGTGAGTGACCTCGGGGCCCGTGGCCGCCGAGGTGTAGAGCGGCACCATCTCGCCAGCAGGACCAGTGCCGACACCGGGAAGACGCCTACTCCGGATCGTGTCCAGTGACAGCCCTCTGCTTTCTCGCACCTGCGGCCTCCGGTCCTTGTCGCCTGCCAGACCATCTGTAAGAATAGTGATAAGAAGAATATCTACCTCGGAGGCAAGGTGCAGGACGAGCCGGTAGTGCGCTTCACCATGGACGGGCGGTTCTTCGAGTTGCGCCGAAGCGAGGTCGAGAAGGCTCTCGTAGGTGTGGCCCCTGAGCCCGTACGGAGCCATTCGGTCCAGGTCGGTGGCACCTGGTTTCCGGTGAAGCAGGTCCTTGAGCAGGCAACCGGTATTGACCGCAGCGACTTCATCAGCACTGCGGCGCGGCGTCAGCTCAAGAAGCTGGGATTCCCGCTCAAGCACGACTGATAGGACCGGATCGAGAGAGGCATGCCTGAAGACGCGCTCGACGCGCTCAAGCTTCTCCTTGCGAGCCATGAGCGACGCATCGATCTATCGGAGTTCTTCTCCGCGGTCACGATCGAGGCCATCGGCCGACTGACGCCTGAGGCTTTCCCGATGGGAGTACAGCCGACCGAGGAAAGCGTCCGGGAGCGGGTCGAGCGGTACGAAGGCGTCCTCGACCCGCTGCTCCGCCCCCTCTTTATGGGGGCCTATTGCAGCGATCTCCCCGACCACGTGCGGATCTGGTCCCGGTGTCTGAAGAGACTGATCGAGGCCGCCGGAGATCAACCCACGGGTCAGGTCTTCACCATCTGGGATCAGATGCGTTACTACCCGGGCCTCCTCGGGCTTTACGCCGTCGGAGTCGGCGCCATCGCGGGCGGTAGCCCTGATATCGTTGCCTGCCTCCTATCGGAGCTTCATTTCGACAACGAACTGCTCCGCAGCACGCGCAACGCGATCGAGCCCGCCGCTTCGCTGCTCCTTCCAGCAGCTCAACCTGCTGCGACCTCGTCATGGTTGCAGCAGCATCTTTCCGGTCTCGCTGAAGGGCTCGTGGCACCCGATCAGCTCACAGTGGCCTTGGATCAGTTCGAGTACTCGGTTGGACTGCTCTTGGCCGACGAAGCGCTGGGCGCCGATCTCGACGGCCCCCTCTATCTTCAGCCTGCCGGGTGGTGGTACCGGCAGCGTCCGCCCACTCCATGGTCACATCCCGAGGCCTGCATGACCGGCCCAGCGGCGAAACACTGGCTCGCTTCCGGATTCTTCTCGGCTTCACCGGAGCGCCTCGATGAGGTCAAGGTGCGCTATGACGCATGGGTCGCTCAAGAACGCATGAGGTCGCGGCTCGGCTACCGGTAAACGGGAGTCCCTCACCGTGCCGACCGAAGAATCGGAGAGCGATCGCTGGGAGGGCGGCTCTGCCGTCGGGACGGTGTCCTCGTTGGTCAACGGCCCTTGCCCTTGCAAGCAGGCCGGTGTTCCCGAGTGCTGTTCACGAGGGTCGATCCTTAGCGGTCGCGGGCCCGCTGCAGCAGATGCAGCACCGTGAGCCGCGCCAGGTGGTAGGTGGTGAAGTCACACGCGGCGAGTCCGTGGATGACCTCTGAGACGGGAAACGCGCGCGCCGCGCCGGGTAGCAGGGGGACTCTGGCGGCGTCTCCGGTTGCTCCGAGGGCGAGGAACCGGTTTCGGTGGCGTTTGTATTCCCAACGTTCAGGACGGCCACCCTCGCCTCGGCGAGCGGCGTCGGCTCGGACACGAAGCTGGGCGTGTTCGTAGTTGAGCATCGGCAGCAACGCCTCGGATTCGTCGAAGTCTCGGATTGGTCCGCCGTCGAATGGGTGATTGGGTAAAGGTTGCCCGGTCAGATCGGCTCGAACGGATTGAACGCGAGCGAGGAGCTGAAGGCTCATCGAGCGACCGAGCGCGGCCTCGGTTATCGTCTTCTCGGTTTCGGACAAAGCACCCAAGGCGGTGTCGATCGAAGTGCGATCGACGAGAAGCCTCGTGTCGGGCAGTCGCCGCATGTGGACCAGAACGCGACCGAGCGTCTCAGCCACAACTAGGCGCTGCTCAACGTCAGCTCCTTCGACCGTGGCGTACGTCAGGGTCTGGGACAGCAATTCGCGGGCTGCGCGAAGCTGGCCACGTAGCCAGAGGCATGCTCCTTGGCGCTCTTGCCTCGCGACCACTTCGCTGGTGCCTGGTCCGGAGTGACCAGCGGTCCAGTGTTGGGCGGCGCGACGATAGCGGCCGGCCGCCCAGTCGGACTCTGCTGCCCATCGGTGCTCCTCTGCATCAAGGTCGCGGCCCTTTAGCCGTTCCCCGGCGACGCCGCGAAGACCAGCCATGACGAAGAAGCGGGTGGTAGCTCGCTCGCGTGCGGCGGCAGGCAGTGTCACAGCTGGTATGGAGCGAGCCTCAACGAGCGGGGGGTCAGGGATGGGAGCGAAGCCCCAAGCGGCAGCGACCAGGTTCAGTACGTCGCGAGTGGGGGCGTCCAGTTGGTACACCTCGGCGCCGCCCAGGTCAGCGAAGGTCCGGAGTTGCCTGCGCTGACATGAGTCGCCACTGCTCAGTTCCCAGTGTCCCGAATGGTTGATCCACACCACCTTGCGATCCCTGAGCAGATCGCGAGCGGCCGCCTCGCGCCAATAGGGATCGACATCGAAGTAATCCAGACCGCTGTAGCCCACCACGATCAAGGTGCTCGTCCCGCCAAGTAGGCTGTCGAGCGCCGCCTTCTGATCGTTGTCAAAGCCTGCTTCAATCCGGCCCACCCGAGCGCCCAAGGCCTCGACACCTCCGGCATCGGTGAATGAACCGTGGATGTGAAAAGTCCGATCGAGTTCTCCACCGGCGCGTTCGATGCACGTATCGAAGTTGGCAGTGACATGGTGCCCGCCGTGGCGAGTGTGCTCTGCGAAGAACCTATGGTTCCCGTTCGCCGGCGGTTCCCGTAAGTCGGCGAGGAGGCGGTCCAGAACCTCAATGCCGTGTTCGGCGGCCGCGGCGTCGAGCACGGACTCCAGTCGGGGTCGGTCCCGTGGCAGACCCAGAGCGGTATACGCACCCCGCAGCCTGTCGAGGAAGACATCGCGGTCGAACGCTTGCTCTATTGCCCGATCGGTCAGGGCATAACCGAGGGGTCCCTGCGTTGGAGGGTCGCCGCTGATTCCAGCTCCAGACCAGAACGTCGCCAGATGGGGAGGCACGGCGAATAAGTCCTGCGCTGCAGAATTAAGCGACGTCTGGGTGTCATACGGCATGCCTTCAGTTTTGCCCGACTGCCGGGACGTCGCTTCGAACTCGGATGTGGCAGGGCTGCTGGTCACTCCGCGAGCACCGGCGTCCAGTAGCCGGTCAGAACCCGCGGACTTTAGTGATCTGCACACGCATCGCCACTGGGTATTGGCGAGCGAACCGATCTAGGTCACCGAAGACTTGTTGCACCGCCCCGGCGTACTTAGCCAGGTACTCCGAATCGTCGGTGAGGAGGGGATGGCCTTCGACGATTTCGGCATGGCCGGCGAGGACCACGATGTCGCCACCCTGGCCGTCCCCATCGAAGTTCAGCGACACGCGGGGCCGCCGGCGGACGTGCGTGAGCCGGCGGGCGTCCCTTCGGTTGTAGATGAGAATGCCGTCCGCGCCGTCCCACACGAACCCGACAGGGTTCGGCTGCGGGGTGCCGTCCTCACTCGCCGTGGTCACCCAGATGACTTGCTCGTTGCGCAGCCGTTCTCGCACCCGTCTGCCGAAGTCGGTGGACTCGTCCGGGAGCACGTTGGTTGTCACCAGTCCGAGCCTATCTGCCGCCCTTAGCGGCGCTTGGAGCGGTGAGGGGGGTGGAAGTGGGAGGGCGGGAACGGCCAGCGAGTTCGGACGAAGGCTGCGAACTCTGATGCCATGGCGAGCGGGAGCAGGGCTGGGTCTCGCCGAGCGGCAACCAAGACACCTCCATCGACTTTCGGCACGGGACGGAACTGGCGCGCAGGGATCCGAGGACCGAGTTGGAACGACCACCAAGGCGCCCACGTAGTCGAGATCAAGGTTGACGGCGGCGTCTCCGCTCGCTTGCGAGCTACCTCCCACTGCAGGATCAGGTCAGCTCGGCTGAGCGGAAGCGACGGGTCGTCTAAGAGGCGGCGAAGGATGGCAGTCGTGGCGCCGAAGGGTATGCAGCCGACTGCCTGAAACGGCTCGGTCGGGGGTCGCCACGACAGGAAGTCGGTATGAATCACCTTGATCTGGCCTGTCGTTTGTCGTGCCGCTCTTTCTCGGAGGCGAGCAACCCAGGCCGGGTCGAGTTCAACCGCGAGGACCTGGGCTCCGCGACGGGCGAGTGCCAGGGCGAGCGCGCCCGAGCCGGCACCTATATCGACGACGCGTTCGCCCCGCTCGATGCCGATCTCCGCGACGAGTCGGTCTGCGAGATCAGCTCGTAGGAAGTTCTGCCCGAGGAGACGACCTCGATCGTCCCGGGGCGCCCGGCGACCGCCGGGCACGGAGCACCATCACACATGCCGACATGCGTCGCAGTTCAGCAGCTCTGAGGGGTGCAGCGCAACCGCGGCCGCTTCGAGGGGCTACCCGCAGTGGCGACGATGCCAAGCCGGTGTCCGATCCGAGCAGCGGGTCGGTCTGGGCCTGTCTTCGGGTCGGGAACCCGAAAGTCGCTCCCCGACGAGTTTCTGGAGACCGTGTGTCACGAACGCTCGAGGTGAGGCGATGTAGGTAGCCATCGCGGACAGCGGTGCTGCGAGAGATGAAGGATGGATGGCCCTTCGACGTCGGCCTACGGGGCAGGGTCTGCACGCTCCGGCAACTCACAGCAACACTCACAGGACTACTCACAGCGACACTCACAGGCCCTGGTCACAGCCCTGTGAGTGGAGGGGTGGGGTTGACCGTCGCGGCTCATGGATCGGGTTGTCGGGGAGGCCGGGGCACAGGAAACTGCGCAGTTTTTCTCCTCCCGTGAGTGTTGCTGTGAGTAGCGCTGTGAGTCCTTGGGCGCAACATCGTCGCTGTCCCGCAAGAAAGGAGCGACGAAAATGCGCAACGAGGAACCAACCCGCGCCGATCCGCCGCCGGGCTTCACCGGTGATCTCGCAGCTGACGTCGGCGCGTCGCTCGTGCGGGCCCACCCCGAGCGGCGGCTCGAGGACCCGGTCGAGGACTGCTCCGGGGCACGGCGCGGCCAGGAGCTTGCCGCAGCGACCGAAGGCGAGCTCACGACTGCTGTTCGCGCGATGTCGAGCCCGGCCACCCAAGGCCATATCGAACTCTGTCGCCTCTGCGGCCGGCCGTGCTGAGCGCGCACAAGCTCGGGGTAAAGGGCGTCGAGTACTACGTCTCCTACGCCGGGCGCGGCGCGGAGGGCTACTGGCTCGGAAAAGCCGCCGCGTCGCTGGGCCTTGTCGGTTCGCTCGACCCGGCGGCGTTCCGCGCCCTCGCGAAGGGCGAGCACCCTGACGGGGGTAGGCTGTTGGAACGGGTCGCGACCGACCACACACCGGGCTGGGACTTCACCCTTTCGGCGCCGAAATCGGTATCGCTCGCCTGGGCGCTCGCCGACGAACCGCTGCGCGCGGCACTTGCCGAGGCGCACCGCGGGGCGGTGAAGGCGGCCTTCTCGTTCCTCGAGGACGAGGGCGGCCGGGCACGGCGCGGGTTCGGGGGCCGCGACGGGCACGTTAATGCGGGACTCGCCGTCGCCTGCTTCGTTCACCCCGCCTCGCGCGAGCTCGATCCGCAGCTTCACACACATGGGATCGTCTGCAACGTCGTAGAAGGAAGCGACGGGCGATGGACCGCGCTCGACTCCCGCATGATCTACCTGCACCGACGCGCGGCGGCTTCGATCTATCGCGCCGAGCTTCGCGAACGCGTCGCCGAGCTCGGTGGCCAGTGGCTCGTCCCGGACCGGCGCGGCCTGTCCGAGCTCGACGGCTTCGCGCCCGAGGTGCTGCGAAGCTTCTCGCAGCGGAGGAACGCCATCGAGGCGGAGCTCGAGCGCACCGGGCGATCGGGGCCGAGGGCGAGCGAGGCGGCGTGTCTGAAGACGAGACGCGACAAGGTAGACGTCGAGCTCGTGGAGCTGCGCGACACCTGGGCCCAACGTGCCCGCGCGCTCGGGGTGACCCGTGACAGCGTGACCGCGCTATTGGACCAGACCGACCGGCGCGTCGCACCGACTGCCGCCGAGGTAGCAGTTGGCCGCAGCGAGCTCGTCGGGCCGGCGGGGCTCACCCGCGCCCAGGCTGCGTTCACCCGTGACGACGTGATCGTGGCGTGGGCCGAGCGGTGCACCCAGGGCGCTCGTCGTGGCGAGCTCGAAGGACTCGCCGACGACACCCTCGCCGATCCCGCCGTCGTTCCCCTCGTCGTCGCGGACGAGACCGGAAGGCCGCTCACAACCGACCGTCCTCGTGACAGCCATACGATCGTCCGCCTCGTGCGCGCGCCGGCTTCGGGGATCGCGACGCTCACCTGTGCGCTTCGCTATTCGACCATCGAGATGCTGAACACCGAGCGTCGTCTCCTCGCCCTCGGGCGTGCGGGGCTCAAGAGAGGCTGCGGGATTGTGGACGCGGTGCGCCTCGAGGCGGCGCTCGCCGAACGGCCGGACCTCTCTTTCGAACAGGCGGCGATGGTGCGGTCGCTGTGCAGCTCGGGAAACGGGGTCGAAGTCGTCGTAGGCGTGCCCGGCTCGGGCAAGACCTTCGCCCTCGACGCGGCCCGGCGGGCGTGGCAGTCATCCGGATATCGCGTCTATGGCGCCGCGCTCGCGGCGGAGGCCGCCGCCCAGTTAGAAGCGGGATCGGGAATTTCCTCGGTGACGGTCGATCGCCTGCTCTACGAACTCGCCGCGCCGCAGCACCTGTCGAACTGCAGCCTCGATGCCCGCAGCGTCGTGGTCGTCGACGAGGCCAGCATGGTCGACACCCGCCGTCTCGTGCGGCTGTTGGAGATCGCCGGGCGCGCGGGTGCGAAAGTCGTGCTCACCGGTGACGACCGCCAGCTCCCCTCGGTCGAGGCGGGCGGCGGCTTCGGCGCGCTCGGCCGCGAGCTCCGCGCGACCCGGCTCGGCTCCAATGCGCGCCAGGTTGCCGAGTGGGAGCGATCAGCGCTCGATGCGCTTCGCGAGGGCCGTGCCGGTGAGGCGGCCGCGGCCTACTCCCATCACGGACGGGTCCGTCGCTCGACCAACCCGTCCGAGCTGATCGGTGACATGGTTAACCGGTGGTGGGCGGCACGCGAGTCGGGCGATGACGCCGTCCTCTACGCCTACTCGCGCGATGCGGTCAGAGTGCTGAACGGCCTTGCCCGCCGCCACGTCGAGGTGGCGGGCCGGCTGTCGGGCCCTGAGCTGACCGTCGAGGAGTTCGCGCCGGGCGACCTTGCGCCCCGTACCTATCGGGTCGATGACGAGCTGTGCTGCCTGCGGAACAGGACGCGCCTCGGTGCCGGGCGCGACCCGTCCGGCAAGGGCGTGCGCAACGGCACACGCGGCACCGTCCAGGCGATCGACTGCCAGTCGCGAGAGGTCACACTTGTGACGAGCGACGGCCGCAGTGTGCGGCTGCCCGCCGACTACGTGAAGCGCGCCACAGACTACGGCTACGCCTGGACCCTGCACAAGGGACAGGGCCAAACGGTCGGCCAAGCGCCGCGGCGCGACGCGGGCGAAGTAACACGACGCAGGGGTCGCGCGTTCGTCTTCGGCGCGGAGGGCCTCAGCGCCGAGGCAGCACTCGTGGCGGCGAGTCGTGCGACGGACTCGACCGAGCTGTTCGTGCTCACCGAGCCGGACGAGACGGCGAGCACAGGCGATGGGGACGAGGAGCTGGGCCGGGCGTGGAGCCGCAGCGAGCAGCAGCGACTCGCCCTCGACGAGCTCAAGACCGGAGCGGAGATCGCCCGCCTCGCCGGAACTTCCCGGGAAGCGCTCGGCGACGAGCGCGACACGCTCGTTTCGTTGATCGGCGCCGGTCCCGCCGTGGACCTGACGTCGCGCCAAGGCGACGCTACCCGTGAGCTTGGGATCTCCCTCGTCCAGCGCGACGAGGCGCATGAGGAAGCGGGAGTGTTCGCGACGATGAGCGCCACAAGCGAAGGGATCGAGCGCCGCAACCTGCAAGGTCCCTACACAGCGGCGCGGCGCCGACTTGTTAGCGCGGAGCGCGAAGTGACCGAAGCGGCCGAGCTGAGCGAAGCGGCTGATGCCGCGCTCTTTACTCAACAGTCGGTGCGCGCCGCTCTGGGGACTGACGTGTGCAGTGCCCTCGACCGCCTCGAGATCGTCGATTCCGCACTCGCCACGCTACGGCGCCGAGAGATCGCGGCTTGGAGCTCGGAGCCAGCCGAGTATGTTGTCGCGCTGCTTGGACCCCGTCCGACCGATCAAGGCCGCGCCCAGCGGTGGCAGCAGGGCACCATCGAGATCGAGGACTGGCGCCGCTCGCTTGGCGTAACCGATGGCACAGACTCGCCGAACGCGTGGACGCGTGCGCTCGGCCCGCCCAGCGAGGGTTGGGAGGGCCGAAGGCGCCGGCGCGTCGTCGCGAACCTTGTGGCGGTGCGACGCGACCTCGGTCTCGAAGAAACCGGTCATGCTCGGGCCGTGAACGGCGGTCCTTTGCTCGATCCGGCGACGACCGCGGTGCTCGCGCGAGGTAGAAGCGGCGAGTCACCGTCTGTTCCTCGGCTACGCGGTGTTGCGCAGCTCGGGCGTGGACGGTGAGGTTTGCTCGGCCGGGTAAGCGGGTTACCGAGCTGGCGCAAAGGGGGAGTGACCCAGGGCCCATCCACGGGGTCATGCAATGGGACTTCGTCTCGTGCCGTAGCAGCGACTCTCGGCAGAGTACTGAAGTCGGCGACCCCCCACACTGCAGTTACACCGTGTCAGTGGTGTCGCCCGAGAGGGACGCCAAGTCGTTCAGCGCCTGAGTATTTTGACCGTAACACGGCTCGGACTGACTACCTCGATGATGAGCCATTCCGCATCGAGGAACAGCGAGGTCAGGATCTGTTCGAAGTATTCGCATTGGCAAACGCGGATCTCCCCGCCAGCCGAGCTGGCGGGGAGATCTGTTGGGCCTGATGTTGGGTCAGGGGTGTATTGCTTCACAGCGGCTGATGATTCGTGAGCCATTCTGCTGCAGGGTGCTGCAGACGTATCCAGTTTGAGCCCAGAATCCTACTGGCGCCCAGTCGTGATTGACGTAGCTGCAGTTGTAATGCACGGCACTCTTGGTAGTCCGGTACCACTGGTTGTTCGAATTGAAGAACTCGGCGGTGACGTCCCAGTTGCAGATGGGCGAGGTCGAAGCGAAGCTGCCCTCGACCGAAGCGACGTAATCGCCTGAGCCGTTCACCAATTCGCAGTAGGTCTGAATTCCACCCACGTTGTAGCTGCAGCCGAGCGCGGTTGCGGAGGCCGGTGCCGCAGACATGCCCAGTCCGACAGAGACGACGAAGAGGGCTCCGAGAGTCGCAGCGACGACTGCTTTGGGCCATCGCATGCTGCACGACACTCGCCGACGGTGCTTGATTGACACGTTTTCCTTCCTTTCTCGAGCCGCCGCTTGGGAACGGCTCTGCTCGGTTCCATGTTCCGTACGATCATTCGGATGGATATTCGGACATCTGTCACTGTACGTTGTCCGGAACTCGCTGTCAACGTGTATTCTTGAAGTCATGACCGCCGAACCAGAACCACCCTCGAGGATCCGTCGACGTATGACGCGGGAGAGGCGGAGGGAGCTCCTGCTCAAGGCAGGCGCTGATCTCGTCCGTCAACGATTCCGCGACGGCTCCCTCGACCCGTTGGGATCAGTGACCGCCGCTCACGTAGAAGAGCAGGCTGGACGAACCGTCCTGGCCGAAACTGGAGAGTCCCTCCACCTGAGCAAGGGCCCCATCTACTATCTATGGTCGGACGGCCTCGATGGCTATAAGACCGACCTGGCGCTCGAGCTTTGCGAACGGTCGGTCGACACCGAAGGACTTGGTGATGAAGCGGCCATCGTATTCAGTGAAGAGAAAGACTGGCGGCAGATCGTTCGGCGGCTCGCGAACTGGGAGTTTGTCCGACTGGCCCCAGGAGGCCGCCACAATGAGGATCAACGTCTCTACGCGTTGCTATCAGCGGTATCGACTCCACGACTCGCAGAACGGTTGAACACTGAGGCAGACTCGACTCTCGACGAATACGCGATCCTCTACAAGGCACTCATCGAAGCGGCTGGACGGCGGATCAAGGTAGGAAAGGGCCAGACAGAAGAAGGGCAACTCCGGCTTCTCGCCTCGGTATTGTCGGCCACAGTCGTGGGCTTCGCCCAAGAAGCAGCCTTTGACAAGCGCCTCATGCAAAGACTCAGTCTCCCTGATCACGGTGATGACTGGAGCCCCTTCGCCATCGTCGCTGTCTCCATGATGGACCTCCTGACCGAGGACGCGACCTCGGTCACCGCCGATGAGAAGGTTGAATCAATCCGACCGCCAGCCAAGAGAGCTAGGCATCAAGCGCCAAAGTTGTAGCCGCTTCTCCCGCTTCGAGCCGACCGAGTCTGAAATCGAAGCGAGCCCCGACCGGCGAGCCAGGCAGAAGACCGGCCGGAATAACAATCGCGAGATGTCCGATTCGACGGTTCCTGAATGTGTCCGCCTGAGACCCCGGAGAATCTCGACGCACCCAGGACGCATTGACACAACGTTCAGAACATCGCTGGCTTGACGCGGTCCGAACCCGACGTCGCCAACGCGAAGGCGCGCCGCTCGTGAACGTCGTCAAGTGGCTCGGGGTCCGGGTGGCGCAGTGACTGCGCACAGCGAAGCACAGTACGATCGTGGGTGCCGAACGCTCGAATGTCCGCGCCCGGTGTTGTCACCAGCCTCCGACTCCTGGCACCTTGTGCCTAGGGTGTGATGCCCGGACGCCCCTTGTTGTGACGAGCGTCCATGCCTTCATCTGGCTTTCCCGCGAGCCGCGAGGCGACCGTGCTCCGGGCGCGCCTTATACGCGCCTCAAGAGCGAGTGAACCACATAGTCGGTGCGACGTTCCTCGGGTTCTCGATCCGGCACGAATAGTGGAAGGGACGGGTATTGTCCGCAAGAGGTTCAACTCATGTCAATGTTGGCCACAGCTGTTCACGACGGTGTCGCCCAGAAACTGCTGGCTTAGATCTCGAGTCAGTTCAGTCCTAAGCGTCACAACTACGCAGTAATCTTCTGCATGCTCAGCCAATTGAGGGAGGACGTGGGCCTTGGCCAGAAGGAAGAGGACCCGGCCGGCAGACCTGCTCGGCCCTCTAGAGGCGCAGATAATGTCGACCGTCTGGCGTCACCCTGGTGTGAGTGGCGTCGAGGCGACTGACCTGATCAACGAAAAGCGCGACGTCCCGCTCTCACACCGGACCATCCTCACCGTGCTTAGCAGGCTTGACGCCAAGGGATACCTCACCCATGCCGTCGACGGCAGGACCTACCTCTACACGGCAGTAGTGCCTGAGGACGCGTTCGTCTCCTGGCATGCCGAGCGGGCGGTCAAAGCATTGCTCGAACGCTACGGCGACGACACGACCCTTTCCGGACTGATAGGTGCCGCGGCAACGGACCCCGCGATACTCGAGCGCCTCGACGATCTTCTTGATCGGCATCGCGCCGGTGCGACGTAGCTTCTGGCTCCTCGTCACGGTTGCGCTCGGAGTCGAGACGACCGCGGCCCTTTTTGCGCAACGGGTGCTCGTGCAGTTGTCGTGTTATGTGCCCGGGTGGAACCCGAACGTGGCTGGCATGTTCGCCTGCATCCAAGAGGTGCCGCTCGTGGGAAGGCGACCGTGGCTCCCGGCGCTCCCGATAGGGACCGTCGTGGTCGCGTCGGTCGGACTTGGGAGCTATGAGTGCGTCCGACAGTTGCTTCGCCTTCATCGGCTGCAGCGCTCTCTCTCATCCCTCGGCGAGCCAAGGGCGGAGGTCGCGGTCCGTCTTGCCCGCTTGGGCTGGCGACATGTGCAATTCGTCGCCACCGACGAGGTCCTTTGCTTTTGCATCGGGCTCCTCCACCCGCGCATCGTGGTGTCAACCGGGCTGGTCGAGCTGCTGGACCAAGCCGAGCTCGAAGCGGTGCTCGCGCACGAAGCTTCCCACCGGCGCCGTCGGGATCCACTGCGTCTCATGGTGGCCGACGTCGCGATCAGAGGGCTTTTCTTCGTCCCGGCGCTACCGGATCTAGCGAGGGCCGCGCGGGTGACCACGGAGCTCGAGGCCGACGCGGCGGCAGTGGACCGATACGGGAATACGAATCTGATTCGCGCCCTTAGGAGTGTGCTCGAGGCGGTCTCCAGAGCGCCGGCTGGCGTGAGCCCTGTCGGGGAGTCCGACCTGATGAGAGAGCGAGTCCAAGCGCTCGGAGGTGATCAACCCCGCGTCATCATCGGGCGCAGGCGCTTTGTCGCGAGCATTGTCGCCCTTGCGGTCCTTCTCAGTTTGGGCTTCGCCGTGCCGAGCGCGTCCAAGACGCCGCCGCTGCTGCCCGTTCATCGAATCGTGCCGCCAGGTAGGTAGCAGCAGGTCCCTCTGGCGCATTGCCCGCCGAGAAGCTGTTGACTTCCCATTACCTCACGACTACAGTCACGTAGTAGGTAACGACTACAGTACCGTAGTCCATCTAGGGTGAAGGGCGGCCGCATGCGACGCGGCATGTTTCGTTCCGTAGTGACCACACTCGTGCTGGTGCTGCTCACGACCGCTGGCGTGCTTGCAACCGCAGGGCTTGCCTCCGCAAGCCTGAGGAGCGGCCACGTTGTGTTTACCATCACGTCGCCCATCCCGATGGCCCTAACTGCCTGCAACGGCAATACGTGCCAAGTCATCACGAACTCAGGCACGAACGTGACGAACTGGGCCACGAGCACCACAGCCCCGAATGCAGTCTGTACCTACGCCGAATACTTCGAGAACGACACGATCATCGCCGAGAGCTCTTCGACGTGTCTCTCCGCGGGACAACAAGCCAATGCGAACTGGTCGGATCCAGGAAAGTTCCCCGCGGGTACGAAACTCTGCACGGCTTGGACCGGAATCGCGGGAAGGCCGTGCAACACGGTCTAACGGTGCATGAAAGTTCCGCGTGTCATTGGAGAGAACTGATCATCAAGAAGTCACATTACGCCGGCATCAGCCGCTGAAACGAGGAGAACTGACATGGCGGATGATTTGGTGACATTGGGTGGTTCATGGCCGAGGAATCCGGAGAGTATCTTCTCACACTGGTTCTGGTCGCGAAGGAGGCGGTTCAACCCATTGTTTCTGCTGGCGCAGGTTGCTCGTCGCCCATTCCTAAAGGGCTCTGGTCGTGCCACGCGCTTGATCTGGATCTTCAGTTTGGTTCTCGCGATCGCCATTCCCGCCGGGGCGCTGCTCAACACACCGGTAGCTTCGGCGCAGGGGAGCGGAGAAATCTTTGGTACTTCATGCCCGACGACCCAGATGTGCGTCAGCGTCGGTACCCCGTACCAGGGTGACGACGCTGCCTACATCGTCGAGACCACAAATGGCGGCTCGACCTGGACTGAGGAAACGCCTCCGAGCAACGCGGGCGTTCTCGAGGCGGTGTCCTGCCCGTCGGTGCAGGACTGCGTCGCCGTCGGCGCCTCGACTGGGACAGCGGCCATTATCATATCCACGACGGACGGAGGTGCCGTTTGGACGACAGACTCATTTCCTTCCAACATCGCGCAGATGACGACCATTGCGTGTGTCGGGAGCGTGTGCTGGGTGCCGGCGGCGCAGAACAATAACTACAGGACTCTTGCCATTCTTGAAGGCTCGCCGGGCGGTTCGTTCACAACTCAGTATTCCTCCAGCTCCATTGATTACGGCTACGGCGGCATCTCCTGCGTATCGGGTTCCGACTGCGTAATTGACTCTTATAACTACGACGCAACCTACAACGGCACTGCATGGCAGGTGAACACCAACGAAGCCTTCTATGCGGCCACCTCCATCATGTGCCCATCGACGTCAACGTGCTTCGGTGGAGCCTATGACGTCTACCTCACGATCAATAACGGGGTATCATGGACGGACCTCGACGCCGACCCGGCGATCGTCGCCGACGTCAATGCCTACTACGGTGACCCGTGCGCGGACTACGGGTGTACGACGGCGTCGGTCCTGAGCATCTCGTGTCCCACAGTGAGCGTGTGTGTCGCGACGGGCACGATCTCTTGGAGTCCCGGCGGTATCGGTATCGAGACAGGGGACTTCACGGTCGCCACCTCCAACGGCGGGCTCAGCTGGGTCGGGGAGGCCCCGAACCTTTACCTCGCGTGTCCTTCGACGGCCATGTGCTTCAGTGGCGAGAACGGGGGATCCTCCGAGGCTCCAGCCTCGTCGCAGGGAGCGCCTGTCGGCGGAGTCATTACGCCCTACCAGCTGTTTGGAGGCGGGGGCGGTTCGGCCGCGCCGGGCACCTGCGCCTGCGGAACAGGTGAGCCGGTGGACCCGATGACGGGGGACTTCTACGACTCGGTGACCGACGTGACCATCCCGACAGACGGTCCGAGTCTCAACTTTGCCCGCACGTACGACGCGACCCTCGCGCAAGCCGAGAGCGCTTCCGGCAGCCCGGGCCCGCTCGGCTACGGCTGGTCGGACGATCTCTCGGTGTCGCTCTGGCTCAACTCGGAATACGGGGCTTCGGTGGGCGGTGACATCACGGTCAGCGAGGCCAACGGTGCCGAGCTGCTTTTCGTCCCGCCTTCCGGGCAGCCTGCTTCCTGCCCGGCCCATTACGTGTTCCCGAACGGGTCGTCGGGGTCGAACAGCTACTGCGCCCTGCCGAACGTCGTGGCATCGCTCGTCTACGCGCCCGGGACCAGTACCTATATCTTGACGACCCCCGACGGGACCTCCTCCACGTTCAGCTCGACCGGTCAGCTGACGACGATCACCGACCGCAACGGGCTGGTCGAGACCTTCCAGTACAGCACGCCCTCGCCAGGCTCCGGTTCGTGCCCGGCCTCTGCCGCGAGCTGCGACCTCGTCACCTCGGCCGGAGGTCGATCCCTTACGGTCGCCTTCGACAGCTCAGGCCAGTTGACCGAGGCGGTGGAGCCCAACGGGGAGGCCTTCCAGTACGCCTATGACGGCGCCGACAACCTCGTGGGCGTGACCGACCCGGACGAGAATGTGACGACCTACACATACGACGAGTCCAACCCGAACGCCAACCTGCGGCACGACCTGTTGACCATCACCTACCCGAACGGACAACCGGGCGGCCCCGACGCCGGTGACAAGCTGACGAACCTCTACAACAGCTCAGGGCAGGTGACGTCCCAGACCGACCCGGCTGGACTGACCACGAGCTTCAACTACTCGGCCATGAACGAGTCGACGGCGACCGGGACGGCTCTCGTCACCGACGGGACTGGGAGCGTGACCTCGTACGTCTATAACGAGGGCTATCTCGAGTTCGAGACGGAGGCATACGGCACGCCGGCGGCGGCGACCGAGTCGTTCGCCTACGACCCGAACACCCTGCTGCCCACCGGGACGATCAGCTTCGACAGCGAGGTTACGACAAAGACCTACGACGCCGACGGTGACGTGCTGACCTCGACGGATGGGAACGGCAAGGAGACGACCTACACCTACAACGGCTTCGGGGAGATGCTCACCGACACGCCCCCCCTTGGCGCGGAAACAGTCAACACCTACGACTCGCACGGCAACCTGCAGACTTCGACGGTCGAGGGCGAACAGGTGTCGGGGAACCTGGCGCCGAACCTGCTTACCACCTACGCCTACAACGACCCGGTCCATCCGGCCGAGCCGACGTCGGTCACCGACCCGGACGGACATGTCGTGAGCTACACCTATGACACCGCGGGCGACGTCGCCTCCGAAGTGGTCTCCCCCTCGAGCGGCGTCGACGACACGACCACCTTCGCGTACGACAGCAACGGCCAGCTCTACTGTGAGACCTCTCCCGACGGGACCGCCGCCGGCGTCGTCTGCCCGGCCTTCGGCCAGCCCCGCGTGGCGGACACGACGAGCTATGTACGAGACAACGACGGCCGCGTCACCTCGCTCATTGACCCCGATGGCGACACCGCCTCGACCTCCTACGACGGTGACGGCAACGTCACTCTCTCGACCGACCCGAATGGCGCTCAGACCTCGCAGACCTACGATGCCGACGACCGCCTGGTGACCGAGACCGTCGGCTCGAACGGCTCCACCCCCGCCGAGACCAGCTATGCATACGACATCTCGCCCGGCACGGGCGCATGTTCCTCCTCGGTGACGGGCGTGCAGTACTGCGACACGACGACGGACCCGAACGGCAAGGTGACCGTCGACTACTACAACGCCGCCGACCAGATGATCGAGGAGTCCCGTCCAGGCCCGATCGTGACGTCTTACGCCTATGACGGAGCCGGCAAGGTGCTCAGCACGACCGACGCCGAGGGACGCGTGACGTCCTATACCTACAACGGCGATGGCAACCTCTTGACGGTCGCCTACTCCGACGGCGTGACGCCTAATGAGTCGTTTGCCTACAACGCCGACCGACAGCGGACGACGATGACCGACGGGACCGGCACTACGAGCTACACCTACGACGGTGACGACCGTCTTGTGAGCTTGAAGAATGGCGCTGGCGTCACCGTGACCTACGGTTATGACGACGACGACAACGTCACCTGCATCGGCTACCCGGGAGCCACGACGAGCTGCGCGGACTCCGGCAACACCTCGGGCACCGACCTCGTCAACCGAACCTATGACGGTGCCGGCGAACTGGCCAGTGTGACGGACTGGCTCGGGAACGGGACGACCTTTTCCTACGACAAGGACGGCAACCTCACCGGGGTCGCCTACCCGGACAGCGACAGCGTCGCCTCCACATTCGACGACGCCGACCAGATGACCGGCACCGACGTCGCCCCGACGGCGAATCCCTCGAACCCACTCGCTTCGATCAGTTACCCGCTGGACAACGCCGGGCTCATCTCGAAAGAGGAGGACACGGGGGATCTGGCGGGCACGACCACTTACGGCTACGACGGGAACGAGCGGCTCTCGTCGGTGAACACCTCGAACCTCACCTACGACGGCGATGGAAACCTCAAGACGACCGTGAGCGGCGCCACCCAGAACTTCAACGCGAGCGACGAACTCACCAGCTCGACTACCAGTTCGGGGACGACGAACTACGGATACGACGCCATCGGTGACCGCACCTCGGTCACCTCGCCGACGGGCGCGGTCACCGACTACAGCTACAACGAGGCCGACGAGCTCACCATGGCGACAGCACCGGTCCCGCTCTTGGGGAAGGTGTCGACGAGCTCTGACCACTCCCTCGTCGTGACATCGAGCGGCAAAGTGTCGGCCTTCGGGACCAACACCTATGGCGAGATCGGCAACGGCACGACGACGACGGCGAAGACGCCCGTAACCCTCACGAGCCCGACCGGCGTTTCCCAGGTCGCGGCCGGTCAGTACTTCTCCCTCGCCCTCACCACCTCGGGCCACGTCTATTCCTGGGGCGAGAACAACGACGGCCAGCTCGGCCTTGGGACGACGACGAACGAGTCGAGCCCGCAGGAGCTGACGAGCCTCTCGAACGTGGTCGCCATCGCGGCCGGTCAGGCCTTCGGGCTCGCCGTCACCTCCTCGGGTGCGGTCTACTCGTGGGGCTACAACAACGACGGCCAGCTCGGCAACGGGACCACGACGACCGAAAAGAGCCCTGTTCAGGTGTCGTCGCTCTCGGGCATGGTGGGCGTGGCTGCCGGTCAGTCGCACGCCTTGGCGGTCACATCGAGCGGCGCCGTTTACTCCTGGGGCCTCAACACCTACGGCCAGCTCGGCAACGGCAACACGACGACGGAGAAGAGCCCCATCTCGATCTCTGGGCTGTCGGGTGTGGTGTCCCTCGCCGCTGGTGCCGACCACTCGGTCGCCCTCACCGCCGGCGGAAACGTCTATGCCTGGGGCGAGAACAATGACGGCCAGCTCGGCCTCGGCACGACGACGAATGAGGAGACGCCGACCGAGGTGACGAGCGTTTCGGGGATCGCCGCGATCGCGGCGGGTGCCAACCACACCCTGGCTGTGAACTCCGGCGGCGATGTCTATGCCTGGGGTCTCAACTCCTCCTACCAGCTCGGCAACAACACAACGACGACCGAGGAGAGTCCCGTCGAGCTCACCACGCCGTACATGGCGACGGTTGCCGCCGGAAGCACTGCCAACAGCTCTTTCGCCCTCGACCTGTTCGGCCACGTCTACGAGTGGGGGTCGAATGCCTCTTACCAGCTCGGCACCGGCTCGACGACGAACGTCAAGGTCCCGACCGCGCTGAGCGGTGAAACGAGCGTCGCGACCGCCCTCGAGACCAACACCTACAATGGCGACGGGCTGAGAATGTCGGAAGGAACGACTACGGGCACAGTGAGCTTCACCTGGGACCCGGTCACTGGAGCCACTCCAGAGCTTCTCTACGACGGCACGAAGTACTACGTCTACGGACCTGGCGGGCTACCGATCGAGCAGGTCACCTCTTCGTCGCCCCAGTACTTCTTCCACGACTCTCTTGGCAGCACCCGTTCCCTTCTCTCGTCGTCGGGCACCGTTGCGGCCACATTCACATTCACGGCGTCCGGCACTCTCGCGAGCTCGAGCGGCACCGCTACGACGCCACTCCTTTACGCGGGCTCTTACTTTGATGCCGCGATCAACCTCTACTACCTCGCGCATCGCTACTACGACCCGCAGACCGGCCAGTTTCTCAGCGTCGACCCGATGGTTGATGAGACAGGGCAGCCGTATGCGTATACCGGAGACGATCCGGTGAATGGTAGCGACCCTAATGGGCTATGCAACTCCAATCCGTTCAGTGGCAGCTTCTGGACCGCAGGGAACTGCCTTTCAGGCCTGGTGGGTAGCCCGGACGGTGGCGGAGGGGAATCTGTAGGTGGGGTAATAAAGTCCGTAGCTAGTTTGGCTGGTGCTGCGGCAGCGGTAACCTCTCTGGTCGCTACAGGCGGAATGGCAGCGGGTGTCTACTCGGCAACAGACGTCGCCGTCACTGCTACCACCGTCTACGACGGCGACACAGCGGTTGTTACGGTCACAGTGGAGTCGGTCCCCTCTGCTGCCGCCGAGGCATCGCAAGCGGCAACGTACGTGGGTGTCGCATCTGGTGGAACGCAGGCGGTTATAGATTGTGCCTCGAACGATTATGAGAGTTGCGCTATCGAGGCCGGGGAGGCTGCCTTCGGTTACGCATCGGTTTATCTGCCATTTGGTCAGTTTACCGATACGGTAATTGGGACCGCCGGAAGTCTGCCATGGAACTCGTGGATCGGTGCTGGTTATGAGAATGCGAGCTCTGTTTGTTGACTAACCGAACCAAGACCGTTCATGACTCCGGGATCGAGCTTTCGGGATGATCCTCGCGATAACCTCTCTAATGAAACATGGGTTAAGCCTCACAGTCTTTGGGTTCGCCTTTTCTCTCATGTTCTTTTTGTTGACAGGATTCCAGCGAAAGACGGACAGCGCTGCGTTGAGTAAACCTCCATCTGCGGCAAGAGGTCGAGTCCTATTTGGCTTTCATGCTCGCTGGTATGGACTTGTTATTGCTGGTGTCGGACTCGTCATCATGATTATCGCTGCCCTCTGAAACGCAAAAGAGTCCGAATACGCACGAACTACATGGAGTGCACCTCAAGAGTTTCCGGGCAGCCTACTTTCGCCAGCGACGAGGTAGCAGCGGTTCCGTGAGTTTTCGTATTCTATCCGGACCTAGCCCTTGGCTTGTCGTCGTGTGGGGTTTCGACTATGCGAGTTCGAGTGACCGATGCGGCATGAGACATCGTTCCCAAGGAGGGTGGCCGCCGTCGCAAGCGTGCGTCCTTACACCCCCCGGAAGAGCGAATCGAGGCGACTGCCAGCTTCACCTCGCGCTCCGCGATTCCGCGACCGTAAGGTCCCCGAGCACGCCCTCCTCATGCTGGTGGCGGGCGGAACCTTATCCGAACTCGCCCTCGTCAACTCATGATCGACGGCTGTCGCGGTCACAGACTGGACAACACAAGGCCGATCATTGTCGATATCGACGTCATCAGGATTCTTGCAAGCGCGGCTAAAGCAGGTTTCCGACCACGCGGACGACGCAGCCTTGCCAACAGGCAAGGTCGGAAATGTTATCGTGCAGGATTCGCGCCACGGCCGCATCGAGCTCGTGGTCGAGATCTGCCGTGAACCGCGAACGTGACTTGGCGCGCCGGGCACGTGGCGCTTAGCTGGGTGCCCGGCGGGGAAAGTTACTACCGAGAAACGGTTCCACAAGGTAAACGGTCACTCTCACCGGTCGACACTGCACGCGACAGGAACGTCGAGACTGGTCAAGTGCAATAAGGAGAAGACCCCATGCAAACATCACCGCCCCACCGTCATCGACTTTGCACGGAACTCGTGACATTCGCATTGCTAACCGAGGTATCATTTCAAGCGAATCCTGTCACCCAATGGACGACAAAGGCACTGACGAGTCCGGAGCGCTCACGTGTACTGGCTCATTCCATCTGCTGAAGCTGACTGAGACCCTGCCGCCACCGGTATGCGTGAATTGCTGTTCGATCGGGAGCGGCGCTCCGCTCGCTCTGACAAACAGGGTCCCAATAGTCGACGAGGATCCTTCTGTCACGCTCGTACGGAGAACTCTCACCATGACCCCCGCCACCTTTTGAATGCCTGCAAGCAGCTTTGGACTGGGCATCTCGATCTCCGTAGGAATAGTTGACATCAAGATTCCGCCAGTTAAGGTGCTGAATCCGGAATCCGTCCTGATCACAGACATCCACTGCATTGCGTACTTGTTCGCAGCCGACTTCGGAAACTCATTGTAGTTCTGCAATATAAAGGCCCCGCCCCACAAGTAGCCGATTCCTTTGACTTCTTCAACTATCTCGTCTCCGACTCGACCGGCCAGTTCGTAGCTTATGTGTTGGATTCCAAGAGTAGCTCCGGCATCGGTGACTATGGTGACAGTGACGTGCTCACCGCTGGCATTCCTGATATTGGTCGTGCTTACGACGTGCACGGAGCGCTCGTGGGCAACCGCTGTCAAGATCGCCTTCATCAGGGCGTCGCCGGAGCTTGGCGCGGTAGATGCACCAACAGCGGATGTCAGGATGGGCGAAACGGCTGCGGAACCTATGACGAGAACAGCAAGTGATCGCAATAACTGCATATAAATAGTTTACTCGCAGCTGCAAGGCTTACTTGCGAGGGCCCACTCGGGCAGAGGTTCGCTATTCAGAGCCTGACTGCCGAAGATCTTGATCTGTTCGGCCACGTCTACGAGTGGGGGTCGAAGGCACCGGCTCGACGACGAACGTCAGGTCCCGACCGCGCTGAGCGGTGAAACGAGCGTCGCGACCGCCCTCGAGACCAACACCTACCATGGCGACGGGCTGAGAATGTCGGAAGGAACGACTACGGGCCCCTACCAGGGGACGAACACCTGCCGGCGGGCGCAGGTGAAGCTCACTGTACCCGGCCAAATCCTTGGATGCCGAGGGTGTGCTGGAGGAGGGGTGGTTGGAGGAGGGATGCGAAACCCACGGCTCTTGTCGTCGGAGTTGACTCCTAAATAGTCGTAGGTTCGTCAGCTGCCGAGAATGAGCTGAGCTACCTGTTCGGCGGCCTGCTCCTGCATGTTCGGGAGGACGTGGGAGTACGTGTCGAGCGTGATGGCGATATTCGCATGACCGAGCCGCTCGCTTACGACCTTGGCCGGGATGCCAGCTGAAAGCGCGGCGGTCGCGTACGAGTGGCGTAGGTCGTGAAGCCGAATTAGCGGCAGGTCGGCGGCTCGGGCGTGTTGAGTGAACCAGGCACTGAATAGCCGTGGGTTGATCGCGGTTCCGTCCTCGTGGGTTGCGACAAGTCCGACGTCGGTCCAGAGCTCGCCGTAGCGGAGGCGCTCTTCTCGCTGGAGCCGGCGGTATTGCCGCAGCGCTGAAACCGTAGTCGGGTCGAGCGCGATTGAACGACGCCCCTTCGCTGTCTTGGGTTCCGAAACGACGACCAGACGATCGACGAGAACGTGCGTCTGCACGATGGAGATTCGGCCGCCATCGAGGTCCACGTCAGCCCACCTCAGCCCGAGGACCTCGCCGCGGCGCATACCGGTGGTGGCCATGAGCAGCCAGATCGGACCCAGTCGGTTGGTTTCCACCCGAGTTAGGAATCGCCGCAGCTGGGTGAGATCCCAGACCTTCATCTCGGCGGTGCGCGGACGCGGTGGCTCCGCCCGATCCGCGGGGTTACGACCGAGGTTGCCCCAACGAACTGCGTCGGCGAGAGCCTTGTGCAGGAGAGTGTGAACGTGGCGGACGGTCTTCGGACTCAGGCCTGCTGGCTGTGATGGACCCCCTTGAAGCCGGCCATCAACGAGGAGGTCCGCATAGAAGGCGTTCAGCTGTCCCGGAGTGAGCTCTCCGAGCTTGAGACCTCCTATCCGGGGCACGACGTAGCCGTGGACCATCTTGGAGTAGTGGTCGTGAGTACCAGGTCGGATGCTCGCCCGAACTGCCGGGAGCCACTCGTCGACCAGGAACGCTTCTACAGTCGTCTTCGTCGGCGTTATGAAGCTGTCCTGCCGGAGCTGGTCACGAACCTCGGCATAGGCCTTCTCGGCTTGCTTGCGGGTGCGAAAGCCGCCGCGTGACAGCTGGTGCCTCTTACCGTCGGCCCCACGCTCTAGCTCGACCCAGAAATACCAGCTCTCACCGCGTTTCTTGAAGTGACCGAGCATGCCCGCTCCTAACCGTCGGTTAGCAAATGGTTAGCAATTGGGGTGTTTCGGCCACCAAATCCCTCAGCGGACAAGCATCGATGCAAAAGCATTGTCGCAGTTTAACAGCTGTTTTGTGCGGGCGAAGGGACTCGAACCCCCACCCCCGAAGGGACCGGGACCTAAACCCGGCGCGTCTGCCAATTCCGCCACGCCCGCGTGACCACCGAGAGCGTACCTCTGACGGAACCCGGGTCCGCCGGGATCTCCCGAGACGTGAATGGAGCATGCACGCACGTGCCGCTCCGGTAATCTGCGGTCGCGGTCCGACCGACGTCGGGCCCGACAAGGAGGAAACATGTCCTTTCCGATCGCCGAAGGGATCAAAGCCGAAGGGATCAAAGCAGTGACGATCAACTCCGAGTACGCCCCGGGCGATCGGGCGGGCGAGATCTACCAGCGCCTCCTGCGGGAAAGGATCGTGTTTCTCGGTACCCAGGTCGACCAGACCTCGGCCAACTTGATCTGTGCCCAGCTCCTCTTGCTCGAGGCCGAGGACAGGGAGCGCGACATCTCCCTCTACATCAATTCCCCAGGTGGGTCTGTGACCGACGGCCTGGCGATCTATGACACGATGCAGTACGTCCGCTGCGACGTGTCGACGATCTGCCTCGGGCTTGCCGCGTCGATGGGGCAGTTCCTGCTGTGCGCCGGCGCCCCGGGCAAGCGTTACGCCCTCCCGCACAGCCGGATCCTCATGCACCAGCCATCGGGCCAGATGCAGGGCCAGGCCGCGGACATCGCCATCCAGGCCGAGCAGATCATCTACTTGAAGCGGATGATGGCCGAGCGGATCTCCCAGCACACCGGCCAGCCGATAGACCGGATCGAGGCCGACTCCGACCGTGACCGGTGGTTCACCGCTCAAGAGGCCCTGGAGTACGGGTTCATCGACCGCGTGATCGACCGCTCCACTTTGAAGGCGACAACCTGAGCTCCTCGGTAGTCGTCGTCTCGTTCCGGCCGACGAAATGGCTGGGGCGGTGCCTCGACTCAGTTGTCGGCCAGGCTGACGAAGTCATCCTGGTGGACAACGGCTCGGAGGGCGGATCGGTCGCAGCATACGGGCGTCGGGGAGTGCAGGTCCTCCGTTTGGCGGAGAACGAAGGCTTTGCGAGCGGTGTGAACGCGGGTGTCGCCACAGCGCGTGGAGACGTCGTGGCGCTGCTCAACGATGACGCTGTCGCCTGCCCATCGTGGCTGGAGACCTCGGAACGCGCGCTCGAGGACTGTGACGTGGCCGCGGTTGCTCCGAGGATCCTGTTGGCGAGCCCGTTCGGCGAAGTCGCCCTCGACGACGAGGAGAACTTCGCTCCCGGCGACGCTCGCGCGCTCGGGCGCCGGCTCACATCGGCGACGCTCGACGGCAAGGACGTGCTGAGCGCTCTGGTCGGTCCGGGCGTGCACCACCTGGAGCAGGCACCCGATGGTGAGCGGTGGCGCTGGACCGCAGGGCGGCGCTGTTTCTACGTGCCGCTGCCCGAGAGACCGGACCTTGGCGACCAGAGCCAAGGCGATCTCGTCCAGCCTTGCGGAGACGCCCTCGAGCTCGTGCTGAACGGGGAGCCGGTACCGGTCCGGCGTGTTGTCGACCTGGTCAACAGCGCCGGTTCCTATCTCCGCACGGACGGCTACGCAGGCGACTGCGGGGCCGAGCTCCCCGACGACGATCGCTGGGGCCTCCCCAGGGAGTGCTTCGCCGTCAGCGGCACAGCCCTCGTCACGACCGCGGCGGTGCTGTCCCGGGTCGGGCCTTTCGAGCGCAGCTATTTCGCCTACTACGAGGACACCGACTGGTGCTGGCGCGCACGCCTGCAGGGCTACCGCATCATGTACGAGCCTGCCTCGACCGTCCGCCACGTCCGCGGCCAGACGAGCGGCGGCACGCTGGCGGCACGCACGCGGTTTCTCGCCGAGCGCAACCGGATCCTCACCCTTCTGCGTTGTGCCCCCCTTCCGCTGGCGCTCCGGGAGGTCCGCAGGAAGTGGTTGGGTGGAGGCGACGACGGCGTCGCAAGTGTGTTGCCGCGTGCCTTCCCGGCGGCACTGGCACAGCGCGCCCGGTTGCGCCGCCGCTGGGCTCTGAGGAGCCAGGAGGTCTACCGGCGTTGGGCCGGTGTCGACGTGCCCTCCGAGAACACAGGGCCTACGACGACGAGCTGAAGGCGGTGATCGGCTCGGAGTGGGCCGTTCCGGGCACTTCGCCGTACGCGCCGCTCTTCCCAAAGCGCAGGATGGTGCCGGCGACCGTCGCTAGCCAGTAGCCGTTCCCGGTGGGACTGGCGGCGATGCCGACGACCGGTGAGCCGAGGTTCTTGTGGGCCGCTGATCCGTGCGAGGCCACGCCACGGGAATAGACGAGGCCGTTCTGCGCAGCAAGCCAGTAGCCGGCCCCATCGGGCGCGGCCGCGATGGCGACCACGGGAGAAGCCAGCGGGTGGCGCGAAGCCGGCCCGTAGTTCGGGGCGTCCTCGCCATAGACCGCACCGCGGGAGGTGGCGATCCAATAGCCGCCGGTCGCCGGATCGACCGCGATACCGACAACTGGGCCGTTGGTCCATTGGCCGCCCCGCGAACCGTGATAGCTCGCATCACCGAAGGCGTAGACGGACCCGTCGGCGGCCACGAGGAAATAGCCCTTTCCGTCCGGCGTTGCGGCGATGCCCACCACCGGAGCCCCGGGCGGCACCGGGCCGCCCCGCCAGTCACTACCGCGAAGGTCGCCGTACCAGGTGGCGTTCCCGAAGGCATAGACCGAGCCGTCGGCGAGAAGGAGCCAGTAGCCGCGTCCGTCGGGGGTGCTGGCCATCGAGACCACTGGCGAGGGCAGCACGGAGGTGTTCAGGCCTCCGCAGTAGGGAAGCTTGCCGCGTTCGAACACGGCGCCGTCACTGGTGACCAGGCGGTACCCGACCGGGTCGCGACTCGTCGGGCCGCACCAGGTCCGGGGGACCGAGAGCGGGTCGGCGATCCCGGTGCGATCGGCGTTCGCCCTCCATTCGGGCCACGACGGGGGATTGGAGGCCGCGGGCGCGACCGGGAACGGGTACGCGTCAAGCGTTGCCGGCTCCGTCGGCCCGCCGCATTCGGAGTACAGCATCCAGCCGGTCCGAGGGGCTCCTGGCACGTAGGCGACGGCCGAGCTGTCGGGGGAGTCGCAGCCCATGTCGAGCGTGGACGCCCACGCACCGGTGTTGTAAAGGAAGCTCCCGTTCCTGCCCGAGAGCAGGTACAGCCCCCAGGCTGCGCCGACAAGCACGTCGTCTCCGTCGTCTCGGCCACCGGTGAGGTCCACGAGCACTGGGGACGAGGTGGCTTCGTTGTGGGCGTCGAAGACCGTGGACCAGATCCGGTGGCCCGAGCCGTTCCAGGCGCTCACGACCGCCGGGCCGTTCAGGCAGCGGGCGCACGACGTCGCCACCACGGCCAGCTGGCCGTCGATGCGCCCGATGGCCGGCGAGCCGAAGGTAGGGCCGCGAGCGGTGACCGGCCAACCGGGTACGTCGCTGCCATTGTCGGCGTAGACGGCGAGGACCTCGTCCGTGGTCGCGCTCTGGTAGTTCGGGTAGTAGCTCGTCCCGACGACAACGGCCGGCCGCCCTGTGCTGTTGAGGATCCCGACCGTCGGGCTCGACCAGATCGTCTGGCCCGTGCATCGCTGCCAGACGAGCCTCGGGTCGGAGGCCACGTACCGGTAGTCGACGAGCCAGCCGCCATGACACCTGTCGAGGCCGCTCGCGTCGCCACCCATGATGATGTCGTCGCGCCCGGTGTGGCTCGTATCCACCAGGGTCGGCGAGGACCAGATCGTGTCGGCCCGGTTGATCGGGAAGCCCGGCACCAACTGCCCGTTCGGCTGCAGGGCGTAGATGTAGTGGTCGTACGAGCCGAAGACGATGTCGAGCTGTCCGGTGCCGGTGATGTCGCCGACCGCCGGAGTCGCAAAGACCGGGTCGGAGTAGTCGTCCGGACCGGCTCCCCAAGGGTTGAACGTTCGTCGTGTCTGAAAGACGAAACGCACCTTCCCGTTGGCGTAGAAGGCTTCAAGGCCACCTTGCTGGTCCGGTCGCCACAGGGAGCCGGCACCCACGATGATCGAGGGCGGCTCGTCCGGGCCGTCGAGGTAAGCGACCGCCGGACTGGAGTCGACCGCCGTGGACGTCCGGCTGTTGATGTGCACGTGTTGGGGCCAGCCCGGCAGCTCGGCGCCCGTCTTCGCATTGACGACGTAGATCTCCCCGGAAAGCGTTGCGAGAACGACGGCCTTGACACCGTCTATGGTCGCTATGACAGGTGAGCTCATCCACACCGAGCCCAGGTTCCTGATGGACCATGACGAGCTCCCGAAATCTTCGACCTGGGGATGGCGCGCCAGCCCGGGCGCCTTGTGAGCCCCTGAGGTCAGTGGCCCGGCGCAGGCCGCTGAGAATGCCGGAACGGTAAGGGCGGCGCTGAGAGACAGGGCCAGGCTCGACAGCAGGCGGTGATGCGCCGTCCGCCTTTGACTCATGCCACGATGGCGGATGCGGCAGGATGCCATGAGCGCGATATTAGAGGACGGCCACTATCTGTGATGACAACACCACCTAACGTGGTTACTCGACCTGGTGGTGAGAGACGCATCGCCTTTGTCACGCCTCGCTACGGGGATGCCGTCGTGGGCGGGTCGGAGGCCGTGGTACGTGAGGCAGCACACGGGCTCGCTGAACGTGGTTATGAAGTCGATGTGCTCACGACCTGTGCCTTGGACCATTACACCTGGGAGAACGAGTTCTCTCCGGGCACGACCGTCGACGGGCGAGTGACCGTTCGGCGCTTCCAGACCATCCAGTCCCGAGATCGCGTCCATTGGGGCTTGGTCCAGGAGCGGCTCTTGTCGGGGGACCGGCTGGACGAGGCCGAGGAGCTGGCGTGGATCAACGGGCGCTTCCGCGTCCCCGATCTCTATCTCTATCTCTCGGGCCATGCCGAGCAGTACGCGGCGATCGTTTTCTCCCCCTACCTGTTCTGGTCGACCCTGTACTGCGCAGGGATCGCTCCCGAGCGCACGATCCTCATGCCGTGCCTGCACGATGAGCCGTACGCCTATCTCCGATCCGTGGCGGCCGCCCTGGCGTCGTGCGCAGCCGTTTGGTTCCTCTCCGAGCCGGAGCATCAACTGGCTCACCGGCTCGCGCCGGTGGCTGCTCACCACTCGGTGATCGGCGCGGCGGTGAAGATCCCCGAGAGCTACGACCGAGACGGCTTCCGAAAACGGCACGACTTGCAGCGCCCGTACGTGCTCTACGCGGGCAGACGTGAGGGTGGGAAGGGCTGGCAGGAGCTCATGGTCGGTTTTGGGATCGCGACCCGCCGCCACTACCTGCCGTTCGATCTCGTGACCATCGGCGTCGGCGACGCGCAGACGCCGCCGTCGCTCAGGCAGCGGATCGTCGATCTCGGCTACCTGGCCCCGGCCGAGGTGCCTGACGCCTTTGCCGCTGCGGACGCCTTCGTGCAGCCGAGCGCCAACGAGAGCTTCTCGCGCACGATCATGGAAGCCTGGCTCGCCGAGACAATCGTCATCGCGAACCGCCAGAGCGACGTCGTCACCTGGCACTGCGAGCGGTCCGGAGGAGGTCTTCTCTACGGCGACGAGCTCGAGCTCGGCCAGTGCCTACGCTTCGTTGCCGAAGCGCCGGGACAAGCCGCACAACTTGCCCGCAAGGGGCGCGACTACGTGCTCACCAACTACAGGTGGCCGTCGGTGCTCGATGCCATGGAGCGTTCGCTCGGGGCCTTCCTGTGAGGTGGCACGGGCAGTCGGGGCTGCGCCAGGCACCGCTGCGCCAGGATCCTCGCTGCCAGGAAAGGCGCCGGGCACCGCTGGGCCAGGAACCTCGCTGCCAGGAAAGGCGCCGGGCATGAGGGTTCTCGTCGTCGGATCGCTCCCGCCGCCAGAACGCGCCCGCGCCGAGGCCCTGCGCAAGGAGGTGGCGAGTCTGCTCGCCGAAGGGCACACCGTCGAGGTCGTCGCTCCGGACCCGGTCGCGACCGCCCACCGCTACCTGAGCGCGACGGGGATACCGGGATGCGTCCAGCTCTGGACGATGGTCTCAGGCTTCGACTCGGTCGTCGTGCAGCTGCAGCCGGGCCTGCCCGTGCGGGTGCGGGCCAGTCGCCTCGAGCGAGCGCTGTCACTGATCGCGCTCTCGTTCGCGTTGCGCCGTGGTCGCCAGGTCGTCATCCGCCTCGAGCGCCCGGAGGACCTTCCCGGGGGCCCGAGCGGCCGCGCCGCCCTTCGGGTCTGGCGCAGGGCCGACCGGATCGTGGTCGGAGGCGAGGACCAGCGCGCCGAGTTCATTGCCGAGGTGGGCAAGCAGGCCGAGCGTCTCGTCGTGAGCTCTCCTCCTGCGCAACAGGAAGCTGCCGACGCCGGCGGATGGGGCAAGGGGTCCGATGCCTCGGCCGAGGACGTGCTCGAGCTCGTGCGCAAGAGGGCGGCCCGCGAGAGGCGCGCCCTGGCGTCGTCCGACTCGGTCCATCTTCCCGGTTGGGACCGGCTGGCCGTACCCGGCATCGCCATGACCGAGGCGGACGTGGCCCTGTTGGGCCCCGAGGCGGCGCCCAAGCCCAAAGACCTCGCCCGCCTGGCTCTCGCCGCTGCCGACCGGCGACGGTTGCTCCGCCCGATCTCGAGGGGCGTCCGCCTCGCTCGTCGCCGGCTCTACGCCGTGCTGCGGCCGGAGCGGACCGCCTGAAGGGCTCCGGTCCCCTGGAGGATGTTGAGAAGTGCGCGGGCCGCTGCCTGGAAACTGTGCGCCTCGGCGTAGTCACGCGCGCCCCTGGAGAGCGCACTTCGCGCCGCCGGATCGTCGAGGAGCCGTCTGCAGGCCGCGGCCAGCTCGACGGCACTGACGTCAACTGGGACCTTCGCGGCGGCATCATCAGGCAGCTCGCCCATCCAGCCGACGTCGCTCACGATCATGGGTACACCGGCGGCAAGGCAGTCGCCGACTGCAGCGGACGCCTCGCCCGAGAACGACGCCCGCAGCTGAACCGAGACCTCGGCCCTTTGCAACCAGGCGAGGTAGGTCTCGGTCTCGACGCGCCCGGTGATGAAAAGCCGTCCTTCGAGGCCGAGCGTCCGGCCGAGGGCTGCAAGCTCGTCGGCCAGCGCCGTGCTGACCGGGCCGACCAGGGCCAGCAGCAGGTCCGGGTACTGAGCGGCCAAGGCGGCAAAGGCGCGCACCAGCTTGTGAGGCTGCTTTATCGGGTCGACGATCCCGAAGCTGGCAAGGACACGAGCCCCTGGCTCGAGCCCGGCGAGCCGGGAGCGTGAGGTGCCTGCGCTTCGGGGCATCTCGGTGGCGAAGCCGACGAGGCCGATGCGAGACGCCAGCTCCGGTCCCGCTTCGAGGCGCGCCAGGCGGGCGGCAGCAGCCGAGGTGACGAGGAACCGGTCGGCGAGAGCGATGACCTCGCGTGCCATGAGCAGGCCGTATCGCTCCGCCTCGACGGCGGTGACCTCTCCCGAGGCGGCCAGCCCCTCGGGCAGGAGCGGCCCGTAGATCCTCCGGACCGACCCGGCGACCCCATCTGGCACGGCGGCGTTCGAGTCCGCCGCGAATCGGTACAGGCCGCTCAAACGGACCTCGTGGGCCAGGACGATCCCGCCTCGGCGCCGGAGCGATGCCAGAGCCGCGGTGTGGAACTCGCCGTTGCCGAGCACGTAGACGACCTGGTCGTACCCGGCAGTGGCGGCTTCCACGGTCGACAGGAAACGAGCGTCGTAGATCGCGAGCCCCGCCGGGACGATCGGGGGCCGCAGTGAGCGGTCCAGGCCGTCGGCGAAGCAGTCGATGTCGAGACCGCCGAGAGCGGCCAGCTCTTCGACGAGACGGAAGCTGTAGTCCGCGATCCCGGAGGGAAGGGGCGGGAACGGTGAGACGATTGCGACGCGCCGGCGCCGGCGCCATGGCCGACCGGGCCGGGCCAGCAGCTCCTCGTAGACCGCGGCGGTGCGGTCCGCGACCTCCGCCCAGCTCGTGAGGCCGGCGCGGGCGTGCTCACACGCCGATTGGCGGAAGCTCTCGTCGCGGAGCGCCCGTTCGATGGCGCTGCTGATCGCCTCCGAGCTGTGAGGGTCGAAACGGGCCTCGGGTGTGACCAGGTCGCGCAACGGGTCCACGTCCGAGACGATGGCGACGGCGCCGCACGCCATCGCCTCTGCGACGGGCAGACCGTAGCCCTCGATGAGCGAAGGGAAGCACAAGAGCTCGGTCGCCTGGTAGAGGCGGAGCATCGCCTCCTCGGAGACGTGCCCTGGGCACAGGACACGGCCCTCTATGCCCTCTCTGGCTGCGACGTGGCAGAAGTGGTTCGCCATCAACGGGGGGAGCTGGCCGACGACGACGAGCTGGACTGCGCTGCGCAACGCCTCGGGCAGGCGGGCGAAGGCGACTACGAGCGCCTCGACGTTCTTCCTGCCGTCGCTGCCGGCCGGGTAGAGGACGAAGCGGGGCTCGAGGCCCGGCACGGCCTCTCGGGCCAGCGAATAGGCGACCTCCTCGGACTCGGCCGGCGTGAACCGTGGCGCCGTTCCGGCTCCGACCATGTGCAGCTTGCGGGCATCGATGCCGAGGTTCCTCTCGAGCGACCGGCTTGTCGCCGGGGAGATCGTCACCAGCGCATCGGCCGCCCGCAACACCTCGAGCCGGGCCGAGTAGGTGAGACGCTGGCGGACATCTTCCAGGTAGGGGTGCGGGTGCTCGAGCGGGATGAGGTCATAGACGGTGGCGCAGAAACGCAGCCCGCGCTCATGGGCCCATCTGGGCCACACACGGTCGATGGGGACCCCGAGCTCGAACGGCGAGAGCACGTGCAGCACCCGGGCGGAGTCGGGCACCCCCACGTAGTCGACCTTCCCCGAGCTCAGCAGCGGCCCGAGATCACCTGGAGGGGGCAGGTCCGGGTTCAGCAGGTACCGGCAGATCAGATCGGGATGCCCCCGCTCGAGCGCGACTGCGAGCTCGTAGGCGTAGCGGGCAATGCCCCTGCCCCGGAAGTCCGGGCTCTGCAGGGCCTGAATGTCGACGACAACGGGACCGTTGCTCACGCTGCGGGTCCGGGCTCAGTGCTGCGACGGGTCCCCCGGCACAGGGGGATCGGCGGGCGTGGTCCCGGCGGGCGCGAGCTGGCGGAGCGAGTCCTCGAGCGCTTCGAGACGGTTCGAGGAGGTGGCGAGCAGTCGCCCGAGCAGCTCGGTCGTCTGGTTGGCCACGTCGGCCTGCACCTTGATGATGCTGGCCAACTCCTCGACCTGCTGCTGCAGCCGGGTCACGCGCTCGAGCACGTCGGCGAGCGGCAGCGTGACGCGGTCGTCGAACTTCGTCGTCAAGCTGGACTTCGCTTGGCTCCAGCTGCGGCGGCCGATGGACGTCACGGTCAATCGTCTCCTTCGGTGCCCTCGTTTCCTCGCGGAGCTTACCGGTGGCCCGGGCCGAGGGGGGGACGCGAGCCTGGAGAGCTGCCGCGTCGGCCGTGAGAGCCTTTCTTGGCTAGGGTTCGGGTGATGAAAGTTGCACCGAATCCGACAGCTCCGCTGCTTCACCCCGGGTTGGAGGGGGACCGGGACCTCCCGCTGCGGGTCGTCTCCGGCAAAGTCAGCCTGCGCAATCGGTTCGTCGAGATCTGGCAGGCGCGAGAGCTGGTCATCTTCCTTGTCCGCAAGGAGCTGAAGGTCCGCTACAAGAACAGCGTCCTCGGTTTTCTCTGGTCGTTCCTGAACCCGGCGCTGGTCCTCCTCGTCTACTACGTGGTGTTCAAGTACTTCCTGGAGAACCACATCGACCTGTTCGCCATCTACCTGTTCGCCGGCCTGCTGCCCTGGAACCTGTTCAACAACTCGCTGCTCAGCTCGGCGGGCGTGCTCGTCGCCCAGGCGGGGATCGTGAAGAAGGTCTCGTTCCCCCGGGAGATTCTCGCCCTCGCCCAGGTGGGCACCTCGATCTGCTACTTCTTCTTCCAGGCCTGCATCATGGTGTGCTTCCTCATCGGGTTCTCGGTCATGCCCGATTGGAAGTTCCTGCCCGTGATGCTTCTCGCTCTCCTCTGTGACGTCGTGTTCGCGGGAGCGCTCGCCATATTCCTCTCCGCGGTCACGGTCTACCTCCGCGACGTCCAGCACCTGATCGAGGTCTTGCTCGTGGCGGGGTTCTTCAGCGCGCCGATCGTCTACATGTACACGACTGTCGCCACCAAGCTGACCCGCGTGGGCTTCCTGTGGGTCTACCTCTTGAACCCCTTGGTCACCATCGTTCTCGCGTTTCAGCGCTTCATTTACGGAACGGTGGCGCCGCACGACCATCCGATTCCGATCGCGACCTATGGCGAGCACTGGTACTTCGCCATGCTCTCGATCATCCTGCTCGTGTCCGTGATTTTCTTTCTCTGCGCGATGGTGATCTTCGGCAGGGTCGAGGGCAACTTCGCCGAGGAGCTCTGAGCCACCTGCAGACGGCGATCGACGTCCAGGACGTCTCCAAGCGCTTCCGTCTCTACAAGGAGAAGTACACCTCCTTGAAAGAGCGCATCCTGCACGCCGGGCACGTGCCTCACGAGGACTTCTGGGCACTCAGCGACGTGGAATTCAAAGTCAACACCGGTGAGACGTTCGGGATAATCGGCCGGAACGGCTCGGGCAAGTCGACCTTGCTCAAGTGCATTGCCGGAATTCTCACGCCCACTTCGGGCCAGATCGTCGTGCGCGGGCATCTGGCGGCGATGCTCGAGCTCGGCGCCGGCTTTCAACCCGAGCTGTCCGGAAGGGACAACATCTACCTCAACGCCTCCCTGTTGGGACTCTCGCGCCGCGACATCGCGCGTCGCTTCGACGACATCGTCGCCTTCGCGGAGCTGGAGGATTTCATCGACAACCAGGTTCGTTTCTACTCATCGGGCATGTACGTCCGCCTCGGCTTCGCCGTGGCGGTGAACGTCGAGCCCGACGTGCTGCTCATCGACGAGGTGCTCGCCGTCGGGGACGAGCGCTTCCAGGAAAAGTGCCTGGACCGGATTCACCAGTTCCAGACCGAGGGCCGGACGATCGTGGTCGTGTCGCACTCGGCCGGCACGGTGCGCCAGGTGTGCGATCGCGTCGTGGTGCTCGAGAACGGCAAGATGGTCACGGTCGGCCCGCCGGGTGAAGCGATCAGGGCCTTCCGCGATTGCCTGCTGGCGGGGGAGGTTCCCGCTGCGGTAGCGCCCGAGGAGCAGGACGGGTCCGGGGCCGGCGGACCTTTCCTGCAACCGGAACGGCGCGTGGTCATCACCGATGCGGTCGCCCGCCATTCCGGCCCGCCTGGGCGCGACTTCCTCGCCCCCGGGGACTCCCTTCGCCTAGAGCTCAGTTTCCAAGTGAACGAGCCGCTCACTGACGTGGCTTTCGGTTGCGAGATGCTCGGGAACAACGGCTTTCTCGTGCTCAACTGCGACAGCGCCATGCCCGAGTTCGGTCAGGTTCACGATCTCGATCCCGGTCGCTACCGCGTGGAGTTCGACTTCGACCAGCTCCCTCTGCTCGACGGGACCTTCACGATCAACGTCTGGATTCAAGATGCCGGGGGCGGCGTCATTCACGCCCGCCTCGAGCCCGCCACCACCTTCACGATCGTGAGCTCCGGCAGGGCCACGGGTTTCGTGAGACTGCCGCTCAGGATCGAGCTGAACTCATTGACACAGTCCGGTTCGGTGGTATCGGCTGCAGGATGACCTCTGAGGTCGTTGCGGAGATCGAGGCACAGGCGCGCGAGCTGCGGGCGTCCGGGTGCGTGCCCCCGGGGCTCGAGGACGAGCTCGAGGCCTGCTTCGAGGACGTCGCAGAGGCGAGCCTTTCTGGCGCAGGGATGCCTTCGGTCGGCGAGACCGGCTCTGTCACCCCGGTCGCCGGTGTGGCAGGCCCCCTGAGCTTGGCCGGGCTTCGCAGGCAGGCGACGACGCTCGTTCGCCGGCGCCTGGGGTCGTCGCTTCGCCGTCTCGAGCGCCGCAGCGCGCTCGGCGCCGCCCGTGCCGGAGAGTCGGTCTGGACCCAGGCGCACGTCACTTTGGACCGCATGGAACGGCTCACAGCCGGCTCCGTGCTCGCCTCCCGGGTCCTCTCGGCTGTCCGGCCCCGTGAGCTGGCCGCTTCGGTTGCCGCGACGACTAACCCGGCGCTAGAGGGTCCTCTCTTGACCTGGGTGCTCGAGCGCCTGAGCGTCGCCAAGTCGCAGGAGGTTCCGGGGAAGCCGGGCCTTGTCGTGCATGCCGAGTGCGGTGACGGACGGTTCGTGGAGATGCTCGATGCCCGGGGTCTCGATGCCCGTGGGGCCGACCCGCGCTCGTCGGTCCGGACGGCGGGCACCGGCAAGATCGTTGCGGCCGGCACCTTGGAGTATCTCGCCGCCACGCAGGCTGAGACCTTCGACGGCATATTGCTAACCGGCGTGGTCGACCGCTTGCGGCCGGGCGCGGCTCGGGCGCTGGCACAGCTCGCTGCGCGTGCCCTGGCCCCCGGAGGAGTGGTCGTGCTCGTGAGTGCACGACCCGAAGTCACGGTTGCCATGGACCCGGTGGCCGCCGATCTGGCGCCCGGGCGGCCGCTGCACCCTGTCACCTGGTGCCACCTCCTGGCCCACTTCGGGCTTTCCGAACTGGAGGTGTTCGAGCCTGACCCGAGCACGTCTGACGCGAGCGAGCCGGACGTCTTCGCGGTCTCCGCACGGCGCCCAATTTCCCGCTTCGCCGGTGTGAGTGGCGACCTTTCATGAGGGCCCGACCGATCCGGATCGATCAGATCATTCCCTCCATCGTCGAGCGTGATGCAGTGAGCCACCACGCGCTGGAGGCCCAGAAGGTCCTGCACTCGATGGGGTTCGTCTCAGAGATCTATGCACGCAACATGGGACCTGGACTTCACGGTCGAGTTCATCTCCTCGAGGACCTCCCTCGCGAACGGCCGGAGCGTCAGTGGGTCTGCTACCAGGCCTCGATCGGCTCGCCGGCCGCCGACGTGTTCGCCTCGCACCCAGGCCTGAAGCTTCTCGACTACCACAACATCAGTCCGGCGGAGCTCGTCGAGCGCTGGTTGCCTCACCTTGGGGAGGAGATCCGGCTCGGGCGCAAGCAGTTGGCGGAACTAGCCCCCATCGTCGAGATCGGCTTTGCCGACTCGGAGTTCAATCGCCTGGAGCTGGACGAGGCCGGCTATCGCGACACGACGGTCGCCCCGCTCATGGTTGACACGACCAATTTCTCCTGCCCTCCTGATCAACGGGTGGTCGACCGCCTCGCGGCGGCGCGCGCGCGGGGGGGCCACGACTGGCTCTTCGTCGGCCAGATGTTGCCGCACAAGGCGCATCAAGACGTCATAAAGGCGCTCGTGTGCGCTCGGAGGATGTTCGATCCCGAGGCGCGGCTGCACCTGATCGGCCGCGAGAGCTGCCCGGCGTACGCCGACGCGTTGCACCGTTACGTCTCCGCGCTCGGCTTGACCGGAGCGGTCGAGTTCGCAGGTTCGGTCAGCTCAGGCGAGCTCTCCGCCTACTACGCGAGCTCAGAGGTGTTCGTATGCTGTTCGGACCACGAGGGCTTCTGCGCACCGCTGCTCGAGGCGATGCACCACCGTCTACCGGTGGTGGCCTACGGAGTCACCGCCGTTCCCGAGACGGTGCTCGATGCCGGCATCGTCCTTGCCTCGAAGTCGCCCGTGCTCGTCGCGACAGCGGTGCAACGCGTGCTGACCGACGCCCCGCTTCGTGAGGCGCTTGTTCGAGCCGGCCTCGAGCGCGCACGGGCCTTCAGCGCCGAAAGTGCGAGACGCGGCTTCGCCCGGGCGATCGAGCAGGTGCTGCAGGCCACTTGAGCGCCCCCGCTGGAGATCGCCGAGCGGCGCCTGCGAGAGCCGTCACGATCGCCCCCCGGCTCTCACGCGACTATGCCGTGCCTAGCTGAAGTTGCGCCGTGCCTAGCGGAAGTTGCGCCGTGCCTAGCGGAAGTTGCATAGCCTCAAGTCGTCTAGTTTGTCTTTCGTAGCGTGATCTGGCAATGCATGCAGCGCTCGCAGGGATTCCTTGTTACAACCGCACTTGCAGGCAAATACTCTTACGGTGGTCGTTGTCTTGCTGCCATACACGAAGAACTCATGACCCTCTTCGATCATCCTGCGCACTTTCTTGATCTTCCGCAGTTTCGTAACTCGCGTCTCCGGATTCTTTTCTGGGTTGGAGCGCTTTCGCCGAATGGTTCCTACCGCCCGGATGCAGTGCCGCCCCTTCCGCCGTTGAACGCAAATCACCTGGTAAGTGCGCATGATAGGAGCCTACGCCGCGTCGGGTCACCTCTTCCTCGGACGGCTCAACGGCTTCAGGCGGGCGTCCTGTCGACCACGTATGCGTCGCGCCGCAACGTTGGCATGGTCCCACTGTGCCGTTCGTGAGTGCCGAACCGTCCGATGACTGTCTATCCATCGCCACTCCTGCACCGAGGGCCGTTTCTTTCGTCTTTGAGCAGTTGATCATTGATCATTGCCCTCTGACCGCAGTTCTTGCTCGAGGCCGTCTGAGAAGCGACCAGCACCGCCCGCCCAGGAACCCTTGGAGCCCTGGAACGCGGTGCCGGTGATCACCGGAACTGCTTGCGGGAGCTCTTGTTCTTGCCCTTCCAGAAGCGACGCTGGCTCAGGTTGCCCGTACGAGTCGCACGCGCCTTTGCCCGATTCATGGCGAGGCTTCAGTAAGGCATCCCCATCTCTGACCTCAGCACTAACATGTCTCACATCCGCAACATCAAGCGCTGTGCCGCCTTGCTCGCGTGGGCGTTGCTCGGCGTCGTGGCCGGGCCGGTCGCCCTCGCCACAGGCGCCGCTGCGACGGAGCCTTCAGCGCTCGCGCCGTTCCCGGCCTCGCACATCGAGTTCGTCGGTTACGGAGACGGTCCGGGACTCGGACTGGGCGAGTGGGGAGCTTTCGGGTACGCCGTCCTCGACCATGAGCCTTACCGGTGGATACTCGCTCACTACTACGGCGGGATCACCCTTTCCTCGGGAGGCAACGTCGCGTCGGCGGACCCGATGATCTCCGTGGACATCGACGAGAACGACGGGCAACCCGTCATCGTCACCTCCGCCTCCGCGTTCTCGTTCGGCGGGTACTCGTTTCTCGGGGGCCAAGCCGCACGGGCCGTCCTTTCCTCTGGTGAGTGGACCCTCTCGGAGGCGCCGAGTTGTTCTTCGAGGAAATGGGCACAGGTCGCCTCGCAACTGGTGAACCCCGTGGCCACGCCCTCTTCGCTGCGGCCTTCCGCTACCTCGAGCCAGGTCCTCGATATTTGCGAGCACGGCGGTGCCGATCTTGCTGTTCGGGGCATGGTCGAGGCCTACGACGCGCCCAGTGGAGCGGTGACCCTGAACACCCTCCCGATCGAGGAGTACGTGCTTGACGTCATCTCCGGCGAGGTGTCGTGGTCGTGGGGTCTCTTCGGGGGCAGCGACGGGTCTCCGCAGGGCCAGCCCTGGGGCTTCCAGGCGCTCGAGGCGCAGGCAGTCGCCACGCGCTCGTACGCCGCCGCCGAGCTCGCCGCGGGCGGGTGGGAACCGTACGCCACGACGTGCGACTCCAACTGCCAGTCCTATGCGGGCATGGCAGACGAGAGGCCCGACTTGGACGCCGCCGTCGCAGACACCGCGGGGCAGATCCTCGCCCAGCCCGCCCAACCCGCCCAACCCGCCCAACCCGCCCAACCCGCCCAACCCGCCCAACCCGCCCAGCCCGCCCAGCCCGCCCAGCCCGCCCAGCGCGAGGTTCCTGTCCTCGCCGATTACTCCGCGTCCACCGGCGGCTACACGGGCGGCGGCCCCTTCCCCGGCGTCGTGGACAGCGGAGATGCGATCTGCATCAAGAGCGGCTACTACACCTGCAATCCGTGCCACAAATGGCTGGCGTTAGTGCCGGTGCACGCGGTCGAGAAGGCGTTCGAGTCGGTCGGCAAGCTCGCCGCAGTGGAGGTGACGCAGCGCAACGGGCTCGGGGCACTTGGTGGCCGTGTCGAGACGATCGAGATCGTGGGGACCTCAGGCGCCAAGCTCCCCGTTCCCAGTTACGAGCTGGAGCCCCTACTGGCGCGTGCCAACCCGGATCACTGCGCTTCTGATTGGTTCGGGGTCGTCAATGGACCTTGAGCTCCCACAAGTAGGCTCCGAGCTGGCCTAGGGGGGAAACGGCATGGAGATCCGGGACAGGCTCTACATCGGCGGCGAATGGGTCACACCTGCACTCGCCGACACGATCGCTGTCGTCGACCCGACGACCGAGGCTGTCATCGCCACCGTCCCGCGCGGAACCGCCGACGACGCTGACAGCGCGATCCGAGCGGCGCGGGGCGCTTTCGACAAGTGGGCGCGGACTTCGCCTTCTGAGCGAGCTAAGTACACCTCGCGCATAGCCGAAGTCCTTGGCGGGCGCATGACCGAGATCAGTCAGCTGATCACCCGCGAGGTTGGCATGCCGATCAATCTCTCGATGGTGATCCAGGTCGGCCTGCCGGTGACGACCTTCGCCTCGATGGCCGACCTGGTCGGGAAGATCGCCTGGGAGGAGACTGTCGGGAACTCGCTGGTCGTCCGCGAGGCGGCCGGCGTCGTGGGGGCCATAACGCCCTGGAACTACCCCCTTCACCAGATCGCCGCCAAGGTCGCCCCGGCGTTGGCCGCCGGCTGCACCATCGTGCTCAAGCCGAGCGAGGTCGCACCTCTGAACGCCTTCGTCCTTGCCGAGGTCATGGACGAGATCGGCCTGCCACCCGGCGTGTTCAACCTTGTCTCGGGAACCGGTCCGGTTGTGGGTGAGGCCATCGCGGGCCACGAGGAAGTCGATCTGGTGTCCTTCACTGGGTCCACCCGCGCCGGAAGACGGGTCGCGGAACTGGCCGCGGCGACGGTGAAGCGGGTCACTCTCGAGCTGGGTGGCAAGTCGGCCACCGTGATCCTGCCGGACGCAGACCTCGATCGTGCCGTCGCGGCGGGGATCACGATGTGCATGTTGAACTCGGGGCAGACCTGCAGCGCCCTGAGCCGAATGCTGGTGCCTCGGGCACGGCTGGCCGAGGCCGAGCACATCGCCGCGGCTAGCCTCGAGTCGTACACGCCCGGCAACCCGTTCGAGGACACGACACGTTTGGGCCCACTCGTCTCTGCCGCTCAACGCGAGCGTGTGCGCGCCTACATGCAAAAAGGCATCGACGAGGGGGCCAAGCTGGTCACGGGGGGCGTCGACCCGCCGGAGGGACTGGAGAAGGGATTCTTCGTGCGCCCGACGGTGTTCTCACATGTACGGCGCGACATGGCCATTGCTCAGGAGGAGATCTTCGGACCTGTGCTCTCCATCATTCCCTACGACACCGAGGACGAGGCGATCGAGATCACGAACGACTCGATCTACGGATTGGCGGGGGCGGTGTGGTCGGCCGATGCCGATCACGCACTCGAGGTGGCTCGTCGCATCCGGACCGGTCAGGTCGACATCAATGGCGGGAGCTTCAACCCGCTGGCACCTTTCGGCGGCTTCAGGCAGTCTGGCCATGGGCGTGAACTTGGCAGGTTCGGACTCGAGGAGTACCTCGAGATCAAGTCCCTTCAGCTGTAGCGTCTTGCCTTGACCGTGATTCCAGGCGGGCAATCGACTCCGGTCACAAAGCGCCAGCGGACCTGGCGGTGGGTCCGTTTCGTCGTGGGTGTCGCTCTTGGCGGCGTGGCCCTATGGGCCGTGAGCGGTCACGGCGGCGAGCTGGCGGGTGCTTCGTCCGAGCTCTCGCACCTCGATGTGGGTTGGCTGCTGCTCGCGATCGCGGTAGAAGCCCTGTCGCTGGTGGCCTTTGCTTGCCTGGATCAGCGACTGTTGAGATGCGGAGACGTCCGCGCCGGCCTCGGGCGCTTCACGGTGATCTCCTTGGCGACCGGCGCCATCTCGAGCTCACTGCCAGCGGGGCCGCTTGTCGCGACCGCCTTCGGCTACCGGCAGTTCCGCCGCCTGGGAGCTTCGGAGGTCCTCTCGGCTTGGACGTTGCTGGCGAGCTTCGTCTTTTCTTCGCTGGGGCTCGCCTTGTTAGCGACGGCGGGCATGGTGATGTCAGAGCGCCAGGGGTCGGCCTTCGACCTCATAGGCGTCATCGTCGCGGTTCTCGTGATCACGATCGCCGGTGCGGCGGCGGTGTACGAAAGACGCGCCCTCGTCGGGTTCCTCCAATGGACGCTCAGAGCCTCGCACCGGCTCATAGGGCACCCGCGGCGGCCCGACGACAACGTCCTCTCGACCTTTGCCGCCAGCCTGAGCCACGTCAGTCTGGACAAGTCGGATTTGGCGATCGCCCTGACGTGGTCGATCGCGAACTGGGCCCTCGACTGCGGCTGTCTCGTGTTCTCCTACATTGCCGTTGGGGCGGCCGTGCCCTGGCGCGGTCTCCTTCTCGCCTACGGCGCCGGGCAGCTGGCGGCGAACCTGCCCATCACCCCCGGTGGCCTCGGCGTCGTCGAGGGGAGCCTCGTGATCGCCCTCGTCGCGTTCGGGGGTGCCCACGTCAGCACCGTCGCGGCCGTCTTGTTGTACCGGATCGTGAGCTTCTGGGCCTACCTCCCGGTTGGATGGCTCGCCTGGGGCGGCCTTACGTGGCACAACCGGCGTGTCGATAAGCTGGCCTCGTTGACAGCAGAGGCACCGGCTCTGCGGCATGTGCCGGCCCCGGCTCCAGCCCTGGCTCAGGACCAGACCGCGGTGCTTCCAGAATGACTCGCGCCTTGCACCGAGCCGGGCATCGCCGCGGGAGCGCCGCTCATGGCGGGAGTTGCGCGCCTGCGCCGGCCCCGTGGGGAGGGCGTCACCTGCGACACTTGCTTGCGGCCTTCGGTGCCGTCTTGGCCGTGGCCGGGTTGCTCGGCGGCTGCGCCGCTCCCCGCAACGTGCTCGGCACGCACGACAACGCCTGTTTCAGGGTTCTGCCGGAGGCACTGGCGGCGGTTCACGACCGTGGGCATCTTGCCGGCGAGCGGTACTTGCCGCCGCGCGCCCTCATCGTCGAGATCCACCACGTCGTGGTTCCCAAAGCGCTCGAGAACAAGAACACTCGGAAGATCGCGACCTGCCTCGTAGCCTTCAAGGGCCACTACACCGTCTCCGAGGTCGAACGGGGCTGGGCACCGAAAGGAAGAGCGGGCCCGATCGCCATCGTCGTGATACGTCAACGCGACTTGGTGCTCCTGGCAACTGTCGTCCTCGATCGGATCCCGCCGCGACTGGTCTTCGCCCACGTGTTTCCCCGCCTCCGCTGAGCTGGGGTCACGGCTCGACTCAGTTCGGCACGGCCGGGCCGGGGCTGTCCTCGGCGGCGAGCTCGACCGTGACCGAGAGCGTGGACGCCTCCGAGTCGGGCACGAGGTCCAGCTGAGAGATGGCCCCGGCCTCGGTCAGATCGGCCGAGGCGAGCGCGGTGAGCTCGAGGAGCGCCGGCGGGCCCGTCACAAGGCATCGTGAGACCCGCGTGCGCATCGACCCCTTCGCCTCGGTCTTGGCCCGGCGGAGGGCGACGAGCACAGCCCCGAGGACCTCGAGGAGCTCGGGGCGGGCGTCGGGACCGCCCGCCGCCGCCAGCGCCGGGCCGGAGGGCCACCGGGCGCGGTGGACCGAGCCCGTCTGCCACCACGACCACGCCTCCTCTGTGCAGTAGGGGAGGAACGGCGCGAACAGGCGCAAGATCACCGACAAGCTGAGGGCGAGGGCGTAGCGGGCCGAAGCCGGGCCGGCCTCGGAAGCCGCCCCGTAGGCGCGGGCCTTGACGAGCTCGACGTAGTCGTCGCAATAGGACCAGAAGAAGGACTCGGTGACCTCCAAGGCCCGCGCATGGTCATAGGAGTCGAACTCCGCCGTCGCCTCTTCGACGACAGCCGCGAGGCGTCCGAGCATGGCCGCGTCGAGGGCAGTGAGCCCGCCGGGAGGGATCTCCTCGGCGTGCTCGGACCTGTCGATGCGCGAGAGCACGAAACGGCTCACGTTGAGGATCTTGATGGCGAGGCGCCGGCCGACCTTCATCTGCTCTTCGCTGAAGACCGTGTCCGCACCCAGGCGGGCGGACCCGGTCCAGTAGCGGACGGCGTCGGTGCTGTACCTCTCCAGGTACTCGAGCGGCGTGATGGCGTTGCCGAGCGACTTCCCGAGCTTTTTGTGGTCGGGGTCGAGGATCCAACCGGAGATGGCCGCGTGACGCCACGGCAGGCAGGAGTGCTCCAGCTCCGAGCGCACGATCGTCGAGAACAGCCACGTCCGGATGATCTCGTGCGCCTGCGGCCGCAGGTCCATCGGGAAGACCTTGGCGAACAGTTCCGGGTCCTCCTCCCACCTGCCGGCGATCTGCGGTGTGAGTGACGAGGTCGCCCAGGTGTCCATCACGTCGGGGTCGCCGACGAAGCCGCCCGGCTTGCCACGCTGCTCGTCGCTGTACCCGTCGGGGACGTCGGTCGAGGGGTCCACCGGCAACCGGTCCTCGGAGGCGAGCAGCAGACCGTCGGCGATGAGCTCGCCGTCGTCGTCGAGCCGGTACCAGACGGGGAAGGGGACTCCGAAGAAACGTTGCCGGGAGATGTTCCAGTCTCCGGTGAGCCCCTCCACCCATCCCTCGTAACGGGCCCTCATGAACTCCGGGTGCCACTGCAGCTGGCGGCCCCGGGCGAGAAGCGTCTCGCGCCGTTCCAGGGTCCGCACGTACCACTGCCAGGACGTGACGATCTCGAGGGGCCGCCTCCCCCGTTCGTAGTACTTCACGGCGTGGGTGACGGGGCGCGGCTCACCCAACAGCTCGCCGGAGGCGCGCAGCAGCTGCACGATGCGTGCCTGGGCCCCCTTTATCGTCAGGCCCTCGATCTCGGCGTAGCTCGCCCTGGCCGCCTCAGGGTCAACCGATTCCCAACCGGGCGTCCCGAACGGCGCCGGACCCAGCCGGCCGTCCCGGCCGACCACCGAGCGCGTCGGCAGGTCCAGGTCACGCCACCAGGTCACGTCCGTGAGGTCGCCGAAGGTGCAGATCATGGCGATGCCCGATCCCTTCTCCGGCTCTGCGAGCTCGTGGGCGACGACCGGGACGGGGACGCCGAAGAGAGGGGTGAGCACCTCGGAGCCGAACAGGGCTCGGTAGCGCTCGTCGCCCGGATGGGCCACGAGCGCGACACATGCGGGCACGAGCTCGGGTCGGGTCGTCTCGATCTCGACCGGAGGGCCGTCCCCCGCCCGCCGTGCGAAGGCGAGCCGGTGGTAGAAGCCCGGATCCTCCTTGTCGACGAGCTCGGCCTGCGCGACCGCGGTGCGGAAGTCGACGTCCCACAGCGTGGGCGCCTCTTGCCGGTAAGCGTCACCACGCCCGAGCATGCGCAGAAAGCCGCGCTGGGAGGCGCGTCGCGACTCCTCGCCGATGGTCGTGTAGTGCTGCGTCCAGTCGACCGAGAGGCCCAGCTTGCGGAACAGGTGCTCGAAAGCCCGCTCGTCCTCGGTTATGAGCAGGTTGCACAGTTCGACGAAGTTCGGCCGCGAAACGGGGACGGCGCGGGCGTTCTTGTCGCGTTTGGCCTCGTAGGCGGGCGGGGTGAACCCAGGGTCGTAGGGGAGCGACGGGTCGCAGGTGACGCCGAAGTAGTCCTGCACCCGGCGCTCGGTGGGAAGCCCGTTGTCGTCCCAGCCGAGCGGGTAGAAGACGGCCTTTCCGTTCATGCGCTGGTAGCGGGCGACGATGTCGGTCTGGGTGAAGGAGAACACGTGCCCGACATGGAGCGAGCCCGAGACGGTCGGCGGCGGGGTGTCGATCGAGTACACCGCGGAGTGGTCCGCAGACGGGTCGAAACGGTACGTGCCCTCCTTTTCCCAGAGCGCGGACCAACGGTCCTCGAGGCCTTCGAGGGAGGGTCGGTCAGGCACGCGGGGAGACGGCATAGGCCTAGTACGGTACTCCTGTGCTGCGCCTTCATGACACGGCCCTCGGCCGCATCGAGGAGCTCGAGACCCGCGAGCCGGGGCGCGCGGGTCTCTACATCTGCGGTTCGACCGTGTACGGGCCGCCTCACATCGGTCATGGCCGGTTCTCGCTCGTCTATGACATCCTCCGCCGCTTTCTTGAGTACTCCGGGATAGCGGTGGACCACGTCTCGAACGTCACCGACATAGACGACAAGATCATCACCCGGGCGAACGAGGAGCACCGCCCGCCGGAGGAGATCGCCCAGCAGTACGAGGCCGAATGGTGGCAGGCGATGGGCACGCTGGGCTGCCTCCTCCCGACGCAGATCCCGCACGCCACCGCGTTCATCGAGCAGATGGTGGAGCTCATCTCCCAGCTCGTCGGGCGCGGCTCCGGCTATGAGACGAGCGACGGCGTCTACTTCGCGGTCTCCACCGTCGCCGACTACGGCCTGCTCGCGCACCAGAGCCTCGAGTCGATGCGATCAGGAGCGCGAGTCGAGGTGAACGAGGAGAAGCGCTCGCCGTTGGACTTCGCCCTCTGGAAGAAAGCGAAGCCCTCAGAGCCCTGGTGGGCCTCGCCGTGGGGCCCCGGACGCCCCGGTTGGCACACCGAATGCGTCGTCATGTCCCTCGCCCTGCTCGGCGAGGGCTTCGACCTCCACGGTGGCGGCCAGGACCTCATCTTCCCCCACCATGAGAACGAACGTGCCCAGGCCGTCGCAGACGGCAAGCGGTTCGCGCGCCGCTGGATGCACAACGGCATGGTCGAAGCGCGCGGGGGCGAGAAGATGTCGAAGTCGCTCGGCAACGTGCTCTTGCTGTCCGACCTCTTCGAGCAGATACCTGATCCCCGCGCCTACCGGTTGCTCGTGCTCCGGTCGTACTACCGGGCGCCGATCGAGGTGACGCCCACGACTCTCAGCGACGCCGAATCGGCCCTGGAGCGCCTTGATGCACTGAGCGGCCGGCTGGCGGAGGCGGGCGTCCTCGACAGCGACGCCGCCGACTCGGAAGTGAGGAGTGCGTTCGTCGAGAGAATGCAGGACGACCTGGACACCCCTCGTGCCACCGCCGTCCTTTTCGACGCCATCCGGCGGGCGAACGTGGCCTTTGACGCTCGCGAGGCATCACGGGGCGCCGAGCTGACCCGCGCGGTCCTGGAGTGCTTCGGGGCGGTCGGGCTTCAGGCCAGGGGTGTGGCGGAGATTCCGGAGTCCGTGCTCAAGCTCGGCCACCGCCGCGACCAGGCGCGAGCTGGGCGTGACTTTGCCGCTGCCGACCGGTTGCGTGCCGAGATCGTCGCCCTCGGCTACGTGGTGGAGGACACTCCCGGGGGCACGAGGATCCGTCGTTGAAGGTGGCCCGGGCAGAATTCGGGCCTGGGAGACCGTTGCCGAACAGGCCCTGGCCGACCCGTACCGGCTTCGGCTAACAGGTGCCTGGCCTGCTCTGCTACGTTGTCCGTCGAGAGCAACTGGATCGTGTTGTCACGTGGGGTTGCCGAGAAGTCGGGCGGTAACCCGGGCGTCGGGCGACCGGCCTGATCATCGGTCGTCCCATGCCCTGTCTTCTCGGCCCGGCCGCTCTCGTTTTCATTTGCAATCTGAGACAAAGGGGAACGCCACAGTGGCGACCGGAGTAGTGAAGTGGTTCAACAGCGAGAAGGGCTACGGCTTCATCTCGCAGTCCGATGGCGTGGACGTCTTCGTCCACCACTCGTCTATCCAGATGTCCGGTTACCGGACCCTCACCGAGGGCCAGGAAGTCGAGTTCGACGTTCAGGAGGGCCAGAAGGGGCTGCAGGCAGCCAACGTTCGGGCGCGCTGAGTCCGCGCACTCCCGGTGGGCCCGCCGCTAGCGGTGGGTCCTGCAATGGCCGAGGCCGTGTTCTTGCTGGGCCCGGTCCAACGTTCGGTTCCACGCGTCGAACCGCTTGAACTTCGCGCCCCGGAGCTGATCTCGTCGCGTCGGCCGGACTCCTGTCAAGGCTTCGCCGTGCCCTGTCGCCTGGCCGTGGGTGGTCGCGACGCTTCGGCCGAGAGACGCTGTTTCCCTGGCTCCCGGTTGTTACCCGAGAGTCACTACACTCCCCGCCAACTGCAGGTATCGGCCGTTACCCTCGACGGCTGACAGATGCGCCGAGGACATGACTCCCGAACCGGACCCGAGGTGAACAATGGGTGACTTCTCGATGGATCTGAACGAGGATCAGCTTCAGGTCCTCGAATGGGTCCATAACTTTGCCGAGGGTGTCATGCGACCTGCCGCCCATGAGTGGGACGAGCGCGAAGAAACACCATGGCCGATCATCGAGGAAGCGGCCAGGATAGGGCTCTACTCGTTCGACTTCGTAGCAAACTGTTACGCAGACCCGACCGGTCTCCTGCTCCCTCTCGTCAACGAGGAGCTGGCTTGGGGCGATGCCGGCATCGCCCTTTCGATCCTCGGGTCGAATCTCGCCGTGGCCGCCATCGTCGCCGCCGGCACGCCCGAGCAGGTGGCCGAGTGGGTCCCACAATGCTTTGGCCGGCCCGATGAGGTTGCGCTCGCAGCGTTTTGCGTGTCCGAAGCCGACGCCGGCTCGGACGTCAGCAACCTCAAGTCCCGTGCCGTGTACGACGCGGCGAGCGACACCTGGACTCTGAACGGGACCAAGTCGTGGATCACCAATGGCGGCATCGCGGACATCCACGTCGTTGTCGCGTCCGTGGATCCTGATCTCGGAGCCCGCGGCCAGGCGGGCTTCATCGTGCCGCCGAAGACGCCGGGGCTGTCGATGGGCCAGAAGTACAAGAAGATGGGGATCCGAGCGTCCCACACTGCCGAGGTCGTGCTCCAGGACCTGGAGCTTCCCGGAGCTTGCCTGCTCGGGGGCAAGGAGAGGCTCGACGAGCGGATCGCTCGTGCCCGCGAAGGCAAGTCCGGGAGGTCTTCGACGGCCTTGGCCACATTCGAGGCCACCCGTCCCGGCATCGCCGCCCAAGCGGTCGGGATCGCGCGGGCCGCGTACGAGTGCGCGCTCGAGTACGCCAAGGAGCGGAGGACCTTCGGGCGTCCGATCATCGAGCGTCAGGCCATCGCCTTCAAGCTGGCGGACATGAAGACCCGTATCGACATCTCGCGCTTGCTCTACATGCGAGCCGCGTGGATGGCGATGACCGGCAAGCCCTTTTCGGCGGGAGAGGGTTCGATGTCGAAGCTGTTTGCCAGCGAGACGGCCGTCTGGGTGACAGAGGAGGCGATCCAGATCCTCGGCGGCGCCGGTTACGTGCGTGACAATCCCGTCGAGAGACTGCACCGGGACTCGAAGATCTACACGATCTTCGAGGGCACGAGCGAGATCCAGCGCCTCGTGATAGCGCGCGCCATCTCTGGCGTGCACATTCAGTAGTCGAGCGCCAAGAAGCCGGGCCGGTGGGCCGGCGCCGGTGGGGCCGCGGAGCGAGTGAGCCGATCAGCCGTGGGGGAAGCCGCTGGAGCTGAAGTTGGTCCCAGCCATGGCCGCCGAAGCGGCACAGTTTGCGATGGCCGTGTTCTTGATCACCCCGTAATACGTGCCGGTCTGCTTGTTCGTGTTACCGGCGACGTTTG